>ERZ1699646.106-NODE-106-length-13679-cov-18.462480_pt1 | contig 13679 bp, 11 predicted proteins | sample MGYA00581515_ERZ1699646 | MGnify/ENA primary metagenome ERZ1699646 (study PRJEB42348, sample SAMEA6618691) | metagenome | isolation source: Polyester-degrading enrichment culture growing on monomer 1,4-butanediol, B | collected 2019-04-14 ... | reverse complement strand
ATTGTCTCAAATGTAGCGGCTTAAAATCATTATAATGATTGCCGTATCTACAGGTCCGCAAAGATGGACTGGTATCTCCTGGGGGTAAGCGATGGTGTAAGCGGAGGCATCCGCAACGCTTGCACCATGTTGTTTGGGCCGAAGTATTCGGTTTTCAACAAGGAGATTGCGACGTGGACAAGATCAAACGAGCTATCTTTCTTTCAGGCGGCGGGCCTGCTGTTGGCTTGAGTATCGGTGTGCTCAAACGCTTGCAGCAAGAACCGGATATCACGTTCGATATCTGGTCTTCTGCCTGTATCGGCGCCTGGCTTTCGGTTGCCTGGCATCAAGCGGACGAAGGGCACGAGCTTGACCAGACCATCGCCTTTTTTCGTAAAATTTTCCGACCGGCAAGTGTCTATGAAAGGTTTCCGATTGCATCGGCTTTTGCCCCGGATTTCTTTTCTGATTTCGCCAACAAACTCAACTACTTCTTTAACCCCGACAGCTATCAGGGATTGATTGTTCCTGATGCCATCGGCGAGGCGGTTGAACATGTGCAGCACTTCATGGGCAACCCCAAATACTGGACGCCTCACAATTTCAATGATGTTTTGCTAAACGGTTTTCTTGCGGCAAATCCGTTGTCACGTTTTCTCGTCGGATCGATTTACCAGACCCAGACCAAGGGATTGGCCAAGATCTATTCCCCAGACAGCATGTTTCTGGATCGGCTGAATTTTGATCGTCTTTATCAGCCCGACAAGCCCGCCATGTTCCACAATGCCTATAATCTTTCCAAGCAGCGGCTGGAGCTTTTTACCAATAAACCCGATCACTACGATTTGCCACAGATGAATGCCCAGACGCTTTGTGCCTGTTCGGCCTTGCCGTTTATCGAGGAACCGGTCGAAATCAATGGCGACACCTATTGCGAGGGGGCAACGGTCGATTCCGTCAATTTCTTTGATTTCCTGCGGCTTCACCCTGATGTTAATGAAGTTTGGGTCAGTCGTATTCTGGATCTCAAACAGGTGCGTCAGCCTGAAAATCTTTATGACGCGCTCAACAATCTGGTCATGCTGTTTGCCGCGTCGGCCAGCGAGGATGCGGTTACGGCCTTCAAACGCGAAGTCGCCGAAAGCGGTCGTAAAATCGATATCGTCGAAATCCCTGTTTCCCCGCATATCAACTATGACTGGACGTGGGAAAACCTTGATCGCGGTATTGAGGATGGCTTTGTATCGACCGATCAAATGATTGCCGACTATCGGCAACGCAAACGCCACGAAAAATCCGTGCGAAGTTTGCGAGAAGAGGCGATCCGCCTTCTGCCGGAATTCCAGGGCCGTTTTCCGCGCTTCGTCTGAACAGCAAAAGGGCCGCATGTCGCGGCCCTTTTGATTTATCTTTTATTCTGCCGCCTTAAGGTGTTCTGGCGGGTTGCGGAACTGTTCAAGCAGTTCGGCTTCGCGCGTTTTGACCTTGGCGATGTTGCCATCCTTGACATGACCATAGCCGCGAATTTGTTCGGGCAGGGTAAGAAGGGCGTTGGCAATGCGGACATTGTCATGATCAAGCCCGCCAATGACCTCTGCGACCAGTTTTTCGTAATCTGCAATCAACTGGCGTTCCATCTTGCGTTCGTGCGTGCGACCGAATGGATCAAGTTTCGTCCCGCGCAGGAACTTGAACTTGGCCAGAACGCGAAACGCGCTCATCATCCAGGGACCATAAACCGATTTCTTAAGCTGACCGTTTTCCGGGTCCTTGTCAGCAACAGCAGGCGGTGCCAGATGGAAGTTGATCTTGTAATCCCCGGTGAAGGTCTGCGTCACTTTCTTAAGGAACGCCGGGGCGGTGTAAAGGCGTGCGACCTCGTATTCGTCCTTATAGGCCAGAAGCTTGAAGTAATATTTCGCTACTGTGCGCGTTAACTCATCACCATCGTCCAAGCGTTTCTCGGCCAATGCCATCTTATCAACCAGTGACGTGAAACGATCTGCATAGGCCGCGTTCTGATAATCAGTCAGGAAAGCGCGGCGTTTGGCAACGATATCGGAAAGTTCGGTCGCGATCGGGTGGGCTTCGGCCTCATTCGGGCCGACCACTTCGATCACGCGCTTGGGATCATGAGCATACAGGCGGCCCCAATAGAAGGACTGCTTGTTCATGTCAATCGCCACACCGTTCAGATCAATTGCCTGCATCAGGGCTTCTTCACTGATCGGGATCAGGCCCTGCTGCCAGGCAACCCCAAGCATGAACAGGTTGGTGGCAATCGAATTGCCCATCAGGCGGGTGGCAATGTCGCTGCCTTCCACGAACTTGACCCCATCCGCACCGCAAGCATCATTGATGACCTTCATATGCTCGTTGGTTTTAAGTTCGAAATCCGGGTTGTGGGTAAAGGCCCCGGTGACGGTTTCGTGGGTATTGATCACCGCTTTGGTAAAACCGCGGCGCATTTTGGCAAGCCCTTCATAGCTTGCCGCGACCAAAAGATCACAACCAAGCACCACATTGGCTTCACCGGCCGGAATGCGTGCGGCATGCAGTTTGTTTTGATCATGGGCAAAGCGGATATGGCTGACGACAGCCCCGCCTTTTTGTGCAAGGCCCGCCATATCAAGTCCGACAACGCCTTTGCCTTCGATATGGGCTGCCATGCCAAGCAACGCCCCAATGGTGACAACGCCTGTGCCACCCACACCGGTAATCAGAACCGACCACGGATCGTCAATTGCCGGCAAAGTCGGACGTGGCAGGCTGGCAAAGATTGCATCGCTGCTGGTATCTCCGCTTTTGGCAGCTGCTTCGGGTTTGCGCAACTCACCACCTTCGATGGTGACAAAGCTTGGGCAGAAACCATTCAGGCAGGAAAAGTCCTTGTTGCAGGCCGATTGGTCAATGGCACGTTTGCGGCCAAATTCGGTTTCGACCGGCACAACCGCGAGGCAGTTTGATTTTTCGCCACAATCGCCACAGCCTTCGCAGACCAGATCATTGATGAACACCCGCTTGGGTGGATCAACCATCAGTTTGCGTTTGCGACGGCGGCGTTTTTCCGCTGCACAGGTCTGATCAAAGATCAGGATCGATACGCCTTCGATTTCACGCAGTTCTTTTTGGGTATCGTCAAGCGTATCGCGGTGACGGATATCCACACCCGGTGCAAATTCCGCACCCATCGGGTATTTGTCGGGCTCGTCCGACAGAACGATGATGCGTTTGGCACCTTCGTCATACATCTGGCGCGTGATCTGTGGCACGGTCAATGGGCCGTCAACCGGTTGTCCACCTGTCATAGCGACCGCATCGTTAAACAGAATTTTATAGGTGATGTTCACACCTGATGCGACAGCCGCACGCACCGCAAGCGATCCGGAATGGTAATAGGTCCCATCGCCTAGGTTCTGGAAGACGTGTTTTGTATCGGTAAAGGGCGCCTGGCCAATCCATGTTGCACCTTCGCCGCCCATATGGGTAAAGGTTTCTGTCGAACGATCCATCCAGTTGACCATGTAATGGCATCCGATACCGGCCATGGCGCGGCTGCCATCGGGGACCTTGGTCGAACTGTTATGCGGGCACCCCGGGCAGAACCATGGAATGCGGGCGACATCCGGGCGGGGTTCGGCGATTTCGCGTTCTTTTTCCGCCAGCCAGTCAATGCGCTCATGAATGGCCGGGCTGTCATAAAACCGTTTGATGCGTTCGGCCAGCACCACGGCAATGCGTGCCGGGGTCAGTTCATCCATCGATGGCAGAATCCAGTCGCCCTTTTCATCGAACTTGCCGATCACGGTTGGGCGGGCGTCATCACGCCAGTTATAAAGCTGTTCCTTGACCTGATTTTCCATCACCGCGCGTTTTTCCTCGACGACGATGATTTCCTCAAGCCCCATGGCGAATTCGCGCACGTCATCGCGGTTCAGCGGCCAGCTCATGCCGACCTTGAGCACGCGAATGCCGATTTTGGCGGCGTCTTCCTCGGAAATGCCAAGATCATCAAAGGCCTGCATGACATCAAGATATGCCTTGCCGGTGGTAATGATGCCAAGCCGGGCATTCGGGCTGTCGATGACAGTTTTGTTCAGCTTGTTCGCCCGCGCATATGCCAGTGCGGCATAAAGCTTGTATTTCATCAGGCGATGTTCTTGTTCCTTGGGCGTATCGGGCCAGCGAATATGTAGGCCGCCCTCAGGCATGTCGAAATCGGTCGGGATCACCGGCATGATGCGATCCGGGGCGACATCGGCGGCGGCCGAACTTTCCACGGTTTCAGCAATGGTTTTCATCGCCACCCAGCAACCGGAATAACGGCTCATGGCCCAGCCATGAATACCGAAGTCCAGAATGTCCTGAACACCAGATGGGTTCAGAACCGGGATTTGCGCATCAATAAAGGCATATTCGGTCTGATGGGGCAGGGTAGATGATTTGCAGGAATGGTCATCGCCTGCCAGCACAAGTACGCCGCCATATTGGGATGTGCCTGCATGGTTGGCGTGTTTGAAAACGTCGCCGGATCTGTCAACGCCCGGCCCCTTGCCATACCACATGCCAAAGACGCCATCATATTTGGCATCCTTGTACATATTGACCTGCTGGCTGCCCCAGACGACGGTGGCTGCAAGGTCTTCGTTGACCCCGGCCTGAAATTCTATCTGCTGTTTGGTCAGGAACTTCTTGGCGCGCCAAAGTTGCTGATCAAGCCCGCCCAGCGGCGATCCGCGGTAACCCGAAATGCAGCCTGCGGTATTCAGCCCCGCGCGCGCATCAAGCTGGCGTTGCATCAGGGGTAGGCGAACCAACGCCTGAATGCCGGTAAGATACACCCGGCCTTCCTCAAGCGTATATTTGTCGTCAAGTTGAACTGCCGCCAATTGCTGTGCCATGACCGGTCTCCCTCGGGATCTCTCTGATATGCGGGGTCATTTCGGGCCCTTTGCGCTGCTGTTATTCATATGGGTGTTATTGCAGCGTTTCGGTATGACCTTGCGTTCTTTGTGTTTGAATACGGTTGCGGGACCGCTTTCACGCTTTGAATGGTAATGAATGCTGACCTTTTTTCAAAGATAACTCGCATCGCAATGAGCAAAACGCCTGATTGTATCGGTTGACGTTGGGTCAACTTATTATTTACTTATTCCGGTACCGATTTACGCGCAATAAAATTGCGATGTTGTTGCGTTGCGAAATTTCATCGGGCATCGAGTCCGTCCTCGGAACGGTAAAAACAACATGATATCCTCGCCCCGGGTTTGGGTGCTCTAAACAGGAGCAGAATATGGAACAGCGTGTCTCGCTGATTACCCTTGGCGTCGCGGATCTGGATCGGTCGCGCCGGTTTTACGAACGTGGCCTTGGTTGGCAGATGACCGAAATGGTCGAAGGGCAGGTGGTGTTTTATCAATTGTCCAACGGTCTTGCCCTTGGCCTGTTTGGTCGTGCCGATCTGATCAAGGACGGTCTGTTTGAGGATGATACCGGCGCCAGCTTTGCCGGGCTGACACTGGCCTATAACACGCGCAGCGAAGAAGAAGTTGATCAGGTGATGGCACAGGCAGAAAAGGCCGGGGCCAAAATCCAGAAACCCGCCGAAAAAGTATTCTGGGGCGGATATTCCGGCTATTTCCGTGATCCGGACGGCCATGCATGGGAAGTGGCCTTTAATCCGTTTTGGGAAATTGACGACAAGGGCAATCTGCATATCCCGTCCAAACAGCCCGATTGATCCCCCCATTTCGTCCTAACCAACGGGCAGCATTAAGCTGCCCGTTTTCGGAAATATGCCAAACTACAGTTGCATCCGGGATAATTTACTTTTACATCAGTTGTGATGTAGTTTTAGTCAAAGCTTTCAAAGGGGGATAGGGGCTTGAGTTGGATTGACCAGTTTCCGGGTCTGTCACGTTTGCCCGATGACATCCGAACCTATCTTGTTGAAGAAAGCAAAATTGTCACTGTTCCGGCCAATACGATCATTTTTGGGCCCGGAAAGTCACCGGAAAATCTGTTGCTGCTGCTTGATGGTACGGTGCGTGTGCAGCAGACGTCAGATGGTGGGCGTGAAATTGTGCTGTATCGCGTCCATGCCGGGGAAAGCTGCGTTCTGACCACGGCGTGCCTTTTGGCCTATGAAGATTACTCTGCCGAAGGCATTGCCGAAACAGAAACCCGTGCGGTGGCGATCCCCAGAACCGTGTTTGACAAGCTTGTCTCGGACTCCATTGAGTTTCGCCAGTTTGTCTTTACCGCCTATTCGAAACGGATCACCGATCTGTTCATGGTCATCGAAGAAATCGCCTTTCAGAAGCTTGATATCCGCCTTGCCCACAAGCTGATCGAACTGGCCGGGGGCGAGGATACCGTTTCAGCCACGCATCAGAAACTGGCCGTCGAACTTGGCACCGCACGCGAAGTGATTTCACGTCAGCTTCAGGAATTCCAGCGCCGGGACTGGATCGAACAATCGCGCGGCACCATCCGTCTCGTTGATCGCGCACCGCTGCAAAAACTGGCGGAAAGCTAATATTCCGGCGGTAATTCTGGCAGAAATTCAGGCGGTTCTACAACTTTAGAATTATTAGGTGCTGATATTGTGATGTTTGGTGACTTCATCACCGACAGGCAAATCGCAAATTCCTAAAATAACGGCAACAGTCAGATTTTTGTCCGCAAATTCGGTGGGAGACAGGCGTTTTATCCCCATCCGATGCAAGCCTGTCATTGGGCAGCGCAGACACAATTGTTTAGGAGGAACTCATGTCTTCATACCCCGTAAACATGTCCGTAAAACCCGAAGTTACGGCCTTTTTTGACGAAGATACCAACACGATCAGCTATGTGGTCAAGGACCCCGAAAGCAACGCCTGCGCGGTTGTCGATTCCGTGATGGATATTGATTACGCGGCCGGTCGGATCACCTTTAGCCATGCTGACAACATCATTGCCTTCATCAAGAATAGCGGCCTGTCGTTGGAATGGATTATCGAAACTCATGTCCATGCCGATCACCTGTCCGCAGCGCCCTATATTCAGCAACAGCTTGGCGGCAAACTTGGTATCGGCAGCAAGATCACCGTCGTGCAGGATACCTTTGGCAAGGTATTTAACGAAGGCACCGAATTCCAGCGCGATGGCAGCCAGTTTGATCGCCTGTTTGAAGACGGTGATACCTATCAGATCGGCTCCATGACCTGCTTTGCTATTTATACCCCGGGCCATACCCCGGCCTGCATGGTGCATGTCATGGGGGATGCCGCCTTTGTCGGTGACACCCTGTTCATGCCCGATGGCGGTTCGGCCCGTGCCGATTTCCCGGGCGGTGATGCCGGCACCCTTTATGACAGCATTCAGAAACTTCTCGCTCTGCCGGGCGATATGCGCCTGTTCATGTGCCACGATTACGGCCCGAACGGCAGGGACATCAAATGGGAAACCACCGTCGGTGAAGAAAAGAAACACAACATCCACGTTGGCGAAGGCAAGACCCGCGAAGATTTCATCAAGTTCCGCACCGAACGCGATGCCCAGCTTGATATGCCTCGTCTGATCATTCCGTCGCTTCAGGTCAATATGCGTGCGGGCAAGGTGCCGACGGATAATAGCGGCAAGAAAATGCTGAAGGTCCCGGTCAACGGGCTTTAATCAAAACTCGGGTGAGGAAAAGCCATGGAAATCAATAAGATTAGCAGCGGGTTCTCTGTCAGCCCGCAGATCGTCGCAAACGATGTTGCGGAAATCGCCAAGCTTGGATTTCGCTCCATCGTCTGCAACCGGCCTGACGGCGAGGGATCTGATCAGCCGACTTTTGAAGAAATTTCAAACGCGGCAAAGGAAGCCGGCATTGAAGTCCGTTATCAGCCGATCGTCGCAGGCAAGGTCAGCGATGACGATGCCCGCGACTTCGGTCGCATGTTTGACGAATTGCCCAAGCCGGTCTTTGCCTATTGCCGGACGGGTACGCGTTCCACAACGCTTTGGTCGCTAAGCCAGGCAGGGCGTCTTGATACCAGTGAAATCCTGCGTGCTACCAAGGCCGCAGGCTATGACATGGGCGGTGTTGTGCGGCGTATCGTTAATGGTGGCATCACGCCCACCGATCAGGGCGATGCGAAATCTGACATTGTGATCATCGGTGGCGGGGCGGCCGGTATTTCCGTGGCATCCAGCCTGATGGCACGTCGTTCGGGTCTTGAGATCGCTGTGATTGACCCGGCCGATATTCACTATTACCAGCCGGGCTGGACCATGGTGGGTGGTGGTGTCTTTGATGCCAGTACGACGGCCCAGACCATGGGGTCACTGATCCCCAAGGGTGTGCATTGGATCAAGGCGGCGGTTGCCGCGTTTGAACCGCAAGACGATGCCGTCATTCTGGATGGTTGTCGGGTGGTCAAATATGACCGTCTGATCGTTTGCCCGGGGCTTAAGCTTGACTGGAACCGGGTTGATGGACTGGTCGATACACTTGGGCGGAACGGGGTGACATCGAACTATCGCTATGATCTGGCACCCTATACGTGGGAACTGGTTTCCTCTATGCGTGAAGGCAAGGCGATCTTTACCCAACCCCCCATGCCGATCAAATGTGCCGGGGCGCCGCAAAAGGCAATGTATCTGTCAGCCGATCACTGGCATCGCAACGGTGTTCTTAACAACATTGATATCGATTTCTGCAATGCCGGTGGTGTGCTATTCGGGGTTAAGGACTATGTTCCCGCCCTTGAAAGCTATGTGAAGAAATACGACGCCCATCTTAATTTCTTCCACAATCTGGTGGCGATTGACGGACACGCGAAAAAAGCCTGGTTCGATGTTACCAAACCCGACACCAAGGCTGAACGCATCGAGAAGTCGTTTGACATGATCCATGTCTGCCCGCCGCAGGTGGCCCCGGACTTTATTCGTGTCTCCCCGCTGGCCGATACGGCCGGGTGGGTGGATGTTGATCAGGCAACCCTTCGCCACAAGTCATACACCAACATCTGGTCGCTGGGCGATGTGATGAATGCACCCAACGCCAAAACCGCGGCGGCGGCGCGTAAACAGGCACCCGTGGTTGCCGAAAACGTGGTTGCTGATATCAATGGAAAGTCACCTGTCGCGCAGTATGACGGCTATGGTTCATGCCCGTTGACGGTGGAACGTGGTCGCATCGTTCTGGCCGAGTTCGGTTATGGCGGAACGCTTTTGCCATCTTTCCCGAAATGGCTGATCAACGGCACACAGCCATCGCGTTTGGCCTGGCTGCTAAAGGAAAAATTGCTGCCGCCGATCTACTGGAAAGCAATGTTGCGCGGCAAGGAATGGCTGGCCAAGCCTGAAAAAGTCACAAGCAAGTAAAACACTCTTCGCCCAAGGCAGCGATGAATGCTGCCTTGGGGTTAACTCAGGTCTAAAGAGATCGATCAATGCGCCTGAACATGCTGCAGAATATGTCCCGATTTTTGATTGGGGACGGACCTATGACAGGACGGCTTTTGGCAATGACATGATTGCAGCCGTGATCGTGACGATCATGCTCATTCCGCAATCGCTTGCCTATGCGCTGCTGGCCGGTCTGCCGCCCGAGGCGGGCTTGTATGCCTCTATCGCGCCGATCATTCTTTATGCCATCTTTGGCACCAGTCGTGCGCTTGCGGTCGGGCCGGTGGCGGTCGTTTCTTTGATGACAGCGGCTGCAGTTGGCAATATCGCGCAAACCGGCACCATGGGGTATGCACTGGCCGCACTGACGCTTGCTGTGCTTTCCGGCGCGATCCTTTTGGCGATGGGGGTGTTCAAACTCGGGTTTCTCGCCAACTTCCTGTCACATCCGGTGATTGCCGGTTTTATTACCGCATCGGGAATGATCATTGCGGCCAGTCAGCTCAAACATATTCTGGGAGTTGATGCCGGTGGGCATAATCTTTGGGAGATCGTGACGTCATTGATTGCCCATATTCCTGAAACCAATCAGACAACCCTGATCATCGGAATCTGTGCCACCGGCTTTCTGTTCTGGGTGCGCAAGGGCCTTAAGCCTGCGTTGCTTAAACTGGGTTTGGGGGCACGTTCGGCCGATATCCTGACCAAGGCCGGGCCGGTCTTTGCCGTTTTTGCCACCACGGCTGTAACCTGGTATCTCGGTCTGGCCGACAAGGGCGTTAAAGTCGTCGGGACCGTGCCGCAAAGTTTGCCGCCACTTACCATGCCGGATTTCAGCCCAGGACTGATGGCCGACCTTTTGGTGCCAGCGATCCTGATTTCCGTGATTGGGTTTGTTGAATCGATCTCGGTCGCCCAGACACTTGCGGCCAAGCGCCGCCAACGCATTAACCCGGATCAGGAATTGATTGGTCTGGGGGCGGCCAATATCGGTGCGGGCTTTACGGGCGGCTATCCGGTCACGGGCGGTTTTGCCCGCTCGGTCGTGAATTTCGATGCCGGTGCGCAAACACCTGCTGCCGGGGCCTTTACCGCCGTTGGTTTGGCAATTGCGGCAGTGGCGCTGACCCCGCTGGTTTATTTCCTGCCCAAGGCGACGCTGGCGGCGACCATCATTGTTGCGGTGCTGTCACTGGTGGATTTCTCGATCCTGAAGACCAGTTGGCAGTACTCCAAGGCGGATTTTATCGCGGTTTTGGCAACCATCCTTCTGACGCTTGGTCTTGGGGTTGAGGTTGGCGTAACCGCTGGTGTGGTGCTGTCGATTGGGTTGTTCCTTTATAAAACCTCGCGTCCGCATATTGCCGAGGTCGGCTTGGTCCCCGATACCCAGCATTTCCGAAACATCTTGCGCCATAAGGTGATTACCAGTCCGTCGGTACTCACCATCCGCATCGATGAAAGCCTGTATTTCGCCAATGCCCGTTATCTTGAGGATTACCTCTATGACAGGGTGGTGGGCTGCAAGAATTTGAAGCACGTTATTCTGATGTGCTCTGCGGTTAACGAAATTGATCTCAGTGCGCTTGAATCGCTTGAGGCCATCAATCACCGCTTAAAAGAGATGGGCATTTCCCTGCATATGTCCGAAATCAAGGGACCGGTGATGGATCGCCTAAAAAATGCGCATTTCCTTGATGAACTCACGGGCGAGGTTTTCCTGTCGCAGTTTGATGCGGCTACGAAACTTGCCGGCGAGCAGATGAAGGGCCAGATGAACGGGTCTGATTCAGACGAAACTACCGAACCAAAGATCAAACTGGTTTGAGGCATCGAATACCGGGAACACCGGGCTGCGGATCAGTCCGGTGTTTTTCCGCCATTCCGGCCATTGCGCAAATGCGTCAGGAAATAAATCAATCCTCCGGCAAGCAGGCCCCAGAATGCGCCTGATATGCCATAAAAGCTTAAACCCGCAGCGGTCACGATAAAGGTCACAGCCGCCGCTTCACGACCGTCTTCTTCCTTGAATGCCGCAACGGCCGACCCGGCAAACGCACCGATCAGGGCAAGACCCGCGACCGCTTCAATCAGGATACCCGGTGCGAGGCTGATGAATGCTGTGACAAGGCCTGCGAGCAATCCAAACACGATATAAAAAACACCGCCAGAAACGGCTGCCCAGTATCGCTTGGCGGGATCGGGATGTGCATCCTTGCCCGCGCACAGGGCGGCTGTGATGGCGGCAAGGTTAACCGCATGGCCGCCAAACGGGGCCGATAGCAACGAGAATATACCTGTTACCGTAAACAGCGGTCCCGGTGGCGTATCATAGTCATTGGCGCGCAAAACGGCGGTGCCCGGAATGTTTTGCGATGCCATGGTGACGATGAATAGCGGCAGTGCAATGCCAATCAACCCGGTCAATGTGAATTCCGGCATGACAAATTCAACGGGCGGGGCGATGGCATGGCTCAAATCAGCCATCGCGTTTTCCGGAAAATCCACCCCAAAAAAGATGACAACGATAAAGGCAACAAGGGCCGCAGGCACAGCCAGCAAGCGGTTAAACCGTCCAACAACAATCCATGCGATTGCAATCGGAAGCCCCAGAAGCGGATCAAAGGCGACCGCCTTGACCGGCGCCAGACATAGCCCAAGCAATACACCGGCCAGCATCGCATTGGCAAGCGGGGCAGGGATGCCCGCAACTGCACGGCCAAGCGGTTTCCAAACACCACTGATGATGATCAAAACCGCACAAACGATAAACGCACCAACCGCAACCGCAAAGCCACCGTCAATCGCGCCAGATGTCGCAAGGAGTGCCGCCCCCGGTGTTGACCAGGCAATGCTGATTGGAAGACGGGTCTTAAGCGACAGGAATATCGCGCAAAGCCCCATGGAAATCGAAAGTGCCATCAGGCCCGATGCCGCCTGATCCGGCGTAGCCCCCACAGCACTCAGCCCCTGCAGAACAACGGCAAACGAACTGGCAGATCCAACAAACCCGGCCAAAAGGCCCATGAAAATACTTTGGGGCGAAATATCACGCAGCATTTGGGCTCCACAGAAGGGAAAAGTTTCGCAGTGGCAGCAAACCCGGTGACCCTAGCGAGAAGCCATAAATCGGACCAGCGAAAAAGCAATATCCATAGGTTCTGATCCTCAACAGTGGATCAAGGCATAACGTGATGATCTCGCAGAAAGTGCGCAGCTATGGCGTTGGAAACGGCGCGTTGTGACCGAACCTTCGCAAGTCACCGTTGGCCTGTCACGCATCAATGAACCCCCGCCAGAACAATCCGGCGGGAGTTTGTTTGTGTCAGGAAGTGTTTCTAAATCATGGCAACAACTTGAACAGGATTGCGCGTTTTTCCGCGTCCGCCCCGCTGGCGATGAAATCTTGCGTCTCGCGGTTCGTCCAGATGCCATCGGCAAACATGCCGTCGTCACAGTTTAACGACCAGGTTCCGTTGGTCTTCGATGATTTATCTGTAATGGCGGAGCCGCTACAACTTGTGCCCGTTGTCGCAAGTTCGAGACTAAATTCGTACTGCGCGGCCCCCTTGAGAGACGCCCGTCCTTCAAGGTTCTCTGTGACACCCTGCCAACTGCCGGTCAAGCGCGTTAATTCTTGCGGCGGTTCGGGTTTCTTGGGCAGTTTAAGTGGTTCAACGTTACTAAATGCCGCGATAATTTTTTCCCTGTCAGAATCATTCATCAGACCAATTTTCTGCGCCAACGTTTCGGCAGAAACCAGGAGTTTATCACTGCAAGTGCCAAATGTTACGACAGCATCGGAATAACCGCGGTCATTGTCGTATGGCGTGGCTTTTTTGAAGCGTTTGGCAAATTGTCCAACTTTGCATTCAGGCGTTGATGCGATCCATCCCTTGGTTCGCGGCGATACTTGATCAAGCTCTACATAGGCGTCTGTAGGGATCGAATAGCGGTTTGCGATAACGTCGAAGTTTTCGACGTCCAGCATCCTGTCTTCAGTGCTGCGTGAAAACCACGCGCTATTGATGTACTCGATCTCTATGAACGATCGGCTTCCGTCCCAGATGACGGTTTCGCTCCAGCCTTGACCATTGTTTCGCTGTGTTGAGTTCGTAATGTACTTTTTGGAAGGTTCCAGAAACATAAAGGTATTGAACCTGCTTTCAGCAGGTTGAAATCCACCAAGTTTCTCCAGTTTTAAAGAACGCCCTGAAACGTCTCTTGGTCCGCCATCCGTCACACACGCCGATAACAAGATTGCTGATAACGATAGAGCTACCGATCGCAAAAGCATGCCTTACCTCATATTGTTGTTT
>ERZ1699646.98-NODE-98-length-14386-cov-45.884554_pt1 | contig 14386 bp, 14 predicted proteins | sample MGYA00581515_ERZ1699646 | MGnify/ENA primary metagenome ERZ1699646 (study PRJEB42348, sample SAMEA6618691) | metagenome | isolation source: Polyester-degrading enrichment culture growing on monomer 1,4-butanediol, B | collected 2019-04-14 ... | reverse complement strand
AAGCGCATTGCTGACACGGTTTCAGCGGATTTGGCCGCTAGGTCTTAAGGATCAAAAACAACAATCAAGAGACGACAATCATGCTGTATATTTTTGAAAGTGCCTTTGATGAAGTCGAAGCCGTTTCACGCGAAACCCGCGAAAAGCTGAGTGGCCTTGAAACCGTTTTGAAATCAACGGCCGAAAGTCTTCAGGTCCTTAAGGAGCGACTTGAACAGACCGCCTCCTGAGTTTTGCCAGCCACGCTGGAACATGATGCACCATTGATACGTTACAGGGGAAATTCCGACAGGGTTTGATCTATGTCTTTGATCGGGCACGCCCGTCTGGTCATGATGGACATAAGATCAATCCGTTACCCGGCAGTGTCCGTCAGGAGGAAAAGAAATGCTCCATATCGTTGAAAAAGCATTGAACGAACTAGAAGCCGTGCCGCGCGAAAAGCGTGAAAGCCTCGCCCATATGGAAGCCGAGATCAATGACGCGGTTGAGAAGCTGAAAGTACTGAAAGCCAAGCTCAAGGAAGCCGATCAGGGCTGATACACCCGTTTGATGATCGCACATGAATGGTAAAAGGCCGTCCCTGATTGGTGCGGCCTTTTGTGTTTCAGGATTGTTTGATCAGTCCCAGCATTTCCTCGACCGCGGCGGTCGGGTTGGTGGTGCCCGAAAGCACGTCTGCCTCAAGCGTCTGAAGGCGGCTTGCCACGTCATCACGTGTGGTAAAGGTTTCAAGCAACCGGTCGCGCAGCATGGTCCACATCCAGTCGCGTTGCTGGCGCGCACGCTTGGCGGTGAACTCGCCTTCCTTTTCCATCACGGTGCGGTGCTGGTTGATCAGGTCCCATATGTTATCAAGCCCGTCATTGATCAGGCTTGAGACCATCACCGATTGCGGACGCCAATGCTTGCTGCTTGGCTGTAAAATGCGCAAAGCTGAGGAATACTCACGTTTGGCTTCACGCGCCTTTGCCAGGTCGGCATCGGCCTTGTTGACCGCGATCAGATCGGCAATTTCAAGAACGCCTTTCTTGATGCCCTGAAGCTCATCGCCCGCACCGGGCAGCATCAGGACCAAGAAGAAATCGATCATTTGCGCGACCATGGTTTCGCTTTGCCCGGCCCCGACGGTTTCGACCAGAACCACGTCAAAACCGGCAGCCTCGCACAGCAATATGGTTTCGCGCGTCATGCGATTGACCCCGCCAAGATAGCCGCTGCTGGGTGACGGGCGGATATAGGCATTGGGATCAATCGACAGCTCGTTCATCCGGGTTTTATCGCCAAGGATAGAACCGCCAGACCGCGCACTGGTCGGATCAACCGCCAAAACCGCAACCTTTTTCCCAGCACGGGTCAGGTTCTTGCCAAACGCCTCGATAAAGGTTGATTTGCCAACACCGGGCACACCGGTAATCCCAATGCGTTGCGACCCGCCCGTTTTGGGCATCAATTCGGCCAGAACCGCTTGCGCCTGTTCGAAATGTTTGGGATTGCGGCTTTCGACCAGTGTGATCGCGCGTGACAGAATGGTGCGATCACCTGCCAGAACACCCGCAACGATTTCTTCGGTGGAAAGCACACGTCTGCGCACGGCCTTGCGCGGGCTGACCGTGCCGCCCGAGCCTGCAGATATGGTACGCAGCGTTTCTTTGGTCAATGGAGCCTCATTTGTGCAGAAGACGATTGGTCATTCTTTTGAAGACAATTCGTTGAATGTTGCTATGTGTTTGGTTAGGCAGTGATAGTAATCGCCATAGCCCCCGCTCATTACATACATGTCAAATCGCACCAGTTTGCCGTTGTAGTCTGCTCGTCCAAACGAAAAACAATTCCTGTTGGCCCCAAATTTGTCATTGATGTCGCTTTTACCCAACGACGACATCTCTTGGAAGCTATCGGCGAATATCTCGAACATTGGTTCAACGGAAGAAAAGAGCAACACGAAGTCAGTTTGCTCTTCCGCCAGTTCAACGTCTTCGCCGCTCAGGACGAAACCGTTTATGAAGCCAAATATAAGGCCGTGAAAGAAGCTCTCTACGGAAGATGATTCCTCGAAAGCTCGGAGTGTATGGAATCCGGGGAATTCTTCTTTGTCGATGTAGACACTTTCCTTGTTAACCGGGTGCCAATTGGCGTCAAGGTAGTATTCAAGGGCGTTGGCCGGACCGGCAGACATAAGAAAAACCAAGACCAGCCAAGCTGACAAACAGCTCGAACGATAAGACATCCATCTTTCCCAATTTGCAGCCCTGGTTCGCTTACTGCAACCCGGATCAGGCCGCTTCCTCGCCAGATTGATTAAGCTTTTCTAACAGGTCGCCTGCAGCTTCGGCAATGACCGTTCCGGGCGGGAAGATCGCCTCGGCGCCGGCTTCGAACAGTTTGTCAAAGTCCTGCGGCGGGATCACGCCCCCGGCAACAATCATGATGTCTTCACGACCCAGCTTGTCCAACTCGGCACGAAGCTGCGGCACAAGGGTCAAATGACCGGCGGCAAGTGAACTTGCACCGACGATATGAACATCGTTTTCAACTGCCTGTTTGGCGGCTTCTTCCGGGGTCTGGAACAGCGGGCCGATATCGACATCAAAGCCCAAATCGGCAAAGGCGGTTGCGATCACCTTCTGACCACGGTCATGACCATCCTGGCCCATCTTGGCAATCAGGATACGTGGGCGGCGGCCTTCGTTGGCTTCAAACGTTGTGATCAGGCGATCGACCTTGGCCAGCGCCTCGTTATCGGCCCCGACTTCGGTTTTATACACGCCCGAGATGGATCGGATCACGGCCTGATGACGGCCATAGACCTTTTCAAGCGCATCTGAAATCTCGCCCACGGTGCATTTGGCCCGTGCGGCCTGCACAGCCAGTTCAAGCAGGTTGCCATCACCGCTGTCTGCTGCGTTGGTCAGGGCCGTCAGCGCACTTTCAACCGCACCATTGTCACGTTCAGCGCGCAAACGTTCAAGCTTGGCGATCTGTTGGCGGCGGACTTCGGCATTATCGACCTGAAGCACATCGACCGGGCGATCATCGGTGACGCGGTATTTGTTGACCCCCACCAGTGTTTGGCGGCCGCTGTCAATTCGGGCTTGGGTTCGGGCGGCGGCCTCTTCGATGCGCATTTTCGGAATGCCGGCCTCAATCGCCTTGGCCATACCGCCCTGTTCTTCGACTTCGGCAATATGCGCCCATGCCTTTTCCGCCAGATCACGAGTCAGGCGTTCGACATAGTATGACCCGCCCCACGGATCGATGACATTGGTGGTGCCACTCTCCTGTTGCAGGAACAACTGGGTGTTACGGGCAATCCGGGCCGAGAAATCGGTCGGCAGCGCCAATGCTTCATCAAGGGCATTGGTATGCAGCGACTGGGTGTGGCCCTGTGTCGATGCCATCGCCTCAACGCAGGTGCGGATGACATTGTTATAGACGTCTTGCGCGGTGAGCGACCAACCCGATGTCTGACTGTGTGTGCGCAGCGAAAGCGACTTGGGGTTCTGCGGATCGAACTGTTTGATCAGCTTGGCCCAGATCATGCGGGCCGCACGCATCTTGGCAATTTCCATAAAGAAATTCATGCCGATCGCCCAGAAGAACGAAAGACGCGGCGCAAATTTATCAATCGGAAGCCCTGCTGCCTGACCCGCCCGGGCATATTCGATGCCATCGGCCAGAGTATAGGCGAGCTCAAGGTCGGCCGTCGCACCGGCTTCCTGCATGTGATAGCCGGAAATCGAGATCGAGTTGAATTTCGGCATGTTTTGCGAGGTAAAGGCAAAGATGTCCGAAATGATGCGCATCGAGGGCTTCGGCGGATAGATATAGGTGTTGCGCACCATGAACTCTTTGAGGATGTCGTTCTGAATGGTGCCCGAAAGCTGTTCGTGTTTCACACCCTGTTCTTCAGCCGCCGCAATATAAAGCGCCATTACCGGCAGAACCGCCCCATTCATGGTCATGGAAACCGACATTTCATCAAGCGGGATGCCATCAAAAAGGGTCCGCATGTCGTAGATGCTGTCAATCGCCACTCCGGCCATACCGACATCACCGGCCACACGCGGATGATCGCTGTCATAGCCACGATGCGTTGCCAGATCGAAAGCAATCGACAGGCCCTTCTGGCCGGCCGCCAGATTGCGGCGATAAAACGCGTTGGATTCCTCGGCCGTCGAGAACCCGGCATATTGGCGGATCGTCCAGGGACGCTGCACATACATGGTCGGATAGGGGCCGCGTAAAAACGGCGGCATGCCCGGCATGGTATTTAGGTGATCAATCCCGTCCAGATCCTTGGGGCCATAGGATGATTTGACATCAATGCCTTCGGGCGTGGTCCATGGCGTGCTTTCAAACGGGTCTTTGGCACCGGCGGATGCGCCGTCAAAAAGTGGCAGGTCGGAGAAATCAGGAATGCGGGTCATGGTTATTTCTCCCCCGGTTTGCCAAGAAGGTGATCAAGTGCGGTTTCGCAAATGCCAAGAACGTCCGATCCGACATGGATAAATTCATCAATGCCAGCGGCCTGATAGTCAGAACGGGCATCACCGGGATGTCCGGCAAGGTAAACAAGACTGGCACCCGATGATTTCAGGGCCTTGGCAACATCTGCTGCCATGTCACCGTATTGCGGGTCTGATCCACAGATCACGGCGATTTTTGCTCCGCTGTCGTCAAAGCCCTGTGCAACGGATTTTGCGTCCTCGAAACCATTGTTGGTGATGGCCTCAATCCCGCCTGTTTCAAAGAAGTTGCGTGCAAAACTCGCCCGTGCGGTGTGCTGGGCGACCTTGCCAAGATTGGCAAGGAAGACCTGCGGGAAGCTGCCGGTTTTGGATTTGTGGGCATCTGCACGTTGGCGCAGGTGCTCGTAGTTTTCCGACAATCGGTGTGCGGGCAATTGCGAAATGCGTGTTTCGGCACTGGCACCATAAAGGTCAGCAAAGATATGGCCGATGGTGGCCCCGGAACGGGCAGCCTCAATCATGGAGGCCAGATCAGAACCGACAGTGCCGGCAAAATCGGTTTGACGTGCTTTGCCCTCTGCCCGAATGGCGTCAAGGTCGGGGGTGTCGCAGGTGACTTTGGCCTCGGTGATATTGGGGAATTCCGACACGCCGGTCAGCGGATCGCGCCGGGTTGCCAGACGTTTTTGACGTGCTTGCCAAATGGCATCGATTTCTGTTTTTAACGTTCCGCTGGCGATGGCGCTCAGGATGCCGCCAGTTGCCTCAAGCGACTGGAATTTTGTCCAGGCGGCAGTGGCAAGTTCCTTGGTCAGGTTTTCAATAAACCAGGAACCACCCGCCGGGTCGATGACGCGGTGAACGTTGCTTTCTTCCTGCAAGATCAGTTGGGTGTTGCGCGCAATGCGGCGTGCAAAGCCATCGGGCAGGCCGATCAGATGATCATAGGGCAGGCAGACAACACTGTCCGCTCCGCCAAGACCAGCCGCAAAGCTTGTTACGGTGGTGCGCAGCATGTTGACCCATGGATCAACCTTGGTCAGGGCCATTTCGGCGGAGATTGCATTGATGGTAATCGTTGCATCCTCTGCACCGGATGCGCAAAGCACGCGGCTCCACATCATGCGAAGTGCCCTAAGCTTGGCAATCCCGGCAAAGAAATCAGTGCCAATCGCGACGTTAAACACAATTGCGCCTGCGGCCTGATCCACGGCCATACCGGTCTCGGTCAGGGCGCGCAAATAGGTCACCCCGCTTGCCAGAAGGCAGGCCAGTTCCTGTCCATCGGTTGCACCAGCATTGTAGTAGGGGGTGCCATTGACCGAAAGGGCAGTTGCCAGCGGGAACAGATCAATCAGCTCAACGGCAATACTTGCGGCGTGATTAACGGCATCATTGGCCGCACAGGGCAGGGTGCCCGTTGCAGCAAGGGTCCCGATCGGGTCAATATTAAAGGCGGGGGCTGCTTCGTCTGCGCCATCTGAATCGGCAATATGGGCCGCCAGAAGGGCGGCGGCAGGAATAGCAGCCGCACCGGCATCAAGGCCAACCGTTGCAAGGTTGGTATACACATCATCAAGTGCGACTTTGAGGTCAGCCAGACAATGAATGGCAATTCCATCCATGCCGACGTCGCCGGAGTTGATTTCGCGCCCGTTACGCGCAGCGGCATCAAGTTTGAGCGTGACGGACGTCGCACCATTTTCAAGATCTTCAAGAATGGCCGCGTTGGTTGCCTTGGGATCGGGGTGGGTATGAAGCTGTCGGATATCCCATCCGGTAACCGTTTCGCGCGGCTCGACCGAGGCATTGAGAACTTCGTGAATAAGCCGGGTCGCGTCATCTTCGTCATCGCCGGTATAGATCGGCTGAACGGCAAAGCCATCAAGCATGTTTGTCACAAGCTTCTTGTCGAACGGCGCCCCCTTAAGGGCCTCTTCGGCGAGCTTGCGCCAGCTTGCGTAATCAGCAGATGGAAATTCGGATGCGAGCTTAAGCGGGTCGGACATGGTTTCTCCCGGCTTGGTTTGTTTCGTGCCTTCAAAGCGGATATGGGGCTTGAAGGAGCGGAACGTTCCCAAATTTTATTCTACTACGGATTCCCAGTACCCGGTACACCCCGCCCGGCCCATTTATGCCAAGAAAACATCATCGGTATCCTGACTCGTGCAAAAGCCTTAAAAAATGGCTTCACACTTACAGTTGCGGGGGCAGTTCCGGGCTTGACCAAAGTACGCTAACGATTGGCCTCACCGGATTCCCGACCATGTTTTCCGGTCACATTCGCGACATGGCGGTTTATAGCACTTGTCCCTAATTCCGTAAATAGGCATGGAAATACCTATTTCGATGAAGGGAGAGATACGTTTATCAGACTTCCGTAGCGTTAAATTACCGAAAACATTGAGCGTTCCCGGTTTGTGAGAATTGCTCATGTTCTGAAAACGGGTTTTGAGGGACTTATACTTTCGCGGAATATGCTGCAATGCGGAAACGATGATGGCAAAAATCTGACGGGTTTAACCAATTTGACATTTTCGTCTGTCAGATTGGGGCTGTCCCAAATCTCGGAGTATCGCCATCCATGAACGCGCTTAGCGCCATGCCGTCGCAGTTTTGTCCTGACGGACTTGTTGCGTTTGCCGACGACAGTCCCAGTGCCAAGGCTGCCCTTGAAACAGTGTTGCGTCGGGCTGGATATGACGTGGCCGGTTTTGATTGTGCTGATGATCTGATTGATCAGCTTGACGGGCTTTGCCCCAATGCCATCATTCTCGATATCGAAATGCCGGGCATGAGCGGCTTTGAGGCGTTCTGTGAAATTCGCCGTCGTTATCCTTCTGCGGTTAATGTGCCGGTGTTCTTCTTTTCCGCGCATTATGACGCTGATACCCGGGCACAGGCAGATGCGCTTGGCGCTGCTGATTTCATTAGCAAGGATGCAAGCCCGAAGGTCGTGCTTGAACAGCTAAACCGGGTGCTTGGCAAATCGATGCCGACCTGCTGAACCACGCAATTTACCGATTATGATCTGATCGAACGCCCTGCATTACGCAGGGCGTTGTTGTTTGTGCTGTCTTGGCCCAAGGGAAATGATGCTGTTGGCATCACCATGCAGGTGATAAAGGCGATCGGTTGGCAATGTTGTTTGCGGGGCAATTGCGGTTTTGCCAATCAGCCGGTCATAAATCGGCCCCAGGGGCGTATTCATGGCCGCAAACAGCTGATCGTAGTTTTCCAGAACGAAATAGGTCTTCTGAAAGTCATCAATCGCGTAATCGGTTGCCATGACCCGCTCAAGATCAAAGGCGACCCGGTTCGGGGTGGGATCGGTTACCGAATAGATGGTTTCGCTTTGCGATGACAGCATGCCCGCGCCATACGCACGCAAACCGTGGTCGGTCATGATCAGGCCGAATTCGACCATATACCAATACATGCGCGCCAATTGCTTAAGCCCGCCCATGGCAATGGCCTCGGGGCCCTTTGCGCCATAGGCGGCAAGGTAATCGGCAAAGACCGGATCATAAAGCATCGGCACATGACCAAAGAAATCATGGAAAATGTCCGGTTCGACCAGATAATCCATTTCTTCGGGTTTGCGCAGCCAGACCGTCACCGGGAAGCGGCGATTGGCCAGATGATCAAAAAACACATCGTCAGGCACAAGGCCGGGAACAGCAACCAGATGCCAACCGGTTGCAGCATGAAGCTGTTCGCTGACCCGACCGAAATGCGGGATCTGGTCCTTGGCATCCAGACGGGCAAGATTGGCAATATAATCCTCAGCCGCATAGCCGGGCAGAATGCGTGATTGGCGGGCATAAAGGCGTCGCCACAGGTCATGCTCGGCTTCACTATAAGATTCCCAGTCCTGATTGATCGTGTAGTCATCATTGATGTGGCTGTAATCGCCACGCAGATTGTTTCCCTGATCCATGGCCGTCCTCGTTCGGGTTCTTAAAGCCGTTTTACAAGGATCATTTTACAGTAAATCAAATGTCATTTTCTGACCGATGACGCCGGGAAATAGGGTATGATGTATATATTATGACCGTCTATGCTTGTAATTGAGGTGATAAATGACCGACATCCCCTTGAGCGTGACCGATATTCGAATTTTGCAGGCCCTGCAAAAGGACGCATCAATCAGCAATGTTCAGTTGGCGGAAAAAGTTGGCATGTCGCCTTCGCCCTGTTTGCGCCGGGTCAAGCAGCTTGAAGCATCCGGGGTGATCAAACGTCAGGTGGCGCTGCTAGACCGCAAGAAACTTGGGTTCGGGGTGTTGGCGACCATTCAGGTTCGCTTGCAACGTCATACCGAAGCCGGGGCAGAGGATTTTGCCCGTGCCATGAATGATTTGCCCGAAATCCTGTCATGCTGGGCGATGACCGGCCGTCAGGATTTTCTGCTGGTCGCGGTGGCCAATGATATCGAAAGCTTTGGTGATTTTGTCACGCATCAGTTGCTTTCAATGCCCAATGTTCGGGATGTGCAATCGAGCTTGGTTTTGAAGGATTACAAGAATGACACGGCGATACCGCTGTGACACCCACTCCCCGATCAACTGTTCGGGGAGTGGCGATGCAGGGCGCTGTTACGGGACGATTTTGAAGAACGGATCGCAACATGTTCCGCCCGGTGTGCAACCATATCCGCCCGTCATGTCCGGTGCGAAATCGGCTTTCTTCCATTGCCGATAATGAGCCGGGGTGAAATAAACGAGATTATTGACGTAGTCATAGACGATCCGCCCGTCCGCTGCGGCAAAGGCATACTGATTGTCTGCCGGGATTTCAATTTGGGTGAATTCAACATAACCAGTCAAAGGAATGTTTGCGCCACCGACGACCGAAAACCTTTCCGAATAGCAATGCCAGCGCTGGCTGTTGGAAATGCCCGGTTGCTGGTCAAGCGTGTTCATCAGATTCGCGCGGTTCATTGCTGCCATTCCAGCTGGACAATTGGCATTGTTCAGTCCGGCAAGATTAAGCTGAGGCAGATGATTCAGCGCATTTCCATGTGGTGATCGTGCTGCATCCTGCCAAAACGCAGCATTCATATTTAACGGGCCATCAATGTTGTCTGTTGGATAGAAAAAGCCTGTAGCGACTGTGCCAACATTGTAGGCGTGGAGTGACTGAGCCATTTGCTGCAGACCATTTGTTACAACGGCGCGCGTAGCAGATACTGAGGGTACGACCAAACCTGAACGAGTTTGGGTTGATACATCCTTTACGTTTTGTGGCAGGGTGCCCCAGTTGTCGCATTGATCAACGGGGAAGGTATGTGCTGTACCGACCGGTGAGCGCCCGGACCAAAGTTGTCCGATGGCATCTTGTTGATCAGTCCATTTATCTTGGGCATTTGCCGGGTTCGAAAAAGCAAGACCAATCCCCATCCAAAACAGGACCAAATAGCGTAGTTTCATTTTCATGTGTCCTTCTCTGTGGTGTTCGACTTGGTTACACGTGCCTAAGACGTCCAAAAGGAACACGTGTGATACTTGCTTTTGTGCGGATGCTCCGGCATAGGAAGATCAGCCGTTCTCTAAAAGCCGGAGCTTTAAAATGTCCCAATCAATCGCCGCCAATCCGATCCTTGTCGAAGCCACCCGTGGCGACATGGTCGAAAGTTTCCATCGTGGTCGCTATGTGGTGATGAAGGCTGATGGCACTGTCATTGAGCAGGGTGGGGATATCGATGCGCTGATGTATCCGCGTTCGGCGATCAAGCCGCTTTTGGCTATTCCGTTGATTGAAAGTGGTGCGGCTGATGCGTTTGGCCTTGAAGACAAGCACATCGCATTGGCCTGCTCATCACATAATGGCGAGGAAGAGCATGCACAAACCGTCAAAGCATGGCTTGAGAATATCGGGCTGTCCGTCGACACGTTGGAATGCGCACCGCATTATTCGATTCACTCGCCTGCAGGGATCAAGCAGGCCGGTGATCAGATTACGCTGACCAAGGCGCACAACAACTGTTCGGGCAAACATTCCGGTTTTCTGAGCACCGCCCAGCATCTGGGTGAAGCCCCGGCGGGGTATATCAATGAACCCCATCCGGTGCAGCAGCGCCTGATCAAGGTTCTTGAAGAAATGGGCGATTGCGATTTGTCATCAACCCCGCGCGGCATTGATGGCTGTGGCATCCCGGTAATTGGCATGCGTTTGCGTGATCTTGGTCTTGCGATGGCCCGTATGGCCGATCCGGCCGGGCTCTCTGAAACCCGCATTGATGCGATCAAACGTATCCGCAAGGGCTGTGCGCAAGCCCCGTTCATGGTCGCTGGAACCGGCCGGTTCTGCACCGGGATCATGGAAGAATGCGGCGAGGATGCCCTGGTCAAGGTTGGGGCAGAGGGTGTTTACTGTGCAGCCTTCCCCAAACAGGGGCTTGGTGTTGCGCTGAAGATTGATGATGGCACCCAGCGCGGCGCAGAGGTTGCGATGGGCGCGATCTTGCGCAAACATGGCGTGATTGATGATGCCAAGGCCGAGGTCCTTAAAAAATACCTGACTCCGGTTTTGACCAACTGGGCTGGCAAATATGCCGGGGATATGCGCCCGGCCTTCTGATCAATACAGGAAACAGATGCAAAGCATTGCGGCCTATATCTTTGCGGCCATTGCCGAAATTGCGGGATGTTTTGCCTTCTGGGCGTGGCTTCGGTCCGGGAAATCAGTTCTTTGGATCGTGCCCGGTATTGCATCGCTTATTGTGTTTGCCTGGCTTTTAACGCGTGTTGAGGCAGACTTTGCCGGTCGGGCCTTTGCGGCCTATGGCGGGGTTTACATCACGGCATCGATTTTCTGGATGTGGGTGGTTGAACGCACCACACCGGATCGTTGGGACATGACCGGGATGCTTGTGTGCCTTTTGGGTGCGGGGATTATCCTGTTTGCGCCGCGCTAGGCCTTTATCGCCGTTCCGGACTGTTGGTGAGTTCCCGGTATTTTTCGCTGACAATGGCGGCAAGGTTGGTCCATTCTTCAAGGCGGTGCTGTTTGCCGATTTGCGCAAGATAGTCCTGATCAATGTTGCTGATGACAGCATTGCCTGCATCGCGGTCGGCAATTTCACGGGTCAGGTTCTGGGCAACATATATCGCGGTGAGCCCGTTCATTTCCTTGTGTGGCAAATCCATTGGCCGGTGGTGATAGGCAACCGCCTGAATGACGGGGGCTGGGAACCCCCAAAGTCCGAGCAAATAGGCCCCAATTTCCGCATGTCCGGCACCGAAATGTTCTTGTTCGGCCTGATCAATTGAAATGCCCTCTGCCTCGACCCGGGCAAGAACAGCCTCCATCTCTTCGGGCCGGTTGGTATGGAGGATCAGTGTCCCGATGTGGCTCAGCATGCCGATTGACGGGACCGCATGGCAAATTTCACGTGGAAGGTTTTCATATTCCGCGATCAATGCTGCGGTAACGCCGATTTGCTGGCTACGGTGGCACAGGCGTTTGAGGTTTGCAGCCTGATGGGCAGGGCCTTCAAACCCGCGATAGAGCCCAACAAACAGCGCCAATGCCTTGAGGGTTTCCGTGCCAAGCATCCGAACTGCATGGGCAACCGATGAAATATTCTGTGTCACGGCGAAATAGGATGAATTGGTTAGTTTCAGGACCTCTGTTGTCAGGGCGATATCGGATTCAACAACATCACTGACATTGCCCAGCGCATAGTTCGGGTCGGCAAATGCGGTTTCAAGACGCATGTAGGTGTCTGGCGGGGATGCTAGGCTTTTGGAGCTTGCGACAAGTGTTCTGAGTTCCGGGCTTTGCAATAATTGTCGCAGGCCGACCGCATTTTCGATGCTGTCGATCAGGGTCTCGTTATCGCAAGGCTTGCTTATGAACTGATGTGCGGGACCAATTGTTCGCAAATAGGACGCGTTGTCTGTATGCCCTGTCAGAATGATGCGCACAGCATCAGGTTGGGTTTTCTGAAGCTTTTCAAGCAGGGTAATGCCATCCATGCCCGGCATCTGGATGTCGGAAATAATGACGTCGAAATCCTGATTTTCAGCCAGCTTAAGGGCCTCAATTCCGCCATTGGCAAAATGAAGGTTCCATTGCGGTCGGGCACTGCGCAAACGCCGGCGCAGACCGCTTAGGATGTTGGCGTCATCATCGACAAATAAAATATGGTGCATCGCCCGTATTTTTCTCAATTACCCGGGACCCGTCGTGGTCCTATTGCAGGTGGGACCTGACAGCCTTGATCTCAAGGCTGGTCGTGCGAGGTTGGTCGTGTACGAGGCTTCAAAGCGAATCGACCCAAAAAGCTGAGCCCACCATGCCATTTTGGGTCTTGTCGACCAAGGTGTTTGGTCAAGGATGTCAAGCAACATATCAAAAGACATGCGTTGGCATCGTTTCGATCAGCGCCTATATCTAAGTATGCGTTATTTTTGATGTGATTGTCATATTTTGTCAGAATGTATGATGCCAAGCACAGCTACAATATAGGACGCGTTAAAACCAACGAGCATAAAATGCCGTTCCTGATCGACCGGGGGTGCGATCTAATATCATGACATCGCGTGCAGAACTGATTGATGCGATTAAAAAGCATCAGCTCTACGCAACAAAACAACCGGGCGGCAAGCGTTTGCACTTGCGCAACGGAAACCTGTCGCGCATCAAAATGAGCAAGATCAGTCTTGAGGATGCGGTGCTGCCTGGCGCCAATTTCATTCAGGCCACTATTCGCGACGTCAAGTTTGATTTCAGTGATCTGTTTGGCACGAACTTTGTTGAAGCCGATCTGGAAGGCTCAAGCTTCATGCGTGCGGACCTGCGCGGGGCAAATATGGCGCGTGCAAAGCTGCGCAATGCCAACTTCAAGGGGGCTGATCTTCGATCCGGTGTGATGGTGATCGTTGATGCCGGACGCGAAAAGAAGGTCAAGCGTGCGACCGACCTTGCCAATGCCGATCTGCAAGGGTCGATGATGTCCGGCGCAAACCTTGCGGAAAGCAACATGTCGGGGGCGCGTCTGGCCGATGCAGACCTTAGTGATGCGAACATGTTTGCCGTCAACCTTGCTGGTGCTGACCTTTCGGGCTGCAATCTTTCGGGGGCGAAGCTTAAAAATGCCAACCTGAAGGGGGCGAAGCTTAAGGACACTCTCCTTATCGGTACGGATTTATCCGGGGCAAATCTGCGCAATGTGGACCTTTCCGATGTTGATCTGTCTCAGGCCAACATATCCAACTCAATCGGCAGCAAGGCGGTTGCACCCCTGCCAGAAGATATCCGTAGCCTGATCAACGCCCATACCGAATGGTTGACCAGCGGTGGTGCATCGGGCGCGCCGCTTGATGTGACCGGACGCGATTTGACGGACCTTGACTTCACAGGGCTTGATTTGTCTGCGGCGTGCTTTGATGACTGTATCCTGCGCGGTGCGGTGCTGGTTGATACCATTATGGTGATGACCTCCATGCGCAATGCCGATCTGAGCCGCGCACGGCTCAGCGGTGCCATCATGAACGGTGTCAGGATGTCCTATGCAAATTGCAGCAAGATAATCTGTCAGGGCGTGAAATTTGGCGGTGTCGAACAGCGTGATGGCAAGGGTCAGAAAACCGGTGAAGTCTGGCGCGCTGATTTGACCTTTGCAGACTTCTCGAACGCCGATCTTCGAAATTCGGTCTTTGACGAACCGCGCATGAAGGGCGCCATCCTGAGTAAAGCCAATATTGCCGGTGTTGCCTTTGGCGATACGGACCTTGCCGAGGTTGATCTTGATGGCACCAACACCGGCTCCATCCTGAACGGGACAATTCCGGAAAAAGTATAGGATCCTATACTTCGTGCTCCGCCCTGTTCCTGAACAGTTGGATGTCGCCTGACAGCTAAATCATTGAATTTCCCATCAACAAAATTGCGCAAACGGTTAAATG
>ERZ1699646.95-NODE-95-length-14874-cov-16.585271_pt1 | contig 14874 bp, 14 predicted proteins | sample MGYA00581515_ERZ1699646 | MGnify/ENA primary metagenome ERZ1699646 (study PRJEB42348, sample SAMEA6618691) | metagenome | isolation source: Polyester-degrading enrichment culture growing on monomer 1,4-butanediol, B | collected 2019-04-14 ... | reverse complement strand
ATACCATTGTGCCTCAAGAAACATCAGTGCTTTCAATCGCCCGTATTCGCTGCTGTCACTTCCTCCAAACCATTGGGCACCGACCGTGAGGTAGATTTCCTGACTGAGAGGAGGTATCCAGCGAGACCGTGGATATACGACCCAACTCGCATCGTCACCATTGCGTAGGGCAACCACCTCATACTGCAAGAACGGATTAATGTCCTGGCGCATCAGTACCCCGGCATAGTGGCGACCAGCGTAAATCGGCTGAGCGGAAACAAACGTTTCGGGGCCAATAGCGCTGACCATAACGGGACGACCGTTATAAAAGTATTCCAACGCCAGAGTCAGCCCATTCCGGAACGACCAATTCAGATCGACCACTCCCTGCCAATAACTGTCACTGACATCCGGATCGCTCCATACCCATTCCGTTCGCCAACCGGTTTCCATCACGGATCCACTACCGTCAAACCCTAGCTTCGTCACATCTTTAAACTCGCCCGCCATCAGCCCGGCGTCGGCACCGGCGATATAACGCTTTACCCGGGCGGCCGTGCTTGCGTCTTCGTCATCGTGTTGCGGTGCATGTACCGCGCTGATCCGCCCCAGCGCCCCCCAGGCTTGGTCCCAAAGTATCGCGTCCACGCCAATACGTTCATCAGGTTCCAACTGAAGAGGGCTGACAGGATTGAGGATGTCCATCGGGTTCCAGATCAGAGCAGTGGACCAGTTAACTTGCTGGCGCCCGAGCCGGAAATCGCCTACCGGCGAGCGCCATTGCACCGTTGCCCGGTAGAGTTGGTGGCGAGCGACCAGATCGCCGGACTCATAGAACTCGTCTTGCAGGGTCCAGTAACGCGGGTCCGGAGCGCCCTTGAGCAACGCAAACTCTGGTGAATCCAGAAAGCTGCCCGTGATCAGTTCCACATCATAGGCGGCTTCCAGAGTCCAAGCGCCCTGCCGGTAGCGCGGCTGCAGGCGCAGCCGGGTCAGGTTGGACAGGTAAGGGTCACCGTTCACCGGCGAGCGAGCACCCACTGTCTGATTCTTGAGGGAGCCGGAATGGCTGAAATCCGCCTGGAGCCCGAAAGCTGAAAGGGTCGCCAGCAGCCCCAGAACGGGGGAAATCCACCTAACCATGGCGAATGGCCTCCACCGGGTCCAACCGGGCCGCACGTCGCGCCGGGTACAGCGCCACCAGAACGGAGCAGGCGAACAGTAGCAGGCTGGGAAACCAGACATGATCAAGTATGAGCACCGGATACACCTTGTCGGTGATTCCGGGGATAGTCTCGAAGGAGCCAGCAATGGCAGACAGGTCGATGCCGCTGCGGTTCAGCCAGGCGACGAGCAGGCCGCCAAGCGCAGTGCCCGCCACCATGCCCAGCAGCGCCAGAAACAGCCCCTCGAATAGGATGGTCAGCACCAACTGATTTCCCCGGGTGCCCAGGGCAAGCATAACGCCCAGTTCCCGGGTGCGCTCCATCACCGACATCACCATGGTGTTCATAACGCCGATGGCCACTACAACGAAGACAACGGACAGGATCAGGTAAAAGTCGATCTGGGTCATCTCGATCATCTGCACCACTACCGGCAACAGGGTTTCCCAGTCCTGGGCTACCAGTTGGGTATCGGCGAGCTCTCGATTGAGACTTTCGGCCAGTGGCGTGCTTTGAGAGCGGTCCTGCAACTTCAGGGCAATGCGCGAGGCCTGATCCGGCGCAAACCCGACGAGTTGTCGGGCCTGGTCGATGTTCACAAACACATATTCGCTATCGAACAGGTCACTGCCCGTTCGGTAGATGCCATCAATGGGGTAAGCGCCGGAGGCCAGATCACCACTGGCTTGCTGCACAGTCACCACCAGCTTGTCGTTCAGGCGGGCGTCCAGCTCGTCAGCCAGCTTGCGGCCGATGACAATGCCTTTACCATCGCCCTGAACGTATCGGCCCTCCACCACGTAGCGGGCAAGTTCGGTAACCTTCCGTTCCTGTTCCGGCGCCACCCCCACCAGCTCCACCGGCTGGCTGGTTTTGGGGTTGGCCACCATGCCCTTGAGCAGGATACGCGGGGCAGCGGCCTGCACGCCAGGTTCATCCGCCAGAGCTCTCAGCCGCTCGCTTACATTGTCGATGCGCAATTGCGGCGATAGATCCGCATCGTGTCCCTTCGCCATCAACTGAACATGGCCGCTTAATTGCTGGGTGGAGTTACGGACCATCTGCTCGAAGAAGCCGTCGGCAAAGCCGTACAAAAACAGGTAGGCCGCCAGACCGAAAGTCGTGGCCGAGGCAGTGATCAGTGAGCGACGGGGGTTCCGGAAGAGCGAGCGCAAGGCCATCTGTACAAAGATCAGAACCGTACGATCGGAGGTGACTTCAGAATGGATGCGACGCAAGCGATTGGAGGCACTTCGATGAGCATCCATGGCCTCCAGCGGCGTGTGGCGGCTGGCAATCCAGGCGGGAACGACGGCCGCCAGCAGGGCGACCACAATTACCACCAGGCCGATGATTGCCCAGCGATCCGGGCTGGTGGTGGGATAGACGATGCCGCTCAGGCCGGGCATGGTATCCATGGCTTTGATGTAGGCCGTGAAGTCCAGGCCGCTGCTGGCAAAATAGGCGGTTACCGCCAGCCCCAGGGCCAGGCCCAGGGCATAACCTGCGAGGGCCATCAAAGACGTTTCCAACAGCACCAGTTGCACAATGCGCGAACCAGAGGTGCCAACCGCCATCATGACACCGAACTCCCGCCCACGCTCCATGACCGACATCAGGATGGTGTTGGCGATTCCTGCAGCCACCACCACAAACACCACAAAGATGACGATATAGGCCACGGCATTGTGAAAGTCCATCATCTGCACCAGAGAAGGCATCAGCTCCGGCCAACCCAGCACCTCTATCTGTCGCGCCTGTAATTGCTCCTGCAGGCGGTCAATCACCATTGGCAACTGGTCTGGGTCGTCCACCCGGGCCGCTACTTCGGTGACGCGGCCCCAGAGCGCGTAGAGCTCTTGAGCCGCCTCCAGGGGAATCTGTGCAACCTGGCCATCAATGCGTTTAACCCCGGTTTCGAACAAACCCACCACGGTGAACCGGTCAGCACCGATGGAACCGTCGGCTGCCTGCACCACCAGAGCCAGTTCGTCGCCCACTTCAGCGTCCAGAGCCAGGGCCGCAGCGGCGCCAAGCAGGATTTCGTTTCCGGTCTGCAAATAGCGGCCCGCCACAACGGAGCGGTTGAGGTGGGTTACCGTTTTCTCGCCGGCGGGTTCAACACCGGTGACCTGCATCGCTCGGGATTTATCTGACAGGCTGACCAGAGCATGGCCGGTCAGGCGGGGCGCAGCAGCCGCCACGCCCTCAGTATCAGCCACCCCCGGTGGCAGATTCCATTGTTCCGGCAGCGCGATGTTCATTTCCCGATCGTCGTGGAAGCCGCGCGCGTGAACCTTCAGATCACCGGTCACATAGCCGGTCATGTTATTGATCATCTGGGCGTTGATGCCATCAATGAACGCCCACAGAAACACGAGGCCTGCCACACCCACGATCAGCGACAGCAGGGTAATCCCCGTGCGGCGTCGGTTCGCCCGCAGGTTACCCAACGCCAGCCGCAGCCAGGCCATCATGGCCGGCGTTCCTCGCGTTCGATGCGGCCGTCCTTGAGATGTACCACCCGCCAGGCCCGTTCCATAACCATGGGATCGTGAGTGGAAAACACGAAAGTGACACCTTGTTCGTCGTTAAGCCTGCGCATCATGTCCAACAGAGCGGCACCGGTTTTGGAGTCGAGATTGGCCGTGGGTTCGTCGGCCAGTACAATGGCTGGCCTGCTGACGATGGCCCGAGCCACTGCCACCCGCTGCTGCTGGCCGCCAGAGAGTTCGTTGGGCAGGCGAGTTTCCAGCCCCTCTAGCCCCACATCAGCCAGGATCGCCCGGGCTCGCTGGCGACGCTCGCGAAAGGGCACGCCCTGCAACATCAGCACGTATTCCACGTTTTCCTGGGCCGAGAGCACGCCGATCAGGTTGTATTCCTGGAACACGAAACCGATCTTCCAGAGTCGCAGGTCGGTTCGTTTCCTGTGGCTCAGACCGGTGATTTCCCGACCATCGATCTGGATCCTGCCAGCAGACGGCTCGTCCAGTGCGCCGATCTGGTTCAACAACGTGGTCTTGCCAGAGCCGGACGGCCCCACCAGGGTTGTAAACTCGCCGGCCTCAATGGTCATCGACACGTCGTCCAGGGCTTTTACGGCAATACTGTCCTGCCGGTAAACGCGGGAGAGGTGTTCAACATTCACAAGCGCCATGGGCAAGCCTCACCGTGGATTGCGCAAGCGGCGCAGGGTAAACAGCTCGTCATCCAGCGGGACATCGAACTCGATGGTGTCGATTTCAATCACCGTGCGGGACTGGGGGTTGTCCGCATCCACCATGGTCCAGCGGGTGGGGATTTGACGTCCGCCACGGATATCGACGTCGCTGTATGTCATGGTCTTCACCGCCTGGTCCCGCTCACCAAAATAGGTCATAGCAAGGGGGATGTAATCCTCACGGATCGAGAACTCCAGGCGGCTCCAGACCACCGGAGCGTCAGGCCTCGGGGCGGAGACCACACGATAGACTGTCGTCCCACCCTGCTCTTCGCTGCTTGTCACTTCGTGGGTGTAATCATCAACAAACGAGCTTTCCTTGACCAGATCGTCGTTGCTGAAGTTCGACCCCATCCAGGGTTGCAGCATCATCGAGGGCGGGATCTTGAGGGTGCGGTCAACCTTGGGCAAATAGTTCCACATGGCATCGCCAATACGCAGTGAACCGATGCCGGCTTCTTTTTTAGGGGCATGAATTCGAATCAGCGTCTTCTCCGGCCGATCCATCCAGGCTTCCAGGTCCAGCTCCCGGGTCCAGTATTCGGTTTCAATGCGCATGGTGAAGCGGCCGTGGTTGGTGTCGGACCAAAGCGTGTCTTCCATCCCATCTACCAATGACTCCCCTGAGGGCACATCACCGAACACAATGCCCGGAAACGCAATCAATACAGCGACCAACGACACGCCTTTCATACGCTACTTCCTCGAATTAGTCCTCTGATTGCCCGAATAAATCAGAACCCACTCCTTTCAGACCATGCCTGGTAGATCCGCTTGTCCCATTTGCTCTGAAAATAAGCGATAGCGGCTTTTTGATCGTCCGTCGAGAGCTTGCCATCGAAGGCTGGCATTTTTCCGCCAAGGGGAGCTCCTCCTTGCTGGATTGTAGCCATGAGCGTGTCGAACGAATGGTGCCAGGCATGCCCCGTTCCGTTGAGGGGTGGCGGTGGGTAAGAGCCATCCTTCAGGGCCTTTTTCCAATTGAAGGCTCCTTGAGCATTGCCGCCATGGCAGCTAGCGCAGTTGTCGTCAAAAACCACAGCACCGCGGTCAACCTGGGCCTGTGTGTACCAGCGGTCATCCACCGTTTGTTTACCGCAGCCGCTGACTAGTACGACCGCAAGAACGCCTACTGATTTAGTTACCACATGCATCAATCTTGTTCCCCTATTTCCTTGCGCCTGACACTCCCCCATCGCGGGATAAAACGAGGAGTTCTGGCTGCATAGGCCCGCCAATCGGAGCCGAACTGTTTTTCTGTTTCACGCTCCTCGTGCAAAGACAGGCGCGAGTACATCCAGACCAGCACCGGGAACATGGCCAGCGTCAGCAGCGTGGGCCATTGCAGCAAAAAACCGAACATGATGAGCACAAAGCCCGAATACTGGGGATGGCGAACGTGGGCATAAGGGCCGGTTGTGGCCTGCTGCCCAGCCTTTTGCGCGGCATAGAGAGTGCGCCAACCAGCCGCAATCAGATAAAACCCGAGGCCAATAAACACAGTGCTCAAGAGATGAAACGGCCCAAAGTGCGGGGAGCCTGGCCAACCAAACAGCATTTCCAGCAAGTGGCCACTGTCGTGGGACAGCCAATTCACATCGGGATACTGGCTCTGCAGCCAGCCGGACAGAAAATAAAGCGTTAGCGGAAACCCGTACATCTCGGTGAACAGTGCCACCAGAAACGCGCTGAAGGCACCAAAAGAACGCCAATCTCGCCGGGTCTGCGGTTTAAAGAAGCTGAAGGCGAAGAAGATGAAAATCGCCGAATTCAATACCACCAGGCTCCAAAGGCCATAATCCGATGCTGCATCAGTCATCGCGTTGCTCTCTATTCTTTCCCGGTGGCTGTGCCTGGTGACTATGTCCTCCATGTCCGCCATGCCCTCCGTGCATGAAAATGTGCATCAATGGGCAAGCAAGCAGTATCAGCCAGGGCAAAGCACCGAGCAGGTGAACCTTGTGCTCTCCCCAGAGTAAAACCAGGGCTATAACGGCAAAAATTGCCATAGTGATTTTAAAGCGTCGATCCATGAGCGGTTCCTCCGCCAACAACAGTTTCAGAACAGGTAACTATTGGGTTTCGAGGGATATCTGGTGACCTATCCCATCCAGAGCAATTTCATCGACCACGTCAAGGGATTCCGGATCCAGCACCCAAAGCGTGTTTTCCTCGCGGCTGGTAACCAGTAGCTCACCATTGCCGGGGGAAACTGCAAGATGATAGGGCGCTGGAGCAAGTACCGAGGTTTGGCGGGTCCCGCTGGCCAGCTCAATCCTGACCACCTGATTGCCGGCCTGACTGGTGGCATATAGGGTCTGGCCATTCAGGCTCAAGCCAACGCCATGGGGCGCTTCACCCACCTCAAAGCTGCTTGCTACTGAACCTGTGACAAGATCAAGGACAAGAACCTGCCCGGAGGCGACGTCATTCACATAGAGCCGATCGTTGTCCGGTGCCAGCACCATATGCTCCGGACCACCCCCAACCCGCAGGTTGCGCTCGACAAACCAGTGTCTGGTATCCACCAGACTAACGGTACCATTCCCGCTGTTGCTGACCAGCAGGGATTGGCCGTCGTCCATTGCCACCAGATAGTTTGGAGCGGGACCCGTTGCCACGGTTTTGACCAGTTCCCCGGACGCCAGATCCACAATGCTGATGCTGCCACTGCTGGGATGCGTGGAAACGGCATAGCGACCGTCTACTGTTACGAGCACATGGTGTACAGGTCCGGGCACCTCCAGTTTGCGGTCAATCGTCCCTGAGGATGTGTTTACAAGATAGAGCAAGCCGGTACTCTCTGCTTCCTGCTCGGCAGCCTGCCCGCCACCATGATGAGCGGCGTGATCATCTTCCGAAACGCCTTCGGGGCGAGTAACCGGTTCCTGGCGATCGAACGAAGACAGGCTACTCACCACCAAATATTGGCGATCCGGGGTCAGTGCCGAACCGTGGGTATTCAGGGTTCCCTCGATGGTCGAAGTCATCTGTCGGTCTTGCAGATCAATAACGCCGACGGCATTCGCTGTGCCCATCGGTATAAATGCCCGATTTGTGTCTGCGACCGACATTAACGAAAAGCTCATAGCGACACAGGCCGTAAATCCTGCAAGCCTCTGCTTGCGCATCGCATGTTTCATAGGATGACCTTTAGAGTATGAAGGTTGCTGTCAAGTTGCCTCTCCGGTACGTGCGCTTCAGAACAGGCATGCTCATTGACGACCAGTGCAGCACGCCAAGCTGAAACAAGCCTGAAAATGGTTGCGAAACATGCATCCGTTTGACCAGAATCAACTTTGAACGCTCCAACCTGACTATGGATGCTCAATGCAAGACGTGCCGCGGAAAAGTCCAGGGACAAGCCCATCCCTTGCCGACCAACTCAACCGACAGTGTTTCTGCATTACTCTCGACCGAAAAGCCCTCTACGAGAACCTCCAGAGGCAATTTTCGGACACTCGCACAGGGGCCCTTGATGCTCCTGACCTCCAACCGTTCTTCTCAAGCACGCCGGTCTTTGTTCCCCAGAAAGAAATCACGGCAATGGAACGGGTTGTTCAGGCGATCGAGACTGCGGCGGAGCTTACTCCCTTCAAGGAACGAGCGCTTTCCTGGGCACCGGAAATTGCCAGTTTTGATCCAGGCCCGATCGGGGCCTTCATGGGCTATGACTTTCACCTGACGCCCGACGGCCCCCAGCTGATCGAAATCAACACCAACGCCGGTGGCGCATTTCTGAATGCGGTTCTGGCCCGTGCACAACATCGATGCTGTACTCCACCATTGCAGGATGCCAGCACAAACGGGTTACTGGATGGATTTGAAGGGGCGGTGCTTGCCATGTTTCAGGAGGAGTGGCAAAGGCAAGGTCGCGATTCAGTGCCCGCGCGTCTGGCCATCGTGGATGACCACCCGCAGTCCCAGTTCATGTTCCCGGAATTCCGGCTGGCGCAACAAATGCTTGAGGCCGGGGGGATCGAAACCGTGATCCTCGACCCATTAGAATTTGACTACACCAATGGCGTCCTGACCGCCCGGGGCAAGCCCATCGATATGGTGTACAACCGGCTGGTGGATTTCTCCCTGGAGGCCCCGAATCATCGGGCCCTGAGACACGCTTATCTGAACAATGCCGTGGTGGTAACTCCCAATCCCCGGGCGCACGCGCTGATGGCCGACAAACGCAACCTGATTCTCTTGTCCGATGTCAGGACACTACGCGACTGGGGGCTGAATGAAGCCGAGGCCGGGTATCTGGAGAAAGCGGTGCCCGATACACGACTGGTTTCAGCAGAGGACGCGGGAACGCTGTGGAGCAACAGACGCCGACTGTTTTTCAAACCGGTGGCGGGGCATGGCAGCAAGGGCGTCTACCGGGGCGAAAAGCTCACCCGCCGCGTTTTTGAGGACATTCTGAAGGGCGACTACATTGCGCAGGATTTCGTTCCCGCCGGAGAGCGCGCCCTCAGAATCGATGGCGAGGTCACCACCCGCAAAGTCGATATCCGCCTTTACACCTATGCCGGACAGCTACTGCTTGCCGCTGCCCGGGTTTACCAGGGCCAGGCCACCAATTTTCGTACCCCGGGCGGTGGCTTCGCGCCGGTTTTTCAGGTGTAAGAATTTACCCTCGGGCAAGCACGATGGCGGGCCACATGGTCGGTGAAGGCGAGTGAAGATCAGAGATCTTGCATTCGGCCTACCTGTCTTGCCAACCGCATGGATTCGTTTTCTTCCATGGCCAGAAGGGATTCAAAAAGCTCTTTTGCCTCCGGAATTTCAGCCTTTCCAATCAGTGTCTTATAGAGATCCATGATCTGATCATGAAAGTCGAACACCTCCCGGCAAATGCCGTCGAAATCAAGCTTCGTATACGGCTCATCGCAGGTTCGATGAGTTTGGATCGGCTTATGGGACAGATAGTCGTAAACCCTGGTTTCCAAGGCTTTATTGTCACCCTGGTGCTCAAACTCGTCCACAATCCGCTCTAACTCCGACTCATGAGCAGCAAGATAATCTAATAGCGCACGGGCCCGCTCCTCCTCATGCTTTGTTGCGCAATGGGATAGGCAGCTCGCCAGATGTGAGTGCAGATCCCGCGTCCAGTCGATCAGTTCTCCAAAGGTCTTTATATCCATATCATTTTACCTTTTCCACAAGATGACAGACAATCAACAGGTATCCGGTCGTCAAATGAGGAGTCCTATTTGCATTTCCGGCGTTCATTTTAGCTAGGGGCTCGCCTGGACAGTTCGCTAATTCATTTAAAGCCGCAGGTACCTAAAAAATTGACGCTTCAACTGGTTTCAGATCGATTCGACAACCTCAGAAAGCATATCCCTGACCTTGCCCGCGATCTTCGTAAGCTCTTCATTATCAATGGCAGACATTGAGGCGACCGGGTCTATCGCGCTCACCTCAATACCCCCTGGCACCTCACGAAGAATAACGTTGCAAGGCAGCATGGCCCCTACCCGGGGTTCCACCCCGATGGCTTCCCAGGCCATGCCAGGATTGCAAGCCCCCAGAATCCGATAGGCCTTCATATCCTTGTCCAGCTTTTTCTTCATCGTGGCTTTGACATCAATTTCTGTCAGCACACCGAAGCCGTGATCAGTAAGTGCCTGACGCGCTCTTTTGTCCACGCCTTCGAAATCTATATCTTTGATAATTCGATTGATCGTATATGTCATGACTACCTCCAATCATTCAGAAGCTCAATGCTTAGATCCAAACTTCACTACCCTTAAACGCAGCGCATTCACAATCACGCTGACCGAGGATAGCGACATGGCGGCCGCTGCAAAAATCGGCGACAGCAGTATGCCGAAAAACGGATACAGAACACCTGCTGCAATGGGCACGCCTGCAGAGTTGTAGATGAACGCAAAAAACAGGTTCTGCCGGATATTTCGCATGGTCGCCAGCGACAACTGACGCGCTTCGACAATACCCATAAGGTCACCGCGCAGCAGAGTGATGCCGGCGCTTTCGATGGCCACATCGGTGCCGGTGCCCATTGCTACCCCCACATCCGCCGTTGCCAGTGCAGGCGCGTCGTTCACGCCGTCGCCCGCCATCACGACAACCCGGCCTTCGTCCTTCAGGCGTTGAACAATCTTGCCCTTGTCTTCCGGCAGCACTTCCGCTTCAACTTCGTCGATATGCAGCTTGCGGGCAACAGCCTCGGCTGACGTGCGGTTATCGCCGGTCAGCATGACTACCCGAATGCCGTCCTTCTGCAGGGCGGTGATGGCGGCTTCGGTGGTTTCCTTCACCGGATCGGCTATCGCGAGCAAGCCTGCGACGTTACCGTCGACGGCCGCAAAAATCACGGTAGCGCCGTCTTTCCGCAGCTGGTCGGCTTCGCCGTCATATTTTGCGGTGTCGACATTCTCGGACTCCATCAGGAGGCGATTGCCGAGCAGCACCCGCTTGCCATCGATTCGACCGGTGACCCCTTTTCCGTTAGGCGAATCAAAGTCCTCTGCATCCGGCAGCTCCAGATCCATGCCCTTGGCTTTATCGAGAATGGCGTGGGCCAATGGATGCTCGCTGCCCTTTTCCAGACCGCCGGCATAGCGCATCAGATCGCTGTCACTGAATCCGTTTGCCGCGACAAGTCGGGTGACTTGCGGCTTGCCCTCTGTCAGCGTGCCGGTTTTATCCACCACCACGGTGTCCACCTTTTCCATCCGCTCAAGAGCTTCTGCATCCCGTATCAGTACTCCACTCTGGGCACCGCGCCCGACGCCAACCATGATTGACATGGGTGTTGCCAGGCCCAGTGCGCAGGGGCAGGCAATGATCAAAACGCTTACGGCAGCAATCAGGCCGAAGGCCATAGGCGGCGTGGGCCCAAAAACAGACCATGCGATAAAGGCGATGATCGCAATCACGATGACTGCCGGCACGAAGTAAGCGGCAACCTTGTCTGCGAGCCCCTGAATCGGGGCCCGGCTGCGTTGCGCGCTGGCCACCATCTGAACGATCTGCGACAGCATGGTATCGCGGCCAACCTTGTCGGCGCGCATGATGAAACTGCCCTGCTGGTTAATACTGCCGCCGATCACCTGGTCGCCGGATTTCTTGCTGACGGCCAACGGCTCACCGGTCACCATGGACTCATCCACGTTGGAACTGCCTTCGAGCACTTCGCCATCCAACGGCACCTTGTCACCGGGGCGAACCCGCAGACGGTCACCAACCTTGACCTGATCCAGCGACACATCGGATTCGCTGCCATCGTCATTCAACTTCCTGGCTGTGGCAGGTGCCAGATCTAACAAAGCCTTGATGGCGCCGGAGGTTTTCTCCCGGGCCCTCAATTCCAGCACCTGGCCCAGCAGCACCAGTACCACGATAACCGCCGCTGCCTCGAAATACACCGCCACCGAACCGTCTTCCTGCCGAAAGGCATTCGGGAATATCTGTGGCGCTAACGTGGCCACCAGGCTGTAGATCAGTGCCACACCCGTACCAATGGCGATAAGAGTAAACATGTTCAGGTTACGGCTAACCACGGATTTCCAGCCCCGGACGAAGAAAGGCCAACCGCACCAGAGCACCACCGGCGTCGCCAGCACCAACTGAATCCAGTTGGACATCTGAGGAGCAATAATGTGATCAAGCCCGGTCAGGTGCCCGCCCATTTCCAGCACCAGGACCGGCAATGTGAGCACCAGGCCAATCCAGAACCGGCGAGTCATGTCCTTGAGTTCTTCGGACGGCCCGTCGTCCAGACTTACCTGCTCTGGCTCCAGGGCCATTCCACAGATGGGGCAGTCCCCCGGCCCTTGCTGACGAATTTCCGGGTGCATGGGGCAGGTATACATAGTGCCCGGTGCTACCGGCTCTTGCGGTTTATCATCCTGGCCGAGATATTGCTCAGGGTCCGCCTCGAACTTTGATTGACAGCGGGACGAGCAGAAATACCAGGTTTTTCCACCGTGCTGGCTTCGATGTTCCGCCGTATGCGGATCCACATTCATGCCACAAACCGGGTCCTTGACCTGATGTTCACCTGCATCAGCGTGATCGTGACCGGCGGTGTCATGGTGGTGAGCGTGTTGGTGCTCAGCCATTTTGGTCTCCCTTGGTTTCTGTCGGCCAGTCCGCAAACGCAATGAAATACAGGAAGAAAAGGTTGGCGACAGGGATGAGTATCAAAATGCCCATCCATCCCGGATAGCCCGTGCGTTGGCATATGCGCCAGGCCGGTATAACAACCACAATGGCAATCACCAGCATCCAGAGCCAGTGGCCCGCCCACATCGTGTTCCCAAACATGTTGTTGTCCATCATGGTAATGGCCTCCCGCCGAATTACAGTTAATGGTGATGCGCGTGATGGTCTTCCTGGTTCGCTTGCGCGGATTCAGGAGACCATTTCAGAAAGATCTGTTCGGATACCGCAATCACAACCATGGTTATGAGGGCGACGCCAATAACGAAGGGGTCGGTATTCAGTTTGACCCAGAGGAAGCCGCCAAGCGCAAGCAGGTCCAGGATAATCGCGAAAGACGGCACCCAGGCTCTCGCCCTGATATCTTTCCGAAGATAGCGCAACACACCCCAATGAATCGCGATGTCCATAATCAGATAAAAAATGATACCCAACGCGGCAATACGGGAGAGGTCAAAGAAGGCAGTGAGAATCAAACCTAGAACAACGGTATAGACCAGTGTGTGCTTCTGAATGCTACCGGGCATACCAAAATGCCGGTGCGGCACCAGTTTCATTTCTGTGAGCATTGCCAGCATGCGAGACACCGCAAAGATGCTGGCCAGAATACCGCCAGCGGTAGCCATCATGGCAATCGCCACAGTAAACCAGACTCCATACTCGCCCAGTGCTGGGCGCGCTGCCGCTGCAAGCGAGTAATCCTGCGTTTCGATAATCTCGGCCAGCGACAGGTTACTGGCGACTGCGAATCCCACCAGAGTGTAGATCACCACGCAGGCGGCAATGGAAATAACGATGGCCCGGCCGACGTTTCGCTTTGGGTCTATAACTTCCGAACCACTATTGGTAATGGTCGTAAAGCCTTTAAACGCCAGTATCCCCAACGCCGTTGCGCCCAGAAAATTGCCGATCGTTCCAGTATCACCAGGTTCTGAAAAATCGACCGATATAGAGTCTGCGATCCAGACCCCAACCAGACCGAAAAGCAGTATGCCCCCGATTTTCAGAATGCCGATAAATGAAGCGACCCCCTGAATCATGCGATTGCCCAGGAGATTAATAAGAAAGGCCGACAAAATAAGGGCCACGCCGAGAATGGGCACCATTCGACCACTCTCATCGCCACCAAACAATTGCATGGTATAGGAGCCAAAGGTACGGGCCAGGAAGCTCTGGGCAATTACCATGGAGAAGTACATCAATAAGGCATTAAATGCCGTTGGCAGACGATTGCCATAGGCTTTGTGAAGATACATGCCGATACCGCCTGCCGATGGCCAGGCATTGGAGATCTTGATGTAGGAATAGGCGCTGAAGCTAACGATCACGGCCGCAGCGAGAAAGGCCAGCGGGAAAAGCACACCGGTCATCTGTGCCATCTGCCCGGTCAGAGCAAAAATACCGGCGCCAATCATGACGCCGGTACCCAGCATGACTGTTCCTGGAAGCGTCAGGCTGCCTTCCTGATAGCGGGTCGTCCTGTCTTGCGTTTCGGCCATTCAACCTCCGATCATTTTCGTTTCATTGGTGGCATTTTGGAGCAGCAGTGGGGCTGATGTTGCGCGTTAGCCCGAACGTTATCATCGGTGAATCGGTACCAGGCCAGCTTTCGCTGAGCCCACCAACCGCCTTTCAGCTGGCCGCCCCGGGCAGTGACCATTTCCAGCAGATCGTCGACGGACCAGTGGCTTGCATCGTAGGCAATCCGCAGAACGTTGGTCGGTTTTCGTTCGGCAAGATCAACGCAGGGATGGTGATTGAGATCCTCAAGCAAGTCGTCCCACCGGTTTTCCGCGAGGCCCCGAATGGGGAGTGTGCGGCGCTGAAGGAAGGCCTCCTGGGTGCCTATTTTGTGTGCTTTGGCCATGGGATTTCACCTCGGGTGTCGGTGACTTCAGGACCATTACAGCACCGTTACCTGAATTGCCGCTGAAAACGGCCCTCCAATTTAGATTGATTTGAGGTGCATCAAGTTTGAAAGAAAAAAGCCCGGGAGCTAGGGCCCGGGCTTTTTGAAGTGGCGTTCAGAATGCGATTCGTGCGCCAACTACGGCAAACCAGTCTTCGGTACTGCCGCCCTCGGCCTCGGCCAAATCGGCAGTGTCGCCGTATTTGCGCTCGTGCACCACACCAATGTAGGGAGACACGGCCCTGTCGATCAGGTCATAGCTCAACCTGAGACCCGCCTCTGTTGAGCTAAGCCCCTTGCCCAGGCCAATCTCCCGATCCTCACTGAATGCCACCGTTGCGTCCAGAGCAGCGGAGAGAATCCAGTGGTTAGTTAGCAACAACTCATATTCGGCATCTACCTCCGCC
>ERZ1699646.91-NODE-91-length-15310-cov-23.364797_pt1 | contig 15310 bp, 11 predicted proteins | sample MGYA00581515_ERZ1699646 | MGnify/ENA primary metagenome ERZ1699646 (study PRJEB42348, sample SAMEA6618691) | metagenome | isolation source: Polyester-degrading enrichment culture growing on monomer 1,4-butanediol, B | collected 2019-04-14 ... | reverse complement strand
TGCAGCCATCCATGGCTGCAGACAGTTTTGGAAAGGGGGTCCCTGCCAGTCTCCGGATTTTTTGGTCGCGCGCCTTTTACTGCATAAGGGGCGAGTCCGGGAGTTCCAGATCGACACCTTCCACACCCGTTTCCGCTGCCAGAACCTGCAGGTACTGGCGAAATGCACGTCGGGTGACGCTCTCGCTCAGGTACTGGCGGATTTGTGGCTTCACATGTTCGTAGGGAAGTTGTTGGCCGTCGATGCGCTGGTCGACGCGGACGATGTGCCAGCCGTAGCGGGTTTCGATCAGTTCCGGGTTGAGGCCTTCCTGCAACGAGAGAACCGGGCGTTCGAATTCGTCGACGGTCTGGCCTTTGCTGATCTGGCCGAGGCTGCCGCCCTGGTGACGGGATTCGCAGGCGGAGTATTGTTTGGCCAGCTCGGCGAACTGGGAGCGGCCGTCGATAAGGGACGACAGTAACTGTTGGCCGGCTTCTTCCTGGCGGATGCGTTCCTGGACGTCGTCCGGGGCAGCGGCGAGGAGGATGTGGCTGACGGCCATGAGCGTGGGGCTGCGGAAGCGGGCCGGGTTGGCGTTGTAGAAGCGTTCGCAGTCCTGTTGGGTGGGCTCCGGGACGTTGAGTTCGAGTTCCAGAACCCGGGCAATGCGGTCTTCTTCGTCGTCGATGTCGTCGAGCTTGAGGCGGCTGGCCTGCTGCAGGAGCAACTCGCGGATGACGAGGCTTTTGGCAGCTTCGTGCCAGGCTTCGGCGACTTCCTCGGCCGGGTGATGCTGCATTTCCCGGGCGATGTCGTCTTCGCCGATGAGGGTTTCAGCCACATAGACCGGCGGGAACTGGTTTCTGGGTTTTTCGGCGTCGCCGACGGGGATGAGTTGCATAGCAATAACCTCAGGGAACATGGGGTCAGATGAAGGCTTTCATCTGACCCCGTTTTCATTTACATCAAGCGCGCTTGCGAACCACCTGGTACTTCCGCCCGAAATACTCCACCGGCACGCTGAGCATGTGCACCAGGCGGGTGAACGGGAAGAGTACGAAGATGGTCAGGCCCAGGAAGATGTGGGTCTTGTAGATCCAGTGCACATCGGCGATGTAGCCGGCCACGCCGCCCTGGAGGGTGACAATGCCCTGGGCCCAGGCCGAGAACTTCAACATGGTGCTGCCATCCAGATGGCCCATGGTGGGCAGGATGGTCAGAAGGCCGAGTGCCAGCTGAACCACCAGAATGACGATGATCATGTTGTCCGCAAAGGTGCTGCTGGCCTTCACGCGTGGGTCGGTCAGGCGGCGCCAGGCGAGCATGCCGCCGCCGATGATCGCCATCACGCCAGCAATACCGCCGACGACGATGGCCATGACCTGCTTGGTACCAGGCGTCATGAACGGCTCGTAGAAGGCGTGTGGAGTCAGCAGGCCCACCAGGTGGCCGAAGAAGATCACCAGCACGCCCACATGGAACAGCACGCTGGCCATCACCATGTTTTTCTTGCGCAGCATCTGGCTGGAATGGGCTTTCCAGGTGAACTGGCCCTGGTCATAGCGTGCCCAGGTACCAATCACTAGAATCGCGAGAGCAATGTAGGGATAAACCCCGAACAGTAGTGTATTCAGATAGGACATCATTTCCGTTTCCTCCTGCGCCCTCAGGCGCGCCCTGCCTGACGGGGTGTTGCATCCGTCATCAGCTGATCACTCAGGTGAATGGTCTGGGTCTGTTCCAGTTCGCGGCGGCGTTGGCCTACAACGCTGCCGGTACTGCAGGAGCTGCCCTGATCATCAACAAATTTCACCATTTCCTCTTCCCAGACCTTGTCCAGAGCCTCCGGGGTATCGTCGCGTTCTTCCGCGGCGACAATCTCCGCAAGCTCCTGGCGGTTCGCGCTTCGACCGGACAGGGTCAGCAGGGAATCCATCACCACGTGATAGAAGCTTTCTCGTTGATAGAGTCGCTCGCCCAGCAAGCCCAGGATGTGGTGGATGTCCTCCAGCCAGTTCCGGATCTCGTCCCAGGGGCGGGTGGAGAGGTATTCCAGGAACAGCGGCAGGTAATCCGGCAGCTCCCGGGCGTCGATCTCCAGACCGTTGGTCCGGTACTCCTCCATCAGGTCTACCATGGCCTGGCCCCGGTCGCGGGATTCCCCGTGCACGTGTTCGAACAGCAGCAGGGATGTCGCCCGGCCCTTGTCGAACATGCCCACGTAGTTCTCCTGCATGTCCAGCAGGTCGCCATCGCAGATCATTTCTACACAGCGCAGCAGTTGCTCCTTGCTCTGCCTCGGCAGCCGGCTGTCCTCAAGGACGGCGGCTACCAGGGCGTCTTTGGAGGCCTGGAGTTCTTCGGTCGGGTACTCAAGCACCCGTGCCAGTACTTTCAAGAGTTGCATCTCGGCCTCCTTATTCCTGCAGCTGTTTCGGGTCAACCTGCTTCACGGTCGACAGCTTCTGAACCATGCTGGTGGTCTGCTTTCGGCCACCGAACATGTTGAACTTGCTGTCGCCGTTGCAACCTTCACCGAAGCTGAAACCACAACCGTTGCGCTCGCCGTGGGCGGTGGCATCGGGGAAGGCTTCCTTCGCCAGCTCGCGATGGCTGGTGGGAATCACGAAGCGATCCTCGTAGTTGGCGATGGCCAGGTAGCGATACATTTCGTCCGCCTGGGCCTTGGTCAGACCGGCTTCCTCCAGGGCGCGCAGGTCTTCCTTGCCTTCAACGGTTTCAGCACGCTTATACAGGCGCATGGCCATGATCCGCTTGAGAGCCAGCACAATCGGCTTCTCATCACCGGCAGTGAGCAGGTTGGCCAGGTACTTCACCGGGATCCGCAGGCTTTCGATCTTCGGCAGTACGCCGTCGAACTCGACCTTGCCGGCCTCCGCCGCAGACTGGATCGGGCTCAGGGGCGGCACGTACCAGACCATGGACAGGGTGCGGTATTCCGGGTGCAGGGGCAGGGCCAGTTTCCAGTCAACCGCCATTTTGTACACCGGGCTTTGCTGGGCAGCTTCGATCACGTTCATCGGGATGCCGTCTTTCTTCGCCTGCTCGATCACTTTCGGATCGAACGGGTCGAGGAAGATTTCCAGCTGCTTCTCGTACAGCTCGTGCTCGCCCGGGGCGCTGGCCACTTCCTCAATGCGGTCGGCGTCGTACAGCAGCACGCCCAGGTAGCGAATCCGGCCAACACAGGTCTCGGAGCACACAGTGGGCATACCAGCTTCGATCCGCGGGTAGCAGAAAATGCACTTCTCGGATTTGCCGGTTTTCCAGTTGAAGTAGATCTTCTTGTACGGGCAGCCGGAGACACACATCCGCCAGCCACGGCACTTGTCCTGGTCGATCAGAACGATGCCGTCTTCCTCACGCTTGTAGATGGCACCGCTCGGGCAGCTGGCAACACACGCCGGGTTCAGGCAGTGCTCGCACAGGCGCGGCAGATACATCATGAAGGTGTTCTCGAACTGGCCGTAGATATCCGCCTGCACCTGGTCAAAGTTCTTGTCCTTGCGGCGCTTGGCGAACTCGGTACCGAGAATCTCTTCCCAGTTCGGACCCCATTCGATTTTCTGCATGCGCTGTCCGGAAATCAGCGAGCGCGGCCGTGCAACCGGCTGGTGCTTGGTGTCGCCAGCGGTGTGCAGATGCTGGTAATCGAAATCGAACGGCTCGTAGTAGTCGTCGATCTGCGGCAAATCAGGGTTGGCGAAGATGTTCGCCAGTACCCGGAAACGGCCACCGATCTTCGGGCGGATCTTGCCGGAGCTGTCGCGCATCCAGCCGCCCTTCCACTTGTCCTGGTTCTCCCACTCTTTCGGGTAACCAATACCGGGCTTGGTCTCGACGTTGTTGAACCAGGCGTATTCCATGCCTTCACGGCTGGTCCAGACGTTTTTGCAGGTGACTGAACAGGTGTGGCAACCAATGCACTTGTCCAGGTTCAGCACCATGCCGACTTGGGAACGGATTTTCATTTTACAGCCTCCTGAACAGTGTCATTGCCTTCACCGTCGAGCCAGTCGACGTTGTGCATCTTGCGGACCACTACGAATTCGTCGCGGTTGGAGCCAACAGTGCCGTAGTAGTTGAACCCGTACGAATACTGGGCGTAACCGCCAATCATGTGGGTCGGTTTCGGGCAGACCCGGGTAACCGAGTTATGGATACCGCCCCGGGTGCCGGTGATTTCAGAGCCGGGAACGTTCACGATCCGCTCCTGGGCGTGGTACATCATCACCATGCCGGGCATCACGCGCTGGCTGACCACGGCCCGGGCCGCGATGGCGCCGTTGGCGTTGAACAGCTCGATCCAGTCGTTGTCTTCAATCGCCAGTTCTTTGGCGTCGTCCTCACTCAGCCACACGATGGGGCCACCGCGGGACAGCGTCAGCATCAGCAGGTTGTCGCTGTAGGTGCTGTGGATACCCCACTTCTGGTGCGGCGTGATCCAGTTCAGCGCTTTCTCGGCGTTGCCGTTGCTGCGCTGGTTGAGCATGCTGCCCACCGCCTTGGTGTTGATGGGCGGGCGGTACACCAGCAGGCTTTCACCGAAGGCACGCATCCACTCATGGTCCTGGTAGAACTGCTGACGACCGGTCAGGGTGCGCCAGGGGATCAGCTCGTGCACGTTGGTGTAGCCGGCGTTGTAGGACACATGCTCATCCTCCAGGCCAGACCAGGTGGGACTGGAGATGATCTTGCGCGGCTGCGCCACGATGTCCCGGAAGCGGATCTTTTCCTCTTCCTTGTTGGTCGCAAGGTGGGTGTGGTCCAGACCGGTAATGTCGGACAGCGCCTGCCAGGCCTTCACCGCCACCTGGCCGTTGGTTTCCGGAGCCAGGGTCAGGATCACTTCCGCCGCATCAATCGCGCTTTCAATTTTCGGGCGACCCGCGTTGGCGCCGTCGATGTGCTTGTAGTTCAGGTCACCCAGGAACTTCACTTCTTTCTCGGTGTTCCAGTTGATGCCCTTGCCACCGTTACCCAGCTTGTCCATCAGGGGACCGAGGGAGGTAAAGCGCGCGTAGGTGTTCGGGTAATCCCGCTCAACGGTCATGAAATTGGGCGCGGTTTTGCCCGGGATCAGGTCGCACTCGCCTTTCTTCCAGTCTTTCACATCAAACGGCTGGCCCAGTTCCGCTGGCGCATCGTGCAACAGCGGTAGTGTGACCACGTCTTTCTCGACACCCAGGTGGCCTTCGGTGGCTTTGGAGAACGCCTTGGCAATGCCCTTGTAGATCTCCCAGTCACTGCGTGCTTCCCAGGCCGGATCGGTGGCCGCGGTCAGCGGGTGAATGAACGGGTGCATATCCGAGGTATTCAGATCATTCTTTTCGTACCAGGTTGCGGTCGGAAGAACGATGTCCGAATACAGACAGGTGGTAGACATGCGGAAGTCCAGGGTCACCAGCAGGTCCAGCTTGCCTTCGGGCGCTTCGTCACGCCATTTCACTTCCTGGGGCTTGGCACCACCCTCGTGGCCCAGGTCCTTGCCCTGCAGGCCGTTCTTGGTGCCCAGCAGGTACTTGAGCATGTACTCGTGGCCTTTGCCGGAGGAGCCCAGCAGGTTAGAGCGCCAGATGAACAGGTTGCGCGGGCAGTTCTCGGGTGCTTCCGGGTCCTCGCTGGCAAACGCCAGGGAGCCATCCTTCATGGATTTGGCCACATAGTCGGGCACTTCCATGCCGGCCTTCTCGGCTTCAGCGGCAATGGTCAGCGGATTGCGGTTCAGCTGTGGTGCCGACGGCAACCAGCCCATGCGCTCGGCGCGCACGTTGTAGTCGATCAGGCTGCCACCAAACTTCGACTTGTCAGCCAACGGTGACAGGATCTCGTCCACGCCCAGCTTCTCGTAGCGCCACTGGCCAGAGTGGGCATAAAAGAAGGAGGTGGAGTTCATGTGCCGGGGCGGACGCTGCCAGTCCAGACCAAACGCCAGCGGCTGCCAGCCGGTCTGCGGGCGCAGTTTTTCCTGGCCGACATAGTGGGCCCAGCCACCACCGCTCTGGCCGATACAGCCACACATGATCAGCATGTTGATCAGGCCGCGGTAGTTCATGTCCATGTGGTACCAGTGGTTCATACCGGCACCCACGATAACCATGGAACGGCCCTTGGTTTTGTCGGCGTTGTCGGCGAATTCACGGGCGATGCGGATCACTTTCTCGGCGGGCACGCCGGTGATCTTTTCCTGCCAGGCCGGGGTGTATGGCTTCACTTCGTCATAGGAAGTGGCGCCGTCGTCGTCGCCCAGACCACGACTGATGCCGTAGTTGGCAACCATCAGATCGTAAACGGTGACAACGCGGCCTTCAGAGCCATCCGCCAGCTGTACCTTGCGGGTACCCAGCTTGTGCTTGAGCACATCCTTGATTTCAACGTGCTTGAAGTGGTCATGCTCGATACCACCGAAGTACGGGAAGGCAACGTCCACAACCTCGTCGTGCTTCTCGACCATGGAAAGCTGCAGGTTGACGTCTTTTTCCTTGGCGGTCTGCTTGAGGTTCCACTTGCCCTTCTCGCCCCAGCGGTAGCCGATGGAGCCGTTGGGCGCGGTCAACTCACCAGACGCCTCATCAATGGCAATGGTTTTCCATTCCGGGTTGTTCTCTTCACCCAGTCCGTCCACCAGATCGCTGGCGCGCAGGAAACGGCCCGGCACATAGCTGCCGTCGTCCTTTTCTTCCAGCATGACCAGGTAGGGCATGTCGGTGTAGCGGCGTACATAATCGGTGAAGTACTCACTGGGCTTGTCGACGTGGAACTCTTTCAGGATCACGTGGCCCATGGCCATGCCCAGAGCCGCATCGGTACCCTGCTTGGGGTTCATCCACTCGTCGGACAGCTTGGAGACTTCGGCGTAATCCGGAGTAATGGCGACGGTCTTGGTGCCCTTGTAGCGAACTTCGGTAAAGAAGTGGGCGTCCGGGGTACGGGTCTGGGGTACGTTGGAGCCCCAGGCAATGATGTAGCCGGAGTTGTACCAGTCCGCGGACTCGGGCACGTCGGTCTGCTCACCCCAGGTTTGGGGGGAGGCCGGCGGCAGGTCGCAGTACCAGTCGTAGAAACTCATGCAGACGCCACCGATCATGGACAGGTAACGGCTGCCGGCCGCGTAGGAAACCATGGACATGGCGGGAATCGGCGAGAAGCCGATAATGCGATCCGGACCATACTTCTTGGCGGTGTAGACGTTGGAAGCCGCGATCAGCTCGTTGACTTCATCCCAGCTGGAGCGAACAAAACCGCCCATGCCGCGACGAGGCTTGTATTCCGCCGTTTTCTTGGGATCTTCAACAATGGACGCCCACGCATCGACGGGATCCTTGTGCTCGACTTTTGCCGCGCGCCAGAGCTTCATCAGGTGCTTGCGCATCAACGGGTATTTCAGGCGGTTGGCGCTGTACATGTACCAGGAATAGCTGGCACCACGGGGGCAGCCGCGAGGCTCATGGTTGGGCAGGTCCGGACGGGTACGGGGGTAATCGGTTTGCTGGGTTTCCCAGGTTACCAGGCCGTTCTTGACATAAATTTTCCAGCTGCAGGAGCCGGTGCAGTTTACGCCGTGGGTGGAACGCACGATCTTGTCGTGCTGCCAGCGCTGGCGGTAGCTGTCTTCCCACTCGCGACTGACTTCGTGGGTTTCGCCGTGGCCGCCCGCGAACGGTTCGCGCTTCTTCCTGAAGTAATTCAGTTTATCGATCAAATGACTCATGGTCTCTCTCTCCGTCTGCCGGATCGTTGCTCCGATTTGAGACCATTGTGTGTGAGAAAAACCGCGAAATCTGCGTGGTTACTACCTCATAACCCGCTTCTACCACCCAGGGGGTAGACGGCTTATATCCCCGGGTGGAGAAGATGTTCGCGCTCGTGCCGACGATTCTCCCGCGCAAACAGAAACAGGCAGCCCACAAGCAGCAGGAAAAGAATCATGAACACCGCACTGCGTATACCGAGCCAGTGGTTAACACTGCTGAACACCACCGGCAGGGCAAACGCAACCGAGCAGGCACTCACCAGAAGCAGACCGGCGACAAAGGCCGCCACCGGACGATTTTCGATGATCACCAAGCGCTGGAGGCTCCCCATGGTGCAGCCCATGGCAAGCCCGAGCGTGACCACGAACACGCCTTCCACGGGCATGGGCAAGGCGAACTCAACGCGAATGGTGGCGTCCACGCCCTGGATAAAGAGCGTCATTGGCGGGTAGGACAAAACAAACAGGGCGATCAGACAGACAACAAGGGCACGGCCAATCACCCGAGCACTTCCGAAGCGATCGGAAAGCGCGCCCCCAACCACCTGCGCAAGGGCACCTGGAATGACAAACCATTGCGCCAGCCGCGCGCCGGAGTCTACTGGCAGATCAAACTGGGAAGAAAGGTAATCGGGCAGCCACAGGGCCAACGCAAAGAAGCTGCCGGCGACAACCCCGAAATAGCCACAAAGCTGACCGGCCCGCCTGGTCTGCATACGGTGCAGCAATACCCTGACCGATGTTTCGGCGGTTGGATCCGCCTCCGCATCCTCCGGATCCGTCAGCATGATCAGTAGCGCAATGATCAGCACCAGCACGATAAGATAGGCCAGTGGCACTCCGTGCCAGGAAAAGGCCTCGTGAAACAGTGGCACCAGGTAGTAGTTGAATCCCGCACCGGTGACACCCGCACCGAACACTCCCAGCACCAGGCCCAGGCGTGAGGATTCACAGTGCCCGGTCACGAACTGCAAACCGGCACTGTAAAAACCACCGGCCAGCCCCAGGCCTCCGGCGGCAACCAGGTAGCCGGGGAACGTATCGGTAGTCAGGAGTATTACCATGCAGGCTGCGAGCCCGGCCAGACAAATAAGCATGATCCGGCGGGCACCAAATTTTTGCGCCGCCAGCCCGGCGGGAACCGCCAGCGCCGCACCCACGGCCATCGGCATTGCCAGCAGGAAGCCAAACTGGAAGTTGCTCAGATCGAGTTCGGCGCGAAGATGAAGCCCGGCCACCGCGAAAAGGGTCCAGCAACCGGCAGCTACAACAAAGCCCGCCAGTGCCAACGGCAATACCACTGCCAATGACGCCAGCCGGTCATCTGCACGATCCGTTTCGGACTTCATTACCGTCGCTCTTATGGAAACCTGCTTTTAAGTGTCATCTTTTGATCATAAAAGGGTCAAAGATTATGATGGGTTACCAACCATTGGGGTAATTGACTATCCTCAAGGAGGTATCACGGAATCCGGGTGTGGGGCATAATCCTCTTGCCCCGCCAAACGCATTGATGCGTAAGAGACTGAATGAAATCCAGAAGCCCGCTTGTAACCCGAATTGCCATCGTTGTTGGCGCCGTTGTGCTGACCGCCCTTGTCAGCATGGCAACCACCCTTGCGGTGTCCAAAAGCATCGAAGGCAATGCCACCGCGATTAATCTGGCGGGCGCCCTGCGCATGGGAGCCTTCCAGCTACTCGCCCGCAGTGCAGGCCCCTTTGCCGTAGAATCCGGCCAGGGATCAATCCGGGAATTGCTGGATCGGTACGAAACAAGGTTGGCCAACACCGGGATCACTGACGCTATTCCGGAGAACCCGGAGCATCCTCTGGCCCGCCAGTACCAGGCTATCCTCGACTCCTGGGAAGCCATGCTTCGCCCGGCGCTTCAGAATCACCTGCAGGGCACACCGGTCGATGATGCCATGCTGGACGCAACACAGAACTACGTGGACGATGTGGACCAGCTGGTTACCATGCTGGAACAGCGAACCGAAGCCCGCATTGACCTCCTGCACCTTATTCAGATCATCAGCCTGGCCTTCTCTGTCCTGATCATTGTGGCGCTGTTCATTGATCTGAAAAACCGCATCCTTCGACCACTGCGAAAGCTGGTCAGTATCGCCGTTGCTGTTGGCGAGCAGGACTTTACCCGTAAAGCCAACCTGGGCGGCTCCGACGAACTGGCGAAGCTGGGCCAAGCCTTCGACCAGATGTCCAGCGAACTGGCCCTGACCTACTACGAGCTGGAAGAAAGGGCCCGCGTGAAAACCGAGGAGCTCGAAAAGAGCCATGCGGCCCTCCAGCTCCTGCACTCCGCCAGTCGGGACCTTTTCGCCAAACACGATCTGTGTAACGGGGCGATTCCCATGCTTCAGGAGCTGGAGCAGCTCCTGGGCATCGGCCCAATTCGCCTCTATCTTCACGACAAACAATCCGCCGAGCCAGTTGAGGCGATCACAACCGCCAGCCGGGAGCGGCCTTTTTACTGTCGTGATCATCACTGCAATGCCTGCCTGGTAACACCAGAGGCGTATGACGAGCTTCCCGTTGAATCGAACGACGGTCGTCGGTTGCTTCTTCCCATCCGCACCCCCGGGCAATTGCTGGGCACCCTGGAGGTCTGGTACCCGGCCGAAGAAGGTTTGTCGAAAACCTCTCGCCGGCTGCTGGAAACCCTCAGCGACCAGCTGGCCACCGCCATTTTCCTGGAACGGCAGATTACCGAGGAGCAGCAGCAGACCCTTGCTGAAGAACGCACCGTGATTGCCCGGGAACTCCATGACTCCCTGGCCCAGTCACTGTCTTACCTGAAGATGCAGGTGGCCCGAATGCGCAGACTTAACATTGAGGGCGACCAGAAAGAGACTCACGAGTCCATTCTCAATGAACTCAGCACGGGTTTAAACAGTGCCTATCGACAGCTCCGGGAGTTGCTGGCCACCTTCCGACTGAAGCTGGACACGCCGGATCTCTTTACCGCTCTGATAAAGACCATTGAAGAGTTTTCCGAACGCCTGGGTAAGCCGGTTGAGCTGCAGTACAATTTGCCGCCCCAGACCCTGTCACCGAATGAAGAGATCCATACCCTGCAGATTGTAAGGGAAGGCCTTGCCAACGCGGTCAAACATGCGGATGCCACCGACATAACCGTGGATGTTCTGTTCGAATCTCCGCAAGTACGGGTGCGTATCCGGGATAATGGCAAAGGCCTGCCCGGCAGTGACCAACCCGCCAACCATTACGGCATGATAATCATGCAGGACCGCGCCCGAACCCTGGGCGGTAAAGTCGAGATAAGCAACCGGGATGAAGGGGGCGTAGAAGTCACCCTGGGATTTGTTCCCAAAAGCCGAAACCTGATTCCCACAGAAGCATCAAATGCCTGACAACAAGAGAGAACCCGATGTCTGAGTCACCCGCAAGTATTCTGTTGATCGACGATCACCCGCTTCTTCGCCAGGGCATCAAACAGCTGATCGAGATGGAAGACGATATGGTTGTGGCCGGGGAGGCCAGCAACGCTGCCGACGGCATTCGGCTGGCCACTGAACTGGAGCCCGACCTGATCCTGATGGACCTGAACATGCCCGAGATGGACGGCATTGAGGCCCTGAGGAAACTGCGGGAACAGAACATCAGCTCCCGTATTGTGATGTTTACCGTGTCAGACCAGGAAGACGACGTTGTTGCGGCACTCCGGGCCGGTGCAGACGGCTACCTGCTGAAAGACATGGAACCGGAAGACATGATCAAGCAGCTCCATCAGGCGGCAGTCGGTAAAATGGTGATCAGTGAACGACTTACAGCTTTGCTGGCCGAGGCGCTTCGCTCAAATAAGCCCCAGCAAGCATCACGCCCGGATTTCGACAGCCTGACACCCCGAGAGAAAGATATTCTGCGTCATATTGCCGAGGGGCTCTCAAACAAGATGATCGGCCGCAAGCTCGACATCAGTGACGGCACCGTCAAGGTCCACGTGAAGCACCTGCTGAAGAAACTGAACCTGCGCTCACGGGTGGAAGTTGCTGTTTGGGCGGTGGAAGAAGGCCTTCACAAAGGCTGAGTTATATCAAATCGTTTCAGAAAAGTTTGCTTTACTCTGTGCCGGTTACTGACCGCCCGGAGTAAAGCATGGCTCTTCCATTACCTTCCATCGCCTCCCTGAACTCCCCTCTTTTTGCCCAAACGCTCTCGGTATTTCGGGAATACCTGCCCTCCCCCGTGCCCATGCTGGGCACTATTGATCGCAGCATACCGGTACCGCTCAAGCAGCTGGTCGCAGAAGCACCGCTCAACCGCATTTTCGCCCAGGCAATTGATGACGGGGAATTCGATGACTTTGAAGGCAGACGTATTCGCCTGGAGGTGAACGGGGGACAACCCGGTATCACCATTGGCTTCTGGTCCGGCCGCCTCAGGGTGATCGACGGCCCCGGCGAGGCGACCATCCGCGGCTCGCTGACCGCCTTCAAAAAGCTGGCTGAACGCAATCTGGATCCGGACCAGCTATTCTTCCAGCGTAAACTCGTTATCGAAGGTGATACCGAACTGGGATTGGCGCTCAAAAATCTACTGGACAGTGTCGAGTGGCGCTTCCACCTTCGTTATCTGCTGATGCGATGATGCTTCAGATTCGGTGGCCATTCTGCCATCGGAACAGGGTGACAATGAGAGAGTAGCGCCAGGCGAGGAGCAAACAGTTCAAAATAATGGCATAACCACCCATTGAAACCTGCAACTACTCCTCATGGGGTAGGCCTTTAATAGGTATGGCACAGGCTGTCAGAGTGGGCGAGAATCATACCAAGACTTTTCCAAAGCTAATCCGCCAGATTCCATGACCAGCCCGCCACATCTATCAGCAGAATCATTTGCCGTTGCTGACCGTTTAAAAACCCCGGTTTGGGTTTTCGATATTGAGAACCTCGTTATGTGCTGGGCCAACGCTGCCGGAGTATCGATATGGGGCGCAGGAGATCTGGAGGAGCTACGCTCAAGGGATTTCGCTACTGAAATCTCAGTGTCCGCGCGAGCCCGCCTTCGGAACTACCTGGCCCGATTCGAAGCCGGCGAAACGGTGCTCGAGACCTGGACCCTCTACCCCAACGGCAAGCCAGTGCCCATGCGTTGTGTCTGTTCAGGCTTTCCCTTGCGGAATGGCCAGGGAATGCTGGTGGAGGCGCAGCCTGTTACAGAGCCGGATATTCATGCCCTTCGCGCCCAGGAGGCTCTGCGTCATACCCCAACGCTGATGTCCGCCTTTGATAGTCAGCGCAACTTGCTCACCCGTAATCCGTCGGCCATGACCATGCTGTCGGCTGGCGCAGATTTAACCAACAGCTTCGCTCGCCAGTCAGACAGGGAAAAAGTACGCCTCTGGGCGGAAAGCGGCGCAGAAAGCTACTCGCTGGAAGCACCGGTTCAGACCAGCGCCGGGGCACGTTGGCATCGGGTGGATTTGCGACGGACTCTCGACCCTGCGACAGGCGAGCGTGTGATACTGGCCAGTGAAACGGACATTACAGCCCGGGTGGAAAGCGAAACGGCTTTGATCAACGCCCGGGAACGATTCGCTGCTCTGCTACAGAACCTTCGGGGCGGCATTGTGGTGGAAGATGAAAACCGCAAAATGTTGCTGGCCAACCAGAGCTTCTGTGACATTTTCAGTATTCCTGTGCCACCGGAAGCACTGCATGGAATGGACTGTGCGGCCGCCGCGGAGCAGAGCAAGACGCTCTTCCGCGACCCCGACGCTTTTATCGCCGGCATCGAAGCCGCATTACGCGCCCGGCAAACCAGAACGGACGAGCTGCATCTGTCCGATGGACGGGTCCTGGAGCGCACCTACATTCCGGTCTTTAATGAGCAGACTTACGTTGGCCACCTCTGGCAATACTGGGACATAACCGACCATAAAAAGACCATGGCCAGGCTTGAGCACGAGGCCTTCCACGACCCCCTGACCGGACTATGGAACCGGCGACGTTTCAAACAGTCGCTGCTGGAGACTCACGAAGAAGCAATCCGCTACAGCCAGCCTTACTCCCTGGTCCTTGTCGACATTGACCACTTCAAGAGGGTCAACGATCAATTCGGCCATGACGCAGGGGATGTAACCTTACAGATCCTGACCGATGAGCTACGCCAGCGCCTTAGGCAGGCGGACCGGTTGGCACGATGGGGCGGGGAAGAATTTTTACTGCTGCTTCCGCAAACTTCATTGTAAGGGGCCCTGCTACTGGCCGATGCCCTTCGTAAGAGAATCAAGGAAGTATCCTTTCCTCTGGTGGGCCACCTGACAATCAGCCTTGGCGTTGCTGAAGTTTCACCAGATGAGCTGCCCCAGCACGCATTGATTCGGGCGGACAAGGCTTTATTCCGAGCCAAGACCAATGGTCGAGACCGGGTGGAGGAAGCTGAGTCGGGCACCTAGAGAACGCGCCCCGACTGAGCCTGTCTTTTAGAAACGTTCACGCACGCAAGTTAAACCCAATATCGAGGATAACCTGATGAAAAGAGAAAACACCGACCTCCCCAAGACCTTTGTTGCCTTCACCGACCGCTTTCCGGAACTTCAGGAGGCGCACCAACAGGTCGGCAAAGCCCTCGCCGATGCCGGCCCCCTGGATGAAAAATCCCGTGCATTGGTCAAACTGGGCGTTTGCGTCGGTGCGGGCCGTGAATCGGCACTGAAATCCCACATTCGCCGCAGCCTGGAACTGGGCCTCACCCGTGAGGAAATTGAGCATGCGCTGGTGCTGGGCATGAATTCAATAGGCTTTCCGGCGACGGTTGCGGCCTGGCAGTGGGCACAGGAAGCGCTCAGTCAGAAATAGGGTTGGTCTGATAGATCAACTCCTGACACGGTCCATCCCCGGCTTGCCATACCAGTACCCGTTGCAGGGTGGCGCCTCCACCAACTGCAGCGGGTCAGTGGCCGGTATCTCCCCTCGGCGTACCTGGTCAAAACGCCTGATCACTGCCTCCATGCCCTGATGCTCCGGGCTGAGGCGTACAGTACTGACGCCCATACGCTCCATTTCCGGTAGCTCCCGCATCAGGTCGTAACGGGAGCCGGACAAGGTGGAAATGCCGTTGATGCGAAACAGCTCCTGGCTTTCCCGGGAGCGCAACTCCATGCCGTCCGGATGCTGCAGGCAGCGGAACTCGCAATTGTCTTTGGGCAGGTTGTAATGGCGGGCGGTAAAACAACGGGAGGACCAGGCCAGGGGCAGGAAGCCCCAGGAAAATACCTCGGCGGGGAGATCCAGTCCTTCCTGCTGCAGCTCCTTGATTAGTTGCTCAAGGGTTTCCCTGCCCAGTTCCACCGGCAGGTTCCATGCTTTCAGACCCTGCCTGGCGAGGATCTTCAGGGTGGCCGTGTTGTAGATGTTCATCGAGGGGCCGGTAATAAACGGAATCCGGTTCCGGATAGCCACTTGCAAGGCGCTCTGATCGTTGGCCTCTACCAGGAATTCATCCTGCTCACAGAATCGGCGCAGGCGACGCAAATCGGCCTCCGACTCGATCAGTGTGAGCGTGGAGAGCACA
>ERZ1699646.87-NODE-87-length-15699-cov-108.338312_pt1 | contig 15699 bp, 14 predicted proteins | sample MGYA00581515_ERZ1699646 | MGnify/ENA primary metagenome ERZ1699646 (study PRJEB42348, sample SAMEA6618691) | metagenome | isolation source: Polyester-degrading enrichment culture growing on monomer 1,4-butanediol, B | collected 2019-04-14 ... | reverse complement strand
CGGCGTGTCTTGTGGGGGAGCATTCACATTTTGGATGCTAAGGCGAAGAAAAGTTACAGACTCTCAACAGGGAAATTTTTAACTCGATATGAGCAAAAACATACCCGCCCTGGAAGTCGAAGGGATGTTCAAAAGCTTTGGGGATCACGAAGTCCTCAAAGGCATTGATCTTACGGCGAATACCGGGGACGTTATTTCGATTATTGGCTCGTCCGGTTCTGGTAAGAGTACGTTTCTGAGATGCATCAACCTGCTTGAAACGCCAAACGCAGGAAAAGTTCACGTCAAGGGTGAGCTTATCAAGATGCAGACGCTCAGGGACGGATCACAAGAACCTGCTGACAAAAAGCAACTGCGGCGGATCCGAACCAAACTGGCCATGGTTTTTCAGAGCTTCAATCTCTGGAGCCATCTGACCATTCTGGAAAACGTCATTGAAGCGCCGATCCATGTTCTTGGTGTTCCCAGGAAAGAAGCGACAGAGCGCGCAGACGCATTGCTGCAAAAAGTCGGCATGTTTGAAAGACGGGATTATTACCCCGGTCATGTATCCGGAGGACAGCAACAGCGTGCTGCGATCGCCCGGGCGCTTGCGATTGAGCCGGATGTTCTTTTGTTCGACGAACCGACTTCAGCACTGGACCCGGAATTGGTCGGTGAAGTGCTTAAAGTGATGACAGACCTTGCAGAAGAAGGTCGCACGATGCTGGTGGTGACCCACGAAATGGGCTTCGCCAAGGGCGTATCAAGCCACGTAATGTATTTGCATCAGGGCCGGGTTGAGGAATTTGGCAATCCGACTGATGTATTTGAGAATCCAAAATCGGATCGTATGAAGCAATTTCTTCAGCGCGATTTCTGATTTCGGCAGATCAGGGCGTGGTGTGTCCTGATCGCAAGAATGGCAGCACGTCGTTGCTCGCCATTCCAATCAACAAGGGAGACTATGAATGAAAAACTGGATCAAGGTTGCATCTGCCGCAGCAGTTGGCATTGCACTGAGCGCATCGGCAGCAAGTGCTGCATGGGATAAAGTTGTTATTGCGACCGAAGGCGCCTACCCTCCGTTTAACGAAATTGATGCCAATGGCAACCCGGTCGGGTTTGACGTTGATATCGCAAATGCGCTTTGCGAAACGGCGGAATTGAACTGCGAAATCGTTACACAAGACTGGGATGGCATGATCCCGGGGCTTCTGGCGAAGAAATATGATGCGATCATCGCCCAGATGTCGATCACCGAAGAACGCAAACGCTCCATCGACTTCACCAATTATTACAGCGCAAGCCCGGCCGTCTTCGTCGGCAAGGAAGGCATGGAAGTAAGCGCCTATTCCGATGGCGAAGTTGTTGATGGTGCCCTTGATGGCATGGTTGTTGGTGTTCAACGGTCGACCACGCACTCTTCGTTCCTTGAAGATAACTTCATGGACACCGAAATTCGCCTTTATGACACCCAGGACAATGCACTTCTTGACCTGGTTGCTGGTCGTATCGACGTAACGCTTGCTGATTCCGGCGTTTTGCTGAAATGGGTTCAGTCGGAAGACGGCGAAGGCTTTGCTTTCGTATCTGACGCATTCGCTCCGGAAGAATGGTTCGGTGCAGGCGAAGGTATTGGTATTCGTCAGGAAGATCAGGACCTTAAAGAAATCTTGAATACGGCTCTGGCAGAAATCATTGCCAATGGCACCTATGAAGAGATCAATAAAAAGTACTTCCCGACCATTGATCTGCATTCGCGTTGATCAAAGTGCTTTCGGGGGCGGCATTTGGTTGCCGCCCCTTCCTTTTTCTGCTGGTCCCGGTCATGGCATCACGGGATGCGAATGACCTAAAGGCTTGCTGGAGACACCATGTTTGATTTGTATGGTCGCGGTTGGCAAATGCTTGAAGGCGGACTGGTTACAATCCAGCTTTGCCTGACCGTTCTGCCGTTGATGATTGTTATCGGGCTTTTGGGGGCATCGGCGAAATTATCGCAGTTCCGAAGCCTTAGGATTATTGGGGAAAGCTATACGGTTATCATCCGTGGCATTCCCGAACTTTTGATTATTTTGTTGATCTATTTTGGCGGCACGATAGCCGTGCAGAACTTTGTGAGTTGGTTTTCCGGCGAAGAAGTACGTGTCGATATTCCAGCCTTCTGGTCTGGTGTTGCCGCCCTTGCACTCGTTCAGGGGGCGTTTGCATCAGAAGTATTCCGGGCTGCAATGCAATCCATCCCGGTTGGTCAGATTGAAGCTGCAACAGCTTGCGGCATGACACCCGCCCAGATTTTCTTGCGCATTAAGTTGCCGCAGCTTTGGCGTTTTGCACTGCCGGGGCTGAACAACCTGTTTCAGGTTCTGATCAAGGATACGGCACTTATTTCTGTCGTCGGTGTTGAGGAAATCATGCGTAAAGCAGCCATTGGTGCAGGTACCGAGAAGGCACCCTTTACCTTCTATCTGGTTGCGATGCTGATGTTCCTTGCGTTTACCACGGTCTCTCTTTTTGTGTTCAACCGGTTGGAAAAGCGGGCTGCCCGCGGGATCGCGAGGGCATAAAACATGTTTGAAGATTTCATCTATGTCCTGACAAAATACGACGTGTGGCTGTGGCGTGGTTTTCTTTTGACCATACAGCTTCTGGCGATATCGGTTGTGCTTGGCACGATACTGGCTATCCCGCTTGCTGTGGCCCGTGTTTCTAAAAATGTCTGGGTGCAAGCCGTTCCCTTTGGTTTTATCTATCTTTTTCGTGGAACGCCGCTGATCGGCCAGCTGTTCATGATGTACTATGGTGTTGGTCAACTTGTTGCCGATATTGATGGTATTCAGGATCACTGGTCTTGGGCGTATCTGCGCGATCCCTATTGGTATTGTCTTTTAACGTTTGTTTTGAACACTGCGGCCTATGTTGCTGAAATCATGCGTGGTGGCATTCAGAACGTTCCAAATGGCGAAGTGGAAGCCGCACGCGCATGCGGCATGAGCCCGTTTACGACATATCGCAGGATCATCTTCCCGCGCATGTGGCAAATGATCTGGCCTGCTTATACCAACGATGTCATTTTCACACTCAAGGCAACATCGCTTGCATCGACCGTAACCTTGATTGAATTGACCGGCGCAGCCCGCAAAATTGTCGCAAGAACCGCCCTGCCCTATGAAGCCTTCATCTCGGCGGCAGTGATTTATCTGATCATTGTCTACAGCCTGACACTAGCCTTCAAGGCAATCGAAAAGTATCTTCGTCGAAGCGACAAGCGTGCTGACAACGTGCAAACAAAGGCCAAACCTGTTGGTCCCTGACCCGCGAAAAATTCCATAGACGACAAATTGGGGAATGGTGCCACGACCAAAACACATGGTTGCAAGCAACAGCCCGTTTGGAAGTTTCCATATTCTGATTGAAACTGTGTTTTGAGACGGATCGATTGATTGCGGGAACAAGGTTGGATACCTTTCTGTGCGATTGATTGATCCGTTTTATTTTCAGTGCCACTTGTTGTCACCGCATTGGCTTGATGACCTACCGACCCTAACTGCGCACCGCGCATTGCAAGGAATGCTTGATGTTTGATCCGAAATCCGTCTCCGAGATTATTTCTGCTGCCAAGGATAAGGCTGTGGCAGATGCGGATACCGCGCGCCGCGCCATTTCTGTTCTGGATTTGACCAGTTTGAATGATGATGACACGCAAGAGGTCATTGAAGCCCTTTGCAAGCGGGCACAAACCCCGGAGGGAAACACTGCTGCTGTATGTGTTTATGGCCCGTTCATTGAAACGTCCTGGCGTGCGCTTGGGCAATCGGGCGTGAAGACGGCGACGGTCGTGAACTTCCCTGATGGCGGCACAAACGCGCAGCGTGTTGGTGACGAAACTGCCAACTTCGTCTCCAAAGGTGCTGATGAGATTGACGTTGTTTTACCCTACAAGGATTTTATTGCCGGTGACACGGCCATCGCAGCAGACGTTCTGGACGCCACGCGCATGGCATGTGGTTCAATGACCACCATGAAAGTAATCCTTGAAAGTGGCGCGTTTGATGATCTGACAAAGGTTTATGAAGCTGCCCGCCTTGCCATCAAACATGGTGCGAACTTTGTGAAGACATCGACAGGAAAAGTTTCCGTCGGCGCGACACCGGAAGCCGCCGTTGCAATGTTAACCGCCATTCGCGACGCACGCGATGAAGATGGCATCGAGGCCGGGTTCAAGGCATCTGGCGGTGTTAAAACCACCGAAGATGCGGCCCTGTATATCGCACTTGCCGACCACATCATGGGTGATGGCTGGGCAAAACCGGAAACCTTCCGCTTTGGCGCAAGTGGTGTTTTGACAGCATTGCTTGAAACATGCGGCGTTTCATCTGATGGCACTGCCGGTCCGACTGGCAACTACTAGAATTTGTGACTATCTGCGGGTAAGGCGAGTACCCGAGATCAGGTTTGAAGGATTACATTAATGGCACGTGCCATCATCATCGTTGCAGACAGTTTTGGAATTGGATCGGCACCGGATGCCGCGAAGTTTGGCGATCAGGGTTCAGATACACTGGGCCATATCGCGGAGCATTGCGCGAAGGGATTGGCAGATAGCGATATGCGCAGCGGGCCGCTTAATGTGCCGAACATGGTCGCACTTGGCCTAGGCGAAGCTGCAAGGGATGCAACGGGGCGTGTCCCACCCGGGCTTGATCACGGCGGGGCAATGGTCGGTGCATTCGGCCATGCCAAGGAGATATCGCGCGGCAAGGACACCCCAAGCGGCCATTGGGAAATTGCTGGTGTGCCGGTTGATTTCGATTGGGGATATTTTCCTCAGACCGTGCCAACCTTCCCGGCAGAACTCACCGATGCCCTGATTGAACAGGCCAAATTGCCCGGTATCCTGGCCAACTGTCACGCATCAGGTACAACGATCATTGCTGAGCTTGGGGAAGAACATATCAAAACCGGCAAGCCGATTTGCTATACCTCGGCCGACAGCGTTTTTCAGATTGCTGCGCACGAAGAACATTTTGGTCTGGATCGACTTTACGAGGTTTGCGAGATCGCCTTCAAACTGGTTGAGCCATACAATATCGGTCGCGTGATTGCCCGTCCATTTGTGGGGGAAACCCCTGCGGAGTTCAAACGGACGTCCAACCGGCGCGATATTGCCGTTCCGCCGCATAAACCAACGCTGCTTGATCAGTTTAGCGGAGCCGGCGGTACTGTGATTTCTGTTGGTAAGATTGCAGATATCTATGCCCATCGCGGGATCGCAAAAAAGGTCAAGGCATCTGGTAACATGGCGTTATTTGACGCGATGATGAACGAAATCGCCGAAGCACCTGATAACAGTATTGTGTTCACCAACCTGGTGGACTTCGACATGGAATACGGTCACCGTCGTGATGTCGTTGGTTATGCCAATGCGCTTGAGGAATTCGACAAACGTATCCCCGAGTTGCGCGAAGCACTTAAACCCGGTGATCTGGTGATTATCACTGCTGATCACGGGTGTGACCCAACTTGGCGCGGGAATGACCATACGCGCGAGTTCGTGCCCATTCTGGCCTTTGGACCGGCTATTGCGCCGGGCCCGTTTGGTTTGCGTGATACCTTTGCCGATATCGGACAAACGGTTGCCGACCACCTTGGGATCGCACCATTGGCAGTTGGTACGTCTTTTTTGAATGGATAATCGAATGAACTGGCCGTTAGGACAAAGTGAACCTTCCATGTCCCCCATCAGGATCGAGGCAATCGTCGATACGATTTGTCCGTGGTGCTATATCGGCAAGAAGCGGCTGGAAAAGGCTTTGTCGCGCGAAAAGCTCGACAACATGATCATCCATTGGCGCCCGTTCCTGCTGAACCCCGATATGCCCAGTGGCGGTATTGACCGCAAATTGTATCTGTCAGCCAAGTTCGGTGGATCAGAAAGTGCTGAGCGGGTCTACAAGGCCATTGAAGACGCGGGTGCGGCCGTTGGCATTCCGTTTAAGTTCGATCAGATCAAGGTTACACCGGATTCAACTGACTCACATCGGTTGATCTATAAGGTTTGTGCGGAGCGCCCGGCTGTTGGCAACGCATTGGTTGAAGATTTGTTTGTCGCCTACTTCCTTGAAGGTCAGGATATTGGCGACTTGGAACTTCTGGCCGAAATTGCTGTTCGGCACGGAGAAGACCGAACCGAAATTCTTGAATATCTGGCGGGTGATATGGACCGTGATTTTGTCGGACAGGAAAACCGTGTTGCTCATCAGATGGGTGTTACCGGTGTGCCATGCTTCCTGTTTAACAGTCGTCATGCCCTGTCGGGGGCGCAGGAACCTGATATTTTACAACGCATGATCCGTCTTGCACGGCAGGAAGAAACTCCGGCTTAACCTGCGATGCATAAGAATGCAAAAAAGGCGGGATAACAATTTGTTACCCGCCTTTTCTTTATGTTTTAACTGCGATATCAGACAGTCTTTTCATAAGCCTCTTAAGCCCTTCAAGACGGTCTGTTGGGCCATCCCAGCCTGCAGCATAAACGATTTTGTGATCCGGGCGCAGGCGGGCCACGCCAACCTGTTGCTGGATAAATCCGATCAAGCCGCCCGGGTTCGGAAACTCGTTGTTTCGAAGCGTGATCAGCGCACCTTTCGGCCCGGCATCAAGCTTCTCGATATTGGCGACACGACACCATTGTTTGATCGTGACCACATCAAGCAGGTTTTCAACTTCCTTGGGTAGCTTGCCAAACCGGTCAATCATTTCAGCGGCAAACTGGTCAACTTCTTCGCGCGATCGCAATTCGGAAATACGGCGATACAGGCCAAGGCGCACCCCAAGATCAGGCACATAGCGATCGGGAATCAGAACCGGCATGCCAATATTAATTTGCGGAACGAAGCTTGTTTCTTCAGATGCATCAATTTCGCCTTTGGCTTCTGCCACGGCCTCTTCGATCATCTGTTGATACAGTTCAATCCCGACTTCCTTGATATGTCCCGATTGCTCTTCACCCAGCAGATTGCCTGCCCCGCGAATATCAAGATCATGACTGGCAAGATTGAACCCGGCGCCAAGACTGTCGAGTGTCTGCATGACTTCAAGGCGCTTGAGCGCGGTTGCCGTCAATTTCTTGCCGTTCGGCAACGTCATATAAGCATAGGCGCGCTGCTTTGACCGCCCGATACGACCGCGCAACTGATAAAGCTGCGCCAAACCAAACATATCGGCACGGTGAATGATCATTGTATTGGCATTGGGAACATCGATACCCGATTCAATGATGTTCGTCGCCAGCAACAGGTCAAACTTGCGATCGGAAAAGTCGGTCATCACCTGTTCAAGGTCGCGCGCCCCCATTTGACCGTGTGCCACATCAAACTTGATTTCGGGCACAAGCGCTTCAAGTTCTTTGGCAACCCGGCCAAGTTCATTGACACGTGGGCAGACATAGAAAATCTGTCCGCCACGATGGCGTTCACGCAAAATGGCTTCGCGGACAACAACAGGATCATATGGCGTGATGTAGGTGCGCACGGCCAAACGGTCGACCGGCGGTGTCGCAATGATCGACAGTTCCTTGACCCCGGTCAGCGCCAGTTGCAACGTTCGTGGGATCGGCGTGGCGGTCAGGGTCAAGACGTGAACGTCTGATTTCAGCTCTTTCAAACGTTCCTTGTGTTTGACGCCGAAATGCTGCTCTTCATCAACAATCAGCAGGCCTAGGTCCTTGAAATGGACCCCGTTCCCCAGAAGCGCATGCGTGCCACAAACGATATCAACATGACCGCTTTCAATGTTGTCTTTTACCAGCTTGGCATTCTTGCCCGTCACCAGACGTGACAATTGTTCAACCCGAACAGGCAAACCTTCAAACCGTTCCTTGAAATTCAGGTAATGCTGGCGGCACAACAATGTGGTCGGCGCAACAACAGCCACCTGTTTGCCCGACATCACCGCAGCAAAGGCCGCTCGCATGGCGACTTCGGTCTTGCCAAACCCGACATCACCGCAAACAAGCCGATCCATTGGCTTGCCTGCTGCCAAATCATCAAGCGTGTCACGAATCGCACGTGCCTGGTCCTCTGTCTCGGCGAACGGGAAACCGGCACAGAATTCATCATAGCTGCCTTCCGGTGCCTGAAGCGTAGCACCTTTGCGTAAGTGACGCTGGGCGGCAACCTTGATCAGCTTGCCTGCCATATCGCGGATACGTTCACGCAGCTTGGCCTTCCGGGCCTGCCAGGCAACACCGCCAAGCTTATCAAGGATCGATACGCCCTCGTCCGAGCCATAGCGCGACAGAACCTCAATATTCTCGACTGGAACAAACAGTTTGTCACCGCCGTCATATTCAAGTTCAAGGCAGTCATGGGGCGCATCCCCGGCGGTCACCGTTTTCAGGCCCAGATAACGGCCAATCCCATGTTCCAGATGAACGACAAGATCGCCGTCAGAAATTTCGGATGCTTCGCGCAGGAAATTATCCGCCTTGCGGCGGCGTCCACCCGGGCGGCTCATCCGGTCGCCGAGAATATCCTGTTCAGTAACGAACCAAAGACCTTCGCGGCGGAATCCACGTTCAATGTCAAGGATAACGACACCGACATGCTGATGGGTCAGATCATCCGTGATGTCTTCCCAACATTCACAGGTAACGACCTTGCCAACGCCATGCTCGCGCAGAAGCGATACCATCCGATCACGTGATCCATCGGAATAGGCCGCAATGACGACCTGATTTTCCTTGCCGCGCTGGGTCGTGATAAAATCGCGTAACTCTTCGTAAAGATTGGTATCGGCCCGTGCACGCACATCGCCAAAATCACGCCCTGCCCGCGCACCAAGATCATAAATGCCACGTTCCGGGTTCTCGTCATCATAATAGGGCGAGAATTCCAGAACCGGTCGGTCTGACAACATGCGGTCAAATTCCGCTTGATCCAGATAAAGCCGCTCCGGCGGGACCGGCTTATAAACGTTGTCGCCCGAAAGCCCGCCACCCTTGATGTTAAGGCGCGCCTGATAGTAATCGTCGATCATCTCAAGACGATTTTCAATCACCTCGCCATATTGATGATCAAGGCTGACCACGGTTTCCGGCAAATAGGCAAAGATCGTATCAAGCCCGTCATGGAACAACGGCAACCAATGTTCCATGCCACCATATTTCAGGCCGTTCGAGATCGACTCATAAAGCGGATCAGTTTGCGACACTGCGCCAAACAGTTCACGGTAACTGCCGCGGAACCGCGAAATGCTGTCAGGATCCAGATAGACTTCCCCCACCGGCAGAAGGGAAATTTCCTTTACCTTGCCGACCGTGCGCTGGGTTTCGACATCGAAACGGCGGATGCTTTCGATTTCGTCACCAAAGAAGTCAAGCCTGACAGGCTCTTTCATGCCCGGCGCAAAGATATCAACGATATCGCCCCGCACCGCGTAGTCACCCGGTTCCATAACCTGTTCAGCACGGTTATAACCCATGCGCTCAAAATACGCGGTCAGGTCTGCACGGTCGTATTCGCTACCGGCTGTGAACGCCAGTTTCCCTTTGCGCATGACCTCGACTGTTGGCACACGCTGCATCGCCGCCGCCGCAGTCGTCAGAACAATCCTGCCGTTTCCGAGGCGTGAGTCTTTACCATCTGCCAACGTCGTCAGCGTTTCAACGCGACGGGACGTGACTTCTGTAATTGGCGAGACCCGGTCATACGGAAGGCAATCCCACGCAGGCAGGGTGAGGACTTCTATTTCACCTGCAAAGAATTGCAGGGCTTCGGCAAGTTGTGCCATGCGCTTGTCATCACGTGCGATATGCAGCACGGTCTGGTTTTTACCAGCGGCTTCGAGAAGTTCACGTAAAATAAGAGCATCTGCCCCTTCCGGAACACCGCCGACCCGTTTTCGACCATTGGTCGATATGATTGTTTTGATTTTGTTCAATGTCTTATCAGGCGTTGCTGAGTTCCCGGATCATGCGCAGAACGTCACTGTCATACTGCGCAGGCGCGGCTTCCTTACCTGTTGCCCATTTAAAGAAATCGGCGTCAGGCACTTCGTTGATAAGTGTTTCGAATCTATCAAGCTGTTCTTCGGTCAGGGTTGCCAGATGCTTGTCCATGAAGCGGCCCATCAGGATATCATTTTCCTTTGTGCCACGATGACTGCCGCGGAAAAGCAGTTTCTTGCGGCGCATTTCAATATCCGAAGGTGTATCGGTCATTCTACGATCTCCTGACTTCCTGTGCAGCACCCGGCGGGATGGGTGCAACAGCCTGTTCTGTGGCATGGTTTGTACGGCAAAACACCTTACGGGTCCATGCTGTGATCGGGTCATTTTGCATCAAATGATGACTTGATGGTTGTCGCACGATACTTTTGTTGTATACCCACGCCATAAACGCAATTGTTCTATTAACGTTCTCATCAAAAGTTTCAACGAAAACCGACATGCGCCCGGAAATCCTGTTCCCGCTTTTTGCTGAAATTGATACTTTGACCGGCATCGGACCGCGGTTAAAGCCGCTGGTTGCGCGTCTGATCGGTGGCGAACATGTTGCGGATCTGCTGTGGCATTTGCCATCCGGCATCATCGACCGCCGCTTTTCGCCCGATCTTTCGGAAACCATTGATGGATCTGTCGTGACGATGGATGTCTGGGTCGAACGACACGATCCGCCTCCAAATCGCCGGCGGCCCTATCGCGTAGTCTGTAAAACGGAAAGTGGGACGCTTGTGCTGGCGTTTTTCAATGCGCGCGCCAAATACCTTAATGATGTTCTGCCGGTTGGCGAGAAGCGCATTGTTTCAGGCAAGATTGATCATTATCGCGGCGAATATCAGATCACCCATCCTGATCGCATCGGCACAGAGGCAGAACGCACAGAAATCCAAACAGTTGAGCCGGTCTATCCCATGTCGGCCGGTGTCACCGGCAAGACATTGACCAAGGCAACGCGCGCAGCCCTTGCGACACTTCCGGACCTGCAGGAATGGCATGACCCTGCCCTGATGGCGCGCCATAAATGGCCCAGTCTTTCCCAAGCTCTGCATACAATTCACAACCCACAAGATGAAGTTGACCTGTCACCGGATCATCCGGCACGCAAACGGCTTGCATATGATGAACTTCTTGCCAATCAGCTTGCCCTGACATTGATACGCGCCAAAATGCGCACGCTTGGTGGGCGCGTTACACAGGGTGACGGACACCTTCGCAAAGCATTGGCCGCAAACCTGCCCTTTGCCATGACAGGTGCGCAGGAACGCGCACTTTCTGAAATCTATGACGATATGGCCAGCGAAGGTCGGATGCTGCGCCTGCTGCAAGGCGATGTCGGATCGGGCAAAACCGTTGTGGCCTTGATGGCGATGCTTAATGCCATTGAATGCGGTCGTCAGGCGGCCTTGATGGCGCCGACCGAAATCTTGGCCCGTCAGCATTTTGAAACCATTTCCCCACTGTTGGAACAGATCGGCATTAGTTGCGCGATCCTGACTGGCCGGGACAAGGGCAAGTCACGCAAAACGGCCCTTGAAGGTTTTGCCAGTGGCGAAATTCAAATCGCGGTAGGCACCCATGCGCTGTTTCAGGATGATGTCGTATTCAAGGACCTTGCCTTTGCCGTTGTTGACGAACAGCACCGTTTTGGCGTGCACCAAAGATTGATGTTGGCGGGCAAAGGTCAGGCTGTTGATGTGCTGGTGATGACAGCAACCCCTATTCCACGCACACTGACACTGACAGCATTCGGGGATATGGAAGTTTCCCGCCTTGATGAAAAGCCACCCGGTCGTAAACCTGTCGATACCCGCGTTCTCCCGATCGACAAGGTAGATGATGTCATTTCAGGCATTGGTCGCGCGATGCGTAGTGGTACCAAGATTTATTGGGTTTGTCCGCTGGTCGAAGATTCCGAAGTTCTTGATCTGCAAGCCGCCGAGGAACGCTATCGCGTGCTGGTCGAATTGTTCGGCGATGCCCGCGTTGGCCTTGTTCATGGCAAGATGAAGGGCAAGGAAAAAGACGACGTCATGGAAAAGTTCGCCCATGGTGACACGTCGATCCTTGTCGCAACCACGGTGATCGAAGTTGGCGTGAACGTGCCAGAAGCTACCATTATGGTGATCGAACATTCCGAACGGTTTGGATTGGCTCAACTTCACCAGCTCCGCGGCAGGATCGGCCGGGGGGACGCTGCTTCGACCTGTTTGCTGTTATACGGCAATCCGCTTGGGCAGATATCAAAAGCCCGACTTAAAATCATGCGTGAAACCGAAGACGGGTTCGTGATTGCCGAAGAAGACCTGAAGCTGCGCGGTGCTGGCGAAGTTCTTGGCACGCGTCAAAGTGGCCTTCAGGAATATCGGCTGGCCAACCTTGAACTACACGGCGATTTGCTTGCGATTGCCCGTGATGATGCGCGCCTGATCGTGGAACGCGACCCGGACCTTAAAAAGGCGCGCGGGGATGCCTTGCGATTATTGCTTTATCTTTTTGAACGCGACGAAGCGGTTCGCTATTTCCGATCAGGATAAACAACCAAGGGCGCACCATAATGATGCGCCCTTTTCATCTGCGGAATCACCAAGACGATAACGCTTATGCGTCTTCGTGTGCTTTGCCGTCTTTTTCCTGTGGATCTGTCGGCTCCATACGTGCCGGAATGTCGCGCGAAACAAGGATCGGTACGTTTTCTTTTTCACGCAGGGTATCGACGTCTTCGTAGGTTTTTGCAGAAACCTTTGGCTGCTTCTGTTCCTCGATCGGGCGACGATCCGGTGGCGTCACAATACCGCCTGACATCACCATCTTGATCGCTTCCTCGACTGTCATATCAAGGATCACCAGGTCCCGTCGGGGAACAAACAGCAAAAATCCCGATGTCGGGTTTGGCGTTGTTGGCAGGAAGATATTGATCACCGTATCTTCGGTCAGATGCTGAACTTCACCCTTTGTATCACCGGTGATAAAGCCGATCGCCCACATCCCACGGCGCGGATATTCCAGCAATACAGCCTGACGAAAGGCATTTGACTGATTGGCCAGGACAGTCTCAAGAATTTGCTTGATAGCGCTATAGATGCTGCGAACTGCCGGAATACGACCCAGAATGCGTTCATAAAGCTTGATCAGCGCACGGCCGGCAAAGTTGGTTGTGAACCAGCCGACAATGGTGATGAAGACAAGCACAACCAAAAGACCAAAGCCCGGTATGCCATACTCTTCATAACCGACCGGGAGATAGGATTCCGGGTTGTAATGAGCCGGTATCAGCGGGATGACCTTGCTATCGACAAAATCGATGAACCACCAAGCGAGGCCGAATGTGATGGCAAGAGGCGCACTGACAAGCACGCCGGTCAGAAAATAGGCTCGCGTGCGGGCAAAAAGGCCCGGTTTTGATATTACGTGGCTCGAACCCTGGTCTTCCGAATTATCGCTGTCGTCGCGCTTGGCGTTCATTGATCACCTGTGTTGAAAAACCATATCTCAAAGCCATTGCATAACATTAGGCTTTAGCTTTTAGTCATTGTACGTGAGAATATGGCAAAGCTGGGACTTAAGGTTGGGTTCTTTCCCCTGCTCAAAGTGATAGCAGCATTCAAGTTTGCGGTGCAACCAACAAACCGTAATTCGCAAATTCGAATTAGTTTGGAGATGTTTTGCAGGTCTGGATTGTTGAATATATCTACGATGATGATGGCTCTGTCGGAATTAAAACCGCCAAAGTCCGTGCACCGGATTATGAGACCGCGCGTCAGTTTGCAATCGGTGATGCGCCAAGCAGTGATTTTGTAATGTCATTGCATCCCGAATCTGAAGATCAGTTTCTAGGAACGCCAAGTATTCGCGCCCGTGAAATGACCGGCAAGGTTGTTCATGACGTCCCCGACCCCGATGATGATTTGGAAAATGATGATGACGATATCTGAACTTGACGAACGAAGCTTCCTGCCACGACCACTTGTTGGCGTGGGGGCTGTTGTTTGGCATACGGATCATGTTCTTTTGATCCAACGGGGCAAGGAACCACATGCTGGCAGCTGGAGCTTGCCCGGCGGAGCACAGGAACTTGGTGAAACCGTTCGCGAAGCGGTCTGCCGGGAGGTCCTTGAAGAAACCGGGGTGAAAATTTCAAGCCCGATCCTTGTCGATACCGTGGACATGATTTCCAGGACTGAAGATGACAAGGTCGAATACCACTACACCCTGATCGATTTTGTTGCCGTCGCCCTCAATCCCGACATTACGCTTGGTGGTGATGCGGCTGATGCCAAATGGGTAAATGTCAAGGAAGTCACGCAATACAACCTTTGGAATAAAACGGTCGAGATGATCGCCAAGTCACGGGATGTTTTGGCAAAAACCTAAGTTCCCGACCAACATTGCAGAATCCAAAAAGGCGGCCCGCATGGAGCCGCCTTTTCATTTGGTGGATTAAAGCGTGTCAGGCCGCAGAATGCTGGGTCAGGACGCTTTCCTGAATTTTCTTGAACGCACGGGCTTCAAGCTGACGAACACGTTCACGACTGACACCAAAACGCTCGCCAAGTTTTTCAAGCGTAATCGGGTCATCGCTCAGGAAGCGGGCCTTGATGATTTCCTGTTCGCGTTCTGGCAATTCACCCAACGCGTTTTTCAGCATACCATTGTGCAAGACACGTTCTTCCGCATCGGCAACGAGTGCTTCCGGGCTTGGCGCCTCAGACGACAGGGTATCAAGATATTCCATCCCATCGTCTTTTGGCATCGGTGTGTTTAGCGAGAAATCACGCGCTGCAAGGCGACGGTTCATTTCAAGCGCTTCCCGGCCGGTTACACCAAGCTTCTCGGCAACCTGATCAGCTTCATCTGGCGATAGTTCGCCATTGTCATAAATATTAAGCTGACGCTTGGCTTTGCGCAGGCTGAAGAAAAGCTTCTTCTGTGCTGCCATCGTGCCAAGTTTGACCATTGACCAGCTTTGCAGGATGTATTCCGTAACAGCCGCACGGATCCACCACATTGCATAGGTCGACAGACGGAATCCGCGTTCAGGATCAAATTTCTGTACCGCACGCATCAAACCCGTATTGCCCTCGGCAACAAGGTCCGCCATCGGCAGGCCGTAGCCGCGATAACCAAATGCGATCTTAGCAACGAGGCGCAAGTGGCTGGTAACGAGTTTATGGGCTGCCGCAGTGTCATCATGATCCTGATAACGATGGGCAAGCATGTATTCTTCGTCCGCTGTAAGCATGGGGAATTTCCAGACTTCACGGAGATAGCCGGAAAAGCCTTCTTCCTGGGAAACAGCAGGTAATTTAATGGCGCTCATTTCATGTCCTCCTGAGAGGTCTACGCATGGACATCTGATCTTTGTACGGAGTCCGTCACAGAACAGATGACGCGCAAACACTATCGGTTGTGAATTAATTCACTGGACGACCGGAAACCTTCCGGAGAAGCAATTGAATTCCGGTCGTATCTCGTTCCAAAGTCACCTATGGAAGAGGACAACAGACGCTAATAAGAAGTTCATTCATGGTGTCTCATCCTTACATGAAGCAAATCGACAATTTACATGTCCGCCAATTGGCCGGACGTTGATCCGGCGGTGCCTTTGGGCCCCCACCCGCATTTATTAATATATCTAAACCCGACCAAATTCGTCAAGAACTTCTGACCCGTGTTTCAGTTATATTAATCTTCCAACATCAGCATTTTACAAAGCA
>ERZ1699646.84-NODE-84-length-16310-cov-47.721755_pt1 | contig 16310 bp, 14 predicted proteins | sample MGYA00581515_ERZ1699646 | MGnify/ENA primary metagenome ERZ1699646 (study PRJEB42348, sample SAMEA6618691) | metagenome | isolation source: Polyester-degrading enrichment culture growing on monomer 1,4-butanediol, B | collected 2019-04-14 ... | reverse complement strand
ATGAAAAAAACCCTTCTTGCTAGCGCATTGATCACGGCGGTCGGTTCATCCGGGATGGTCTGGGGAGCGACAGGCCTTAGCTTTGGCGAAACCGTGCAACTGAGCGCCAATGGCGGCGCCAATAAAACCAAGCTGGTTCGGATGACCAATGGTCGGATGGTTTCCGTTTACGGTGACTATCTCGATCCCAACGACAACATCGTTTACGACGTCAAAGCCCAGGCCGAAAGGCCCGCGCGAGATCTTTTCGCCCGGTACTGCGACTCGGATTGTGACGACGTTGCCAACTGGTCAACCCCGGTCAATATCTCCGGCACCGCCAGCCAATCCTCCATTGATACAGACTGGACCGGCGATGGCAGCCGAACGCCTTTTGCGGGCGATTCCGACAAGCCCAATATCTTTAACAGCGGCTCCCGGATTATCGTGTCCTGGGTTGATAAATACTGCGACGGTGGCGCTCAGCGGACGGTAACGTATCTGACACGGGAAAGCCGGGAAATTCCGTTCAGCTGTGCCTATGCGGTGACGAGTGCCAACAACGGAGAAACCTGGTCCACTCCGGTGCAACTCTCCACCGGTGAGCGCGATGCCAAACAGGACGTACACCGTGGACTGGGCACCGGTGAGTGGGCCATTACCTGGCAGGAAGATCCGCTAGGCCTGCAGCTCGGTGAAGCAGACGGCCCGGGTGACGGCGCGTCAGGCGCCAACGTCAGCCATGGCACCGACATCTGGTACAGCTACGCGGTGGCTGGCTGGACAGCTCAGGACAACGGCATCTGGGCTACCCCGGTGCGGGTAACCGACAACTACGATACCCAGAATGCCTCCGGCAACTTTGATGCGATCAAGGACAGCGCCGGAAACGTGGTTGCCGACGATCAGATTGAGGGAGGCACCGCTGGAGCATCCCGAGCCAACCTTGCGCTTCAGTTCGGATCACTGGATTTGGTACCCCAGGTCATTCTGGCCTATGAGGAAACCAAAGGCTCCAGCGGTCTCGATGAAGGCAAGTACGTTCGCTACCACACCTTCGACTGGAACACTCCAGGCGAGGAAGCTGGCTGTATCATCAGCAATCCGGCTCTGAATGCGCGCCGGGTACGCTTTGTGCCGCAAAAAGAGGCTGGTAGTGCCAGCGGGCTTCGCTTGGGTATTTTCTGGAAAGAAGGTGAATTCACCCAGGGTGGCCCCTCCGACATCATGCTGCGTAAAGGTATCGTCAATGGCGGAAACGGCTTCTCAGCTGCAGAAATGGTTCCCGCTGTGGATGCTAACTGTGCCGTATCCGACTATGCGTCCGCCATCGTGCTGAACAATCAGCCTGCCTTGAACATGAGCAGCCGCACGGAAGACGCCCAGGCGACCACCGATGCCAATATCGCCAACTCAACCATCTCCGATGACACGTATCAAAAGGTTGAGGAAAACGCGATTGCCCACCGTGGCCTGCTGCGGGGCGACGACCTGTACATCGGTTACACCTACACCCCGGTACTGGCGGAACTGCTGTACACCAACACCAAAAACTACAACTTCTTCATCAGGCACTACGATGCGGCTGCCGGCACCTGGTCGGCACCGGAAAACCTGAGCAATATTGACGATACCGGTATCAATGTGCGCGAGCCCCGACTCGTGGGCACACCAGGAACCAACACCACCAAGTGCGCGACCGATCCAGAAGAATGCCAGGACAAAACCAAGTTCTACGTTGCCTGGGGCACCCAGACCAACGTTTCCGAATGGAGCCTGGAAGAACCCAGCGAACTGGACCTGTTTGCCGCACGTGCTGAAGACAAGGGTGACTATGTCACGCCCGTGGTTCGTTTCGCTGGCGATGCCGACGACGTAGAAGACTTCGAGTCTCAGATCCGGATGACACCGGCCGGTGACGAACTGTTCGTGGTCTGGAATGAGAACGATCCTTCCGGTACCCATGCGCTTTACCGCGAGGCGGTTACCACTGAGCTTCCCGATGATGGCGGTGATGACAATGGCGACACCCCAACAACAACCAGCAGCAGTGGCGGCGGCACTGTGCTTGGCTGTAGCTACAACCCGGGTGCTCCCTTCGACCCGACACTGTTCCTGCTGACCGCTCTGGCCATTGGCGGTCTGACCGTGCGCAGAGTCAAAGTTCGGGCCTAAACCTTCCGGAAAATACCAACCCCGGCCGGGCTCATCCGGCCGGGGTTTTTTTATTGCAATTGGTTACAACAAATACCAGCCGGGCAGAAGCGACGCATTGTAGGCAGCGTGTAGAATCACACAGGGCACGAGAGACCCGTGGCGGTCACGGAAGTATCCGAAAACCAGCGCAGGCACAAAAACCAGCCAGGCCATGAAGTCGCTTCGATAAACCAGATGCCAGGCGGTAAAAAGGAGCGCTGCAAACAGGTTTGCGCATGACAGACCCGCAACACCCCGTTTGCCCAGGGAGGTTCCCGACAGCCAGCCCTGCACCACCCCTCTGAAGGCCAGTTCCTCAACAATGGGTGCCCAGAGAATCAAAGACAGGATCGACAGAAGATCCGCGTCCTGCCAGCCGCTCCCATCGAAAAGAGTGGTCAGCACAATGCTGACCAGGCAGCCGGCCACCAGCGCAACCAGAAACTGCCAATCCGACATCAGCCGTTTGGGGGCAATCAGGCCCAATTGAGCCCGGAGGGAGATGGATTCCTGCATAAGCTGAGAGTGCCTGGCCGGCCAGAATTCAGACCCTGAATACTAGTGCAAACCGTGCAGGAATGTCAGGCGCCACAAACAGAAAAGCGGAGCAAGGCTCCGCTTTTCTGAAAGGTGTTAACTGCCTTCAGGCGCTCTGGCGCTGGCCTGATCGGCCCCGGTTTCCACCGCCATTCTGGCTACGGCCACCGCTGCGTCCACCCGGCTTGGCGCCAAAGCTTTTCGGCTTTCCACCGGGACGACCATTGCCACCGCCGTTACCATTACGGTTACGGGCGCGGCTAGGGTCAGCCTTTGCCTTGGGCTTGAGCGGCAGGTTGTTTTTCGGCTCAAAGCCTTCCACTTCCTTGCGTGGCAGCTGCTTCTTGATCAGCTTCTCGATGCCTGCGAGCAGTTTGCCTTCATCGGCACTGACCAGTGACAGGGCATGGCCACTCTCGCCAGCGCGACCGGTTCGGCCGATCCGGTGCACATAGTCTTCCGGCACGTTCGGCAGCTCAAAGTTCACCACCTGGGGCAGTTGCTTGATGTCCAGGCCGCGGGCAGCGATATCCGTAGCTACCAGAACACGCACTGCGCCGGCCTTGAAGTCCGCCAGCGCGCGGGTGCGGGCACCCTGAGACTTGTTGCCGTGGATGGCAGCCGCGGTGATACCGTCCTTCTCCAGTTTCTGGGTCAGGCGGTTGGCACCGTGCTTGGTCCGGGTGAAGACCAGCACCTGATCCCAGCTGTTGTCCCGAACCAGCTTGCTCAAAAGAGCCGTCTTCTGGCTCTGGTCTACCGGATACACCGACTGTTTTACCTTTTCAGCGGTGGTGTTCCGGGCGGCGACTTCCACCTGCACCGGGTTATCCAGCAGGCCTTCGGCAAGCTTGCGAATATCGTTGGAGAAGGTGGCAGAGAACAACAGGTTCTGGCGCTTGGCCGGCAGCAGCGCAAGGATCTTGCGAATGTCACGGATAAAGCCCATATCCAACATGCGGTCGGCTTCGTCCAGAACCAGGATTTCCACTTCGTTGAAGCGCACCGCGTTCTGCTGATACAGATCCATCAGACGGCCGGGCGTTGCCACCAGAACGTCCAGGCCCTTGCGCAGCTTCATCATCTGCGGATTGATTTTCACGCCACCGAAGACCACAGCCGCCTTGGTGGGGACGTATTTGCTGTAAAGGTTCACGCTGTCATGAACCTGCGCTGCGAGCTCACGGGTAGGCGTCAGAATCAGGGCGCGGGGGCCTTTGCCGGTGCGCGGGTTTTCGCCCAGGCGCTGCAGCAGAGGCAGAGTAAAGCCGGCGGTTTTGCCGGTACCGGTCTGGGCAGCCGCCATAACGTCCCGGCCAGAAAGCACGGCAGGAATGGCCTGGGCCTGGATGGGCGACGGGGTGTCATAACCCTGGTCAGACGTGGCACGAACCAGCTGCTCGGACAAACCGAGTGAAGAAAAACTCATATAGATAAACTCTTGATTGTTCTGCCTCCACGAACACCGTTACAGGTGAATGCGGGCAGATGCCATGAACATTCATGGAATAAAAGACGACTACGGTCACGCGCCGTTAACGGGGTGACGTCCTCTGACAGGTCGTATGGATAGGTCGCACGGGCTTGGAGCCTTAAACTGCGGAATCCCTAGAGGCAGGATGTGGGCACATTAACAGAGCCCCGGCCAATTAGCCATAGGTGATTATAATAAGCATCCGAAGGAACTGGGCGGTAACCAGCCGATACTGTAGCGGTTCCCGGGCGGTTGAAATACGCTACTCTACTGCGTTGCTGCGGTGGCAAAATTCCCGAGTGCGCCGCTGATTTTTTCCAGCACCTCATCGCAACCGTCAATACCATGGCGGCTCTTCAGGTACTGTGGATTGTTATACCCCAGCCACACCACGCCGTTGGCATCCTCCCAGATCAGGGCTTTCTGGGGCAGATCAATGGCGACGCTCTGGGCGCAATGCATCAGGGGCGTTCCGACTCTGGGGTTGCCGAAAATAACCACTTCGGTCGGACGAAGTTCCAGCCCGGCTTTTTCAGCGCCCTGCTGATGGTTAACCCGGGCCATGACCGTCATGCCTTTTTCCTTCAGCACAGACTCAAGCTTATCCGCCGTGGCTTTGACGTCGTGGCTGCTTTTGACCGTGACTAACCCGTCTGCCGCCTGTGCGTGCATTGCGAACAGCAGAGTTGAAGTTATCAGGGCAAGTCTGAGAATACAGCGCATGGTGTCCTCCGGAGAGTTTGCAGAGGATTTCAGCATAGAACACAACTCATCAGTGCGCTTCGAGGAGGGGCAGAACGCGAGCAAATCTGGTTGGAGGAATCCGAAAGGGCAGATCGCGAGTACTATGGTAGGGAGATACGTGTTTATACGTAGGCATAATCCCAAAAGACAGGAAAGACCTCGCTATGTCCCGATGGAAGTTCGCACCCGGTATTCTGGCTTTGCCGCTGCTGTTCGCCGGCTGCAGTGAAAATAATAGCCAACATACGACAACTCAGCAGATAGCAGAACTCAAACCGCCATCGGAAACCGGCATTCTCAAAGTCGCCACCCGCAACGGCTCCACGACTTATTATCTGGATCGCCATGAAAACCCCGTCGGCCCCGAGCACGCGCTGATCAGTGCCTATGCCGAGCAACGTGGATGGGAGGTGGAATGGACCATGCTGGAATCCACCAGCGAGGTTCTCGATGCGCTTGAGTCCGGCAGCACCCATCTGGCGGCAGCGGGCCTGACTCACCTGGCCTCACGGGATGAACGCTTTGCCCGTGGACCGGCCCACACCGAGATTACCGAACAACTGGTCTGCCATCGCGATTCGCGACCCATGCCCCGCAAACCCGAGGACATCCCCGGCACCGATATCGTCGTGACTGCCGGTTCCAGCTATGTCGAAACCCTGAACACGCTCAACGAGCAACACCCCGGCATCGAATTCGAAGAGGATGCAGACCGCACCACAGAGGTGATTCTCTCGGACGTTGCCGAGCAGGAGGTGGGTTGCACCGTGGCCGATTCCAACATCGTTCAGGTGATGCGCCGGCATTTTCCGCACCTGGAAGTTGCCATGACGCTGACGGACGGTCGGAACCTGGGCTGGTATCTGCCCAAGAACCAGCAGGCGCTGGGAGACGATGCCCATGAATGGATGAACAGCGTCGATGGCGATGAAGCCATCGGACTGATGGAGAACCGATACTATTCCTACATTGGTGATTTCGATTTTGTCGATCTGCGCGCGCTGAACCGGCGAATTGAGGATCGGCTGCCGGAGTTCATTGATCAATTCCGGGAAGCGGAAGCCAAAACCGGCATGCCCGCCGACCTGCTTGCCGCTTTGGCTTACCAGGAATCTCACTGGGATCCCGCCGCGAAATCGCCTACTGGCGTCCGGGGTATCATGATGCTGACCCAGCGCACTGCCGCATCACTGGGCGTGACCAACCGGCTGGACCCTGAGGCGGCCATTGATGGCGGTGCACGCTATCTGGCTGACAGACACCGCCGCCTGCCGGAAACCATTCCGGAGCCGGACCGCACGTTCCTGGCCCTGGCCAGCTACAATATCGGACGTGGACATCTGCTCGATGCCCGCGCGCTCGCCAGGACCCTGAACAAGAATCCGGACTCCTGGCAGGACATGACCGAGGTGTTACCCCTCAAGGCGGACAAGCGATATTACCCAAGCACCCGCTACGGATACGCCCGGGGCTACGAGCCAGTGCATTATGTGCAGCGAATCCGTAACTACCGGGACGTGATTCGTTCCGCCTTCGAATAACCTGTTGATAATTAAAAGGGAGCGCGGCCCCGAAACGGGCCGCAACAAGCTATGGTAAACAGGATTTTCACCTGGTTTTTTCTGCTCACACTGGCGATCTCAGTCCAGGTCCATGCCCAGACCTCCCCTCTGAGGGTCGGAATTACCGAGGTGCCGCCCTTTGCAATGAAAAACGGTGACGGACGCTGGGAAGGCATCAGCGTTGACCTCTGGCAGGAAGTGGCAGCCGGGATTGACCGGGAGTTCGAATGGGTACCGATGAGCTTCAACGAACTGTTGAACGCCACCGAAAACGGCGAGATTGATGTGGCCGTCGGCGCCCTTACCATGACCGCAGACCGCGAAGGCCGGTTTGATTTCAGCCACCCTTTCTATCAGACCGGTCTATCCATAGCAGTTCCGCCGGTGCCGGAGCAGAGCCTCCTCGGTAGCCTGCGAGCCATGGTCAGCTGGCAGTTCGTAAGCGTGGTACTGGCTCTCGGCGCTCTGCTCCTGGCCGTCGGCTTCCTGCTCTGGCTGGTTGAGCGACGTCGAAATCCGGAACAGTTCGGGGGCTCTGCGGCCGAAGGGATCGGTTCAAGCTTCTGGTGGGCGGCGGTCACCATGACCACCGTCGGTTACGGAGACAAGGCTCCAGTTACTTTCCCGGGCCGGTTGATTGCCCTGGTGTGGATGTTTGCCGGTTTGATCATGGTCGCCAGCTTCACGGCGGCCATCACCTCCTCTCTGACCGTCAGCAACCTGCGCACCGGTATCGAGGGCGTTGGGGACCTGCCAGGAAAAATTGTCGCCACCATTGGCCAGACTGCCAGCCAGCGCTATCTGGAAGAAGAGCGCATTCGCTATCAAACCTACCCCAACCTCACTGCTGCCATGACCTCGGTTGCCGACGGCGAGAGCGATGCCATCGTTTACGACCGGCCGCTGATGCAGTACCGCAACCAGCAACTGGGCGAGAAGCGGCTGACTATCCTGCCGGGGGTATTTGCAGAGCAGCTTTATGCATCGGCCTTGCCCGAGGGCAGTCCAATTCGGGCACCGGTTTCCCAGGAGATACTGCGAGTGACCGAATCCGAGGAATGGGTTGCCATTCAAGCCGCGTACCTTGGCAGGGAATGACTTAAGAGCCTGAACGGCTTCCGTGCTCAGGCCCCGAACAGGGCCGAGCGCAGAGGCCGGAGGAAACCACCGGATTCCTTGTGACTCGCATGGGTCCGCTTGCCATCGAATTCCAGATAGCCATCTTCGATCGGCTCGAATCTCAAGATTTTCACATCCTCCAGGTAATTCTGGGACGATTTCCAGGGCCCATGGGTACCCTGTCGGGGCAGGCGATCCGCAGCGCGATGGATGTAGCCAGAATTGAGAGTGCCCAGGACGGTATCCTCGCCCCGGCTGTTCTCGGTATCACGGGCCACCACGGTGCGATACCCTCGCTTGTCCATGAGGTTCATCAACCGGCACAGGTACTCGGCGGCAATATCCACCTTCAGTGTCCAGGATATGTTGGTATAGCCGAAGATCATGCCGGCATTGGGCACACCCTCTACCATCACGTTCTTGTAGATGATCTTGTCTTTCATCACCACTTCCCGGCCATCCACGGTCGGTCGGATTCCGCCCAGCATCTGGATATCCAGGCCGGTGGCCGGAATGATGATATCCGCCGCCAATTCCTCGCCGGACTTCAGGCGTATGCCGGTTTCCGTAAAGCGATCAATATGATCGGTGGCGATGGAGGCCTTGCCGGCTTTCATGGCCTGGAAAAGGTCCCCGTCTTTCACAACACACAGGCGTTGATCCCAGGGATTGTAATCCGGCGTGAAGTGCCGCATGTCGGCGGTGTCGCCAACCTTGCGTTTGATGATGCCCAGGAACAGTCGTCGCATGAATTGCGGGCTCTTTCTGGAACGCTGGTAGAGAAAACGCGAAATAGAAATATTCCTGGCCCGGGTCAGCCGGTAGGCGGTCTTCTCGGGCAGGACCTTTTGCAAGGCCAGAGTGACCTTGTCGGTTGACGGCAGAGGCATCAGATAAGTGGGTGAACGCTGGAGCATGGTCACGTGGGCGGCCTTCTCCGCCATGGTCGGCACCAGGGTAATCGCGGTTGCGCCGCTGCCGATGACCACCACCTTCTTGCCCGTGTAATCAAGATCCTCAGGCCAGTGCTGCGGATGGACGATCTGGCCGCGGAAATCACTTTCGCCCGGAAAGTCCGGTTTGTAGCCCTGATCATAATTGTAGTAACCGGTGCACCCGACCATGAAGTTGGCAGTGTAGTGCTCGGTTTCACCGGTTGCTTCGTTCAGGGCCGTGAGCTTCCAGCATTTGTCCACGCCCGACCAGTCTGCCGTCTTGACCGCCAGCCCGAAACGAATGTGGCGCTCCACGTCGTGTTCCCTGGCGGTCTCCGACACATAATTCTTGATCGACGCACCATCCGCCAGCACCTTGCCGCCGGTCCAGGGACGGAAGTTGTAGCCGAAGGTGAACATGTCGGAATCCGACCGGATACCCGGATAGCGGAACAGGTCCCAGGTGCCCCCCAGGGCTTGCCGGCGCTCGAGGATGGCAAATGATTTCCCTGGGCACTCGCGCTTCAGGTGACACGCCATGCCAATGCCGGAAACACCGGCGCCGACGATCAGTACATCGAAATGCTGGTTGCTCATTGCCTGCCCTCTCGGATTCCAGTCCGCTTTTTATAATCAATGGTCTGTCATCAAGATAGCGCAGGGCTGGCGGCCCGGGAATTGGCCAAAGCGGTCCCCGCCCCTGGTTGTTTCAGCCAGTCGTCCGCCGGGGGCGTAGTCGGAGGGAGGATCTGCAGAATTGAAACCCCGCCTACAATGGCAATTCCTACCGGATTGCGGACAAGACCACCATGACAAAACCGATCCTTATTCTCGGCGGCGCATCGCTGGATACCATCATTCACCTCCCGGCACTACCAACGCCGGAGCCACAGACCATCTGGCCCAGGGAAAGCTACCGGGCCCTGGGCAGCACCGGTGCTGGCAAAAGCCTGAACCTGGCTGCTCTTGGGCAAACCGTCGTCTTTCATACATTGCTGGGCGAGGATCCGGAAGGCCAGCAGATTCAGGTCGCACTCGGCCACCCCGGGATCCGGCTTCTGACGGAACAGACCGACGCCCCGACCGAACAGCACGTAAACCTCATGTCTGCAGACGGCAAACGTATTTCCCTGTTCATCCAGCCGCCCCCGGAGCCGGAACAGGTGGACTGGAACCAGGCGCAACAGGCTTTGGCAGAGTGCGCCGTGGCGGTGGTAAACATCCTCGGTTACACCCGCTCTGCCCTGCCGTGGCTGAAGGCTTCAGGCACGCCCATCTGGACCGACCTGCACGACTACGACGGCCACAACTCCTACCACGAACCCTTTATCGACGCCGCGCGGGCCATCTTCCTGTCCAGCGACAATCTTCCGGACTACCGCACCATCATGGAAGGGTTGATAGCTCGGGGTAAGGAGTTCGTGGTGTGCACCCACGGCTCGGAGGGGGCGACGCTGCTGAACAAGGAAGGACGGTGGCTGGAGCAACCCGTGATGCCAGTCTCCGGGGTGGTCGATACCAACGGCGCCGGCGATGCGTTTTTCAGCGGTTTTCTGCACCGTTACCTGCAAGGCGCCAAACTGGCAGACTGCCTGAGGGCCGGCGCAATCTGCGGAGCGCTCTGTGTGACCAGCCGTGAGCTTGCATCACCAGAGCTGAGCCGGGAACGGCTGGCCTGACACCCGGGATCAGCTGCCTGGGGTGAAATCGGGGTATTTCTTCTTAAGCCGGTAGAGGCGGATGATGGTGATGATGTTGGTGACCAACACCATGCCTTCGGCCAGTGTGCCACCCACCGAGCCGATCACGATGTTGTTGAGCATCCACGCCAGGGCAGCCAGCCCGAGGACGATACGCAAGGGAATACCCCGGAGCATGAACATGCCCACGGTGCCGAAAACCGCGGCGGCCAGGGGGAAAACGTCGGTGATCGATTTCCAGGTCGCCCAGGCGACAAGCAGGTTCACCGCCAGCATGCCCAGCATAATGGCCCAGTTGCCCTGGTATCTGCGGGCCAGGGCGATCCTTAAAATCACCAGAACCGTCAGTGCCGACGCTGTCCAGCTCTGGAAAAACGCGAACATCAGGGCAAAGGCCACATTGGCGGAAATGAGCAGCACCATCAGCCGGTCATCGTTCTTGTTGGCGAAACCGGCTATGCAGAAACCCAGGGCTACCAGACCGCACACCTGGCCCAGCACCTCGGCGAGGGTCATGTCCGCGATCAGATCAATCATCCTTTACCGGCCTGTCGCTCGTCGCCATATCGGTAATCCCCTCTGTCTGCAAAAGGTTTCAGCCTGCCACAATCAGTGCCTTTGAGCCATCAAGCTCCCTGTGCCAAAGTGCTCACGTCATTCAGCAAGGACCCACCCAGGACCATGAAAACCGTATTCTCTCCACAGCACAGCCGCCGACACGTCAAAACCGAACTGGACGGTGGGCTGCTGATCGAACCCCACGAGAAGCCTTCCCGTGCCGAAACCATCCTGGCAAGGGTGAAGGATCAGGCGCTGGGGGAGATTCTGGAACCGGAGGAATTTGGCCTGGAGCCCGTCAAACGGGTGCATACGGCCGATTATTTGGCATTCCTGGAAACCTGCTGGCAGGAATGGCTGGCGGCCGGCAAACCGGGCGAGGCGATTCCGGCGGTCTGGGCCGGGCGCGGCATGCGCCACCGGCTACCCAAAGACATCGACGGCCGGCTGGGCTACTACAGCTTTGCGGCGGAGACTTCGATTTCGGACGGCACCTGGGAAGCGGCCCGGGCCTCCGCCAACGTGGCCCTGACCGCCCAGAAACTGGTGGCCGAAGGCGAACGCGCCGCCTTTGCCCTGTGCCGCCCGCCCGGCCACCACGCCCACGCCGACCTTTTTGGTGGTTACTGTTTCTTCAACAATGCCGCCATCGTGGCCCAGGCCTTCCGCGACCAGGGTTATGGCGAGGTCGCGGTCCTGGATGTGGACTTTCACCACGGTAACGGCACCCAGGCGATTTTCTATGATCGCAACGACGTGCTGACCATCAGCCTGCATGGCGATCCAGACCTGGTGTTTCCCCATTTTCTGGGCTTCGAAGACGAGATTGGCGAGGGCTCAGGCGAAGGCTACAACCTGAACATTGTCTACCCGCCCGACACGCCATACAGTGTCTGGAGTCAGGGGCTGGAGAAAGCCTGCGAGCGCATACAGACATTCCAGCCCGATGCCCTTGTGGTCGCGCTGGGTGTCGACACTTTCGAGGAGGACCCGATTTCGTTCTTCAAACTGACCTCCGGCGATTACCTGACCCTGGGCCAGCGCCTGGCACAGCTTGGACTACCAACGGTATTTACCATGGAAGGCGGTTACGACGTCGACGCCATCGGCGTCAATGCGGTGAACGTGATGCAGGGATTCGACCGGGCTGCAGGCTGAATCAGCCCTTGAAGCCCTTGCCGAGGATATAGACTTCCCGGGAGCGGGAGCGGGAGGAATCCGGCTTTCGCACCACCACCTTTTCGAAGACGGCGCGTACGGATTTCAGGTACTCGTCGTACCCTTCGCCCTGAAACACCTTGGCCAGGAAACTGCCCTTGGGCTTGAGCACCTGACTTGCCATGTCCAGCGCCAGTTCCACCAGGTACATGGACGAGGCCTGGTCGGCAACGGTCACGCCGCTGATGTTCGGCGCCATGTCGGAAATCACCACGTCGACCGGGTCATCGCCCAGGGTGGCCATGATCGATTCGAACACGTCGTTCTCGGTGAAATCACCCTGGATAAAATCGACGCCGGCAATGGCATCCATGGGCAGGATATCGGAGGCGATGACACGGCCCTTGTGGCCCACCAGTTTGGCCGCCACCTGGGACCAGCCACCGGGGGCGGACCCCAGATCCACAACCACCATGTTGGGGTGGATCAGCCGATCCTTCTTGTTGATCTCAAGTAGCTTGTAACTGGCACGCGAGCGGTAGCCATCCACCTGCGCCTGCTTCACGAAGGGGTCGTTGACGTGCTCTTCGAGCCAGCGGTTACTGCTTTTGGATCGGGCCATGGGGTCTCTTCAGAACGGGAAAGCCAAGCGCTTATTGTACGGGCCGCGGCAAAACCCTGACAACCGGGCTGGCCACACGTACAATCCGGCCAGCATTCTGTGATTTTTCAGAACCGACCAAGCCCACCTCACCGGAGACTCCCCTCGTGAATCTGGCCGACATCAAAAAGCTGCACCAGAAAAAATACCGGCAGTCGTTTGGCCACTACCTCGTTGAGGGTGAACACCTGATTCTTGAGCTGCAGAAAGCTGTTGCCAGCCAACCTGCTCTGAAGGCTTCGGAACTGTACGTCACCGGTGCCTATGAGCACTGGCAGAGCCCATTCCGAACCCATGTCATTAGCGATCGCCAGATGGCCCAACTTGCCGACACCCGAACACCGCAGGGGATTCTGGCGGTTGTGCCCATCCCGGAGTGCCCAGCGGAACCGGTACCCGGGGAAAAAGCGATTTATCTGCACGAGGTTCAGGACCCCGGCAACCTGGGTACCATACTGCGCACTCTGGCCTGGTTCGGCGGTTTCCGGTGCCTGCTAAGCCCGGGCAGTGTCGACCCCTTCAACCCGAAGGTGGTGCGTGCCAGCATGGGGGCGCTCTTTCACGTGCCTCTTGAGACCGACGTTAATCTGACCAGCCTTGCCGACCGCTACCAGAGCCTCGCCTGCCTCGATCTCAATGGCGGTTCGATGACATCGCAGGCTTTCCGCCAGCACGACTGTTATCTGTTTGGTAACGAAGCCCGGGGTGTGCCGCGCGAAGCTCTCGACCATCTAAAGGCGGCGCCCTACAGCATTCAAGGCCAGGGCCAAATCGAATCCCTGAACCTGGCATCGGCGGTCAATATGTGCACCTACGAATTAATGCGGGAGCTTTAGGCTGCAAACCGAATTCTGTGAGCATTTTCGGCAATGGTTCTGGCGGATACCGCCATTGCCTGACGATTGCCAATTGAGCACGATCAGAGGTTGATCCTGAAACCGGACCGATGACTATGGAACGCTATCTCCAGCCCACCGCCTTTTTCGACTATGACCACCCCCGGCTGGCCGCCTGGATTGAGTCACAGCTGGAGGGTGTTCCTGATGAGCCGGTGGAGCAGATCAAGACGCTCTATCTCGCTGTTCGCGACAGTATTAGCTATAACCCTTACGTGTTCCGGACTGATGCCAACACGTTCAGTGCCAGTTATGCCCTGGAAAGCGGCGAAACCTACTGCATCCCCAAGGCCGTGCTTCTGGGCGCAGCAGCTCGCTCCATTGGCATTCCCAGCCGGCTTGGGCTGGCCGATGTGCGCAATCATCTCTCAAGCCCGAAACTGATCGAATGGCTGCAGTCGGACATCTTCCGTATGCATGGGTACATCGAGCTGTTCCTGAACGGCCAATGGGTCAAGGCGACCCCCGCGTTCAACCGGCAACTGTGCGAACTGATGAAGGTGGAACCGCTGGAATTCGACGGGGTGCACGATTCCATGTTCCAGGAGTACACCGAGGACGGTCACGCGCACATGGAATATGTGACCGACCACGGCCTGTTCGACGACGTGCCCCACGAATTCATCGTCTCCGGTGTGCGTGAGGCCTACGGCCATCTCTTCGAGGACGAGGAAGAACCTGACATGCCCAAGGGGAGTCTCGAGCAGGATATATCGAGGCCCTAGAGCCTGCTCGCTACCGAGCCCGTTTCCTGCCTTGTCAGCGCTCCAGTGATCGCATCCAGCACGGCATCAGGGTCAGGCACGGCCTTCGCAGTCTCAGACTCGCCAACACGGCTGAACTGTCGGAAATCAACACTGCCCCAATTCTCCGGATCCGCAATGCGCTGTACCTGGTCGATATTGTCACGGGTTGCCGGTTCCAGCTTGTAGCGGAACACATAGTCCGGTGACATATCATCGAAGTCCCGGCCATTGTGGTAGTCATGCAGGAGGAGCAAAGCAAGCCCACCACCCATGAAATGCCGCCCCAGGCTGACCAGTAACTCCCCGGACCGGATTTTATCCAGGGCTTCGGGTTGCCAGTCGACACTGCCCACCAGCAGATCCTGCCCCGGGACCCGGCCGGCATTCCGGGCAGCTTCAATGGCCCCCAGTGCCATGCCATCGCTCGCGCTCCAGATGGAAACAGTCTCCGGATAGCGTTTCAGCAGGACTTCCGTTTTTTCACGGGCCAGGGCACCGCTCCAGTTGGCATACACAAGCTGCAGAAGCTCACTGCGCTGTTGAACGGCAGCCGCCAGCATCCCCCCGTCCCTATCCTTGCCGGCAGAGGAATCCCGTGTTCCCGAGAGGGCCACCATGGGAATTCTGGATCCGGAGGCGAGCCCTGATTGTTCGGCCTGCTTACCCAGTAGCGTTACCAGGGTGCGACCGGCGGCAATATTGTCCGGAGACAGGTGGCCTAGCCAGGCCGGCAGAACCGTTCGCGGCGTACCGATGCTGGCTCGGGCGCCGTCAGGCGCATCGGTATTGAAAGTGAACGCCTTTACCCCTGCGCCATCCGCGAGCCTGAGCATGGGTTCGGTGACATTCTCCTTGCACATGAACAGCAGGTAGTCCGGCTTTTCGTCACGGCCCAGCACGTCCTTCGCCATGCGAAGATAGCTGAATCGATGACTCTCCCGGTCGTACTGAACCTCCAGATCTACCTCGAGATCCTCCGCCACCGCCTCCATGAAACCGGCCACCAGTTGCCAGAAACGGGAGTCGTCCGGAGACAGAAAAACAACACTGGGTCTGAGACTGGCGTTTGCAAGAGGAGCTGCAAGCAGGAGCAGGAAACTGATCAACAAGCGGGCTGGATAAGACCTCATGAAACAAATCACCCTCTGGAGGATCTGCCTGGGTTGGCTTTCGTGGAGCCTAAGCTACCGACCTGCCGTGTAACAGACAAGCGGAGATGCGTAACCGAAGTCTCAGTTCAGGGAAGAAGGTTCAGCCGCGATGCCCGGCTCTTCAAATTCGACATAGAGCTTTCCGGCCAGTTGTTCATAGACGCCGGCGTTTTTCAGGCGCTTCATCTCGGCCGACAGGCTTCTGAGGAATTGCCGGTTGGCTTGTGTGTTGTGACAGGTTAGCCGGTCATAACTTTCAAGCAGCGGACTTGCAGGATCGTAGCTGAGCTTGTCCAGGAACGGACGCACATCGGGAACGGCAGCGATCATAGCGCCAAATCGCTGATGCTCAAGCATGGCCAGATTCTGGGCATCACTCTTGGACCAGACCACATCGACATTGTGAGCCTCCAGAACCCCATCCAGATAGGTCTCATGGCCAATGACCGCGCCTACGGTTTTGCCCTCCAGTTTGGACAGAGCACTGACGGGCTCGTCACCCGGCGGGGTAAACAGATAATACGTGAACTTGCCGAGGGGAAAACTCGCAACAACGGCGTCTTCCCCCAGCCGCCGCTCGAGAACTTCGGTAAAAGAATAGATGCAGTCGGCGCCCCGCTGCTCGAACACCAGCATCGCCCGTTTGTAGGGATAGAACTCTTCACTCACTGAGACGTCCAGACCATCCAGGGCCCGATACAGGATTTTCTGGTAAACCCCGTCGCCGTTTTCGGTCAGCAGACTGGTGATGTCCGGAACCGCAATCCGAACGACCGGATCGGCCACTGCAGGGGCGCTCAGGAGGCTTGCGTCAAACAGTAACGCAAGGATAGACAGGAGGAAGCGTTTCATACCACGCGCATCGGTCCATGACGGTGAAAGTGACTATTTTTC
>ERZ1699646.79-NODE-79-length-16803-cov-343.255695_pt1 | contig 16803 bp, 17 predicted proteins | sample MGYA00581515_ERZ1699646 | MGnify/ENA primary metagenome ERZ1699646 (study PRJEB42348, sample SAMEA6618691) | metagenome | isolation source: Polyester-degrading enrichment culture growing on monomer 1,4-butanediol, B | collected 2019-04-14 ... | reverse complement strand
TATCAAACGGAGGAGCTTATGGCAGGCGAGACGGTCTACGATTTCACCGCACGGGATATCAAGGGCAATGAAAAAAGCATGGCAGAGTACCGGGGTAAAGTGCTCCTGATCGTGAACACTGCCAGCAAGTGTGGTTTCACACCGCAGTTCGAAGGTTTACAGTCCCTTCACAAGGAACTAGGCGACAAGGGCTTTGAAGTTCTGGGTTTCCCGTGCAACCAGTTCCTGAATCAGGATCCGGGCAATGAGGATGCCATCAGCCAGTTCTGCAGCCTGAACTACGGTGTCGATTTTCCGATGTTCGCCAAGATTGAGGTCAATGGCGATGGCGCTCATCCGCTGTTCCGCTTTCTAAAGCGAGAGGCCAAGGGGTTGATGGGGTCCGAAAAGGTGAAATGGAACTTTACCAAGTTTCTGGTAGGGCCCGATGGTAAGGTTGTACGCCGCTATCCGCCCACAACCAAGCCGGAGGATATCCGGGCCGATATCGAGAAACTTCTACCGGCCTGACACCTCCGCTGAGTCAGAGGGTCGCCAGCGTTCAATCACGGCCCGGAGCTCTTCCCGCTTGTACGGCTTGGTTATGTAGTCATTCATGCCCGATGCAAGGCAGTCTTCCCGGTCGCCTTGCATCACGTTGGCCGTCACCGCAATGATAGGTAGTTGCTGCCATTGCGGATTCTGGCGAATCCTCTGTGTTGCCTCGTACCCATCCATCACTGGCATCTGGCAATCCATCAGCACCAGGTCGTAGTGGTTATTTTCGAGCGCCTGCAGAGCTTTGAGGCCGTTTTCGGCGGGGTCCGCCCGGTGACCGAGCTTTTTCAGCAGGCTGGTTGCCACCAGCTGATTCACCTGGTTGTCCTCTACCAGGAGGATAGACAGAGAAGGTTCAGCGGCGTTTTGGTCAATCGTTTCAGCCCTGTGTGCATGCTGATCGTCCGAATGAACCAGGCCCGCGGCCAGGCCAAGGCAGCGAAGTAGTTCGTCCCGTCGCAATGGCAGTGACAGTAGCTGGTGGTTGGCTTTACCGGGGGGCAGGGTCCCGGTAGCGTCGGCAAGAATCACGCCAGGGCCCTGCCAATCGTTGGCAAACTCCAGGGTTTCTTTGTCTTCGGCGCTGGCGAGCGCCAACAGAATTCCGTCCGGGTCCCTGCTTGCTCCGCGGATTGGAATCCCCCATTTCCGCAGCTGAGCCTCGATGGCCGAACGGTACGGGTTGTCCGCGGGGATCGCCATGGCAATGCCAATGTCTTTTAACCGTGGGTCCACTCTCGGCAGGTCCTGTGCCCCGGAAGTCTCGTGTATCGGCAATGGCAGGGTGACGGTAAAGTGAGTTCCGCTGCCTTCCCGGGAGTCCACCAGGATCTGGCCATGCATGCGTTCCACTAACTGACGGCAGAGTGTCAGGCCGAGGCCGGTACCGCCATAAAGCCGGGTGGTGTCCACGTCAGCCTGGGAAAAAGGAGAGAATATCCGGTGCAGGCCCTCTTTGGACATGCCTATTCCGGTGTCCACAACGTCAATTCTCAAGCTGCCCCCGGAATAGGCTGCCCGAATTCGAACACTGCCCTCGTCGGTGAATTTGATGGCATTGCTCAGCAGGTTGTTGAGCACCTGGCGTACCCGTGTTGGGTCGCCCAGAAAGTTTTCGGGCAGATCAGGGTCGACTTCGGTAACCAGGAGAATCTGCTTCCGACGCGCCTGCTGGGCGTGCAGTGTGGCGCATTCCTCGATCAGGTGCCGGATACTGAAGGGGATATTTTCCAGGCTGAGTTTGCCGGCTTCCACTTTCGAAATGTCCAGTATGTCGTTCAGCAGGCCAAGCAGGCTTTCGCCGGCGTTCAGAGCAATTTCCATCCGGTTGCGCTGAGCCGGGTCCAGTTCGCCCTCCAGGGCCAGCCCCAGCATACCGAGAACGCCATTCAGGGGCGTGCGTATCTCGTGGCTCATGCTGGCCAGGAAATTAGCCCTTGCCCGTGCTCGCCGAACCGCATCCTCCTTGGCTTTTACCAGGGCACGGTTACCCCGTTGCAGGGCCTCGTTCTTCTCCGAGATTTCCCGGGTACGGTCTGCCACTTCCTGTTCAAGCTGAGTGGAGTAGTTCTTCATGGCACTCTCTGCGTGCCGGAGTTGGGCGAGGCTTGAGTCAATGGTCTCAAGATGCTGGTTGATGATGCCAACCATGGTCCCGATCTCGTCTTCCCGATGGTTTGCCGGGATCGGAAGCCTGACTTTCTCTGGAGTGCTGGCCTGCACCTGGCTCAAGGCACTGATCACATTGAGCATGGGGCGGGTAAGCACAAAATAGAAGATGGCAAGCAATGCGGCCGAGAGAATCAGGCTCTTCAAGAGGCCGCTGATCAACGTGTAGCCGGCGCGCTGAAGAAACTGCGCGCCGTAGTGATAGGTATCGATGGTGACGATCAGGTGGCCGAGCGGCAAATCTTCAAGCTGTGGGACCTGCAACTCCTGTCTGAATACCCTGTCGGGGCCGAATAGCAAATCACTGACCCAGCGATAGGACGACACCGGGCTGCTTTTGCTTGCGGCGGCCATGGTCTCGTTGTCGTTATCGGTAATCCGGGCATCAATGGTGGCGGGGTGGCGAAGCAAGCCATCGAGCAATTCTTCCGCCAGCCGGACATCAATGTTGTAGGCAATCTGTGACGCGGGGCTGTTGCTGATGTCGATCAGGGCGTGGATTTCCTTCTCCATCGACTCCTTGGCGCTGAAATAGTCCAGGGTAATCTGGATAACGTTCAGCACCAGCCCGAGTGCCATGGCAACCAGTACCGTGTCCCGGGTCAGTCGATAGGAAAGTCGTTGTTTAAAGCCCTTGCTCACGGGTTTGCACTATCCCTGTTGACGGGTCTGTAATGGCGACCCGTTCGGTGCCTTCAGTCGTCGTAGTCGGCCTTTTTCTTCCACTCGTCGTCGTGGAGGAAGGTATCCCACTCTCGATCCAGTTTGGACTCTCCCAGCGGGCTTTCCTTACCCTCTGCACTCAGCGCCTCAAGCTCCTTGATGCGGGTACGGAAACTCTTGACCGCTTTCATGGCCAGAGGGTTGTCGCGGGATTTGCCCATTTCGGTACTGGCCAGGTGATAGGCGTGGATGGCCTTACGAAACTGGTTCTGGCGCACATAATCCCGGGCCTGAAACACATGCAGGTCCGCGTGGGTCTTGTGGACCAGGAAGAGCACATATTTGAGGTTTTTCTTGGCGGTGGCAGCATCAATCCTGCCACTCTTGTGCATTGCTTCAATCATTTTGAAGAGGTTCTGAAGCAACTCTTTAACATAGTTGGACTTTTCGGCGGAATCGATCTTGACGGGAGTGGTCCTGTCCCGCTTTTCGATGATCTCGGCTTTCAGCTCAGCGGCGGCGTTCTGCCACTCCTTGACCGGCAGGTTGGACTTGAGCCCGGCAAGCTCCCCGCAGGCTTCTTCCATGCGCTTGATCAGGAGCAGCTTCAGATCGGCCGTCAGATACTGGCCGGGAATTTCGGTCAGTAGTCGATTGGCCCTGTTGTAGGCGTCTTCCTGGGCTGTAATCTTGCGAGCCCGCTCAATACGGGCGCGCTCGCGCATCTGGCTGAGCACAATAATGACAATCGAGACGGTAACGATGGCCGCCAGCAGAAGGACGATCGTAGTGGTATCCATTTTGTCAGTAACGACTCCGGCTTCAGGATCAAATGATGGCGGGTCTGTAAACCGGCCTCAAAATACCGATATTATTCAGCAAGTATCAGAAAGACTAGCAGAAATACCGCCCCAGATCCGTTTTCAAATGTGAAAGTTCGTGTTGCAGATTGATTTCGTGAATCCACTGTATCATGTATATTGTTTTCGTGAATGGTGGCGTTTTCCCGTTTCTGATGCTTCGGAGTTTTTGTGGATATTTCCCGTGTCGATCTGAATTTGCTCGTTTACCTGGATGTGTTGTTGCGCGAGCGGAATGTTACCAAGGCTGCTAACCACCTGGGTATTACCCAGCCTGCCATGAGTAATGGCCTGAGGCGGCTACGGGACCTGTTCAGCGATCCGCTGCTGGTGCGAACCAGCGAGGGGATGACGGCCACGGAGCGCGCGCGGGAGCTGCAACCGCTGGTGCGGGGTATCCTGTCGGATATTGAGCAGGCCGTGCAGGAGAAGACACCGTTCTCGGCCCTGGACAGTCAACGCGTGTTCCGGATCATGGCCAGTGATTATGCTGAGTCCTGCCTGATGCCACGGGTACTGAGGCGGATCCGCCAGGAAGCACCTCACGTTACCCTGGACGTACTTACGCCCAGTGATGTCAGCTTTCTGGATGTGGAACAGGGGCGGCTCGATATGGCGATCAACCGGTTCGACAAGATCCCGCAGTCTTTTCACCAGAAGACCTTGTGGACCGAATATTTTGCTTGCCTGATGAACGCCCGGAATCCAGTACTGAAAGAACCCTTCACTCTGGATACTTATCTGGATGCCAGCCATATCTGGGTCAGCAAGACAGGTTTTGGCGTTGGCGTGGGGGTAAACCCCAAGGATGTCCAGCGTCTGGGTTGGGTAGACGAGGCACTCTCAAAAATGGGGCGCAAGCGTCAGATTTCGGTGTTCACCCGGCACTATCAGGTGGCGATGTTGCTGGCCGAGCAGCACGATTTGGTAGCAACTCTGCCATCCCGGGCCGCCTGGCTGCAAAAAGACAATCCGAACCTGGTGGTGAAGGTTCCGCCGTTCGAGATCCCGCCATTTGAATTGAAAATGGCCTGGAGTCCGCTGCTGCAGCACAATGCGGATCACCAATGGTTGCGCAAGCTGATTGCCGAGGTGGCCACCGAGGTTGATACCGAGTTTGCTCCGTTCGGTGCCAGATTCGAAGCGCCGGACGCGCCCCAGGCGCATCACTCAGAGCGGTAGTTCCCGGAGTTCCAGGGAAGGGCGCGCCGCATCCCACATGCGCTGGAAATTTTCAGACAGCAGCTTCACCCGGCCGCCGTCCGAAAACTTGGCAAAGCCTTCTGGTTTGTAGAAGTCGTGCCGGTAAACCACACCTTCACGATCCGCTAGGATGAAGGGCTGGTCCTCAACCGGATAGTCCTCATTCACCAGTCGAAGCTCCATTCGGCTGGGTAGTCGGCGCATCAGCTCGACCAGGGCGTGCCGGCGTTTGACCAGAGGCTTGTCGTCATGGATAAGCAACCTGACTTCACTGAGCCGGTGCCGGCGGGCCAGGGCCGAAATCAGTTCCCGGAACCGATGCCGGTCATAAAGATCATGTTCGAGCAGGCGGTCGTACAGCCAGATCCGCTGGCTGGCCTGCCCAACCACTGAATCCATCAGGCCCAGCAGTCTTGATTCGGTATCGAATAGCCAGGAATCCGTATCGCTGCCCAGAATCATGGGGTAATCACTGGCCCCGAGACTTCCGGCGGCAAGATCCGGCGCCAGACAGCGCATGTCGAAGTGGGGTATGCCGGCGTCGTCATAAACGCCAGAACAGACATGGAAGCCTGAGCGCTGGTAGAACGGAATGGCGTGCTCCTGGGCAGACAGTCTGAGCTCGGAAAATCGATTCGCGGATTCCGCAATCAGGTGCCTCAGCAGTGCTTCCCCAATGCCCCGGCCACGGAATTGGGGCAATATCGCCATGCGACCAATGTGGCCGGTTTCTTCCAGTGTTGAAAACAGCCGGGCTACGCCGGCCGGGGTGTTATCAGGGAGAACAGCGAGGTAATGGTCGGCAATTTCGTCGGTTTCATCCCATTCCAGTTCCGATGGGACGTTCTGTTCCTCAATAAACACCTGCTGGCGAATGTCGCGGATGGACCCCGGAGCCAGTTGCCAGCTGTATTTGCGAAACCGGATGCTCATAATGCCTATTCGAAGTAAACGGAGCCCTGATTGTAGAGCGTGGTCAGAAGCCCAAGCAACGCGTCATCGTCAGCAAACCCGGCCAGGGCAGCCATATTCACGCGGGCGGCGGAACACAGTAACGGAGCGAGTGGTCGGGCGTCACCCTTGAGCAGGAACTGCTCGCCATCGACAAACAGCGCGGTTTCGCTGGCGAAGTCGTAGTAGGCGAAACGGGAGCCTTCGTTCCAGCGCAACTGCTCGCCTGCGTGAATCGCTTCCGCAACATCCTCGTTGGACGCGGGCTCGTCAGCAGGAACGACAATATCCATGCTCTTGGGTGCAGTCGAGAACTGGCCAAACCAGAGCGCCAGTTGCCGACGGTCGCCAAGCTTTTCCCGGATCACATTCTCCAGGCGATCTACCACATCAGGCTGGATGGTGCCGGGATTCTCCTGCACCTTCAGGTCCGGATCGTTCAGGTGATCCGCCGCGTCGGAGCGGCTGCAAAGGAAGTCGGTAAAGCCGGTAAGAATATCGTCAATGGTCGGCGCCCGGAATCCCACCGAAAGGGTGATGCAGTCATCTTCCGCAACTCCGTGGTGCCCAATGCCCGGGGGAAGGTACAGCATGTCACCAGGTGCCAGGGTAACGGTTTCCTCGCCATCCCAACTGCTCAGAATGCGGAGCGGGGTGCCCTCCACCCTGGGTGAGGTGTGGTCGCAATGGCCACCAAATGTCCACCGACGGTGACCCTGGGCCTGAAGCAGGAATACATCGTACTGGTCGTAGTGCGGGCCGACACTGCCGCCTTTCGGGGCAAAGCTGGCCATGATGTCATCCAGGCGCCAGTTGGGAATAAAGCGGAAATGTTCGAGAAGATCGGCAATATCGGGCACCCAATGGTCCAGGCCCTGCACCAGCAGCGTCCAGTCCTGTTCAGGTAGTGAGCTGAACCGGTCCGGCGAGAAGGGGCCATTGTGGAGCTGCCAGGGCTTGCCATCGTCGTTTTCGATGACAATCCGGGACTCCACGCCTTCCTCGCAGGCAAGGCCTGCCAGTTCATCAGCGCTGACCGGGCACTGGAAGCCCGGAAATGCCTGGCGGATAACCAGCGGCTTTTTCTGCCAGTAGTCTCGCAGAAATTCAGAAGGTGTCAGTCCGCCAAGCATGTCCATGGGTGTTGCTCCCGGTTTCAGATGTTTTGTGCCTGATCGACGGCGTTACCGATATAACGACCCGGGGTCAGGGCCATCAGTTCGGCCTTGGCTTGCTCCGGAATGTCCAGGCTCTCTACGAAATTCTTGATCACTTCCGGGGTCATTGCCTTGCCGCGGGTCAAAGCCTTGAGTTTTTCATAGGGCTTTTCAATGTTGTAACGGCGCATCACGGTCTGGATCGGCTCGGCAAGCACTTCCCAGGCATGGTCCAGGTCCTCATCCAGGCGAGCCGGGTTGATTTCCAGTTTGCCGAGGCCCTTCAATGTGGCTTCGTAGGCAATCAGGCTGTGGGCAAAGCCAACGCCCAGGTTGCGTAGTACCGTGGAGTCGGTCAGGTCCCGCTGCCAGCGTGAAATGGGCAGCTTGGCGGAGAGGTGGCTGAAGAGCGCGTTGGCGATGCCAAGGTTACCTTCGGAGTTCTCGAAATCGATGGGATTGACCTTGTGGGGCATGGTTGAGGAGCCCACTTCGCCTTCCACCGTTTTCTGCTTGAAGTAGCCGAGTGAAATATAGCCCCAGATGTCACGATCCAGATCGATCAGGATTGTGTTGAATCGGGCGATGGCATCGTACAGTTCCGCGATGTAATCATGGGGTTCGATCTGAGTGGTGTACGGATTCCAGTCGAGGCCAAGGCTCTCGATGAATTCCTGGGCATTCACAGCCCAGTCGATTTCCGGGTAGGCGGACAGGTGGGCATTGTAGTTGCCCACAGCGCCATTGATCTTCCCCAGAAGCTCGGTTTCACGGACCTGCTTTACCTGTCGGCGCAACCGATGAACCACGTTGGCCAGCTCTTTGCCCACGGTGGTGGGCGAGGCAGTCTGGCCGTGGGTACGGGATAGCATGGGCTGTTCAGCATGATCATGTGCCAGCTGTGCCAGCTTGTCGACAACACGATCCATGGCCGGCAACAGGCCGTGGTCCAGGCCCTCGCGGAGCATCAGGGCATGGGACAGATTGTTGATGTCTTCCGAGGTGCAGGCAAAGTGAACAAATTCGGTCACGGCGTGCAGTTCCGGAACGCCGGCAATTTTTTCCTTGATGAAGTACTCGACCGCTTTCACATCGTGATTGGTGGTGCGTTCGATGTCCTTGATACGCTCGGCGTCTTGAAGGCTGAACTCATTGACCAGACTGTCCAGAACTTTGTTGGCTTCGGCGGAAAACTGGGGTACCTCAGTTACGCCGGGATGAGCGGCCAGCTTTTGCAACCAGCGGATCTCGACGGTTACCCGGTTCCTGATCAGGCCATATTCACTGAAAATTTCACGGAAGACGCTGACCTTGCTGCCATAGCGTCCATCGACCGGGGAAATGGCGGTCAGGGCGGTGAGTTCCATCGAAAACCTCTCAAGTCATCAAAGATTCGGATCAAAAGAAAATAAGGGGTGCATATCATACACCACCGGAGGCACTGAATCAGCGCCGTCAGTGGTACAGGGAGCGATTGGCTTCCTCGGCCAGTTCGCCGGCGAGCCGGATAACTTTCTTCCGGGCAAAGATCAGCTGCCAGCGGCGGCCGCCAGTCTGGCGCCAGAGCACGGCGGACCGAATGCCCGCAAGCAGCAGGGCGCGCACTTTGGCAGCATTCTCCTCCCGCTGCAGCACCGATGGGTTGCCGCTGACCTGGATCCGCAGTCGGAAGGTGCTGATGGTATCGGCATAGACCGATGCCAGATTGCTGATCAGGTTGGGGTGGGTGTACCCGAAGTGGCTGGCGGTATGCCTGGCCTGATCGATACGACTACCAATCACGTCCAGCATGTCGGAGCGGCGATTCAGTTTGGATTCGAGCTGGATCAGATTGAGGGCGTAGCGCAGTACTTCGATGTCCTGCTGCCGGGACTGCTGGCTGAGCACCGAGGACAGGGTGACAAGGCCTTCACGGATGTCGCGAAGTTCGCCGCCATAGACATCCAGAGTGTTCGCCGGATCGGTGGCAAACAGGGAACGAATAGATGTTTCCAGGCTGGCTTCGTTGCACTGGCCATTGTGGGCAATCTGCTGGACCAGGTTCGCGGCCTGGAACACGCCGGCCAGCGCCAGCGTCTGATCCTTGAGGGAGCGGCTCATGCGGTTTCTTCCTGGCGCCGGGTTCCGGTCAGGCGGTCTGGCAAGGGTTCGCCGTCTCGCCAGGTCTCTTCTATAACGCCGCCGCCGAGACACACATCGCCGTCGTAGAAAACGACGGATTGCCCGGGCGTGACGGCGCGCTGAGCATTGTCGAAGTCCACCCGGACGCCGCCCTCGATAACCTCAACTTCGCAATCCTGGTCTGGCTGTCGGTAGCGGGTTTTGGCCTTGCAGCGGAAGGTTCCTGCCGGTGGTACGCCGGCTACCCAGTCAATCGGCCCGGACACCAGGCCCCGGGAAAAGAGCAGGGGGTGATGCTTTCCCTGAACTGCAATAAGGACATTGCGACTGAGATCTTTCTCCGCCACGTACCAGGGCTCATCCCCGAATTCACTGAGGCCACCGATGCCCAACCCCTGTCGCTGGCCAATGGTGTGATACATCAGGCCCTGGTGCCGGCCAATTTTCTGGCCATCGGGTGTCTCAATATCGCCGGGCTGGGCTGGCAGGTATTGCTTCAGGAAATCCTTGAACTTGCGCTCACCAATAAAGCAGATACCGGTGGAATCTTTTTTGTCGTGGGTAACGAAACCCTGCTGTTCGGCAATACGACGGACTTCCGGTTTTTCCAGCTCGCCCACAGGGAATAGTGTCCTTGCAATGCGGTCGCCGGAGACAGCATGCAGGAAGTAGCTCTGATCCTTGTTGGGATCGAGCCCTTTCAAGAGCTGGGCCTTGCCCGGGGAGCCAGCAATCGGACGCTGGCGGGCGTAGTGGCCGGTGGCAATGTAATCGGCGCCAAGAGTAATGGCGTAGTCCAGGAACGCCCGGAACTTCACTTCCTTGTTACACAGGATATCCGGATTCGGTGTCCGCCCGGCCTGGTATTCGGACAGGAAGTGTTCAAACACCCTGTCCCAGTACTCCGCCGCGAAACTGGCGGTATGAAGCTTGACGCCGATGGCATCCGCCACGGCCTGGGCGTCTGCCAGGTCCGTCATGGCGGTGCAGTATTCGGTGCCATCGTCCTCATCCCAGTTCTTCATGAACAGGCCTTCCACCTGATAACCCTGATCCTTGAGCAGCCAGGCGGCCACGGAAGAATCCACGCCGCCGGACATGCCGACAATGACGCGGGTGTGGGTTGCGCCGTTTGAAGTATGGGTGTCGGATGCGTTGTTCATGACAGCTTTTCTACCGGTTAAAAAGCCGCAAGTTTATCATCTTTCCGGTGGCGCCGTCTGCGCATCCACCACCACGTCCAGCGGGTATCGGCGACCATTTCGGTAATCTTCTATGCATTGAAGCACAAGCGGGCTTCGCAATTGCGTGCCCAATGCGCGAATCTCTTCCAGAGTCAGCCAGTGGGCGGCGATGATGCCATCGTCCAGGTGGTCGGTAAGCCGGTTTCGGGCCCTGGCCGCGTAGCAGAATCGGTAGTAGGTCACTCCGTTGGCTGGCGCCTTGTAGGTATAGATGCCGAGAAAATGTAACGGCTCTATGTCCCAGCCTGTTTCTTCGAGTGTTTCCCGGCGAACCGCATCGAGAATGGCTTCGTCTTCCTCCACATGGCCTGCGGGCTGGTTAAAAACAACCTTGCCGCCGCTGACTTCTTCGACCATCAGGTAGCGGCCCGCACCATCTTCAACGATAACGGCGACGGTTGCGTGGGGTGTCCAGGTCATGATCTGCGGTTTCTCCCGGGTCGGGCGCCGGCGGCTTTGCCGCGGCGGGTTGTTTTTGCTGAAGCTGGAAGATTAACGGTAACGGTCCGGTGGGCTCCTGAATCCAGGCCCTCCAGCGACCAGTCGCCAATCCGGTACCGGATCAGCCTGAGCGTTGGAAAGCCCACGGCGGCAGTCATTCGTCGGACCTGCCGATTCTTGCCTTCGGTGATGGTCAACTCAATCCAGCTGGTGGGAACTGTTTCTCGATGGCGCACCGGCGGAACCCTGGGCCAGACTGCAGGGGCGGCTATTCTGGTGGCTTTTGCCGGTCGGGTCAGGCCATCTTTCAGCTGAACTCCGGCTGCCAGATGTTTCAAGGCGTCTTCCGTAATGTCGCCTTCCACCTGCACCCAGTAGGTCTTCGGCATCTTTAGCGAAGGAGAGGCAATCCTGTGTTGCAGCGGGCCTTCAGAGGTCAGAAGAAGCAGGCCCTCGGAATCATAGTCGAGGCGACCGGCAGGGTAGATACCCGGGATTCGCAGATAGTCCGCCAGGGTGGCTCTCGGTGAGTCACCACCGGAGACGCCATCGTCGGTAAACTGGCTCAAAACCTGGAAGGGTTTGTTAAAAAGCACGAGTTCAGCCATGCGCTGCTGTATTCCCGGGATTACGATGTGTTTGTGGACAGCAGGGTACTGCAAAGAGGGGCAGTGGCAAAGCGAAGTTGATATCGCTCATCAGGGGATGATTCTGAAAAGCAAGAAGGGGTAGGCCCACCAGTAGAGTACCGGTGGGTGCGAGTATTCCAATGTCGCAACCGATCAGGCGTTTACGGCACGGGGCGGATAGTTGTCGCGCCCTGATTCCTGCTGACTCGACTTGCCGGCAGATTCACTCCCGGTACCAGCCTGCGCTTTGCTGGCGGGCAATTCGTCAGGGACGATGTTGACTGCGTGAATGCCTTTGTCACTGGGCTTTTTGTCAAAGGTTACGGCCTGGCCGGCTTTCAGGGTCTTGTAGCCGTCCATTTGCACCGAAGAGAAGTGCGCAAACAGGTCGTCACTGCAGCCATCCTCGATGATGAATCCGTACCCTTTGGCATTGTTGAACCACTTGACCTTGCCTCTTGGCATGATGAACTCCCCTGTTCTTTTGCTGTCTCTATTCTTGTTGATTCTTTGTTTGCCTATCGGTGCCGTCGCACGGTCGGTCCGAATCCTGTTACACAATCCTTGCATGGATTTACATTATTTTACAATGCAACTTAACTTTCGGCCAATCATAGCGATGAGTCAATAGTTTCTATGCCGGGAATGTGTGGTTGAACGCAGTCTGGAAGCGGTATCATGTTCGTATTGATAAATATCTCATGCCCCGCTTGAAAACCCGGGGGCGGACATCCACATTTAACAGGAGCACCGATAAACCGGTAAGGAATGATGCGGACTATCGAGAATTCTCTACTAGTATTTAATCAGGGGGAGGACGAACAACCGGGGCGACAGGATGACCTCAGCGTTGCTCCCGAAAAGCCTGCTCTCAAGCGCCCGGCGCGATACAGGGTGGTGCTTCTGAACGATGATTATACGCCCATGGATTTTGTTGTGGATGTGTTGATGAAGTTCTTCGGAATGAACGAAGAAAAGGCGACGCAGGTGATGCTGCTCGTCCATACACAGGGAAAAGCTGTATGCGGGGTATATACCCGGGACATCGCGGAAACAAAGGCGGCACAGGTGAATCAGTATTCCTCGGAATGCGAACATCCGCTCCTTTGCGAGATTGAACGTGCGGACTGAAAGACGTTGGGGTGGCCCATGCTGAGCAAAGATCTAGAAATTACGCTGAATACGGCCTTCAAAAATGCCCGGGACAAGCGTCATGAGTTCATGACTGTGGAGCATTTGTTGCTGGCCCTACTGGATAATGAATCGGCAGTGGGCGTTCTGAAGGCTTGCGGCGCCGACCTCAAGCGGCTTCAGGAAGAACTCGTCGAATTCGTGGATTCAACCACACCACTCATTCCAAGCAGTGATAGTGAGCGGGAGACACAGCCAACACTGGGGTTCCAGCGTGTGCTGCAACGGGCGGTTTTCCATGTGCAGTCCTCCGGCAAGAAAGAGGTAACCGGTGCGAACGTGCTGGTGGCCATTTTCAGCGAACAGGAAAGCCAGGCGGTCTATGTGCTCAAAAAGCAGAGCATTGCCCGGATTGATGTGGTGAACTTCGTTTCTCACGGCATTTCTCGTGTTCAGGGTGCGGAAGACCAGGAAAGCCATGATCAGGCGTCCCACGATGAGGCCGGTGAGGAAGGCGGGCAGTCCAAACCGCTGGAAAGCTATGCCACCAACCTGAATGAGCAGGCCCGTCAGGGCCGTATTGATCCGCTGATTGGGCGCGAACACGAAGTCGAGCGGGTCGTTCAGATTCTGGTTCGTCGTCGCAAGAATAACCCGCTGCTGGTGGGGGAGGCCGGTGTCGGCAAGACTGCGATTGCAGAGGGGCTTGCGAAACGTATCGTTGATGGTCAGGTGCCCGACATTATCTCCGATGCGGTGGTTTACTCGCTGGACCTCGGGGCTCTGCTCGCCGGGACCAAGTACCGGGGCGATTTCGAGAAACGCCTGAAAGGGTTGCTTGCCGAGCTCAAGAAAGAAAACCACGCAATCCTGTTCATTGACGAGATTCACACCATCATCGGAGCGGGTTCCGCATCCGGTGGCGTGATGGATGCCTCCAACCTTCTCAAGCCCATGCTCAGTTCCGGGGAAATCCGGTGCATCGGTTCAACCACGTTCCAGGAGTTCCGGGGTATTTTCGAGAAGGATAGCGCCCTGGCTCGCCGGTTCCAGAAGATCGATGTAAACGAGCCAAGCGTTGAGGATACTTATCAAATACTGAAGGGCCTCAAACCCAATTTCGAAAAGCACCACGATCTCAAGTACACCGACAAGGCCCTGCGCGTAGCCGCCGAACTGTCAGACCGCTACATCACTGATCGTCATTTGCCGGACAAGGCCATCGACGTGATTGATGAAGCGGGTGCCCGCCAGAGGCTGCAGCCTGAAGGCAAGCGCAAGAAAACCGTTGATGTCACCGAGATCGAGGATGTAGTTGCGAACATTGCCCGCATCCCGCCGAAGAACGTCTCCACCAGCGACAAGGATCTGCTGCGGAACCTGGAACGGGATCTGAAGATGACCGTGTTCGGACAGGATCCGGCGATCGAATCGCTGTCCACCGCTATCAAGCTGGCACGAGCCGGGCTGAAGGCGCCCGAGAAGCCAGAGGGTGCGTTCCTGTTCGCAGGACCGACCGGTGTTGGGAAAACCGAGGTTACCAAGCAGTTGGCCAAGGTTCTTGGCATCGAGCTGGTACGGTTTGACATGTCCGAGTACATGGAGCGCCATACGGTTTCACGGCTGATCGGTGCGCCTCCGGGCTACGTTGGCTACGATCAGGGCGGCCTGTTGACCGAATCGGTCAACAAGCATCCGCACTGCGTGCTCCTGCTGGATGAGATCGAGAAGGCCCATCCGGAAGTGTTCAACCTGCTGCTGCAGGTCATGGACCATGGCACGCTGACCGATAATAACGGTCGGAAAGCGGATTTCCGCCATGTCATCCTGGTGATGACCACCAACGCCGGAGCCGAAAGTATGGCCCGCCGGTCCATTGGCTTCAGCGAACAGGACCACAGCACGGACGGCATGGAGATCATCAGCAAGACCTTCACGCCGGAGTTCCGTAACCGTCTGGACGGCATCATCCAGTTTGGTGACTTGCAGATGGATACCATCACTCACGTGGTGGACAAGTTCCTCACCGAATTGCAGGCACAGCTGGACGAGAAGCATGTGGTTCTGCATGTGGATGACGATGCCAAAGCCTGGTTGGCCGAGAAGGGATACGACATCACCATGGGCGCCCGCCCGATGTCGCGGCTGATCCAGGACAAGATCAAGCGGCCGCTGGCCGAGCAGATCCTGTTCGGGCGTTTGTCGGAGAAAGGCGGTGATGTCTTCATCCACCTTCGTGATGACGAGCTGGTATTCGAGTACGAGGACGAGCCTGCCGAGGCGGTCTGATCTACTTGAGGAAATAAAAAACCGCTGCCCGGGCAACCGGCAGCGGTTTTTTTAGCTACAACGAAAAAAGCCCCCGAAGGGGCTTTCAGATGTCACGTGAGCATCAACGGGCGCGGTAGACAATGCGGCCCTTGCTCAGGTCGTAGGGAGTCAGCTCAACCTTGACCTTGTCACCTGTCAGGATGCGGATGTAGTTCTTGCGCATCTTGCCGGAGATATGAGCTGTCACAACATGGCCGTTGCTGAGCTCAACGCGGAACATGGTGTTTGGAAGGGTGTCGATGATAACGCCTTCCATTTCAATGGCATCTGATTTCGGCATTCAGTAGAAACCTCGTTTGGATATGCTTTCCGTAATTTTAAATTGCGCAATTCTGCCTGATTTATCGGCGTTTGGCAAAGTTAGCCTGGGTCCAGTTCACGCCAGTGGCCGTCTCTTAGCGCCTCGATCGGGCGGAAGCGGGTTTTATAGTTCATTTTCCGGCATTGCTTGATCCAGTAGCCAAGATACAGGTGGGGCAGCCCTCTGCGGCGAGCTTCCTCGATTTGCCAGAGGATTGCGTAAGTGCCAAGGCTCCTGTCATCAAGATCGGGGTCGAAAACGGTGTAAATGGCCGACAACCCGTCGTCCAGCAGGTCCACGGCCGCCAACCCCACCAATCGCTCATCCTTGTGGATTTCCAAGAACCAGGAGTCCGTTGCCCCTTCCACCAGGAACGACGTGAACTGCTCCCGGGTCGGCGGATACATGTCGCCATCCTGGTGTCGCTGCTCAATGTAGTTGGCATACAGCTGGTAGTACCTTTCCGCAAAGGTCGCTGGCACCATCGTGCACTTCAGGTCTGAGTTCTTCTTCAGCACCCGCCGCTGGCTTCTGTCCGGGCTGAAATCGTCAACCTTGAGTCGGACCGGGATGCAGGCATTACACTGTTCGCAATGGGGACGGTAATAATGAGAACCGCTGCGGCGAAAACCAAGAGCGGTCAGTTGGCTGTAAAGCTTTTTATCAATGTGGGCCCGCGGATCCACAAACATGGTGGTTGCCTCGCGGTCTGGCAGGTAGCTGCAATCGTGGGGCGGCGTTGCGAAGAACACCAGGGTTCTGAGATTGCTCATTCACTCCTCCGGCCCGGGCCAACGCCATCTGAAGGTCCAGTCGGTCTGATCCGGTTTCTGATCGATGCTCATCCTGAGTATAGATAAAAACTCTTCCCGTGGAATAGTCCGTGCGCCCATGGTCAGGAGGTGTCTGCTCTCCACCTGGCAATCCATGATCCGATAACCCCAAAGCTGTAACTGGTGCGCCAGATGAACCATGAGAACCTTGGAGGCATTGGTTTCCAGGGAAAACATGGATTCCCCGAAGAAGCACCGGCCAATGGCCAGGCCATACATGCCACCGGCCAGTTCACCGCGACGGTTCCATATTTCGATGGAGTGGGCGACGCCCATGCGGTGCAGCTCGGAATAGCTGGCAATCATTTCTTCGGTGATCCAGGTGCCTTCGGCCCGCGTTGACGCACAGAGTCGGATAATTCGGCCGAAGTGTCTGTCGGCGGTCACCTCGAAGCGTTGCTGGTTCAGGGTGCGGCGGAGGCTGCGTGACACGTGGATTTCGTTCGGGAACAGGACGCATCTGGGGTTGGGTGACCACCACAGGATGGGCTGGTCGTCGCTGTACCAGGGGAAAATGCCGTTGCGGTAGGCAAGGATGAGTCGTTCAGTGGACAGGTCCCCGCCGAGGGCGAGGAGGCCGTCCGGGTCGTCCAGGGCTTCGTTGGCGGGGGGGAACCAGAGTTGGTCCGGGTCTAGCCAGGGTAGTGAGGTCATCCTTCTCCGGCAATTACTGCAATGTTTCGGTTCTATTCTACAGAGTACCGGCCGGTGGGAGCCGCCTTCTGAAACACGC
>ERZ1699646.72-NODE-72-length-17827-cov-32.294144_pt1 | contig 17827 bp, 17 predicted proteins | sample MGYA00581515_ERZ1699646 | MGnify/ENA primary metagenome ERZ1699646 (study PRJEB42348, sample SAMEA6618691) | metagenome | isolation source: Polyester-degrading enrichment culture growing on monomer 1,4-butanediol, B | collected 2019-04-14 ... | reverse complement strand
GCGTTATGTTTTGGTGTGGGAGCATTTGTCGTTCATTTGCCCTTAATTGACCCTGTTACCATGTCGGCAAGAAGTCTGTCGGAGCGGTTGTCTGCGCAGGAGGAATTGAGCAAATCAGACCTTCAGTTTGCGGCAAGAGAGCTTGGCTTCCCGGGGGATGATATCCTCGTTCAGCAAGGCCTGTCGGAGCAAGAAATTGCCCAACTTGAAAAGGCAAGAACTCGATTGGACGAGGAACGCGAACTGGCAGAGCGGTTCAAGACATTTGACGGCATTTCGTTGTATCCGGCTTCATACGAAAATGCAGCGGAGGTGCGTAAAGAGATTTTGGAGAATCAGGAGTTCAATTCAAAAAATTGCTATCAAGAAAGGCAATGTGCCATCCTGATGACAGACCTGAATGCCGATGGCGTTGATGAAGCGATCTTTTTTCAAAGTGCGAGCCAGATTGCTTTGCTGACCTTCGATCAGGCGGAAGGGAAGTGGGAGCGGGTTAATTCTAGTTTCTGGCGAAGTCCTGCAGTTGATTACGAGAAATTGCTAAGGGATATCGAGGCTGGAAACTACCGGTCTGAACCGCCAGTTTATAATGATATCATGATTGGTGACCAGCGTGTGCCCATGAACCCATACTAGCTGTTGGCAAAGTTTTATATGTAACAAGGTTTTGTCTATCAGGATGTTAACCCGGAAATTACGCAATTGGGGTATGATAGGACTGTCTTGGAACCACCTGTATGGGGAATAATAAACTTGTTTGACCGTCGGCTGTTTCACATCCAATCAATGCGTGCCGTGATGGCCGTAGGCTTGTTGCTGGGCCTTTCTGCCTGCGGAGACACCAGTTCAAACTGGGAGCCGCAGGACATGTTCGCTGCCCCGACCGAGCAGAAGCTTGATGATCGTTATCGCGCAATGATTGATTTCAAGGCCCTGGCACGTGATGACGCGGGCAAGGAATATGCCGCCGGGCCAACAGCAACGGTTATCGGTGCGGTCGAGGATGCGGTGGCGATGTGTAACCAGGCCAATGCGCAAGGCTGCAAGGCGGTGCGGGTCGGGCTGACATGGGTTGATGGGCTTGATCAGGCCGCGATTGAAAGCGTGATCACATCCTATCGCGATACAATGACGGCAGAGGCGTATCAGGCTGCGGGGCAGGGAAATATGGGGGCGGCGAACTGGTTGGCCTATCATTATGCGGTGCGCGGCGAGAACTTGCAGGAAGCCGAACGCCTTGCCAAGCAGGCCTTGCAGGTGGCCCCCGATGATCCCGGTGCGCTTGATACCTATGGGCTGATTTTATATCGCCAAGGGCGCTACGCCGAAGCGGAAGAAATCTTTATCCGCGTGAACAAGGCAATGCCGACTGCCGAACATATCGCCCATTTCGCCGACAATGCACTGGCGATGGGCAAGACCGAAATGGCGCGGGCTGCCTATCAACGGGCATTGCAGGCCGGGGCCGGGCCGGTTCTGTCGCAGACCATTCAGAAGCGCCTGCTTGCGCTTGATCTCAACAGCGGCGGGGCTGTGCCACAAGCACCGACATCCACACCAACACCTGCACCTTCCCAGTGATGGAATGATCAAACACATCATCTTTGACTGTGACGGGGTTTTGATCGATAGCGAGATTTTATCCTTTGCCGTCGATGAAAAGCTTTTGCCGGACTACGGTGTTTTGATCACAGCAGGTGAGTTGGCGCGTGATTTTGGCGGCGTGACTTATGGTGAAATGATCGCAGCACTTAACGCCCGGTTTGGTGCGGATATCGATGCGGTTTCCTATCAGGCGCGGTGCGAGGTGGAACTTTCCCGCACGTTTGAAACCGAGTTGCGGGCGATTGCCGGTATTCCCGATTTGCTGGGGGCGTTTTCCGTACCGATTGCCTTGGCGTCGGGCAGCGATCTTGCGCGGTTGGATCAATGCTTACGCCTGACCAGTTTGGCAGGCTTTTTCGAAGATCGTGTGTTTTCCGCTGAGCAGGTCAAACGTGGCAAACCAGCGCCGGATGTTTTCCTGTTGGCGGCGAGTTCCTGTGGATGGATGCCTGAATATTGTCTGGTAATCGAAGACAGCCCGTCAGGCATTCATGCGGCCAAGGCAGCCGGTATGAGGTCTGTCGGTTTTCTGGGCGGAGCGCATCGCAGTGATCGGGATGGTGATATCCTGCGCGATGCCGGGGCAGAATATGTTGCAGGTAACAGCGCGGATTTGCGCAATTACCTGCAAGAACTCGGGCTGATGTCAGCTTAGGCCAGTTTAAGTCAGTTCAGGCCCAATCAAGGGTGATGACCGCGCCATCAACCAGTGGCAGGTCAACTTCATTCAGGTTTTCCCCCGGACCCGATCGATCGACGATCAGAAAATCGCTGTCTTCTTCAAGCACCAGAAGCGGGTGATGCCAGATGTTTTTGGCATAGGTTACCCCCTGGGTTCCATCGGTGATGAAGGCGCGCAGGTCTTCGGGTTTTGGGGTGTCGGTTCCCGATGCGACAACGATCAGGAATTTTTGCCCGGCAAGCGGGATGAAGGCCTGTGATCCCAGCGGATGACGTTCCATCATCTTGATTTCAATCGGCTTTGGTCGGGGCGTTCCGCGAAAGATGCTGATGATCGGGGCGCCGCCCTCATCCCCGACATCGACGCGCGAGATATCATGGAACCGGGTCGTGGTGCCCTGATTGATCTTGTAGGCATCACGTGCGGTGGTGGTTGAGATGACCTCGCCAAACGGGGCGAAGGCATCCGGGGTTAGATGTTCGATGGAAAGCTGCATCAATCTGCCCCGTTACTTTGTCGGCTTGCCAAGGATGCGCAGACGGCTGATGCCGCCATCGGGGATCGAATTCACCCGCAGGTGGGTGACCGGGCCATCAACGGTGAGCGCGGATGCGTCAAATTCATGAATGTGATCTGCCTGCATTTTGCTTTCGGGCAGGATGGACGACCAGAACATCGAGCGGGCCCGAAGCGACTTGTCCTTTTCACCATCCACAAAGGCACCTTGAATGGAAACGCGGTCGGGATAGTTGCCCTTGAAGTGGCAGGTATCGACGATGATTTTTTCGATCTCGCCGGGATGGCCAAGTTCGACAAGCAGCCATTCATTGCCCGGTTCACGACGGCGGCTGGTTTCCCAGCCATCGCCCATATTGACCCCGCGCCCCGGTGACAGAATGGCATTCGGATTGCCGTAATGGGCATCTGACCAGTCAACAACCACGCCGCCATTGATCATGGCAGCCAGATCGACCTGTTCGCCCTTGGCGGCCATTTCCGTCCAGTCGCGGTTCGGGCGACCGTAAACACGCAGGCGGGCGACACCGCCATCAGGATAAATGTGCAGGCGGACATGGGTGTAAATGGCATCCGATGTCACATCGGCATAGTGATGCGCACTCGCCCCAAGGCCCATCGGGGCAACGATTTCATCCCATTTGGTGTCATCGCCGGGATCGCCGTCCGGGCAATAGCAGCCTTCAAGCGAGGCTGCGGGCGGGAAGTTGCCGGTGAAGTGGCTGGTGTCGATATCGACACCATGAATACGTCCGGATGTTGCCAGACGGACCACGCAGTAATCATGGCCTTCGACGCGTTTGCGGCGGCTTTCCCAGCCATCCATCCATTTGCCGTGATCGTCATAGCGATCAGGATAAAACACCGCATCGGCCGTTTGCAGCATACGCTGTTTGTCGGCAAAGAAATCGTCGGTGGCAAAGATGGCCTCTGCGCCAAGACGTTCATCGGCCAGATTGACAAATCGACGTGTAAATTCCGGTGTGTCGGTGTTTTCCAGATGGCTCATGGTGTTAAAATCCTGATTTTGTCGTTTATTATTCGGTGATCAATTGTGTCAGCGTGATTTGATGCCGTGTTACAGCGCTTCGAGGCGCAATTTGGCAATGCGGTGAACCTGATTGATCGCCTCGTTGAATTCGGTTTCGGGATCGTTTTTTACGCGCCGCTCGAACGCTTCGAGAATGTCGGTGCGATGGAACCCTTTGACCGCAAAGATAAACGGGAAACCGAACTTCTGTTTATAAAGGTCGTTAAGTTCGGTAAAGCGGGCCAGTTCTTCGGGCGTGCATTGATCAAGCCCGGCACCCTTTTGTTCGCTTTGCGAAGACGCGGTCAGATCGGCCAGTGCCAGCTTGCCCGCCAGATCGGGGTGGGCGCGCAGCAGCGAGAGCTTATCATCATCAACCGCACCATTGACGATGGCGGCCATGGCATCGGCAAGCTTGGCGGGTGTGTTCAGGTCGTTGGTGATGCCACGGGCATAAAGCTTGTGGGCAACCCATGGGGAATGTTCATAGACCCAGCCATAATGCGAGACAAAAACGCTTTCGGCGAGCGTGCTTGGCGGGCGGGTTTCAAACAGGGATTTGGTGGTTTCTGTCATGGGGACCTTGTGTTTTGGGCCGGTTATTTGTCGTCGTATGGATGATGTTCGCGCCAGTGGCGGGCGATATCAATCCGGCGGGCAAACCAGACGTTTTCATGGCTTTGGACATAATCGACAAAGCGTTTGAGTGCGGCGAAACGGCCCGGACGCCCGACGAGACGGCAATGAAGACCGATCGACATCATGCGCGGGGTTTCAGCACCTTCGTCATAAAGCGTGTCGAAGCTGTCCTTGAGATACTGGAAATACTGTTCCCCGGAATTGAAGCCCTGCATGGCGGCAAAGCGCATGTCATTGGCATCAAGGGTATAGGGCACGATCAGATGCGGGGTTTCGGTCTGGGTGCTCCAGAAGGGCAGCTCGTCGCTGTAATCATCGGCATCATAAAGGAAGCCGCCTTCCTCAGCCACCAGACGGCGGGTGTTGGGGCTGGTGCGCCCGGTGTACCAGCCCAGTGGGCGCGCGCCGGTAACATCCTTGATGATCTCGATTGCCTTGTGCAGATGTTCACGTTCGACATCCTCGGGCACATATTGGTAATCAATCCAGCGATAACCGTGCGAGCAAATCTCGTGGCCGTCCTTCATCGCGGTTTCGCCAACCTTGGGATGACGGGCCAGGGCCATGGCAACGGCAAAGATGGTGATGGGGATCTGACGTTCGCGGAACAGGTTCAAAATGCGCCAGACACCAACACGCGACCCATATTCATAGATCGACTCCATGCTCATGTGGCGGACACCTTCGCGCATGTCTGCCCCAACGATTTCCGACAGGAAGGCTTCGGATGCGCGATCCCCATGCAGGATGCAGTTTTCGCCGCCTTCCTCGTAATTGAGTACGAACTGAACCGCGACACGCGCCTTGTTCGGCCAGTTTGCCTGTGGCGGGGTATCACCATATCCAATCAGATCGCGTGCATAGGTTTGGTCGTTCATGAGGGCCTTTTCCTGAATTCTCTGTCGTCCGGCTTTGTTGTGCCGGACGTTTGGTGTAGCATCATTACGGTTACAATTAACCATCGGTCGACAGGCAGCAAGGAAGAAACCCAAGCTGCCGGGACCAAAATATGTGCCGCACTATCAAGACGGTTTTGATAATGTTCCTGGACGGGAACTGATTTGGGCCACGTTTTTCGCGACCATTCAAGGCTTTTTGCCTGTCTTAAAGACTATAGTGCCTGAAACTGCGATATTCGTTTTTCAAAGAATTATTGATATAGTTTCACTTTATCCCCTCTTTCCCGAGGGTGGGTCCTAATGCGACCCTTTTTAAATCGCTTAAAATTGGTACGGCACAAAATACCAACAATCAGAATGCCGACCTAGGGAGAAGCGACCGACCACCGCACGATTTGACGAGAGAGGAGACCCGGCATGGGCCGACTTACTACCCATGTACTGGATACGGCAAAAGGCTGTCCGGCTGCTGGAATCCGCATTGAGCTGCACAGGTTTGGCAATGGTCATGATGACCTGGTTGCCGAAGCCGTGACCAATGCCGATGGCCGCACCGATGCGCCGATGCTTGAAGGAGCTTCTTTCAAGCCGGGCCAGTATCAGCTTGTGTTTTATGCCGGTTCCTATTTTGACGCATCCGGCGTGGAACTTCCCGATCCGAAATTCCTTGATCAGGTTGTGATTCGCTTCGGGATTTCTGATGGTCAGGCGCATTACCATGTGCCGCTGTTACTGTCGCCATTTGGCTATTCCACCTATCGCGGAAGCTGAGGTCAGTCATGGCAAGCGCACCCCAACCCTTCCGTTCTGATATCCGGTTCCTTTTGGGGAACGAAGAACGTTCGCTGCGCGATATCGATCCGCAGATGACCGTCCTTGAGTATCTGCGTCTCAATGAACGCAAGGTCGGCACCAAGGAAGGCTGTGCCGAAGGCGATTGCGGTGCCTGCACGGTTGTGCTGGGTGAGCCCGATGGCAATGGCAGCATGGCCTATAGCACGGTTAATGCCTGCATCCAGTTTGTTCCGACCCTTGATGGCAAACAGCTTTTGACGGTCGAACACCTTAAATCCGAGGACGGCAGCCTCCATCCCGTGCAGCAGGCCATGGTCGATACCCACGGGTCACAATGCGGGTTCTGTACGCCGGGCTTTGTCATGAGCCTGTATCAACTGTGGCTGGATGGCGGCGAAGAGGATCGGGGCGCGATCAATGATGCGCTGGCGGGGAACCTGTGCCGGTGTACCGGCTATGGCCCGATCATCGAGGCGGCCCGCAAGGCCGGTGGCGTTGCCGCACAGGATGCAACGGAACAAAAACGCCGGGGTGATGTTGCTGCGCGCCTGAATACGATGGTGGATGACGCGGGAACGCTGGCGATTGAACATCCGGCAGGGCGTTATTACGCGCCGCGCACCTCGGACGATCTGGCAGAGCTTCTGGTATCGCATCCTGACGCGACGGTGCTGGCCGGGGGCACGGATGTCGGGCTTTGGGTGACCAAGATGCTCAAACGTCTTGATCCGATCATTTATATCGGTGATGTCACCGATCTGAAATCGATCAAGGAGACCGATGATGCGGTGATTATTGGTGCGGGTGTAACCTATAGCCAAGCCCATGATGCACTGACCAAGGTCGCGGACGATGTGGGGGAGCTGGTGCGCCGCATTGGTTCACGGCAAATCCGGAATGCCGGAACCGTGGGCGGGAATATCGCCAACGGATCACCGATTGGCGATACGCCGCCAGCATTGATCGCCTTGGGTGCAAAGATCGTTCTGCGCATGGGCAATGTGCGGCGTGAAGTGCCTTTGGAAGACTTCTTTATCACCTATGGCAAACAGGATCGTCATCCGGGCGAGTTTGTTGAAAGCGTGATTGTGCCCAAACCCGAAAGCGGGCTGGTGTTCAAGGCTTATAAAATCTCCAAACGCTTTGATCAGGACATTACCGCGGTGCTGGCCGCCTTTGCGATCAAGCTTGATGACGCGGGCAAGGTTACCGAATTCCGGGCGGCCTTTGGCGGGATGGCCGGAACGCCGATGCGGGCCAGAAAATGCGAAGAAGCCCTGATCGGCAAAGATTGGGACGAAGCATCGCTGAATGCGGCCCAGCTTGCGCTTTCAAACGATTTTGCCCCGATGAGCGATATGCGCGCATCCAAGGAATACCGCATGCTGGTTGCGCAGAATCTTTTGACCAAACTGTTTATCGAAACCAATGCGCCGGAAATTGCCACCCGCCTTGTCGGGAAGGAGGCAGCCCATGTCTGATCAGGTCCTGAAAGCTGATAATGACGAGGTCCTTGAACCGACAGCCGGCCTTAGTGGCGGCGTTCGCAGCAGTTCCAAGCATGACAGCGGCCCTAAACATGTTGCGGGGGAAGCGGTTTACATCGATGACATCATCGAGCCGTTCGGCACCCTGCATCTGGCCCCGGGTGCCGCGACCATCGCGCATGGCAAGATCACAAAAATGGATCTGTCAAAGGTTCGTTCAGCGCCCGGTGTGGTGTGCGTTTTAACCGCAGATGACATTCCCGGTGTGAATGATGTGTCACCGGCCCACACCCATGATGAACCGGTTCTGCCCGACGGGATCGTGCAGTTTTATGGTCAGCCGGTCTTCTGTGTTGCTGCCGAAACCCGTGCACAGGCGCGCGCAGCGGCACAATTGGCCGAAATTGAATATGAAGAACTGCCTGCGGTTCTGTCGGTTGACGAAGCGCTTGAACAGCAATTGTTTGTCGCCCCCCCGCACGTGATGACGCAAGGCGATGCCAAATCGGCACTGGCCAGGGCCAAGCACCGCCATGCCGGGCGGATGGAAATTGGCGGGCAGGATCATTTTTACCTTGAAGGGCAGATCAGCTTTGCCATGCCCGGCGAGGATGGCGATGTGTTGCTGCATTGCTCCACTCAGCATCCGTCCGAGGTGCAGCACAATATTGCCAATGTGCTTGGGCGTCCGGCCAATGCCGTAACGGTTGAGGTGCGCCGCATGGGTGGTGGTTTTGGCGGCAAGGAAACACAGGCCATGCAATGGGCGGCACTGGCCGCCATCGTTGCAACCAGAACCGGTCGTCCGGCCAAGTTCCGTCTGGACCGTGATGACGACATGATCATGACCGGCAAGCGCCATGATTTCATTGTCGATTATGATGTCGGCTTTGATGATGACGGGCGTATTTGCGGGCTGGATCTGCAATATGCGGCCAATTGCGGTTTTTCAGCCGACCTTTCGGCGGCAATTGCCGATCGTGCAATGTTCCATACCGACAATGCCTATTTTCTTGGCGACGTCGAAATCAGATCGTATCGCTGCAAAACCAACCTTGTATCCAACACCGCTTTTCGCGGCTTTGGCGGGCCGCAGGGCATGGTCGCGATTGAACGCATCATTGATGAAATCGCCATGAGCGTCGGGCGCGATTCGATGGATGTGCGCATTGCCAACTATTACGGCGAGAAAGACCGTAATACGACGCCGTACCATATGGTGGTCGAAGATAACGTTCTTTCGGAACTGACCGACGATATCCTGAAATCAAGTGACTATCGCAAACGCCGGGCAGAGATTTTGGCCTTCAATGCCGAAAGTCCGGTTCTGAAAAAGGGTATCTCGTTAACGCCGGTCAAATTCGGCATTTCCTTTACCACCACGTTTCTTAATCAGGCCGGTGCGCTGATCCATGTGTATCAGGATGGTTCGGTTCATCTGAACCACGGCGGGACGGAAATGGGCCAGGGCCTGTTTATCAAGGTTGCCCAGGTCGTGGCCGAAGAATTCCAGATCGATCTGGATCAAATCAAGATCACGGCCACCAATACCGGCAAGGTGCCTAATACATCTGCCACGGCCGCATCAAGCGGGGCGGACATGAACGGTATGGCTGCGCGCGATGCCGCCATGACGATCAAAAACCGATTGATCGAATTTGCTGCAGAAAAATATGGTGTGGCCGAAGCTGCGGTGCGGTTCGTGCCCGGCAAGATCATCGTCGGCGATCAGGCAGAAGTCGCCTTTGCCGATCTGATCAAGCAGGCCTATCTTGCGCGTGTGTCTCTTTCGGCAACTGGGTATTACGCGACGCCGAAAATCCACTATGACCGCGAAACCGCGTCGGGCCGTCCGTTCTATTACTTTGCCTATGGCATGGCCTGTTCGGAAGTTCTGGTCGATACACTGACCGGTGAAAACAAGGTCACACGGGTTGATATCATTCATGATGTTGGCCGGTCGTTGAACCCGGCGATTGATCTCGGCCAGATTGAAGGCGGCTTTATTCAGGGCATGGGGTGGCTGACATCCGAAGAATTATGGTGGGATGATAAGGGCAGCCTGCGCACCCATGCGCCATCAACCTATAAAATCCCCGCCTGTTCGGATCGCCCGGATGACTTCCGGCTTGAGCTTTGGTCATCGGGCCGTAATGCAGAAAAAACCATTCATCGATCCAAGGCGGTGGGGGAACCGCCCTTGATGCTGGCGATTTCAGTCCATCGTGCCATTGCCGACGCAGTGGCATCGGTTGGCGGGTACAAGGTCATTCCGAACCTTGATACGCCAGCAACGCCAGAAGCCGTTTTGCATTCTGTTGCCGATGTTGCCAAACGCATGATCGAAAATAGCCATGCGGACCAAACCCGTGCGTCCAATGCGATGGCAGGGGAATAAAACCATGTCATTGACCCTGCATGATCATATTGAACTGCTGTCAGCACCCGATCCGGTGATGCTGGTATCGGTTGCGGCGATCAAAGGGTCGACCCCGCGTGAAGTCGGGGCGTTTATGCTGATCACGCCAACTCGAACCGCAGGCACGGTCGGGGGTGGCAATCTGGAACATCAGGTGACGCGACAGGTGCGTGACGCCTTTGCAGATGGCCTGTCGGAAATTGACCGCGCAGCGGTGAAACGTTTCCCGCTGGGGCCGGGGCTTGGTCAATGTTGCGGCGGGTCGGTCGAGGTTGGGTTTCATCTGCTGACAGATGACCAAAAAGCGGAACTGTCCGGGGCGCTGACGTCCATCCTTGATCAGCCGGTGTCTGAGACAGGCCGTTGGGTGATGCTGCCAATTGGGCCGCAAAGTCAGGGCAATCCAGCACAACTGATTGCACAGGCCAATGGCGCGCAGACAACTATGCTGGCGTCAGGTTTTGGCACGGCGCGTGGCGGTGTTGTGTCGCTGAATGGCGCGGAAACACTGTGTCTGCGCCTTGACGAGGCGCTGACGCCGATCTGGATTTTTGGTGCAGGTCATGTTGGTCAGGCGGTGGTTCAGGCATTGGCGCCCTTGCCGTTTGATGTGCATTTGGTCGATTCGCGTGAAGAATATCTGGGCCTGCCAGAACGTGAAAAATTCCATATTTGTCAAAGTGGTAAGCCTGAAGAAGAGGTCGTCGATATCCCGTCAGGGGCGCATGTTTTGATCCTGACGCATAACCATGCGCTTGATTTTGACATCTGCCGGGCGGCTTTGATGCGGGGTGATCTTGGTTTTATTGGCATGATCGGTAGCCAAACCAAGCGTGCACGCTTTGTCAGACGGCTTAAAGACCGGGGGTTGAACCCGTCCGAGATCGGGCGGTTGACCTGTCCGATTGGAATTCAAGGGATTACAGGCAAACAGCCGGTGGTTATTGCGGCATCCGTTGCCGCGCAGGTGTTGTCGGTGCGCGAAGCACAGAGGACACAAAGTCAGCCGATCAAATCCGCATCAGACGGGATTGGCTGATTATAAAACCTTCATTGAAGGTGTTTTTAGTGATAAAGGGCCGCGAAATGACGGCCCAATCAGGGGCTTCGTAAAGGAGATTTGGCAGTGTGTGACGCCAAAGGCCATATGCGCCATGCCGTGGATTTGTCGCGGCAAAAAATGGATGAGGGATGCGGTGGTCCGTTCGGGGCGATCATTGTTCGCAATGGCGAAGTGATTGCTGAAGGATGGAACAACGTCACATCCAATAACGACCCGACCGCCCATGCAGAGGTCAGCGCCATTCGTGCGGCCTGTGAAAAGCTTGGGACGTTTAATCTGTCGGGGTGTGAAATCTACACCAGTTGCGAACCCTGCCCGATGTGCCTTTCGGCGATCTATTGGGCCCGTCTGGACAAGATTTATTATGCCAATGGCCGCGATGATGCTGCTGCCATCGGTTTTGATGATCAGTTCCTGTATGATGAGGTGGCAAAGCCGATTGATGATCGTTCCTTGCCAATTGTTCATGTCGATTTGCCCGAAGCACGCGAAGTATTCGCCGCTTGGGATGCCAAAAGTGACAAGATCGCATATTGAGACCGTTTGATTGCAGCGCGTTCTGCGGTAAAACCGCGAGAGCGTTACAAATCAGATCGCTAAATGGGGGTGGCAACAGTGACGTCAACGACCGGTGATGCCGGGACAGAAGCGATAAAGGGGGCGGGGCCTGCGCAGCTTGAGGTGCGCGGTGTGACCAAGGCCTTTCCGGGCTGTCTGGCCAACGACGATATCAGTTTCCGTATTGAACCTGGTGAAATCCATGCGCTGCTTGGCGAAAATGGTGCAGGCAAAAGTACGCTTGTGAAAATCATCTATGGTGTGTTGCAGGCCGATCAGGGCGAACTGATCTGGGAAGGCGCACCGGTGACGATCCAAAGCCCGCATGATGCGCGCAAAATGGGGATCGGTCTGGTGTTCCAGCATTTCTCGCTGTTTGAAACCATGACGGTTCTGGAAAACATTGCGCTTGCGATGAATGACGTGCGCGACATGGATGCGCTGCGCAAGCAGGTCGAAGAGGTCGAAAAAACCTATGGCCTGCCGCTTGATCCGGATCGCCATGTTTACACCCTGTCGGTGGGTGAACGCCAACGCATCGAAATCGTGCGGTGTCTGCTGCAAAACCCCAAACTGCTGATCCTTGATGAGCCGACCTCGGTTTTAACGCCGCAGGAAGTTGAAAAGCTGTTTGAAACGCTGCGTCGTCTGGCCGATGAAGGCTGCGCGATCCTGTATATCAGCCACAAGCTTCACGAAGTAAAAGCCCTGTGCCAAAAAGCAACCGTGCTGCGCGGTGGCAAGGTTGTTGGTGGCTGTGACCCACGCGAAGAAACTGCGAAATCCATGGCCGAAATGATGATTGGCCAGAAACTGACCGCCCCGGACCGGGGTGAATCGCGCACGTTTGGCGATGTGCGACTGGATGTTTCGAACCTGTCGCTTTTGAGTGACGAGCAGTTTGGCACACACCTTAAGGACATCAATCTTGAGGTCCGTGGCGGTGAAATCATGGGTGTTGCCGGGGTTGCAGGCAACGGTCAGAACGAATTGTTCCGTGCCCTTGCCGGGGAAACCGAACAGGAAGCCGCACCCGATACCATCAAGATCGATGGCAAGTCGGTGGCGCATTTCGGTCCGCGCCGTCGTCGTCGTTTGGGGGCGACATTCGTTCCCGAAGAACGCAATGGTCACGGGGCGGTGCCCGATATGAGCCTGTCGGAAAATGGGTTTTTGACCGCTTTTCGGCGCATGGCGCTGTCGGCCAAGGGCCTGATCCGCGAAATGCCGACCAAATCCTTTGCCGATAACATCATCAAGACATTTGACGTCCGAACCACGGGGGCGGGGGCCGAGGCCGGATCGCTTTCGGGCGGGAACCTTCAGAAATTTATCGTTGGGCGTGAAATCCTTCAGGACCCGGGGGTTCTGGTGATTTCCCAACCGACCTGGGGGGTTGATGCCGGTGCGGCGAGTGCCATTCATCAGGCGTTGCTGGATCTGGCGGCCAAGGGCACGGCGGTTCTGGTGATTTCACAGGATCTGGACGAGATTTTTGCCATCTGTGATTCTGTTGTCGTGATGGCAGAGGGCAAAATGTCCAAGCCGCGTCCGATGGCCGATGTCAGCATTGAAGAAATTGGTCTGTTGATGGGGGGGCTTCATGATCTTGAAGGTGACGTGACCCCGGCGAACAACCTGGAAGTTGAAGGAGGTCGCGTTGGTCAGGCTTGAACCCCGTCGCCAGCATTCCCAGGCGATGGTTTATCTGTCGCCGGTTCTGGCAATCCTTATGACGCTTGTTGTCGGCGGGATCATTTTTGCCTTTATGGGCAAGAACCCGCTTGATGCGCTTTATACGTTCTTCATTCTGCCGATCAATAACAGCTATGGCCTGTCCGAGCTGTTTGTGAAGGCAACCCCGCTTGTCATTATTGCAGTCGGTCTTGCCATGGGGTTTAGGGCCAATGTCTGGAACATCGGGGCCGAAGGCCAGTTGACCATGGGGGCGATTTTCGGCGGGGGTCTTGCGCTGTATTTCTATGACAGCGAAAGCGTGTTTTTGCTGCCGGCCATGTTTGTGCTGGGCGCGCTGGGGGGCGCGTTCTGGGGGGCAATTCCCGCATTGCTGCGCACACGGTTCAATGCCAATGAAATTCTGACCAGCCTGATGCTGACCTATGTTGCAACGCTGTTCCTGAGCTTCCTTGTGCATGGTCCGTGGCGTAACCCGGAAGGATTTAACTTCCCGGAATCGCGTCCGTTCCCGGATGCGGGCCTGCTGCCGGTGATTTATGATGGCACGCGTGTTCATCTTGGCACTGCCGTTGCGGTTCTGGTGGTGATTGCCGGTTGGTTGTTGCTGTCAAAATCAGTGATCGGTTTCCAGTTGCGTGTGGTTGGCAAGGCCCCGCAGGCGGCCCGCCACGTTGGTTTCCGTCAAAAACGCATGATCTGGTTTACCCTGCTGCTAAGTGGTGGTCTTGCCGGTCTTGCCGGATTGTTCGAGGTGGCCGGTCCGATTGGTCAGCTACAGCCATCCATTTCACCGGGGTATGGCTTTACCGCGATTATCGTTGCCTTTTTGGGCCGTTTGCATCCGGTGGGGATTTTGTTTGGTGGTCTGATCATGGCGCTGACCTATCTGGGGGGTGAATTGGCCCAGATTACGCTGGGGCTGCCCAATGCGGTGACCGGGCTGTTTCAGGGGATCTTGCTGTTCTTCCTGCTGGCCTGTGACGTTTTGACCAAATACCGTGTTCGTTTCGGTTCAATCGCGGCAAAAGGGAGAACCGCATAATGGAATGGATCGTTCCTTTCTTTCTGACGGTTATTACCGCATCGACCCCGCTTTTGCTTGCTGCAACCGGGGAACTGGTGACCGAGAAATCGGGCGTTTTGAACCTTGGTGTTGAAGGCATGATGCTGGTGGGGGCGATTGCAGGCTTTGCCGTGACCGCATCAAGCGGATCGGCCGGACTAGGCATTATCGCAGCTGTGATTGCAGGGACCCTGATGTCGCTGATCTTTGCCTTTTTGACCCTGACACTGATGGCCAATCAGGTGGCGACGGGGCTTGCACTGACCATTTTCGGGGTTGGGTTCTCGGCCCTTGTCGGGTCTGGCTTTGTTGGTTTTGCCATTGATCCGCTGCCGGGGCTTTCGATCCCGGGGATCAGTGCCATTCCCATCATTGGCCCGATCCTGTTTGGGCAGGATTTTCTGGTGTATCTTTCGATCGCCGCTGTGATCGGGGTCGGTTGGTTTCTGGCCCGTTCACGGGCGGGTCTTGTGCTTAAGGCGGTTGGGGATTCCCATCATTCGGCCCATGCGATCGGCTATTCCGTGATCAAGATCCGTTATCTTGCGACCATGTTTGGCGGGGCGATGGCGGGTCTTGGCGGGGCGTATCTTTCGTTGTCCTATACGCCGATGTGGGCGGAAAACATGACCGCTGGTCGTGGCTGGATCGCGCTTGCGCTTGTGGTGTTTGCCACGTGGCGTCCGGGGCGTTTGGTAGCGGGGGCCTATATGTTTGGTCTGATTTCTGTCATGCAGTTGCATGCGCAGGGGGCGGGCATTCATGTGCCAAGTCAGTTCATGTCGATGCTGCCGTATCTGGCGACGGTGATTGTTCTGGTGATTATTTCCAGTGACCGTGCGAAAATCAGACTGAATGCGCCGGCCTGTATCGGGCAGGCGTTCAGGGCCGCCCAATAGGGTTGGCGGCCTTGCATGTGGGACCGGAACACACCCAATGATGTTCCGGCCCATCGGGAGGAAGACTGCGCTTGCCAAACCTCACACAAGCCGGTCGATGACTTTGACGGGCCGGTTTGTCTGAGTTTTGGTGTGCGCAGGAACGCGTCATTGATTGCGATCAGGAATTACGTAATAAATCCTGATTGAGTGTCTAACAGGGAGACTAACACTATGAATGCAAGCTTCGTGAAGCGCACACTTGCCGCAGTCGCGGCTGTGGGTGCCCTCGCAACCGGCATGGGTGCAGCCCAGGCCGAAGACGTCAAAGCCGGTTTTGTTTATGTCGGCCCGATTGGTGACCACGGCTGGTCCTATCGTCACGACATTGGCCGTTTGGCGATTGAAAACGAACTCGGCGATGCGGCGACCACCAGCTATGTCGAAAGCGTGCCGGAAGGTGCTGATGCGGAACGTGTGATCCGCCAGCTGGCCCAGACGGGTCACAACCTGATCTTCACCACCTCGTTCGGTTTCATGAACCCGACCGAAAAAGTTGCCAAGCAGTTCCCGAACGTGAAGTTCGAACATGCGACCGGCTACAAGCGTGGCGAAAACATCTCGACCTATGCGGCACGTTTCTATGAAGGTCGTTATGTTGCGGGCGTGATCGCCGGTAAAATGACCAAATCGAACGTTGTTGGCTATGTCGGGTCGTTCCCGATCCCGGAAGTTGTCCGTGGCATCAATGCTTTCATGATGGGCGCATGGTCGGTGAACCCGGACGTCGAAGTCAAAATCGTTTGGGCCAACACCTGGTATGATCCGGGCAAGGAAGGCGACGCGGCCAAGGCGCTGATTGACCAGGGTGCAGACATCATGGTTCAGCACACCGACAGCCCGGCACCGCTTCAGGTTGCTGAAAACCGTGGCGTTCTTGGTTTTGGTCAGGCATCTGACATGATCAAATTCGCACCGAAAGCACAGCTGACCGCGATTGTTGATAACTGGGACAGCTACTATGTCGCTCGCGCCAAAGCGGTTGTCGACGGCACCTGGGAGTCCACGGACACCTGGGGTGGTATTGACAGCGGCATGGTCGAAATGGCGCCTTACACCAACATGCCAGACGACGTCAAAGCACTGGCAGAAGAAACCGCTGCCAAAATCTCCTCGGGTGAATTCCACCCGTTCACCGGCCCGATCTATGATCAGGCAGGCGAGCTGCGCGTAGCAGAAGGCGAAACCGCCGATGACGGCATGCTGCTTGGCATGGACTGGTACGTTCAGGGCATCGACGCCGAACTGCCGAAATAAGTCAGCTTTCCGGTCCGGTCGGATCGGCTTGTGACACAGCCCCGCGCATTAACCTGCGCGGGGCTTTTTTTTGATTTCGACGACACGATTGACCAGTGCGCAACTTGGTTTGAATAGCCAAGGGGTCAAGAAGGCAATGACACCTAATTCGTAACCAAATACATATGCAAACAGTTGAAGGAACGGTCGTGAGTCCGGGTGGTCAAGTACAGTGACTTTTGTAAAGAAAAGCGACAACAGGATACCAGCAAATGCCGCGCCACGATCCGGAATCCTGATATAAGCGTATTTACGATCCAATGTACGCAGTATTGTTTCTCGGAGGTTCTGTGTTCGGGCTGTCGCCATACCTTTTCCAACGGACAATCGTGCGTCACGTACACTAGGAACCTGCATCGTCGCGATAAAGTGGGTGAATGTGATTCCAATATTGTAAGCTGCCAGAAGCAGATGAAGGCACCACCCAGTATCCCCCATAAAGCGAACTCCCATGGAAAAGTCGATTAGGGCAAAAACTATCGACGTTCCAAGTCCGGCGCCCATGCAGAATCTCAGGGACCTCAGACTCAACTTCACAGAGGTCCCTTTCCATCTCTTTCTTTTCGATGAAGGCTATTTGGCTTGGGGGCAGGTTCTTGTTTGTATGCTACCATCTCGACCTTGGGATGCCGCAGCGCATAGAGGGCCGCCCGCCAGCCACGCAGCTTGACCTTATGTTCGCGGGCTTTGCCAGCCCAGCGTTCGCGAAACAGGTCCATGTCATCACGTCGGGCGAAATAGATCACCATATCGACAAACGGTGCGGACTGATCGGAGCGTGGCAGTTCGATGTTGCGAATGCCCATGGTCCATAGGGTGCTGCGCACATTCTGATCGAGCCAATCCAATACCGGCTGGGCAGCATGTTTTTCGTGAATAACCACGCGATATGGAAACTTCTGCAAGTCTTGCATTGTCGGCCCTTCCTTTGGATGTATGTATCCTGTCGCATGAGCGTATTCATATTCAAGGACGTTTGTCGCGGTTTAACCGACTCTACCGATGCGGGAATCTATTTGATCAAGTCGTGAGTGCGAACGGCCAGCAGGGCAGGAAGTGTCGCGGGTGGTGTCTCATCTGCGTTCAGATGTTTCAGTATTTTCTTAGAATTCTTCTTAAGTAAATCGGCATTATTTCAC
>ERZ1699646.70-NODE-70-length-18135-cov-18.189703_pt1 | contig 18135 bp, 16 predicted proteins | sample MGYA00581515_ERZ1699646 | MGnify/ENA primary metagenome ERZ1699646 (study PRJEB42348, sample SAMEA6618691) | metagenome | isolation source: Polyester-degrading enrichment culture growing on monomer 1,4-butanediol, B | collected 2019-04-14 ... | reverse complement strand
CTCCGGTCCGGAGCTGGAGCCCCAAGGGACAACGACTGGTCGACTATGCACCACATGGGCATTGACGGAAAATGACCTTGATTGTCGCCTTGCGCCATGATCAACTGACAGCCGCTTGCCTGTTTGATGGTCCGATCAATGGCGCAAGTTTCCTAGCCTATGTTCAGTAGGAATTGCTGCGGGTCCTCCACCCTGGCGATATCGTGGTTATGGACAATCTCGGCAGTCAAAAATCCCGTCCTGTGCGTGACAACATAAAGGCAGTAGGCGCCCGTTCATGTTCATGGTTTCTGCCACTTTATAGCCCTGACCTGAACCCAATTGAGCAAACTTTCTCGAAGGTTAAAAACTGGATGAGATGCGCCCAGAAGCAAAACCTCGAAGAGACCTAGCGGCAGGTTGGTCACATTGCTGTAACCTTCTCGCGAGATGAATGTGCCGCTTACTTCAGGAATGCCGGATATGTTTCCGTGAAAACATGAAACGCTCTAGCGCGCCTAACCCTGCGCTGGGAAAAGAGGTCCGATCAGCTAGGGTCAGAACCCAATTGGAACGCTTGAAGTTTATAGTCAAAATGTGATTCACCCTTTGGGAAAGGGAGTTATCACATGGCACGATTTGATTTGAGCGATAAAGAATGGGCAATCATTGCTCCTCTTCTTCCGGTTGACGGTCGGGGACCGAAGCGTCGCGACGACAGGACCGTTCTCAATGGCATTTTCTATATTCTTCGAACCGGCGCACCCTGGCGGGATCTTCCAGGAAGATATGGCCCACCTACGACAGTCTATAATCGTTATGTCCGCTGGGGAGAACGCGGTATATGGCGCGAGATATTCGAGGCACTGTCATCAGAATATGAAGATGCCCTTGTCTTTATCGACAGTTCGATTGTGAAGGCTCACCGCGCAGCGGCTGGGTCAAAAAAGGGGAACTGGCAGAGGGTATTGGACGCTCACGCGGCGGCAGGACAAGTAAAGTTCACGCCGCTGTAGATTTACTCGGTCGCCCGTTGCGTCTTGCGATCAGTGGCGGACAACTCCATGACAGTAAGATGATCAACTGCTTCCTGAATTGGTCAAAACCACCATTGGCCATTGTCGCCGACAAGGCCTATGGCAGTGCACGTATCCGTCGGGAGATAGAGGATGAAGGTGCCTTGCCGGTGATCCCCGCCAAGGCAAATGCCAGAAAGCCTATCCCTCATGACGCGGGTCTTTACGCCAAACGCAATCTTGTTGAGCGTTTCTTCTGCCGTATGAAGGATATGAGGCGGCTGACCATCCGATACGAAAAGTCCGCAGAAAACTTCCTTAATATGGTCCGGATTTTCGCAATCAGATGTTGGGCTAATTGAGTCCAGACCCTAGCCTCACAGATCACTGGTTGGTTCAGCTAAAAGGTAGCTGAATATCTGATAATCGCTTTTCTAAACAAATTATTCACCAGCTATCATTTAAAATGAACCAAACATATGGAGACAACGTATGCCATAGATCCTTGGCTTCCTATTATCACCAACTGACCGAGGAAAAAACGGACTGCTGTGATGTATTCAGGATAGATTTTTTTACTACCTCCATTCGGTTACTTAACAAAAAATGGGTAGTAAAGAGCGTGTACACGTTTTAACAGTCTACCTTGAACGCGACTTTACACGAGGTGTTATTTTCGCAGTACATTCTTAGAAAATTCCCGCATAGCGCTAATAACCCGATCCTGCTCCTGTACCAGCATATCGGTAAATAACGGCAATCGCACAATGTTAGATGCCGTCGTATCTGAGATTGGAAGGTGAGGACTGATTATATTATCGCTTTTCTTAACATACGTGGATTTGTGCAGAGGCGGGTAATGTTGGACGGCTTGGATACCTCGCTCCTCCAAAAAGGCGATCAATTCTTTAGCCTGTGACGCTTCCTGCATCATAACATAGAAAAAATGAAAGTTAATTTCATTATATTCAGGAATTTTCGGGACCTTAAACAAACCCGAAAGACAATCTAAATATCTTTCGAACAAATATTTCCTCTTGGATAAGATATCATCTCTACTCCTGATTTGAGTTAAGAGCATCGCAGCACTCAATTCCGGCATAGAAATATTTGTCCCATCGCCTATCCACGAATATTTATCTACATTACCATCAAGGAAGTCTTGGCGATTTGTACCAACATCGCGCCAAACTGTCGCCTTCTCCCAGTCCGCAGCATTGTTAACAACAAGCGCCCCCCCCTCACCGGAAGAGAATACCTTTGTGTTGTGGAAGCTGAAGCAGCCAAAATCTCCTATTGCCCCAAGATAGGAGTCTTCATATTTCCCCAGAAATGCCTGAGCAGCATCTTCGATGATTTTCAAACCATATCCATTTGCCAACACCTTCAGCTCAGACATATCACAACTTATGCCTGCATAATGTACCGGCAGGATCGCTTTTGTTCGATCCGTGATAGCAGCTTCAACCTGCGTTAAGTCAATGCATAGTGTTTCTGGATCAATATCAACAAACACAGGAATAGCGCCAGATCGACACACAGCACTTGCCGTTGCCACAAACGTAAATGATGGCACAATAACTTCATCGCCTGGGCCAATCCCGCTTAAAAGCACGGCCATCTCCAGAGCACTTGTACAGGACGTCGTGAGGAGGATCCTCTTACTACCAAGGACTCTGCCTATTTCCTCCTCACATAGCCTTGAATTGGGGCCATTTCCTTCGGCAACCCCCGAACGGATAACCTCAGCCAATGCCTTTTCCAGATCTGGCGAAACATATGGTTTGTGAAATGGAATTTTATTTACCACTAGACAGGAACCTTTAGTACAAGAGATAAAGACAATGAACTTCGAACAAGGCTGACACAATTATGAAAATAAAATACTTAAAGATAGTCCCTATATTATTACTTGTTTATTTGATTTTTCAAACATGGCCATCGATGACAGGTGTTGGTCAAGGACTGCGTAATTTTGTTGAACAACACACGATTTCTATATTTTTATCTACCTTATTTATGGTCGCGTCATTTTCTCTTCGCGGTTATCGCTGGGCAGTAGTGATGCAAGGCCACCGCCAATTTTCCAGTTTTTATTGGGGGGCTGCTCATGGCTGGAGCATGTTATGGCTAACATTTATGCCATTTCGAACCGGCGAAGTCGTCCGTCCAGTTTGGCTAAAACGAAAGGGTGGAAGTATTTCAATTGCCATCACCTCGATTTTATATGAGCGCGCATGCGACACATTAATTCTGGTATTTTTTTTGATACTAAGCTCCCCGTATCTAATCGAATTCGGGAACATAGCTGAATACCCCACTCAATTCATAACCGGGCTTTTAGTATGTGCAATTTGCGCGGCACTTTTTTCTTATTACTACCGAGATAAATTGGCGCTTAAGCTTCATTCCGTCAGAGAACATTTCACAGTTCAACGGCTGATCTATGGTTTTTTGCTCTCCGTGGCGTCCTGGTTATTTGCAGCAGCAAGTGTTTTTACAATAGTACAGCATACTTCACCAGACCTGAGCTTCGAAACATGCATGACATTTATCGCCCTTGTAAACCTGTCGATGATAGTTGCTGTTACACCTGGCAATATAGGGCTGTATGAGACCATCGGTTTAATGACGTTAACCGCATTCGGAATTAGTTCTGAAACGGCATTCCCTGCTGTCCTGATCGCCCATATCACATCACTTTCAGCAACTATCCTCTACGGTTGCTCTTCCTCAATCTATATGAAGTTCACGGATCGTCAGTCCGAGCGGTCAACCCGTAACTCCGGCATCAACGTGGGTTGACGATAGACAACCTTGTCGACCAGATGTTCGTATCCATATTCCCAAAGAGTCGAGGCCCAATCATTACACGCCCCGCAAATTGCGTCCTTCGGAAAGTTGTTTGTCATATGATACTCACGCAATTTTGCCAGAGTCTCTCCGCCCCAAGCTTCTGCCAAACCACTGGTCTGGATCTTAGCAATAGTGGTTTCAGTGTCGAAGAACCAGTCATGCGCGCAAAACTTGATATTCCCCTTAAAATCAATTGTTAAGCGCTTCCACAAATGCGGACACGGGAACCTCTTTATCTCGCCAGCCTGGTTTAGCTCTTTACTCTCTTCTTCTTTGGCTTGCCCGAGTGCAGAATGCAACTGACGGATCAAGACCTGGTCAACAAGTGGATACCAGAACTTTCTGAAATCTTCGACTTCGTGTTGGTTTTCTTTCTGAACAACGAAGCTCACCATCACTTTTGTCTTTTTTCGCAGTGAATTTCTGCGATCCAGAAAACCCAAAATATTGCTTATAAGCCGCTCGTACTTTCCGCCACGTCGAACATCTTCGTAAGTAGCTTTGCTGTATGCATCAATACTGAAATCGACCAAGTCAATTTCCGCGTTCAGCAAATCATCTGCCATTTTTCGATCAACAAGCAAGCCATTGGTCGTCAGATTAATAACGGCGTGACTGTTTCTTTTTGCATAGCTAACCATTTCCACCAGTTTCGGGTGGATGGTCGGCTCTCCATCACCAGCAATTCGCAAAAGAACTGGTTGATCATGACCAGAAATTTCATCGACAATTTTTGTAAACCAATCGAATTCAAAATAAGTCGATTTAAAACCCGGTTTAGCTTGCATTATAGGCTGCGGACAATGGATGCACTTCAAATTACAGGTGTTTGTTACATCCAAAATCACCATTGCAGGCAATTTTGCTCTCTCAAGCCTACTTTGCACCTGCTTCCTAAGCTCGGCTTCCATCTAACCTCCAATAAAAAAAACGCGTGATTGGAAAACCACAGCGGTGAGATGCACACAGGATAACAGGCATCAGTGCTTTGATAAACCTCTCAAAGGCTTCCCGTCTCAAGCTTTCAGGCCAGTCCGAAAGAATCTTTCTCCGTCCAACTTTCGAAGAACACTCATAACCCAGATAGGTTAACATTGGGCCGGCCTCAGTTTCAAAATCAGCAACGTCTTTTTCAGACATTTTTGATTTCCAGTTCGCCTGATTGTTCAAGTCCGGCTTTTCCGTGATTTTGTGATGATACTCGGAGCCGAGAACTTTGGCCATCCGTACTCCGAGAGTGTCACCATTCCCTGGATTTTCATTCAGGTTTAGCTGTCTTCCCAGCTTTTCAAGCTCTTGCTCCGTATTCGTAATCAGATCCTCAAAACGAAGCGTAACCGTCCTTTCGCGGGCAATTTCAGACCAGCGGCGCGCTTCTTGAATATGCTGAGCCCACATCTTCGCTGCCGAATGCAAGCTGCGGGGGCCAAACCATTCCTTACACCAGCTCAGCGCCACATCCCGTCCATCTCTTACGAGATTAACCACCTTGATGTTTCCATTCATTTGGGCGGAAATTTTCTCAAGATCAAAAGGCTTGTAGAAAGCACTCTTGTCAGCCCAATGATCACAACCTTTTATCTGCGCATACTTCTGATACAAGTTGAAAACAATAGATTGAAAATCATTAGACCGCTCGGCGATATCTTCTTTAAACGGAACTGTTTCCAGTAAGCTAAAGCGGAGCTGCTCTTCCGGCGAATTAAAGCGAAATCCTCGCATGATTAGTATTCTTGTATAATCATACATACAATCGAGCAGTCTTATCCTGTTTTCATAATTACCAAGCGATCCAAACATCCAAAGGTGTCTTTGAAAGACCGGCACCAAGTGTGTTTCGACAGGAATTGCTATTGAAAAATGCTTCTGTAGCAATGTACTAAGAAGATATGTACCAGATCGGGGAGCACCATAAATAATTACGAAATCGTTTTGCATGCCTCTGCCTCTTTTACGCAGTAGACCTTGTACGCTCCGAAATCTTTGACCAATTCAAGTGACCTGGTTGGCAACTCAGCCAAGTATCTCATCGCGTCACCGTGGCCGCCGATGACCATGTAATCCGGCCACTTCTGGTTATCTTCTGCCTTCGCTTCAAAGTTAGCGAAACGCTGAAGCACACTATCTCGCAAAACAGATGCTGGCACCTTGCCCAAGGGCTTAAACAGTCGCTGGAAATAGAAATATGGATACCGTTCATACGGGGCGCCAGTCTCACTAAACAATGCGACAGCTCTCTCATCCGCTCCGGCCAACCACAACATCCTAGAAAACCTATCCAGAATGTAATCGTTGGTCGTTGATTGATACAGGAACCCGCTGAAAGGCAAGTAAACTGTCGTTTTAGCATAAACACTTCCCATCATGTTCATCTTTGGGAAAATGATGCCAACTTCACTGTTCTCTCCAACATTATCCTTCAGCCAACTGAGCGTCTTTTCCTCATCCCCAGTTATTCCCTGTGTCATATAATTGCTCTTGGCGTAATAGTAACTGTCACGCACAGCCTGCAGACCGTAAAAAGCGGTTGCAACGACAAGAACAAAGCCACCAGCTAAGCGAAGGTAGTCAACCTTTACTGAAACGAGGGAAAATGCCCGCCACATCAAGATCATAATAAATAAAACCATAAGCGGCATCGCTGTACGATGGTAGATATGACCAGCTTGGATATTAAAACCTACAAGTGGATACAGGTTCTCCACAATGAGCACGGTGATGATTAACCCCGCCGACATCGTCTTTAGACGCCACCCAGGAAGGAAAAGAACACACAGGCCTAATAAAACGAAAAGAGGTGGTGTCGCGTAAAACCAAGTCTCCGATGGCTGTCCTTGAATTCTGGCAACCCAATCAGCTGCTGCACCAGTAAAGACCAAAGAGAGTGTGCTCAAAACGGATGGAATTGCGATGAGTGTCCCAAGCAGCCCGGCGAAAAACAACCTTTTAACGACCAACCAGTCTTCATATTTTTTTGTTCGGATTCCACGCACAATACATACAACTATTGCTACGGCCATTATACCCGATGCGGCCAAAGAATAGAAAACATATAAGTAGAACTGGGCCCCAAAAAGAAACCCCAACAATAATACTATTTTTACTCCACTACGAACATCACCCATTGACTTCCAGAGATAATAGAAAAACAACAGAAACGCAAAATAAGTAGCCCCCAATGTGTGAATTCGATAAAATGAATTATACTCATAAGGATCGTTTGTTACTTTGTTTTCCACATTTAAGAAATGAATAAATGGGTGATTCAGCAAGTGGTCAGCAAACATCTCCAGGAAGAAATAGTGATATGCAAAAACCATAATAAACGCACTGCAAAATGCGAATAAGCGGGCGTTTGTCCACTTTAGAACCAACGCTGCACCACACACGCCAGCCAGCGCCGAGAAGAAAGAGAGTACATAGAATGGCGTCGCAGGATTATCGGTAACATACACAGCGAAGCCGTACACAATATTCGGCAAAATTTCCTGCAAGGTGTTCGGATAAATTTCGTCCGGGTATGCTGCAACTCCGAGCTTGCCGAATATCGACAACTCTTTGGCGAACTGCCAAGCCGGAAAAACCTTCACGATGTCGTCAAACCGCACCCAATGGTCGTTAAGTACGGCGGGAGAGTAGGTCAGAGGCAAGTTATTCACGTGCTGAAAATACAGAATCCACAAATGAGGCATCGCAACCAGAACAGTTGCGACAAGCATCAGAAATGCAAACCCAATCTTCAGCTCCCGACCTTCAAAATAGCCCCTGCATTTCTGATTGAGTGAATTTTTTCCAATGTTTTTTTCCATCACGACCATATATATTTTCCAGCAGCGGGCCCTACATTGAAGAGAAGATCCAAAATTGACATTTCAACATCCTGAGTACAGTTGATTTGAGGATATTTTTCGTACTCATAGTTGATCCACTCGATATCAATATCAGCCTCTTTGAATTTTTCACCACTCCCAATATAGTCTTTCGCAGCTGGACCGGAAATGTAGTGCCTTGCACCTACAGCCTGACAAAGTTTGATGAGTCGAGAAACAGGATCACCCTCCTCGATGTCCAGTTCCGATGCCAGCACGAACGTCGGTGACTTCCCTAATTTTTCGAACCCCCACCTGATAGAGGCGAAAGACAAATCAGAGATATTCTGCCAGTCTTGACGAATTAACGCCTCGAACTCCGCGAAATACTGTTCAAAATAAGGAGCCGACGAGTATGAGTGCTGCACAGACCTTATGATGCGATCTTTCCACTTAAGGTCTGAAGAAATTTGAATATTCTTGATCAGACCACAGTAATTTCCCTTGGCATTTACAGGAACTGTAATCCATTGCGGCCCATTTGCAGTTGCAATCAAATTTCTATTGTACCAATGCCGTCGGCTGTATTGCACAGTATCAAATATCACAACGATATCTGCACGAGACTGCAAATCAAACTGCCCTCTCCATGGAAAGAACATAGGCTGTATTATTACAGCTTTCCTGGTCATTTCTTCCCTTAACTTTCCGCAAGGTCTTCATTGGTGTCGACTTTATACTCTCTTCGTATCATACCAACGCTCGTCAAACTGTGAATTTTAAATATCTTCAGGAGCAAGGATGCAATCATAGCCCAGCCGATTAGCAGGAAGCCTACGAGACCTATCAGCGCCGAGTACGAAAAAATGGTAAGCAGACTATCCTGATGGCCAATCGTGTATTTCCACGTGAACATAAACAGAAACAGCCCCAAAGCACCACACAGCAAAACAAGGCCGCTATTCAAAATGAGAGAGAATTGCTCATCTCCATGCCGAATGTAGAGGTCGAGATACAGCCTAACCCTTTTTGCCAGCGACCAACGAGAATCCCCGACTTTGCGCTCGCAGTGCTCGGTTTCCACCTCCACCAGCCTCGGCTGTAAAGACAGTCCTGCTGCATAAACATCGCTGTAGTAATTGTCATTTAGGCAAATCCGGTCCGCCAAAGAACGGGAAAGCGCCTTTGTCGACCCAAAGTCTTTAATTTGAATCCCAATAACTTTATTTATCAGGTATTTGCCAATTTTCGATGTCGTACGTGCAAACCATTTATCCTTTCTGCTCTTGCGGAATCCTGATGCCATTTCATACTCATCCCCCATCGCATTGACCAGCTGCGTTATCGTAGCTGGCGGGTATTGCTCGTCACCGTCAATGAAAACGACAAAGTCCCCTTTTGCACGCTTCATCCCGACAAAAAAGGCCCGTTGCTGTCCGTAGTTTTTATACAACTCGACAACCGTAAAGCGCGGATTTGAAGGATCAAGGCCTCTCAGAATTTCAATTGAATCATCTGAACTACCGTCATCGACATAAATAATTTCGTAATCATAATTCTTTTGCTCTAGCATATGCTCCTTCACACTGGAATAAAAACTCCTGATGTAATACGCATCGTTATAGTTTGGTATGATTACCGATATTACAGGATTTTGTTTCATTACAACTACTCTAGGGCTGCCAGCAATTTAAAGTCTGAATCCTGGACTATTTTCTCCATTAACCGGTCATAATTACTCTGATGCCAGTCAATAATCTCACTCAAACTGTCCATTAAATTATCGCAGGGCTGCCACCCCAGTTCGCGTATTTTTGCCGTCCCTATGCCATAGCGCATATCGTTAAACGGGCGGTCTTCGACATACTTCAGATAATCTCCGGGCTCTTTCCGGAACGCCCTGCACAAAACCCTCACTATATCCAGAACACTATATTCTTCTTCAGTACCAATATTGTAAATCTGCCCATTTTCACCCCTGTCGATCAACAGCACGATAGCGTTCACCAGATCATGGACTGACAGGAACGTTCGTGTCTGACTACCGTTACCGTGAACAGGCAAGGGCATACCATTTATCAAACACAAAATAAATTTTGGTAGCAATTTTTCCGGCCATTGGCGTGTTCCGAAGATGTTGTTTGGCCTGACTACAACCACTGGCTGACCATACGCATGAACATTTGCCTGAATAAGCATATCAGCGGCCGCCTTCGAAGCAGCGTAAGGGTTTGTAGGGTCAAGGGTTTGACCTTCTGTTTTGTACCCCTCAAGTACCGTTCCATACACTTCGTCAGTACTGATGTGGATAAGCTTCTTTACATTCTGAATCCGGCATGCCTCTAAAACGTACTGGCTACCGATGATATTGGTCTGCATGAAGACAGGAGCATTGTTGAATGATCTGTCAACATGGCTTTCTGCAGCTGCATGAACCACGAGATCGATGCCGGCCATCTGCATTTCAACAAAATCCCAGTCGCAAATATCGCCAACAACCAGCGAAACATTTGGCTTAGCAAGTGCATCTGAAAGGTTATGCGTATCACCCGCATAAGTAAGCTTATCAATCACCTTGATGGTGGCGTCCGGAAAATTGCGCACCAGCCCGTCGACAATGTGGGATCCGACGAATCCAGCTCCCCCAGTTACCAAAATAGTTTTATAATCAGACATAATCCAAAAACTTTTGAAGCCCGTTGACGAAGAAAATATGCAGCGAAAAACAACTTTTCACATTAGACCCAAAAAACCACAAACACCCCCGACCAACAACAACTAAAGAGTCATGGTAGTCGTTGTTTTGATACTCACATAAGAAGTATCAACATCAGGGCTACGATATGCAGTATGCAATCTCAACTATCCTTTTGGGTTCGCCGGAAACTGTCAAATCAGTGACCTGAGCCCCAAGTTTCCTCCGGTCATAAGTAGAGGCTTTGGTTAAATTCATGCCCTGAATCGGGTTTGGATGCAATCATGTGCGGGGGTACCCCCGTACATGATTGTTGCGCAATTACTGCCGGGGTTTTGCCGCCATGAGCAGAATGAGGTCTGATTGTGTTGTAATCGTGCTTCCATTCGGCCAGTACCGCCCTTGCGTGGTGCAGGGATGAGAACAGGGTTTCGTTCAGGCATTCGTTGCGCAATTTGCCATTGAAGCTCTCCACAAAGCCATTTTGCATCGGCTTGCCCGGGGCAATGTAATGCCACGCGACACCATTGCCCTGAGCCCATTGCAGAACAACCATACTGGTCAGCTCCGTGCCATTGTCACTGACAATGGTTTCGGCTTTTCCTCTGAGCGCAATCAGTTGATCAAGTACCCGTGTGACCCGTGTCCCGGACAGGGATGTATCTCCCACCAGCGCCAGACACTCGCGACTGTCAACCACGGCCAGGATGCGGAACCGGCGGCCATCACTGAAGGCATCGGACACAAAATCCAATGACCTGCGCCGGTTCACCGCATCAGGCAGGCAGATCGGTGCCCGCGTACCCAATGCCCGTTTGCGCCCGCAACGCTTGCGCACCTGAAGGCCTTCTTTCCGATATATCCGCCGCAGCTTCTTGTGATTAACATGCCAGCCCTCTCGCGCCAGCATCACATGCAAACGGCAATAGCCGAACCGCTTGCGCTCACTAGACAGCGCCTTCAGACGGCTGCGCAATTGCGTATCATCCGGTCGTCGAGCGTGATATCGCAAACTGGACCGCTCCACTTGCAGGGCTGAACAGGCCCGACGTTCGCTCACCTCATGCTCTCGCATCAGTTGGGCAATGGCTTCGCGCCGTACGCCGGGCTTTACCATTTTTTGAGGCGATATCCCGCAGCATGGCATTGTCCAGCATTTGATCCGCCAGCAGCTTCTTCAGCCGGGCATTCTCATCTTCGAGCGCCTTCAAGCGTTTGGCATAAGAGATATCCATACCGCCGTATTTGGCTTTGTATTTGTAAAATGTGGCTTCCGAACTTCCATGACGACGGCAAACATCCGCTGTCTTCTGACCGGTTTCCTGCTCCCGGATCATCCCGATGATTTGCTCTTCCGTGAAACGTGATCGCTTTATATCGCCTGTCTCCTTTGTTGTGACAGACTCTACTCATTTCTGGTGGAATTTTAAGGGCTCAGGTCAGAGTCAGTCACTCACCATTTCCAAGCCCCCGTCACGGGTTATTCGATAACGCGATTCGTCAAGCGGACAAACAAGATCATCATCCAGCTTCATACCTGCTCGGCTCATCCAGCCAATTCTCTCAGCCGGGACTCCTGCCATCAAAGCAAAGTCCGGCACATTGCATGTCACAACAGCTCCAGCCGCAATAAAGCAATATGCGCCCAATGTGTGTCCGCAGACGATTGTCGCATTGGCCCCGATTGTCGCCCCTCGCTTAACCAGAGTCTTGCGGAACTCATCCTTGCGTTCGATGTCTGATCTAGGATTATTGACATTGGTAAAGACACAGGACGGACCGCAGAACACATCATCCTGCAGCATCACACCCTTATAAACACTAACGTTATTCTGGATTTTGACGTGATTGCCGATCATTACGTCAGGCCCAACCACAACATTCTGGCCAAGAACGCAATCCTCGCCGATTTCCGTATTTGGCAATATATGGGAGAAATGCCAGATTCTGGTTCCTTTGCCAATTGCGCAAGGCATATCCACATAGGCGCTTTCGTGAATTGTCACACCTGCTATTTCGGGAGCGCGAGATCCAAGATTCACCATATGTCAGCTAAGCTCTTTTAAGAACGGATGCATATCACCTTTATGCGGCTCCAATGCGTTACCGCGAATTGACGATACCAATTCGATTGACGGGCGCACTTCATCAATACCGAAACCACCGCCGCCAAGGATATTTTGATAGCTGCGTGTATGCAGGTCTGTGAACCCGCCTGAAAATTCGATTTCGTCGTTATCAACGGTAATTGAGCGATATGTGGCTTGCCCTTCGGGAGTATGAGCTGGAAGGTCACTTCGATCAACGGAGAGGAACCAGCGAACGCGGGCACGTTTGAACTCTAGGTATCCCGCAGCATGCCTCACCGTTCGCATATGGACGCAATTGCTCTGCAATTCACCAAAGACGAATGATAGCATATCGTAAAAATGGACACCAATGTTGGTTGCAATTCCACCGGACTTTGCTTCGTCCCCTTTCCAAGAAACATGGTACCATGCACCGCGTGATGTAATGTAAGTCAGGTCCACGTCAAACACCTGATCATGCGAGGCAGAGTCAACACGCTTCTTCAGCGCGATAATTGCTGGATGCACGCGGAGTTGCAGAATGGTGTACAATCTCTTTCCTGTCTGCTGCTCCATTTCCTGCAAGCCATCAAGGTTCCAAGGATTTAACACTAAGGGTTTTTCGCAAATCACATCTGCACCTGAGCGCAGCCCAAAGCGGGCGTGAGCGTCGTGCAAATAATTTGGGGAACAAACAGAGATATAATCAATGGCATTTCCGGAGCGGGCCAACATATCGACATGCCGGTCAAATCGCTCGAATTCCGTAAAAAAACGTGCATCCGGGAAAAAACCGTCAATAACCCCGACACTATCGGAAGGATCGAATGCAGCAACCAGATTTCCGTCAGTTTCCTTGATAGCTCTCATATGGCGAGGAGCAACATACCCTGCGGCACCGATCAAAGCGAATTTGGTCATTATGAATTTTTTCCTGAAATATTACCTGTCCGGTTTACACACGCAGATGAAAACTCAAATAAAATGTATCGTGTTATCGGATGTCTTCGAGATGGGACAGTCTGTCAATTTACTATTTTCACCCGATCAAGCAACTGCCTGGCAATCAAATCCCAAGAATAATTTTTCTCGGCATAACGACGACTGTTTTGCGACAACGTTACACGCATTGGCAAGTTGGCGTGAATATCCACGATTTTTTGCGCTAGATCATTTACGTTGTCGGGTTCGTACACTACCAAAGCACCTCGACTGGCCATATGCTCAAGTCCTGGCAAGTCTGCGGCAAGAATCACAGAACCAACAGCTGCATAATCTCTGACCTTTAGCGGAGAAACCCCCTGCTCCTTGTTACGCTTAGCGCATGCAGGAAATGTCGTAACATCCATCGCGGACAGAACATCTAGTCTGGTACTGAAATCGACATATCCCAAAAAGGTCACATGATCTAAAATACCAAGCTTCCGAGCTTGTGCTTTCAAAGCAGATAGCTCAGCACCGTCACCTCCAATCAGAAGATGCAAGTTTGGTACACTTTTGCGTGCAACATGTAGGGCGTCGATAAGCGTATGAACACCTTGCCACCAAGATAAAGAGCCCAGAAACCCAACATAGAAACTGTCCTCTTCGAGCTTCAGTGACTTGAGGCTTTCTTTCCGAGGCAAGCGTTTGAGTTGACTTACATCAGTTCCATTTCCAAGCACAAAGATCTTGTCAGCCTCAGCCCCCAAGTCAACCAGTTGCCGCTTCATCCCTTCTGTGACTGCCCGGGAATATGTTGCAAACTTGCACGACAAACGCTGAAACCAAGTAGCCAGTGGCGCCAGAATAAGGCCAACCTTCCTGTTTGACAGCTCAACAGATATGATACCATTATGTTCCGCAACTGATGTGATCCCCAAGCAGCTAGCATACCAGTGAAGAGGCCACGTCAAAAGATTGGTTCTGACATAAAGCAGGTCCGGTTTATGCTTTTTCAAAAAGCGGCGAAATTTCAACGCGGAAATTACGGGCCCCAAGGTCCAGATCGTTTTCGAAAAGACTTTTGGCCATCCAAATTCTTCTGTGCGGACACCATGAGCAAGCCCCTGCGACAGAGGATCTTCTGACGCGCTCTCTGGCGCCATCAGAGTTACATCAAGCCCTTGATCAGCCAACGCATTGGCCATTCCGGTCAGATGTAAAACGCAGGCATTGCATACGTTCGGTGCTACACTACCATAAACAAGAACCGATTTAATCGTTGAATTAGACAAAATCAGGTCTCTTTCTTTTCAAAATATTGTTTATAAGGAATGCTCTTGTCAGCCATTTCATCAGCCAAAAACGACCGGATCCGCCTCACGCGGTCTTATAAAAATTTTGTATACTACCAGACAGAGTGTATCACAAGCTGCAAAACCGATCTTTGCTGCACCTTTTCCTGTTGCAAAGATTGTCCGCAACGAAACCGTCCCTTTGAATCAACACAGTAGCCCATATCATTGAAGAAGCAAGGTTGGCAACCGAGAAACCACCCACCCAACAAGCTACTCATACCAACAAGGACTCTTTGCCGACGATGAAAGCTGGCACTAGTTACATTTTGGCCAATCAAGCGTTCCAGTTCAGAACATTCTCTTGCACAGGCTTTGCCAAGAAGAATGCGGAAACTAACCGCATAAAAGCCACCCGAGGATTATCAACTTTAACCAACGTTTTGTCAGTGCTTCCCAAATAGGTTTCGTGTTGACAAATAACCACATCGACTTTGTCATCAAGGATAACCTCTGACGCGTTTTCACCCTGTATTCTGCAACAGATCAGGCAACCATTTTCGCCACAATCGTTCAATGGCGCTACGCCAAGAATGGTTCGTTCTATAGCACCAACAACCTCTGGTATCATATGTTCAAGTAATGCTACAGCATCACGTAGGTTGATTGGTTAATCTAAAACTTTCATACTCAAATACTAATTCTTTTAACGCGTTTAGCAATTACTCCGAGACAAGATATTTTGCTTTGCCCGGAGGGTTTTAATCGAATTGCACAGAGAAACGTTCTACCCATTTTGACAGGTTGATCCAACGCCAGACTTCACCTGTCAAACGTTTTTGTCCGTTTTTCACCTGCGCAATTTCCTGTTCCATCACAGCAGGCACGAAAACAGGCATCTCACGCAGGAGCCTTCCTGACATCACATTGTCAACCCAAGGCCGTGCATCTTTCAGCCAAGCCTCTTCAGGTGTTGCAAATCCAATTTTGTCTCGGCGCTGTAAAACTCGCTCAGGTGCAAGTCCTCGAGCAGCCTGTCTGAACACGGACTTTGTCTCACCAGTATCCGAAATCAGGTACTCCTCAGGCAGGCTATAGACGAAATCGACCATCTTTGTTGTTAAAAATGGCACACGACTTTCCACTGAATGTGTCATTGAATTGCGATCTTGCACACGTAACAACGCCGGTAGTACTCGATCTGTCAAGCTTTGCAGCAATTCGTGCCTTAGAACATCTCCCGATACCGGCTGTTGCGCCGCCTCCATAACAACGCCCCGGTCGCGGAACCAATCACCATTTATCCATTTGGGTGCAAGGCTCTCGCCAATCATTTTCCTCATTGGCGCTTGAAGCCCGAGTGGGAGAATGAACCGCATAGAACGCGCTGCAACCCCAAAGTTACCTTCAAGAGAATGAAGAAATTTCGCGCCTCGGAGCAATTGCCCTGATTTAACCATGGTCGCAAAACGCGCAGCAAAAAATGGCACGTAACCACCTATGATTTCATCTGCTCCTTGTCCATCCAAGGTAACCTTGATCCCATGATCCGCCGCAAGCTTGAACACTTGGTTTTGGGCAAAGATCGAAGTAGTTCCGAAAGGCTCTCCCTGTATCGCGATAAGATTGTCGAGCTGATCAGCCAAATCATGTCCCGTCAGACTGACTTTGTGCTCCGTGGCTCTTACGTGTTTTGCAGCAAGATCAGCCCACTTTTCCTCGTTTACAGGTGAATCAGGAGCAACAAACGTAAAGGTGTTTAAGTCGAGGTCAGAACCACCCAATTCACGCATAGCGCCAACTACTGCTGAACTATCGATACCACCAGATAGCGCAGCTCCAACAGGCACATCAGAGCGCAGATGCAAGGCAACACTTTCCATAAAGATATTGCGAAGCTCTTGTGCAGCCTCTTCGAAACCTATTTTCAAGGTCGGCTTGAGTTCTGGCTGCCAATAACGAACAGGATGAACACGCGTAGGATCAGCCAAGTTGATTGATGCGAAGTGTGCAGCCGGTAAATGCTTGATATCTGAAAATAGGGTTCTGGAGCCGCGATCCGTAAACCCAAAACGGAGGTAGTCAAACAGAGCAGAAGCTTCCACACTTTTCCGTCCCTCGGAAAGAAGCAGTAGCTGCGTGATTTCAGAAGCAAAAACAAGACTTCCCTTCACGTCAGTGTAACTCAAAGGTTTGATACCAAATGGGTCGCGCGCAAGCGTCACCATGTTGTTTCGGATATCAAGCAGCGCAAATGCAAACATACCCGTCAAACGCGGCAGAGCACCTTCGGCCCCCCAGACAACAAGAGCCTGAAGCAGTACTTCAGTATCAGAGTCTGTTGTGAAACCAACACCCTCGCTTTCGAGTTCTTTTCTAAGTTCAAGGTAATTATAAATTTCACCATTGAAGGTCAGAACATAACGTCCATCCGATGTTGCCATCGGCTGCCAGCCGCCATCGCCTTCGTCGATAATAGACAGACGGCGATGTGCAAAGACCACGTCTGCGTTATGAGCAGCCTCTTCCAGGACACGGGAAATTCTTGGTTTCTCGCTGCGGGACCACCCCATAAACCCCAGGTCATCAGGCCCGCGATGCATCATACTCTTTGACAATAAATGAATGCTTTGCCTGGCAACCTTCTGCCCCGGTGAACTCAAAATTCCCGCGATACCGCACATCTGTCCTTAACGTCCTTAATTTGCAATGTCATCCCAATAAATCGCATTATGTGTGACATGACATAATACGCTTTGCGAGAGTCTTTAATTTTGAAAACCAAGGATAAAACACACCAATTACTGCTACGTCTTGCTGTATAATAAACATGACAATGCTGATAGTGACTACAGCATAAGAAGACTACTGAGTTCCCTCCATCCCAATTCATAACTTTCGGCCAACCTTTTTGCCTTTTAACCTTGCAAGTGATTACAAGCTATTTTGTGTTTTCTTGTAAATCACACGAACCATGTTTGGAGAACTAACAGAATTTAACGATAGCGTTTCAGAAAAATCACATCAACGTGTCCGTGCGCGCTCTCCAAATACCGTCATTCTATCGGGGACATCTTTTACAACGGTTGCACCTACACCGACGACTGAATTTGCACCGACCCTGATTTGTTGCATTATAGCCGCCCCGGCACCCACGTGCGCGCACGGACCAACCACAACAGCGCCCGACAATACGGCGCCACTAGCGATGTGGGCATGCTCGCCGATTACACAATGATGGTCAATAATCGCACCGGTATTTATGATAACATTTATGCCGATCTTCGCCCCTGTAGAAATAATTGCCCCCGCAGAGACAAGGGCTCCATCACCTATTTCGACTGAATTGGAAACAACTGCACCGGGATGAATTGCGGTAACAGCCGTAAAGCCAAGCGCCACAGCATTCTCATATATTCTTTTACGAACAGCGCTGTACCCAGTGCTTCCAACTCCACAGAAGAATCCTCTTACCCCCTGAGCCAACAGTTGCCC
>ERZ1699646.60-NODE-60-length-19991-cov-90.939222_pt1 | contig 19991 bp, 17 predicted proteins | sample MGYA00581515_ERZ1699646 | MGnify/ENA primary metagenome ERZ1699646 (study PRJEB42348, sample SAMEA6618691) | metagenome | isolation source: Polyester-degrading enrichment culture growing on monomer 1,4-butanediol, B | collected 2019-04-14 ... | reverse complement strand
TGCATATACACTTAAACAGAGGGAAACCCATCGTGTCCGGGCACTCATTAGACCAGGAAACAACGCCTCTTTACGTTGCCAAAACCTGCGCCGCTCTCTACTCCCGCGTGTTTTCCAGGCTGGTAACACGTCATTACAACCATCATCTTTCGGACACCGGCCTCAGGATTACGCAGTTCTCTATTCTGAATGCCATCAAACTGTCTCCGCCAAACTCGATCAACGAGTTGGCCGAGCTTCTCGGCATGGAGCGCACATCCCTTCAGCGCACGGTTGAAAAACTGATCGCCAAGGGGCTTCTGCAATCCCACCCTACAGGGCATAAGCGTTCTCTGGGGCTTTCATTGACGCCGGAGGGCGAAGACATTTACGTGCAGGCACTGGCAAGGTGGGAGGAAGCTCACGAGGAATTCACCAACATGGTGGGTGCAGATGACTGGTCAGAGACCGTGGGAAAGCTCCGGCGCTACAGCAGTAGGCTCCAGTCGACCCTCTGACGCCTCTTCAGCCTCAATCACGCATGGCCTCGAGCAGGGCTTCGACCTCTGATTGAGTATAGCGAGGGGTGATATGCTGCGGACAATTCCAGTCAAACGCTTCAACTCGAATGATCATGCCCTTCTCTACCTGGGCGTTGTAATCGCCATCCTGCAATTGCTCGAGGAGTTCAGGCTGGTCTGAGCCGACCAGTGCCATCCGCCCGAGCAGTTTCAGCCGCCTTTTGTTTGGGTAGTCCATCATGAAAAGGGCGACGCGGTCATTGGTAAGGACATTGCCCGTAGTGATGTATTGGCGATTGCCGGAGTAATCGGCAAAGCCGATTGTCGATTGATCTATCACCTTCAAAAAACCGGCCGGTCCTCCCCGATGCTGAATGTAGGGCCAACCTGTTTCGCTGACACTGGCAATGTAAAAGCTGTCACGGGCCTCGATGAACCCACGCTCGCGGTCTCTCAGCAGATTGTTACGGTCAGGCCCGGACTCGATGGATGAATACCCCGAACGGCTGCCCATCTTTTCCTGGACCTGCTTTACCGTTCTGGTAAACGCGATTTCGGCAAACTTGTGCGCCATGGCGGGCTCCCGAGGTTCTGAAAATGTTATCTCATTTGCTATCAGTAACCCGACTGGCCCAGGTGTTACATCGCGTCTCCATTCTTTTAAAGGGGGCTTGGCTTTTTCTGAGGTTTCATCCGAGCACCTTTTCCACCGCCTCCAGAAAGCCAATCATATCCACCACCTGTTCAGAATCCGGATCAACGGTTTTACCCTTCAAATCGGCAGTAACAATTCCGCTGTCGACGGTATCCGTTAACGCGGCCTTCAATTGAACGGCGTACTGGCTCAAAGGTTCGTTACCCTCTCGCTCACCGACAGTTTCCAGGGCGTTGGCCAGCGCGAAGATCAAGGCCGATGGATTGAAGTGGGCGATCTTTCCGTCACTCTCAAGATACTTCAGGTAAAGATCATGTGCCGTGCCATGGGGCGCCTCGAACAGCATGGTGCCGTCCTTGCTTTCGATGATGGAACTGGCGGTCGCCAGGCTGCCGCCGAGCGCCGCTGAGATGTCCGAGAAGATGTCCCCATCCAGGTTCTGGGACGGATACAGCGCATTTCTGGGAGGATCGGTGATCATCTTCTTGAGCTGGCTCGAAGGCCGCATGATCATAAACGATGGTGGCGGCGTGTCCTCACTGGCCAACTCGCGGCGCACTTCGGTAATCACATCGCTGTAGACTTCGTCGTACTCCATGTACTCGCGCTTTAGACCGAAATACACCTCCTTGTCCTTGCGCGAGGCATCCCGGAACACTTGCAGAACCCAGTCCTTGATGGCCTCGCGGTCATTAGACATGAGAAGCATCGGATCGCCTTTTCTGACCCGGCGGGCATGCTTCTCGTCACCGTCGACGATCACCTTGAGAATGCCATCTTCCTTGGCCGCCATGTTGAAGCTGCCGTACTGGTCGCCGCCTCCGGCACTCATGCGAGAAATTGACACATGGGCACCCCGGCCCGGAATACCAAACTCCTTGAGTTGGTTCACCAGCTTGAGCAACTTACGCCCGGTGGTGTTGTCCGGCACGCCCCACAGCGCTCGCTTAGGTGGGTTGGAAACAATTCGTGCCGCCTGGGCATCAATCAGCTCGTAGAAGTACTTCAGACCCAGATCCTCGATCTGCTTCTTGTAGTCACTGTGGTAGATGTCCTCGATCGCTGCTCTCATGGCGCCGTCGTAGCCGGGGATCACGGTGTCTTTCAGGCCCAGGTAGACATCCCGTTTCTCGGCAATAGCTCGCTGGAAGAAGCGATGTGCCCAGGCTTTAACGTCCTCCAGGTCATTGGTTGCCAACAGCCAGGGATCGCCCTTGCGAACCTCTCGGCGATGCAGCTCCACAGGGTCTCCGCTACTCCCGACGAACATCAGCTTGACGACACCGGTTGCCATGGACAGTTGGTTAAAACTGTCCTTGATGCCACCGAATTCCATGGTATCCACCTCAATGTCGCGCCCTACCCACTCCGGACGGCGAATGTTGAGGTTACGGAACTTGATGTCTTCCCGGGTTATGTTGCCACTGATGCCCTTCCGGATAGCGCCGTTTGGCGATTTGGTCGCCAGCGGGTGCAGGTTGTTGCCGTCCACATCCGGATGCTTACGGAGCAAGTCCTCGAGCTGCTGCCGGTTTACGGTCATGCCAGCATTTTTGACTCCCACACCATAACGTTGGAGAGCTTCAATGGCATCGATGACTACCTGGCCATTGGTCAACAGTCGGTTTTCCGCAGACAGGTCGATTTCTTCAAGCTGAATATCAAGCCGTGAGTTCACGAACTTCTTCAGAATATGGTCAAACGCTACCTGGGCCATTTCGTCGCCGTGGAGGATCACAAGAGGCGAGGTGACACTGATTCTGCTGTCCATGGAAATCTCCCTGTTATTTGTTGGCCTGTTCAGTCCTGCTGTGATGCCGACGGCTTGATACCCAACCGCTCATTGACCAAATCCCGGATCTCCCGGTATCGGTCGGGATTCTTCGCCAGCGCCTCCAGGTTATCTTCGGGGAATATTTCTTTCTTCTTCTTTTCCGCTTGCTCACTGGTAAAAATAGACGGCAAAAGCTGTTCCAGGCAACGCAGCATGACCTCCGGCGACACCGAAGCACCCGGGGATGCGCCGAGCAAGGTACCGTAGGTCTTGTCACTGGATACGAGGATCTCGGTGCCCATCTGCAGGTCCCCATCCCGGATGATCTGTACCCGCTGGCCAGCCTCAACCGCTTTCCAGTTGAACTTCTTACTCATGCCCGGAGCGAAGCTGTCCAGCTCTTCGAACATGCTCTTTTCGCCCTTGAAGGTCTCTGAAACCAGGTATTTGACCAGCGGGAAGTGCTCCAGGGCGACGTTCAGCAGGCTCGGAATATCGTGGAGGCGCATTGAGCGAAGGTAGTCGAGGAACCCCCGCCCTCTTTCCAGTACCGGTTTGAACGAGGCGAACGGGCCAAACAGAAGGTAATACTTTCCGTCTGATACCCGCAGATCGAGGTGCGGAACGGACATCGGCGGCGCACCCACCTTTGCCTTACCGTAGGTTTTGGCCCTGTATTGCTTGGCCTGTTCGGCGGTGATCTCAGCCTGCAGGAAACGCCCGCCAACGGGAAAACCGGTGAAACGACGGGCAAAAGGCAGATGGCTCTTTTTCAGGATCGGGAATGCACCACCGCCCGCACCGACGAACAGAACATCCGCCTTGTACTGTCGATCACCTCCGCTGCTCCGGGTTTCCACGAGCCAACTACCGGCCGGGCTGCGATGTACGCGCTTCACGTGGGTGCCGTATTCAATCTTTACGCCGAGGTCGTCAACGGCGTGCCGGGCCATTTGCTCTGTCAACGCACCAAAGTTGACGTCCGTGCCGGTTTCGATAACCGTCGCCGCCATCTTCTCATGGCGCGGCCGCTCCTCCATGGTGTAGGGAATCCAGCTCTTGATCTCGTCGAAATCTTCTGAATAGCGCATCTGCTCAAAGAAATGATGCGCCGACATCTCCTTGAAACGGAGTTTCAGTTCCTGAATCGACGGTTCCGAGACGATGGTGCAGTGCTTGGTCTGGTTGATGAAGGATTTGGGATCCTTGATAGCGCCCTTCTGGATCAGATAGGCCCAGAACTGCTTGGCCACGTTAAACTGGGCGTGAATCTTTACCGCCTTTTCGACCGAAATAACCTCTTCGTCCACCGGTGTGTAGTTCAGCTCACAGTTCGCCTCGTGCCCGGTACCTGCGTTATTGAACACCCAGGAATTCCCGGCCCCGGGGCCGTCCAGTCTTTCCAGAATGGTGATATCCAGTTCCGGCGCCAACTCTTTCGCCAGGGTGGCGAAAGTGGTGCCCATTATTCCTGCGCCGATAATGATTACGTTCATTAAAACCTGCCCGCGTGAGTCAAATGGCTGAATCCGTTAAAAAGTGTATACCTTGACGGTAGCACGCTTCGCCAGGCGCGGAAAACGCGGAGACAGCGGTTACTCATCACTTAAAATCTCTCAACGGGGGTCTACCCCTGCCTAGCAGTTTACGTTAAGGTAAACATCACCTGCCACGAATCACACCAGATTCTGCCAGGCTGTCTACAATGACATTAACTACACTCCCACAAGGAGTGTTTGTTCCTCAGGCCACTACCCCAGGAAGAGGATTATGACAACAACAAAGTCCAAAGTTGTGTATTCCCCAGTGTTTACCGACGGTGCGGAATTCCGTATTCCCACGTTCAGGCTTCTGAAACAGGACGGCAAGCTCTATAAGAGCGCCAAGGCTCCTGATCTCGACAAAGACAAGGCCCTTCGTATTTACCGGGCCATGGTTACCACCCGAATTCTTGATGAACGCATGCTTGCCGCCCAACGACAGGGCCGCCTGAGCTTTTACATGCAGTGCACCGGTGAAGAAGCGGCCGTGATTGGCAGCGCGGCGGCGCTGGATGATGGCGACATGATTATGGCGCAGTATCGGGAGCAAGGTGCCCTCGCATATCGCGGCTTTACCATCGACGAATTCATGAATCAGCTGTTCGGCAATGAGATGGACTATGGCAAGGGTCGCCAGATGCCGGTCCACTATGGCTCGAAAAAGCTGAACTACATGACCATCTCTTCACCGCTGGCCACCCAGATTCCCCAGGCCACCGGCTATGCCTACGGTCAGAAACTCCGGGGCGAAGGTCATTGCACCATTACCTATTTCGGTGAAGGCGCCGCTTCCGAGGGCGATTTCCACGCGGCCCTGAACATGGCGGCGGTTCATCGGGTGCCCGTGATCTTCCTGTGCCGGAACAACGGTTACGCTATTTCCACACCGGCCGCCGAACAGTTTGCGGCCGACGGCGTTGCACCCCGGGCCTACGGCTACAAGATGGATGTGATCCGGGTGGACGGTAACGACATTCTGGCGATGTATCAGGCTACCCAAGAGGCCCGGAAGCTGGCCGTGGAACACAACCGTCCGGTATTGATCGAGGCCATGAGTTATCGCCTGGCGGCCCACTCCTCATCAGACGACCCCTCCGGTTATCGCAGCAAGGATGAAGAAGCGGTGTGGCGCGAGAAAGATCCGATCCTTCGCATGCGTCTGTGGCTGGAAAGCAAGAAATGGTGGAGTGAGGACGACGAAAAGCAGCTGCAGGAGAACATGCGCCGGGAAGTGCTCGAAACCATGAAACGGGCGCAGAAACGGCCGCCACCGCCGCTTGAATCATTGGTAAGTGATGTCTATGACGAAGTCCCGCCGTCGCTCGCTGAGCAGTTCGACAAATTGAAGGCGCATATTCGCCGATATCCGGACGAGTACCCTAAGAGTGCCGAACACGCCAAGGGAGGAGCATGACATGACCAAGATGAATATGCTCCAGGCCATCAACAACGCCCTCGACACTGCCATGGCGGAAGACGAGCGAGTACTGTGTTTCGGTGAGGACGTGGGTGTCTTTGGCGGCGTTTTCCGTGCCACCAGCAACCTGCAACAGAAGTACGGCAAGTCCCGTTGCTTCAACACACCTCTGGTAGAGCAAGGCATCATCGGATTTGCCAACGGCCTTGCGGCCCAGGGCTCGGTACCGGTAGCCGAGATCCAGTTCGCCGACTACATCTTCCCGGCGTTCGATCAGATCGTGAACGAATCCGCCAAGTTCCGCTACCGCTCGGGCAACCTGTTCAACGTTGGCGGGCTAACCATTCGCGCCCCTTACGGCGGCGGTATTGCCGGCGGCCTGTATCACTCCCAGTCCCCGGAAGCCTACTTCGCCCACACCCCGGGTTTGAAAATCGTGGTACCGCGCAACCCGCATCAGGCCAAAGGGCTATTGCTGGCCGCCATCCACGATCCCAACCCAACCCTGTTCTTCGAGCCCAAGCGGCTTTACCGGGCCTCGGTGGGTGAAGTGCCAGACGAGGACTACCGCCTGCCCCTGGGTGAAGCCGAAGTCACCAAGGAAGGCACGGATGTGACGGTTCTGGGCTGGGGCGCCCAGATGGAAGTCATCGATCAGGCCGTGGAACGGGCCGAGAAAGATGGCATTTCCTGTGAGGTCATCGACCTGAGGACCATCTTGCCCTGGGATGTGGAAACCGTCGCCAACTCCGTGTTCAAGACCGGAAGGCTGGTGGTCACCCACGAAGCTCCCCTGACCGGCGGCTTCGCCGGTGAAATCGCCGCCACGATTCAGGAGCGCTGCTTCCTGTATCTGGAATCTCCGATCGCTCGGGTAACCGGAATGGACACTCCGTTCCCGCTGGTGCTGGAAAAAGAGCACCTGCCCAATCACCTGAAGGTCTACGAGGCCATCAGGGCGAGCGTTGAATTCTAGGCTGATATCAGGACAGGAGAGCAACTATGAGTGATTTTATTCTGCCCGATATCGGCGAAGGTATCGTGGAATGTGAACTGGTCAAATGGCTGGTCAGCGAAGGCGATGTGATCGAAGAAGATCAGCCGGTCGCCGAGGTAATGACCGACAAGGCCCTGGTGGAAATTCCGGCGCCCTATAAGGGCCGGGTGACACGCCTTTACTACAAGGAAGGCGATATCGCCAAGGTTCATGCCCCGCTGTTTGAACTGGTGGACGAGAGCGAAAGTGGTGGCCAGGCACCGGCTAGCTCTGCGGAGCCTGCGGAGCCAAAGGCTGCCCCCGTGGCTGAAAAGCAATCTCCCTCAGGCGCCGAGTCCAGAGATAACACCACCGAAGACTTTATCCTGCCGGATATCGGCGAAGGGATTGTCGAGTGCGAGGTGGTGGAATGGCGGGTTGCCGAAGGTGATGAGATTGAGGAAGACCAGCCTATCGTGGACGTTATGACCGACAAGGCCATGGTCGAGATTACTGCTCCCAAAGCCGGGCGGGTAACCAAGCTTTATCACCAACAGCAGGCGATGGCCAAGGTTCATGCGCCGTTGTTCGCGTTCATTCCCCGGGACCGGGAAGAGCCAGAAGAGCCCAGAGCCAAACCGGAGCCCGCTGCGCAACTCTCAACCGCAACGGCCTCACCGGTTGCTAAGGCCAGCGGACAGCGTATTCCCGCCAGCCCGGCCGTCCGTCGCTTGGTGCGGGAACACGAGCTCAACCTCAGCGACATCGCCGGCTCCGGCAAAGATGGCCGGGTGCTGAAGGCCGATGTGCTGGCGCATATTGAGAGTGGTTCAAAATCTGCGCAGGCTCCGGATTCCGGCCACGAAGCGCAAGCTTCCGGCGGTACCGTGACACGCCGGCATAACGCGCCCGAGCAGGACGTTCGTGTGGAACCGATCCGAGGCATGAAAGCCGCCATGGCGAAAAGCATGGTGAAATCGGCAACCACCATTCCGCACTTTATCTACAGTGAGGATATCGACGTTACCGATCTGCTCAAGCTCAGGGAACAACTCAAACCAGAGGCGGAGGCTCGGGGCTCACGGCTGACGCTCATGCCCTTCTTCATGAAGGCCATGGCCCTGGCGGTCCAGGAATTCCCGGTACTCAACAGTCAGCTCAACGACGACGTCACCGAGATTCACTACCTGCCCCAATGCAACATTGGTATGGCGGTGGATGGCAAGGCCGGGCTTATGGTGCCGAACATCAAGGGCGTTGAGAGCCTGTCTTTGCTGGGCATCGCTGACGAAGTGGCGCGCCTGACCGAAGCAGCCCGATCCGGCCGAGTCAGCCAGGAAGACCTCAAGGGCGGCACCATCACCATCTCCAACATTGGCGCACTGGGTGGCACCTACGCCGCACCCATTATCAATGCACCCGAGGTGGCTATCGTGGCCCTGGGACGCACCCAGAAACTGCCCCGGTTTGACGCCAACGGCCAGGTGGTGGAACGGGCCATCATGACGGTGAGCTGGGCCGGCGATCACCGCATAATCGATGGCGGCACGATCGCCCGCTTCTGCAACCGCTGGAAAGGTTACCTGGAATCGCCCCAAACCATGCTGCTGCATATGGGCTGACGGACAATCATGGCGCAGAAGACTCAACTGCAGCAGTTCTACATCCCCGAAGAGCAGTCGATCTATCTGCTCAGCCATGATGATGCCAAGAAGCTCAAGGACTGGGTGGCGCTTTGCGCCGCCCAGCTCCGCCAACTCGGCTATCAGGACATCGAACTGATTGGTAAGGGCGCCTACGGCTTTGTCTTTGCCGGCCGCCTGCCGGGCACAGCCATCGGTGGCCCGGAACATGTGTTCAAATTCACCCGCATCAACCTGCCCAGACATCTTCAGGACCGGCTTGAAGACGAAGCGTACATTCTTGAACAGGTCCGTCACCCCAGGGTGCCGCGGCTGATTTCCTATCAGCGAGCCAATAACCAACCGATTCTGGTGATGGAGCGGGCTGCCGGGCTGAATCTGGAAGAGGTTTCCCTTCGTGATGGCCGCCTGAAGCCACGACTCATTATCCGCATTGCCGACCAGCTTGCCGACATCCTGCGCAACCTGCGCCGGGAAAACGGCCCTGCCGGAAGACCGATCGTTCACGGTGATATCAAACCATCCAATCTGGTGTTCGACGCCAGCACCGAAAACATCGCGCTGATTGACTGGGGCTCCTCGGTGTTTGCCCAGCTGGACGCTAACCAGCAGTTCATTACCGCCAATGTGATGGAGCTGATGTCCGACAACCTGCAGCAAACCAACGCGCGGCTTGGGGATGTCTATTTTATTGGTGAGGAACAGCTCAACGGCGGCCTGTCTTCGCCCCGCTTTGATGAACAAGGCGCGGCGGGTACGCTCTATGCCTTGGCCTCCGCGCAATCCTGCCGTTTTGGTCATCGGGCGATCCCGGCCACCTCCCTGGGACTGCCCATGGAGTTCGCCCGGATGCTCGATGGCATGCTGTCGCCGGATCCTGACACGCGGCGCAAAGCCGGTGATTACTACCTCAGGGAAATGCCGCGGATGGCTCGCACGGTGATGATCGATCTGCCCGAAAAGCCGGTCGCGGCCCAGGTACCGGTTTGGGTTCGAGCCTCGGATCAGGAAATCGACACCGTGGTTTACAGCTCCCGCAAATCCTTCCTCCGGGAAGAGGGAGCGCCGGAAACCCTCAACGACGTTAACGACGTTCAGCTCGACCGCTACTACAAGAACTTCATGCAGGGCATGGGCGAAACCGAGAAAGCCTTCCTGGCGGCCGTCAGCCGCCTGGGGCGCTACCCTGTGGAAGGTGGACTGGCCGTGCGCTGGGAAACCGATGGAATCTACATCGACACGTCACTGAACCTGCACGATCCGGCACTGAAGTCGGCATTTGTTCAGGCGGTCAACAACATGGTTTACCTCGCCCAGGCAATTTACCGACAGGGCATTTTCAAAAGCTGCCTTTTCAATGCCCGGAACACCCTGCACATCGACCGTGACGAGCCGGATCAACCCTTTCTCCTGTCACCGGGAATGAAACTGCATTACGAGGTCAGCGCTGCGCCGGAGGTTGAGGATGAAAGCCGCGTGCATTCCTACTTCGAGGACGGCCCCGACCCGGAGGAGTTTCTGGTTCTGCCTGATATCATAATCCACGCTTTGGAGGCCCTGAACGACATCCACCACACCGGCATGATTATCTTCGAAGCCCTGCCCCGGCACCTAAAGATTCACAGCCACTACCGGCTGCTGGATCCCGACCGGGAAGCGGAGTTTACTCGGCTATTGGATGAAATTCTTTCCGCTGTCGAACAGATCACCGGGCTCGGAGTTTCCGGGTATATGAAGATGCCCTACAAGGACACGCGCTTTTTCCCGCATATCGAGCGTTTGCCCGACCGGTATTACCCGCGCAACCCCAGGTCCGAGCACGCTTAGACGCCAGGCCGATCCCATCCGTTTTGTCCGCTGTTTCGGACGCTTTGTCCGGTAAAGCCGACAATTTCAATCAAGAAACTCCCGAGATGTCCCAGCCACCGGACACTTCATTTCCAAAATCAGTGAACGAAACCGCTCAAGGCTCCTGAAAACACGTAAAAACAATGACTTGGCAACTGGCATGGTTCCTGTATCAGAACCGGACATAACGATAAAAACTGCCTGAAGAACAAATCGTTAAGAAAGACTGTTTTTCACGTTTGCTCGGATAACAATAAGGAACAACTATGCGATTTCTCCTACTGGCTCTGTTGCTGGTCAGCCCCCTGTGTTTTGCCAAAACCGTCGTTATCGTTCAAAGCTATCACATCGAATACAAATGGGATGCCGATTACATTGAGGCTGTCCGTTCGGTTCTTGGGAATGACCACGACATAAAGGTCTTTGAACTGGACACCAAACGCCTGCCCAAGCCCGAATGGCCAGACAAGGTGGCTGAGATTCAGGGCAAGATCGCCGAGATCAAGCCGGATGTGGCCATCCTGGGTGATGACAATGCATTTTCACTGATGGCGGAGCATCTGGTGCAGCGCGAGATTCCAGTGGTATTTTTGGGAGTGAATGGTGGCCCGGTTCAGCACCCTACCCTTGAGCACCCTCTGGTTACCGGAATACTGGAACGCCCCTTCTTCGCCGACAGTATCCGGCATCTGCGAAAAGTCCTTCGGCAGAGGGATCGCTTCCTGGTGCTGATGGATGACTCACCCACCATGCGCAATGCAGTGAACGAATATTTCGGTGACAAACGCCAGGCCACTATTTACGGCTCGGACCTGGATATCGTCCTGACCAACGACCGGGATACCTGGCTGAAATCGGTGGTAAACGCTCATGAGCGCTACGATGCGGTGGTTCTGGGAACCCACCACACCATCCGGGACAAGGACGGCAACTACGCTACTCCTTATGAATTGCTCAAGGAGGCCTATTATAGCGCTCAGCTTCCACTTTTCTCCTTCTGGGATATCTTCGTTGGTGAAGAACAGAGCATCGGCGGTTTCACCATCTCAGCCCAACAGGAGGGGCTTACGGCAGCCAGACTGGCCTCGCTCATCCTCAATGGCATGAGACCAGACCAGATACCGCAGCTGAAATCCCTCAGCGGCCATTATGTCTACAGCGAAAGCGGACTCGAGCACTGGAACCTTCAACTCTCTCCGCTGATCGCCAGTCAGGCTAACTTTGTGGAGTAGATTCGTCGCTTTTCCATTAACGACCGCTGCGCCGATCCGGAAAATCTCGCCCAAGACTTCAGATTTGGTCGGCGCAGCCGATAAAAAACAAAACAAATTAATAGAAGGGCTATGCTTTGGCTTCCTCTTTCCTAAACTCCTTAGAAAGAAAATTAGGTGTTCCCGGCAAGTTATTAATTGCTCCCCTTTTTATTCTTTTACTGTTCGCTGCTGTCACGCTTTTCAGCGTTTTTGAATTCCAGAAACTGGATCAGAGAATGAACACGGTTGCCCGGGATTTGGCACCGGATACCGCGATAGGAACCGACTCGATCACCAGCGTCTATCGAATGAGGCTTCGCGTGTTCGATTATTTTTCGACCGGAAACGAAAAGACCCTTGAACGCTTCGGTGAATCGGAGGCGGATTTCAGGGCGGTGATGGCAAAAGCCCAGGAAGACATCCAGGAGCCCGAGCGAGCCAAACTGGTTGATCGCATTGAAGAGACAACCAATCAGTACATTGAATCGTTCAGAAACGAACTGGTTCCAGCAAAGCGTCAGGTGCTCAGCATCATCGATGAGAAACTGGATGTGCATGGGCCGAACGCAACAAAAGCCCTCAGACTCGCTTTAAACGGCGTCGCCAATCGTGAACCAGACAGCGAATTGAGAGCTGGCCTGGAACAGCTCCTGAACGATGCACTGATCATGCGAATGACCGCTCAGCGCTATCTGGCGACTGGCGACGAGGACTCGCAAAAGGCACTGGGATGGGCCATCGAGGACCTTTCTGATGCATTGGAACTGATTGATGCAGAAAACGGCCCGGAATTCGTTCAGGTGTACCTCAATACCGTCGTCGAGGAGCTTGAAGCCTACCGAACCGGCGTTCAGCAGATGCTGGAACAACAGAGTATTCTGGTGAGCGTCAAAACCCAGAAGCTGGATGTCCTTGGGCCGGAAATTGCTAGTATGGCACGGCAACTCGAAAGCAGTATCTTCGCGTCTCTGGATCAGGAAGCGGATGAAGCAACGGCGGAAACATCCCTAGCACTCAAGTTCACTCTCGCCGCGTTTACAGTGTCTGCAGTGCTCGGGCTGATCGTTGCGGTGTTGATGAGCCGTTTGATGGGCTCCAGTGTGAAGCGTGCGAAAACCGAAATCCTCGGTTATCTCGACGACATCGCCAACAATAACGGCGACTTGTCCACCAGGCTGACCCCGGGTCGCCCGGACGAAATCGGTGATTTCATTGGTGCCGTCAACACCTTCCTGGAAACCCTCGAGAAGACAATCTCGCAAATCGTCAGGGCTTCGCGCCAGCTAACGGGCGAATCGGAATCCCTCTCCGGCATCACCAAGCGCACCACAGCCAACTCCGAGCAGCAGCGCGATCAGATCACTCAGGTGTCTGCCGCCATGCAGGAAATGGTCTCGACCTCTGAAGAAATCGCTTCAAACACCAGCGAAACTGACGAATCCGCTCGTAAGGCGGCTTCACTTGCCGATTCCGGCCAGGAAACCGTTGGCTCTGCCATCAGAGCAGTCACTAACCTTGCCAATCAGGTAGAAAAAGGATCGACGCGCATCCAGCAGTTGGAAAATGAGTCAGCCGAGATTGGCAATGTGCTTGCGGTGATTCAGAGCATTGCAGAACAGACCAACCTTTTGGCCTTGAACGCAGCTATCGAAGCGGCCCGTGCCGGCGAGGCAGGACGGGGTTTTGCCGTGGTTGCCGACGAGGTCCGCGGGCTGGCCAAACGGGTGCAGGAATCAACCGTCGATATCGAGCGCATTGTGTCACAGCTTCAAAGTGGCGCAGCCGGTGCAGTTGTAGACATGAGCAAGGCCAAGCAGATGGCCGAAGAAGCCAGCGAGGAGGCGAGCAAGTCCGGCGAAGCACTGACCGATATTCTGGCCGCGGTAAACAGCATCGTCGAAATGACAACCCAGATAGCCAGCGCCACCGAACAGCAGAGAGCCACGGCATCCGAGATGACTCAAAATGTGGAGATAAGCAGCGGTGCCATTGAAGAACTCGCCGGGGATATCTCCCAGGTAAACCATTCAAGCCAATCGCTGGCCACCATGGCTGATGAGTTGAACACTCTGGTGAGACGCTTCCGCGCCAGCGAATCCTGAGCGGACAATGGTTGCAGATGTTAACCACTTCACGAGCGCGTCCATAATTACCTGATACCTTGGGGCTTCAAGTTACACAATGTAACCGGAAATGGACTGCCCGGAGGTATCCCGCCATGACGCGCTCTCAATCATCCCGGAAGGCAGGCGTACGCAGCCCTGCCCTCGCCATACTGACAGCGGCTGCCTGCCTTGGCACGGCCCAAGCCGCCGAACCCGAGAAAGTTATTTTCGCCGCAGAGAATGCGCTTTACGGGGCCGGCCATGATGTCGGACGCGCGGATGGTTGGATCGATGAACAACTCCGAACTGCCATACGCGCCTATCAAGATAAGAATGGGCTGCAAACCAACGGCAACCTGGATGCAGCAACACTGGAAGCACTCGGCGTGGCCAAAACTTCGAGCGCAACCATCGCGGCAAATTCGGTCGGCAGTCGAAAGGCATCAATGGCAAAGCTTGGTTTGTCCCTGCCCGAGCCGGCACCCGATTCTCCTGCCGTTGCCAGAGCTGAACCGAAGCCAGAGCCGGAGCCGGAGCCTGCGCCTCAACCTGTGGCGACACCCACTCGAACTCCTTCCGAGCAGGTTGCCCAGACACCCTCACCTGACATTAAAACGGAGGCCAAACAAGTAGCTACTGAGGATACTTCAAAACAACCTGAAGTTATGATTGAGGAAAAGGCGCCCTCAGAACCCCAAGCCCCAACGCCAGATCCCACGCCGGAACCTGTGGTCGCCGAAGTAACAACACCGGAAGTCAACGAAGAACCAGACCCGGTGCTGGCCCAACTCCCTACGGAACCGACCAGCGCGGGATACGCCGAGCAGGAAGCAACCGATACCAGGAAAGCCCAGCCAATCGAGGAAGAGACCACTGCATCAACACCCACGGCTGCCGAGAAACCTCAGAGCACCGGGGGCGGCTTTTTCAGCAAGTTGTTCGACTTCTTTTTCGGTTGGCTGGTATGAGCGTCAGCTCTGAAACCGGTCTTTGAAGACCTTCCAGTCGATCACGTTGCCTTCAGAGTCGAAATGGACATAACCACGAAAGCTGGGGTCATCTTCCCAGGCCTTCACAAAGCCGACGGTTTCACCGTCATCTGAAACGATTTCAAAGGCTTCACTGTGGGCACTGGCCATTTCTTTGTCGGGATTTGTATCAGAACGTCTGAGGCTTACGGAAGAGTCTAGAGGTAAGGTGCTTTGAAGGAATTCCTGGATCATCGTCAAGCTCTCCTTTCGGGGTGAACCGGTCTGGTTCTGGAGGTTGCGTAACTATAAGCTGATCCGCTAATAGAGAATACAGATTCAGATCAATTTTCTTAGACTTTTTCGAGATAAAAATTCTTTAAGAACAAGGGCATATTTCATTAATGTGACAACATGTAACCTCCCGGACCGGTTATTTTTCAACCAGCTCAGAAGGTTACCTTAGCCACATTCGATCGCGTCTACCGATCAGAATTTCCAGAACGGGGTGCTCAATTTCTGTTCAACGAGCTCCGGGGAAAATCCCACATCGTTCAGCAAACGGCGATCCATTGTCATTACCAAATGGACAAAGTTGCGCTTCATCCGCCAGCCTTTGTAAAGAGAAGCAGCTCTTTTCATTTCATTACTCCTTAGTCAACCCAGAATTCGGTCGGTAAAACCGGGACCTTGTTTAATTAGGATCCTATTCTAGGCTTGACAAGGAGTTTTCTGAATACTTGGAAACCCCTATAAACAGGGGCTCCCGGCATTTTAGCGTTTCAGAATGGTGTCATTTTAATTGCAGTTTCATGACGCCTTGGCGTTTGAAATCAGCACCTGGTAAAGGTCGTCCTTGAGCTGTGCCCGCTTCTGCTTCATGCGGTGCAATTTGTCGTCGCCAATGGGAGAGTCCCTCTTTTCCAGCCCTTCAATTTCGTGATCAAGATGCGTGTACTCCTGAAGCTTTTCATTGAACTTCAGATCATTGCTCTTGAGTTCCTGGATAAGGTCTTTGTACTGGGGGAATTCTACGTGAAGCTCGTGGCTGGAAATGCCCATCGTTATACGCTCCTTTTGTTTGCAGAGTGTTGATCAAAGCTGATCACCTTCAGCATAGACGAGCGTGCCAGTTTCTGGGCGTCTTTGACAAATCGCTAATTACGCACGACGTTGCATGGGTATAGCATGTCAGAACGTTATCCAGTTACGCCTCGGGACACTTGCGAATGACCTTTGCACGAATTACCGGCACCGGTTCTTACCTGCCTGACAACATTGTTACCAATAAAGACCTCGAGAAAATGGTCGACACCACCGACCAGTGGATTCGCGAGCGCACGGGCATTGAAAGGCGGCACATCGCCATCGAAGGCCAGACCACGGTAGACCTGGCCGAGCAGGCTGCAAAGAATGCCATTGACGCTGCAGGCATCAAGGCTGAAGACATTGACCTGATCGTGTTTGCCACCTCCACGCCAGACAAGATCTTTCCGAGCTCCGCCTGCATCCTGCAGGCCCGCCTGGGAATCCATGGCTGCCCTGCCTTCGACATTCAGGCCGTGTGTAGCGGGTTTGTCTACGCCCTCGCAACCGCCGACAAATTCATCAAGACCGGAAGCAGCAAAAAAGCGCTGGTTATCGGCGCTGAGGTGTTTTCCCGCATCATTGACTGGGACGACCGGGGAACCTGTGTTTTGTTCGGTGATGGCGCCGGTGCCGTGATCCTTGAGGCCGATGAGGAAACCGGCATCCTGTCTACCCACATCCACGCGGATGGTCAGTATGAAGATCTGCTGCACGTACCCTGTGGTATTTCGGACAACTACGATCAGGTAAAAGCCGGACGCGCATTCGTCGAGATGAAAGGCAACGAAGTGTTCAAGGTGGCGGTCAACACGCTCGGGAAGATCGTTGACGAAACCCTGGCGGCCAACCAGATGCAGAAATCGGAAATCGACTGGCTGGTCCCCCACCAGGCCAATCTCCGCATTATCTCGGCGACGGCAAGGAAACTGAACATGTCCATGGACCAGGTGGTCGTTACGGTCAATGAGCACGGCAACACCTCAGCCGCTTCCATACCCCTGGCCCTTGATGTTGCGGTGAGAGACGGCCGCATCAAGCGCAATGAAGTACTCCTGCTGGAAGCGTTCGGCGGCGGCTTCACATGGGGCTCAGCTTTGCTGAGATACTGAGTCAGCCTACGCAGACCCGGTTGCGCCCCGATTCCTTGGCTTCATAAAGGGCTGAATCGGCTCTATCGACCAGCTCCTCGGGCGTGACCTCCGTTGCAACGCCCGTTGAGGTTAGGCCGAGGCTGATGGTGACGTACTCTGCAACCGAAGACGGCTCGTGGGGCATTGCCCGTTCAAGAACCGCTTTCCGACAGGACTCCGCAATAACCTGGGGATCGGCAGTGTCCGGCAGGATGATTGCGAATTCCTCACCGCCATACCGTGCGACCAGGTCGCCGGGCCTCTTTGCCATATCTCTCAGAATGCTCGCGACCTCTTTCAGGCAAGCATCGCCTGCCGGGTGACCATATTCATCGTTGTATTCTTTGAAAAAATCGATATCGATCATGATCAAAGACAACCGGGTACCGTCTCGCCCCGCCCGCCTGACCTCTCGCTCAAGCACGGTATCGAAATGTCGCCGATTAGCGAGCCCTGTCAGGGCATCCGTAAGTGAAATCTGCTCCAACTGGGCCTTTGCATCCGTCAACGCCAGGTTGCGCCTGGCACCTGCCAGGAAATACCCGACAACAACGCACACAAGAACAATGCCGGACGAGGCTACAAACACTGGCAGCAGTCCGCGTTTTTCGCGAATCAAGCGGGCAGACGGAACCGCTTCAACGGTCCACTGACGACCCGCTATCTCGAATTCTCCCGCCCGGTATCTATTATCGTACTGCCATGATTCGGCCGCCGGATCCCCGGATCTGAAAAGCAGCGTCTCATCGCCCCCCGTTCGATCAATCACTTCCAACAGAAGATCGCTTCCAAGCTCACTTCCGACCGCTTGCCCAACCAGCTCTCCAACCCGGAAAACACCGTTGATAAAGCCGAAATGATAAGCTTCGGAGTCACCTTGCCCAGCCATGGCGCCCGGCTCGACCATATAAAGCGGCGCAAACACCAGAAACCCTTTTTGATTCTCCGGTTCCTGAACCAGACGGATTCCTGCCGTCGCCACCATTTCACCGGTCGCCTTTGCCCGGTCAAGCGCCTCGAAGCGGGAGCCTTCACTGGCAAGATCAAATCCAAGCGCCGCCCGGTTATCAAAAAGCGGCTCAATGAACTGAACGGGCACGTACTGCGCTCTCGAATTCACTGGAACCAGCCCGTCCGAACCTGCCTCGCGAACAGTGAAGTCCTCAAAAACCTCGCTTTGCTTGCGAGTGAATTCGCTGAGTTGGTCCTGCTCCAGCACAGGCGCCCAGGCAAACGCCTGGATGGCCGGGGATCGATCGAGGACGTTCCTCGTAAGTGTCTCGAAACGGGCCCGGGTCATTTCAGGCATGATTCCCACGGCTGACTTCAGCGCATAGAGAATCTCGAGGTTCAACAAAACCTCGCGTTCAATGCTATCGGAAAGTTGATCTATGTCCGCCTTGAACTCGAGCTCAACGCCTTTCGATTCCTCGATATAGAACAGTCTTCCAAGGGCAAGACTGATGACCACGCCTACGGTAAAAGCGACTGCGGCTGGCACAAATATTCGTCTTTTCGGGTAACCTGCTGCGGACAATCTGAACATCCTCTCGAGTCGCTGGAATTGGCACCAAAAGCCTGCAAAAACACTTGCTCAGATAGCTTTTACGTATCCCGGCATTCCCGGATGTGAGGGAATGTAAATAAGCAGTGAAGCGTTCCTGAATGACATTGGCACCCGAAAGGCCATTCGGTTAAACTGTATTTTTATACAGTAATAAGCAATCCCACTGCGAGGAAAAACCATGGCAGTACAAGCAGTCTACTTTTCTGATAGGGACGGCCTGGATATGGCACTGAAAAATCCTGAGACGATGCTGTTCACTTCAAAAGCCGAAGCCGACGCACGAGACAAAGTGCTCGAGTTGGCCGAAGAAATTCAGGTATTCCTGGGCCGCAAGGTCGAGGGGCTGGGTGACGACCTGGCCGAACGCTGCGCCATGGCCATCGCCGAGGATAAAGAACTGTTCCAGAAGGCCCTCAAAAAGCCAGAGCTTCTGAACGCGGATCAGTAAAAAACTTCAAGGGCGGCAGGCAGTTGCCGCCCTCTTTTCACCCAACTTCTATCCATCTGCCATTGTCATAGCGCTCGATTCCCTGGTCAGCCATTCGGTGCAGACTGACCCACTGGTTATCCACCAGCGCGGCTACATCCCGCTGGCGATGCAATACCGATTCGATTCGATCCGCTGGTGCATCAATAAGAACCGTCAGACGGACCGGTTCATGACGCCAATAGGTGCCGTCGTGCACAGACTGTAACGGCAGGCCGATTCTCAAATGCACACCGTTGCCTTCGACCACGCCCACATTCCCCCCAACCACCGAATGCAGCAGCTTGTTGCCGGCGCCGTACACATCGGGAACGGTAACGGACGCGAAGTACTGGAGGTTGATCCAGTTGGCGACCACCATGGGTGCCGCCAGTAGAGATTCGAGGAGAGCACCATCAGCGTCTTGAGCCGGGTCGTAGTCATGCAGGAATACCCGCCCCGACAGGTCGCACCCCCGGGTTTTGTTTCGTTTGGCAAAAATGATGGCCGCGTTATTGGCCAGGCCCCACTCCGGGCGCACCTCAGACCAATCCCGGGTTCGGGTTTCCATCGCCTGCTTGAGGTTCGCATCGTCCAGACCATTCATTTTCAATGGTGTGGCCCGCTCCTTCCGCACGCGAACGCCAGCCTCTGCAAACCCGGCTTCAAGGTCCGCCAGCCTCTGTACATGGGAATCCGGAACCAGGTGGCGATCGGCAATCGTTACTTTATCCGTCGCCGTGCAATGCTCGGCAGCGACCACCCATGTAAAGTCCGGGATCCTGATGCCCTCGTCTGCCAAGCCTGCCCGAACCTGTGGGTCGTTCAACAGGCGCGCCGCCAGCCGCGCGTTGACGCCACCACTCTGTCCACCGCAGGCGCCACACTCCAGCCCGGCCTGGTTCGGGTTGTTGTCGGTATGACTTCCGTGGCCAACCAGCGCCAGCAAGGGGGCAAAGCCCCGGGTCAGAGACATGCCACGGAGCATATTTGCGACCAGCGCAACCTTTTGAGGATCTGACAGCGGGTCCCCGCCAAGACTGTGCACCAACCGGCCCT
>ERZ1699646.57-NODE-57-length-21123-cov-90.855808_pt1 | contig 21123 bp, 17 predicted proteins | sample MGYA00581515_ERZ1699646 | MGnify/ENA primary metagenome ERZ1699646 (study PRJEB42348, sample SAMEA6618691) | metagenome | isolation source: Polyester-degrading enrichment culture growing on monomer 1,4-butanediol, B | collected 2019-04-14 ... | reverse complement strand
AACCTTTGACGCCGTCTCAAAAACTCGAAAATGCGAACTATCCAGTTCAGGAATCCTCGGATTCCTCTTCCCTCAGCCCGTACTTACGCACCTTCTCTACCAGTGTGGTTCGACGAATACGCAGCTTTTCGGCAGCCCTGGCCACGACACCGCCAGCCTCGTCGAGCGCCTGCTGGATCAGCTGCTTCTCAAGATTGGAGAGGTAATCTTTCAGATCGATGCCGTTCACCGGCAGCAGCGCAGGGGCATCCAGACCGACCAGTCCCGGAATACCGGAAGGCATGCCGGTGTCCTCGACCGGACGGTTCTCATCGTAGTCATCCACGTAGCGGAACTTCTTGGGCAACTCCTGTACGCCAATCACGCCGTACGGGTGCATGATCGAGAGGCGTTCGACGAGATTGGCCAGTTCACGCACGTTGCCAGGCCAGTCGTGGCGGCAAAGACTCATGATTGCGGCCGAATTCATCCTCAGCGAGCCGCGCTTCTCTTTTTCCATCCGGGAAATAAGCTCGTTGATCAGCAAGGGAATGTCTTCCACCCGATCACGCAAAGCAGGCATCTCAATGGGAAATACATTCAGGCGGTAATAGAGATCTTCCCGGAAATCCCCGGACTCGATCATGTCTTCCAGATGCTTGTGGGTTGCAGCAATCACACGGACATCGGCCGATTGGGTCCGGTTACTACCCACCCGTTCGAAGGTACGCTCCTGCAGAACCCGAAGAATCTTTACCTGCATATTGAGAGGCATGTCGCCTATTTCATCCAGAAACAGGGTACCGCCCTCAGCCATTTCGAAGCGCCCTACCCGGGCTGTGATCGCACCGGTAAAGGCGCCCTTCTCATGGCCAAAAAGTTCGCTTTCCAGCAGTTCGGCGGGGATGGCGCCACAATTTACAGGCACAAACGGCTTATCCCGTCGGGAAGAGTGATAGTGCAGGTTTCGGGCAACCACTTCCTTGCCAGTACCGGATTCGCCGGTGATCAGAACGCTGACGTCCTTATCGGCTACCTGTTCCATCAACTGACGGACCTGCTGGACCTTGCGACTGGTTCCCACGAGGCTACGGAAGAGTTGAAGACCGCGCTGTTGGCCTCGCTCCCGGGATCGACTGAACTGATCGCGGAAGACCTGGGCGCGGTAGAGCGAATCAACAAACTTGGTGTAATTCAGCGGCCACTCCATGCGGGCAATAATGCGAGCGCCGGCATCTTCGGAAAGGCCTGAGAGTTCGGGGTGTCCAACCAGCAGTAACGGAACGCCCTTAACCGCATTGCAGACTGTGGTGATGGTCTCGGTGACTCCGGCATCTTCGCCATTTACCACCGCGACCGCGATGTCCGAGAGGCTTTCCTCGTCGCCACTGCTCAAAAGTGCCCTGGCTTCATCGCCTGCAAGGATCTGTTCCTCGCCGATAAACTCAAGAATGGTGACCATGTCCCGCAGTCTTGAATCATCCTCGCTCAGCACCAGCACTTTGTTATTTTTAGACATTCAACCGAATCTCTTGGGGGATTTGTGCGGTATTTAAGACTGTAAGGGCGGCAGAGTCAATTTTATGACGCTATTTCGGTCGATTTGAAGAAACGTTCTGATAGGCCTTCGCTGCGCTGCGATTACGGTTAACACCTTTGAGGCCGTCCTCCGCTTCCTTGCGGGCAATACGCGCGGATTCGCCCGCGGCGTCAATAAACTGCTGCAATTCCTGCAAGCGGAGCCGCACCGGCTCCGCCTCGATCTCACCCGCTTCCAGGGCAGCCATCAACGGCTCGACTGCCGGCTTCACCTTCTCGTTAAGACTGGCCATCGCTTCCCAGTCTTTATCTGCCAAAGCGCGACCAAGCCTGGCCATCAACTGGTCGAGACGATCAAGGTGCGCTTGCGGGTCTGCCATATCGGCCTCCTTGGTGATCAACGGCGAGCGGCTCTACGGGCAGCGGAAGCAGTAAATTCATTACCCCGGAACCCCGGGCTGAAATCGTACGCCGGGAAGCCATCATCCAGCCCATCAATGTAGTAACGCTCCGCCTTCAGGTCGTAGGTCATCTCCATGGTAGTCCAGAATACGGGCTCACTGTAATAGCTGATATTGTGGGCCTCCGACACTCGCCACAGGTTCCCTTCCCCATCGTACTCCTCGGATGCCAGAATCTGCCAGCTGTCTTCGTCCACATAGAACACGCGGCGATCGTAGATGTGGCTGATTCCGGTCCTACGTTTCGCCTCAACTACCCAAACCCGGTGCAGCTCATAGCGGGTCAGTGCCTGATTGATGTGGCCCGGACGAATCACATCATCGGCCTCCACTTGCGGCCCGTGTAGCTTGTAGGCATTGTAGGGTACGAACAGCTCCCGCTTGCCTTTCAATTCCCAGTCATACTGATTGGGAGCGCCGTTGTACATATCTTTCTGATCAACCGAACGCAGTGACGATGAATTTGGCAAGTCCGTCTCATAGGCCAGGTTTGGGGACCTGCGAAGGCGGCGCGAGCCGGAGTCATACCGCCAGGCCAGCCTTGGCGAGCGCACCTGATCCAGGGTTTCGTGGACCAGCGTGATGGTGCCGGCCAGTGAAGAGGGGGCAATGGTGTCCGTCTTCAGGTAGAAAATCTTGTTATCGATTTCCGCCAGTTCCGCCCCTTTCTGACTATAGGCAAAGAAATAGTCGTAATCGTTTACCACCGGATTGTACGAACCGTCCCTCTGGGGCGTTGCGGACGCACTACGCAGGGAAATCTCTTCGCCCCGATAGCGAAGAATGTGGTTCCAGATGACCTCCAGACCGTCTTTGGGGATCGGGAATGGGCTGGTCATAATGGTGTCTCGAACACCGTTACCGTTGTCCAGCAACTGCGCTGTCAGGGCATTCTCACGAAACTTGTCGTAAACGTGCTCGGGAAACGCTGCCGTTCGGCGAGTCTGATAGACCGGCATGAAAAAGTCCGGCCCGTACTTTTCCAGCATGGCGATATGGCCATCGGAAAGCTTGTCGCGATAGAGATGGACATTATCGGCGGTTATGACGAAGAGGGCCTCGTCTTCGGGAAAGGGATCAATTTCAACCTGCCCCTCGCGCCAACCGTCCGGGGGCGTTGCAAGACCACCGGTCCACGCGGGTATGCTGCCTGACCTGTTGCCGGCCCGTTCGGCTCCAACCGGAGTGAGATCATCACCCAGCCGCTGCGCTTCGGCGGTCGTGACTTTGGACAGAGCCTGTCCGGAAAAACCGAGAAAAACCAGGGCGACACCTGCAACGATGTGGCTTCGCATCCCTTACACCTCCAGAAGTTCATGCTGTTGGGCAGCCGCAACGATCAGAACTCGCACAGCCGGGCGCCTTTTTGCCAAATTCAAACGGTCGTTTCAAGTGAATGTTTGTATTTTATTGTGAAACCTCCCCTGGCAGACAGTTGAAGAAATTTGCCGCCAAAAATGGTATGCTGTCGCATTAATTTTCCGGGGTTGCACCCGCGCTGGGGGATTGAAGGTATTCCATGGCCTCGCAATGGCACTCGCAGGTTTCGCAAAAACTCTTTCTCGCCCGCACTCTGCTGGGGCAACTGGATCGACCAACAGTCGAGGGCGTAGGCCATCCCCCCAATGAAGCTGAACAGGCTTTGCGCCGGGAAGCCGCGATCCAGGGGGCGATCGAGTTACTTCTCAGATCCCGGAAATTATTGCTGGTGATGATTGCCAGGTTGTACCAGAAAAAATCAGAAGAGCCTGACACTCTGGATGAACTGGCCTCGCTGATCGGACCGGAACCGAATGAAATAAGTCGGCTCAGAGACCTGGAACAGCGCTCAGGCAGCTGGTGGAACCATCTGGAACAACTGGAACGCTCTCAGAGCCGACCGCCAGCAACCAAAAAAACCGTGAGCGCGGAGAACATTATTGCGGTAGCCGCCGACACCGGACCGGATCGCTCCGCGGCGGCCTTGCTGAAAACACTGAATGCCGTCAAACACTTTGCCGACGATCTGGAAGACCAGCACAGCGAGTGGTGAACCACTCCAATTGCCGGTTACACTGATCTGATTAACTTGAAGGTTTACTGAATGTCACCATCGTTTTTTGAAATTGTGCAACTGACCAACGGCGATTACGCCCTGCGCCGCATTGACGATGACAGTGCGCCACTGGTGAAGATCTCATTCTCGGAGGAAGCCCGGGAAATGATGGAAGACCGTGATATGTCTGTTGCTAAAGCAATGATCGCCGCAGGTATCGAGGCGGTCGGAAATGTTGCCCACGATATCGACTGGGAAGACGACGAACTGGACGCTTCAGACGCCCAGCCCTCCTACACTCTCCACTGAGTCATTAACGCTGCCTGAGAACGACCCCATGGCTGTTGCCTTCGGCAGAGGCTTTTTGCAGGGACTCAAAGGCAGCGCGGCCCAGTTTACGGGTCCACATGACCACAGCATGGCAGGTGCCTGCACTGAGGGCTCGCTCGGCCAGTTCCTGCGCGGAATAATCCGACGTTGAACGAAGCACTAGCAACTCACCAGCCACGATCCCATGCATTTTCTGCCACTTGCTGACCAATGCCTGAGGCGGATCAATCCAGGCCAGCCAGCGCTTTTCCTGGTTCAGCTGCGTCAGCATGGGCAACAGCAACTGAAAGTTTTCCACCTGGCCTTCCGGCAAGATGATTTCCGTCACATTGCCAGAGACCTTCGCCTCGGTGGATTCCGGAGAACGTCGGGCACGAATGACAGAGCGTCGCTCGCGGGCGGCGGTTGCCGGCACTGAACAGGACAGAGCATTGGGATTGTAAGCCAGATTCTGATTAAAGCTCATTTGTTCCATAATTCACCCGTTTTCCAATCTATCTGAGGTTATCCGCACTGATCAGTGCAGATCAGAGCGTCGGATAACACCCACACCCAGACCTTCGATGAACAATTCCTGCTCGGTAAGGTCTACTTCAATGGGTGCGAATTCTTCGTTCTCGGCAATCAGGTAGACTTTCGAGCCTTCCTTGCGGAAACGCTTTACCGTAACCTCATCGCCGACCCGGGCAACGACCACCTGGCCGTTGTGAACATCCTGGGTGCTGTGCACTGCCAGCAAATCGCCATCAAGAATGCCGATATCTTTCATACTCATGCCCCGGACCCGCAGTAGATAATCTGCCGAGGGCGAGAAGAACTCGGGCTGGAGCGTGCAGTGATCCTCAACGTGCTCCTGGGCCAGGATCGGACTACCAGCGGCAACCTGCCCGATCACCGGCAGCCCAAGATCCTCCTCTGCCTCTGGCAGCCGGATACCGCGGCTGGCCCCTGGCACCATCTCAATGGCCCCCTTCCGAGCCAGCGCACGAAGATGCTCCTCTGCAGCATTGGCCGAACGAAAACCCAGTTCAGCTGCGATTTCAGCACGAGTTGGCGGATAGCCGGTCTCATCGACGTAGCGGCGTATGATATCCAGTACCTGTGACTGCCTTGCTGTGAGTTTCATCAAGCTACTCCGTTGTATCGGGGTCGGTGCCAGTATCCGCAGTCCGGGAATGCCTGCTCCGGATAGCCTGCTTCAGGCGCCCTGTTTTTTTATACAGTAAACTGACTATATACAGTGTTTTATCCAGTGTAAAGTCAGGCCCGTGATTTTCTTGCATTGGGTTAACCATGATGATCAGCAGCGGTGTGATATGGTTAGTGTTCAAGCCCTCACAAGTCAGGAAGTAGCATGACGCAAGCCAGTAGTTGCAGGATGCCTGATATCCTAGAGACAAACGAAGGCCGGGAACGCCGCGTGGGTGTCGAGATCGAATTGTCTGGTCTGGGCTACGATGAACTGGTCACCCTGGCAGCAAGGCTTCTTGAAGGGACGCCGGTGCTCCAGTCACGCTACGTGACCAAGCTGGAGACCGCACTCGGCGAATTCACGGTGGAACTGGATTCCGACCCGATCAAGGACCTTGATCTGGCCGATGAACGCCTGCCTCAGTCGATCCGGGAACTGGGCGGCCAGGCGATGGATGTGATTGATGCTGCCGCAGAACGGGTTGTGCCCCTGGAAATCATCAGCCCACCCCTGCCTTTCTCCAGCCTGGAGACTATCGAATCTCTCGTTGAAGACCTCAGGAAAGCAGGCGCTCTGGGCAGCCGGGATGCCATCTATTTTGCCTTCGGCCTCCAGTTGAACCCGGAACTGCCCGATCTCAGCCCGGAAACAATGGTTCGATACTTCCAGGCGTTCGCGGCGCTTTACGACTGGCTCAAAGACCGGCATCAACTGGATGTCAGCCGCAAATTCACCACCTATATCGAACCCTGGCATGGGCGCTATACCGAGCTTTTGATGGAAGACAACTACCGGCCCAACCTCGGTGAGCTGATGGAGGACTACCTGGAGTTCAACCCAACCAGGAACCGGGCGCTTGACCTGCTGCCTCTGTTTGCTCACCTGGACAGTGAGCGTCTTGAGCGCCATGTTCACGATCCGCGGATCAAGAGCCGGCCAACCCTGCACTACCGGCTGCCGGATTGCGACATCGATAATCCGGATTGGCATTTTTCTACCGTGTGGAACGATTGGGTGGTACTGGAGCAATTGGCCAACAACCCGGACGACCTGGCGGACATGCGGCGGCTGTTCCGGGAGCGACGGAAGTTCAACCTGCATAACCTGACCCACAGCTGGCAGGAAACCACCGACGACTGGTTGGCCAAGAACGGGTATGTCTGAGCCGTTTCCCGAACAGGAACTTGAGGTTCCCGGCCTGACCATTGGCATCAGTGGTCCTGCTCGCAAAAGCCTGGCCCATCGCCTGATCAGCCTTGGATTGCGTCTTCACGGCGCTCGTACCCACTACATTCGTCCCGGGTCGCGGGTGGCCGTAGCAATGCTTGATGGCCTGGTGCTCTCCGGCGGCACCCATGTCCATCCTGAGCGATATGGCCAGGAACCCCAGGTTACCGCAAACTATGATCGCAAACGGGATGCGACCGATCAGTCGCTGCTGGAGCAGGCCGAGGCCATTGGCATTCCCGTGTTGGGGATTTGCCGCGGCGCGCAATTCATTAACGTTTTTCATGGCGGATCGTTGTGCCAGAACGTGACCCCGCTGAGGGTCAACACCCGGCATCGGCCTCTGCTGTTGCCCCTGCAAACGGTGCGACTGGTAACGCAAAGCCGGCTTGAACAAGCCATGCGCTCGCCTGTGATCGGCGCCAACCGCATTCACAGCCAGGCGATCAAACGCCTGGGCCAAAATCTGCGTGTAACCGCCGTGGATAATGATCTTTTTGTACAGGCCATTGAAAGCACGCAAGGTCAGTGGCTGACGGGCATCCAGTGGCATCCTGAATATCTGCTTTACCACGGTGGGCACCGGCGCATTTTTGGCCAGTTCGTGGATGCCGCCCGCCGATTCAAACTGGCGCGCCTGGAACCGGATTCCGGCGAAGCCTGATCCATCAACGGTTGCCAAAGGAGGCAATGTCATGAACGGAAGGAACCCCAAGCTCCGTTTTAACCTGAAATCCCGTTTCCTTATTGCCCTGGCTCTCACAGTGCCAACCCTGGCGATGGCGGGCGAGGTGACGCTCACCGGTGAAGGCAGTGTCCGATACGAGCCGGACAGCGCCAGGCTTCAGTTTACTGCCAGTGCCGAGCACGAATTGCCGCAGAAGGCTACTGAACGTGTAGCTGCGCTGATGGAGCAATGGCGGGAGGGGATTGGCAAATACCGTGACCAACTCAACGACTATTCAGACGCCACCGTGAACCTGTACACCCGAACCTTGCCTGCTCCGGAGCGGGAAGAGGAGCCTCGTAAACAGGCCGTGGCTTCACAAACCATCAGTTTCAGCATCAGCGACCTTAACCTGCTCAACCCCCTCCTCCAGCAAGCCCAGTCTTTGGGCCTGGATTACCATCTGGGCCCACACCAGTTCTTCCACTCGGATGAGACCGGGATGGAGCAGGAGGCGCTTGCCAGGGCAATCGCAGACGCGAAGGCCCGGTGCCAATTCGTGGCCAATCAGCTCGATCAGACCTGCGGCGATGTTGTCACCATCAACATCAATGGCGGGCACCGCCCGGTTCCGATGATGATGGCCGAGGCCAAATCCATGTCGGATACAGTCGCAAGCGTGGGGGAGCGGGAAATCCGCGCTTCGGTGAGCGCGACCTTCGAACTCGACTGAGTTCAGAAATCCCGCGTGTAGAAAATATCCAGGGAGGCCGCCAGACCACTCGCCGCCTCCAGGTAGAAGTACCGGCCCAAGTCGTAACGCAGTGCAACGGTCGTGATCGGCTCGAAAATGCCGACACCATAGCGAACACTCAGCTCATCCGTCAGGTAGCCGCTGGCCACCACCGACGTCTGATCGCCCGAGCCCTCTGCCTCAAGTGTCAGTTGGCGGATACCGAACTCCTCACCAATCTGCCCGGTTACCTTGCTGGCCTGGGTCAGCCCCAGCGAAAGCGCAGCCCGGCTCATCTGGCCTTCGTCGCCCTGGCTTTGGGGGGGCCTGCCAAGAATCACGTAGGACAAAGCTTCAGTCTGCGGCATATCGGGATTGGAGAACACCTCGGTCTCCGGTGATTGCACCGGCCCCGTCAGACGGATACCGGCAACCACGGTATCAACCCGCCGCACGGCTTCGATATCCAGATAGGGCTGAGCAAGATTGCCAACGAACAGGAGCCTGGCACGCCTGAGTTCGAGTTCCTGACCGTAGGCCTCATACTGGCCATTAACCAGCTGGAGTGTTCCCCGGGTATCCATATCGTTGGTGATCCTGAGGGACCCTTCGAGATCGCCTGTCACGCCGAAGGCCGAAAACGTCACCTGATCCTCACCCACCAGAACATTCACATCCATGTTCAGTGAGCGAACTACGGGTTCCTCCTTCTCAACACCTACGATGACTTCGTCTTCAGAAACCGACACGGCCTGCTCAGGCAGCCCCTTTATCTCGATGTCCCCTCTTGGGACTGCAACCTGCCCGGTGATTTCCAGGGTGCCTTCACGGAAAACCAGGGTCAGGTCCGGCTCCACCTCAACCTGGGCATAGGGCTCCACACTGAACGGTACGCGCTCCCCGGAAATCGTGATTTTCCCCCGCGGCGCCTGTTGCCAGTCGACCTCGCCATCCAGGATGGTCTGACTCCGGGCATTGCTCTGGATCCTGCCGCTGATCTGTGCCGAATAGCCCGAGAATTCAATAGTGGCAATCATCTCCTCAATGGGCAGCGGCAACCGGGGATCTGAAACCCGTCCATCCACCAGATGCAATTCGCCGGTCACAGCCGGCTTCATCAACGGGCCCGAAAGCTGACCCTGGCCATTCACTTTCCCCGCCACCTCATCAAGCCCGGACAGCAATCCTGCAAGGGCGATATCAAGCCCTTCCAAATTGAACGAACCCTCGACGTTGCGATTTTCGGAGTTCGGGTCCAGCCCCATGTCCAGCTCAAACCTGCCCAATTGGGGGCCAGCCAGACGAACGGCGACATCGGCCTGTCGAGGTTTGAGGGTGACCTCGGTGGTAAAGGCATCATAGTCGAGGTCTTCCCACTCACCATCGACCAACAGCTGGAATTCGCCATCACCTGCATCAAGATACACGCGACCATCCGGCCCTTCCGCCGTGGTGGTAAAATCGATCTCGCCATTTAACCGCGCATTCCAGCGCACGGTTTCCGGAAACAAGGGCGCCAAAGCGAGCGTTGGGAACCGGCTGATTCGGTAGGCGATATCGGGAACCGGAAGCAATGTCTGATCGTCGGCGCAAACGGTGCTTTGTTGCCAACGCCAACAATGGCTGCCAAAGGTCAGTTCACCGTTGGCACCATAGGCGAGGGTCGCTGGTGACTCCAACTGCCATCGCTGCGACTGTTCCGGAACATTTATCACCCCGGTTGATAGCTGCCCCTGCCAGGTTTTCCATTCGGAACCAGCACCACCCTCGAAAGCCAGCTCCAGGTCGGCTTCGGAATGCTCAGCCCTCAGGCTCACGGTATGCTGCCCCTGAGTGCCATTCGCCTGGAGCGTGAGCGTTTCAAGCTCCTGACCGCCCCCACCTATATTCTCCGCTTGCAACTGGCTTGTGAGCCTCAGCCCGTCGTCCAGGTCGGCCTCAAGGCTCAGGGCTTCAATGGTCAGTTGGTCGCGCCAGGCAAGGTTTTTGCCGCCCGCTCTCAACTCTCCCACCGGGCGCTCCGGCGTTCCTTCAGCCATCAGGGTCGCTTCCAGATTGCCGGTCAGGCCGGGGAGTACGATCTCGGGCTCAGGCAGGTTCAGGGCCAGATCGCCCCGCAACAGCTCGCCCCAGGTACCACTCCCTTCTACCCGGTTGGCACCGATCGCCAGACTCAGCCCAGACAACTCCCAGCTACCGGATGAGGTATCAAGGCGCCCTTCGAGGGATGCAGGGTTGGAACGCCAGTCACCCTTGAGGTTCCAGGTGGCGTTCATGGCAGGAATGGGACCGTCCCCGAGCTGCCCTTCGGTAGTGACATCGCCACTCAGGCTGGCTTCAAGAACCGGCACCCAGTATCCCGGATTGAAATTCTGCAGGGCCAGGGCTGCCTGCCAGGACAGTGGGCCGGCAAAGTTGACCGATCCGTTTCCGGTCAGCGACCCGGCGCCAGTGCTGATTCTCAGATCGGTCAGCGTGGTTTGCTCGTTGTCACCATCCACCGTGGTAGACAGATCAGCAAGGCCCTGAGGGCCGTCAACGCCCGCTTCAAGCTCCGCATGGTAGCTTCCCTCTCGCCAGGACACCGTGCCATCCAGCGATTGGAGCGTAACTGCCGGCTCTTCAAGGCCCGGGACCAGGGTGTACCAGGGAAACCCGCGCAAGCGGACATCGGCACTGGCCTCCAAGACCTCACTCCAGCCCACACGTCCGTTGGCCACCACCGTATTCCGTTCACTGCCATTCGAGCTATCCGTGGCCAGTTCAATACGGATGCCCTGTGCCGCCTGTGTGGTCACGAGGCCCTCAAGCGCCAGCTGCACCGGCCCGGTTGTACCGGGCAGTCGTGCTCGCCCCTGTGCACGGAAACCTTTCTGCAGACTGCCACGGGCCTCCACAGACCAGTCGTTGAGCACCAGGGTCTCCGGCAGCGCCTCAGCTGCCCGGAACTGGTCCGAGGTTATCCTGAGTCTTGCTGGCAGGCTGGGATCGAGCGGCGCGACCTGCCCCGAGAGTTTGGCATTCAGATAGCCGCGACTCGTGGCTGCCACCATCAGATCCCGCACGCTGCCAGAGAGTGTTGCATCCAGCGTCCACTGGTCACCGTAGGGAGGTGGAACCTCTGCCCTGACCTCAAGATTGACGGGCCAGTCCCGTCGGGTTTCTATCCGGCCGTTGGCAGAAACCGTGTAATCACCCAACCGATACCAGGCGCGCTCGATGGTCCAGTCAGCACCCGATCCGCCCGCGTCCAGCTCAAGCCGGTCCCAGACCCTGTTGCCATTGAAGGTGAAAGGGCCCATCCGGACGCCGCTGATATTCAGCGCCAGAGGCAAGTCGAGCCCAGGCAGCGTTATTGCACCGCCATCCCCCGATTTATCCGCCGGGGGCAACTGGGTAACCGCAAGCGTCTCTGTTTTCAGACCGTCAACACAAAGCTGTTTCCTAAAGAGGCAGGAGGGCGACCAGTCCACGAAAGGCGATTCAACAATAACCTCTACCCCATAACCTCGCCATTGCAGACGATCAGCCTGCCACTGGCCAAACAATGAGCCACGGTCGTTTTCGACCTGCAGCCCCGGGACCTGTTCAATGACCCACGCGGTCCCGGTCTCGGAACGCAAGGCCAGCAGAACCGCTGTCAGCAACAAGATGGGCGCGAGGATCAACACCCCGAGACATACAATCAGCCAGAAGCGAAGCCGGTGTGAGCGGGCCGGCTGTTCCTGTTGGTTGTCTTCGTGTCTGTCCGGTGTCTGCGTCAAAGCTCGGGCCCCATGGAAAAGTGAATCCGCCACTCCCCGCCAAATTCGCGATCCAGCCCTTTGGCAACGTCGAACCGCAACGGGCCCACCGGGCTGATCCAGCGAACGCCAATGCCAACGCCGGTTGCCAGAGGATCATTCAGATCATTGATGGCATTGCCATGATCGACGAACACCGCAGCCCGCCATTGGTCGGCAAACTGGTACTGATACTCACCGCTACCCACCATCAAAAAACGGCCGCCCACCGGCACACCATTTTCGTTTTCAGGCGAGAGTGTTTCATAACCATAGCCCCGGACGCTTTGATCGCCACCGGCAAAAAAACGGAGGGACGGCGGCACATCCGAGAAGCGGTTTGTGGCAACGGCTCCTGCCTGAAACCGGCCGACAAATCGGTGCTTGCTGGCTAAGGTAAACAAGCCCTTAACCAGCGCATTCACGTGCAGGATATCCACATCCGAGAGCACAGCCCGATGCGAGCCGGTAACATCAAACTGCAAACGATAGCCGCGGGAAGGGTCCAGGGGCGAATCCGCGTGAATCTTGGAGTAGCCTGCGCCCGGGAGCAGAAGCGTGCTCGTGCCCTTCTCGTCGTTGCCGATATTGAACCGTTCGCCCTCCCAACGTAGTGAGAGTACCTGGAGCCAGCCATTATCCAGCTGATGCTGCCACTGCTGGCCTAAGGTCAGAAGTTCCGATTCAACATTCTCGATATCCTCCCGCTGATATCCGGCCGTCAGACGGATCAGATCCGTCATGGGCGGGTCCAGAGGCAGTTCGTACCAGGTACTCAGATTCTGACGTGGCACCGAAAGCTCTGTCTCCGCACCCCGCTTGTGCCCCATGGGATTGATCCAGTGCTCCCGCCATGTGCCGCGGAACCGCGGACCCACGTCGGTCGAGAAACCGACGCCGGCCGATACCGAGCGTGCTTCGCGCCGAGTCAGTCCTACGCTAACGGGAATGACACCATTTTCGGCTTCTTGCGGTGAAATATTGATGTCGACATTGCTGAAATAGCCGCTGTTAAGCAGATCCTTGTTCAGCCGCGCAATTTCGTCGGCATGATAGGGGGTCCCCGGTTCAAAGGTGACGAAATCCCGCAGAAGCTCGATCTCGAACCAATGTCCCTCCTCGAAAGTGACCTCTCCCAGCTGATATCGCTGACCACTCTCATAAATGAGCGTGATTTCGGCGCTGCGCCTCGCCGGATCCACCTCCAGGGTGCGAGTGACAAACCTGCCGTCGAAATACCCCCTGCGCCGGGCACGGGTCTGGATGGTGTCTCTCAGGTTGGCGTAGTCGCCGTGATTGAGAATATCGCCCTCTGCCGGATGTGGCGGCAGATCAGAGGTAAGCCTTGCATCAGCCGCAGCCTCGCCCCGTATCTCCACGATCCGGGAGCTGACTCTCACCGGCTCACCGGGGGTAATGGACAGGGTGAGCGTCGCCGTTGTATCCGAGTCGCCCTCTTCTATTCGCCAGTCAATCAGGGGCCTGTAATAACCCAAGGCACGCAGGGCTTCCCGGGCCTGATTGACAGCCGTTGGGGCATATCGCCTCAGATTGCCGGCGCTTCGGCCTTCAACCTCACCAATGAAAGCCTCAGCGTTGGATTTGAGCTCTGGATAGTCACCTTCCACGTTAACAACCACCTGTTGAGCAGAAACCCACGACGGCAGCCAGCAGAGCAGCAGGATCAGAAGCCGGACCCGGCCCGAATTCACGACTTGGTAGATTGATAGCATCCGGCTATTTCAGTGTTGGTGGTAACAAGAAGGATTTACGTTAAAGCGTGGGAGTTTAATGGCAGACGGTCAAGTTAATCCATGGTTGACCCTCGGGCACGCGTCAGGCGGCGCCAGGGCAAGTCGTTTGTGGCTTCGAAATAAGCTAACCTGTCAGATACTTAGCAACAGACCGGACCCAGGCGAATGCTGAAAATAAATCGAGAAAACCTGAAATCCAGTCACCAGCTTATCTGGTTCATCATTGATTTCCTGATGCTGGGGCTGCTGATCATCAACCTTGCCTTCATTATCTGGGACTCGATCTACAACTTTGTCGCGGTTCAGAATCTCCTGAAAGAACACGCCCCCGCTATTCAGTCCGCCTACCACCCCATTCATGAACGCTTCATCTTTTACGATCTGATCTTTGTCAGCATCTTCCTGACCGAGTTCTTTGTTCGGTGGGGTTATGCCATAAAGGCCAAGGTGTATGACCGCTGGTACTTCTACCCCTTCATCCACTGGTATGACCTGGTGGGCTGTATTCCCGTAGGAAGCCTGCGTTTCCTGCGTATTCTGCGGGTGATCTCGATCATCTATCGCCTGCACCAGTACAAGATCATCGATATCACCAACACCAAAATCTACCGGTTCGTTAATTTTTATTATGAAGCCTTTATGGAAGAGCTCTCGGACCGCATTGTGCTCAAGGTTCTGAGCGGCGTGCAGCAGGAGGTCAGACGCGGCTCACCGCTATTCGACAAGATCCAGGAGGACATTCTCTACCCCCGGAGGGACATGCTCTCAGACTGGATTTCCAAACGCGTTGCTGAGGCAGCCCAGGAGGGCTACGTACCCAATCGCGGCGCTCTGCGCAGCTATCTGGAGGACCGGGTCGATAACGCCCTCAAGCAGAATCTTGAACTGTCGCGGCTGAAATACCTGCCGGTGGTCGGCCCCACCATTCAAGAGACCCTGGAAGAGGCCGTGGGAGATATCGTTGCCAACGTTATCCACCAGATTCTGGAAGACCTGGCCTCGGCCTCCAATCACGCCTTTATTGAAGACATCGTGAACGTGTTCCTGCCGACACCCGGCGAAGTGAGAGCCGACGAAACCCAGAACGAAGCACTGATCAATCTGATTATCGAGATCATTGATGCGATCAAGGGGCAGGTTAAAGTGAAACACTGGCGGTCCGAGTTGCCTTGACGAACCGGCGAGATTTTCCAGAAACCAACAACAAAGAGAACATCCATGGATGCATCGCACTTGCCACTGCACTACCAATCCGCCCATGACCTTTTGGCGCAGCTGGAGGCGGGCAGTCTGACCAGCGAAGCCCTTACTGCAGCAATTCTGGACCAGATCCGGAAGCACAATCCCGCCATCAATGCCGTTGTGACCCTGGATGAACAGCGGGCACTCGCCAACGCCCGTCAGGCCGATGAACAACGGGCAGCTAACGCGGTGAAAGGCCCTCTCCATGGACTGCCGCTTACCCTTAAGGACACCTGGGAAGTGGCTGGTATGACTTGCACCGCAGGCGCGCCGGCCCTTAGAAACCACAACCCGGGATACCACGCTGATGTTGTGCAGAAGCTGGAAGACGCCGGCGCCATTATTCTGGGCAAGACCAATGTGCCCATCTACGCCACGGACCTCCAGAGCTACAACAAGCTGTTCGGGGTCACCAACAACCCCCACAACCCGGCTCACACTCCGGGGGGCTCGTCGGGCGGCGCAGCGGCTGCTCTGGCCGCTGGCATGACACCCCTCGAAGTGGGCAGTGACCTGGCCGGCTCCATTCGCACACCGGCCCATTTTTGTGGTGTATTCGGCCACAAGCCAACCCGCTCTCTGGTCTCGTTTCGGGGCCACATTCCCGGACCGCCCGGCACCCAATCCCGTCCCGACCTGGCTGAGGGCGGCCCAATGGCGCGCAGCGCCCGGGATCTGGAGCTTTTGCTAAAAGTCATTGCCGGGCCACGGCCAGCCGAAGAGCGAAGCTGGGCGCTTCACATGGCACCGTCAGTGCTCCAGAGACTCGACCAGGCGCGGGTCGGCTATTGGCTTGAAGACCCACTGTGCCCGGTAGAGCAGGAACTCACCGAAGGCTATCAGGCCCTGGGAAAATCACTGGCAGAGCGGGGTGCACTGGTCACCGAAGTGAAGCATCCTTTACTGAGCCTTGAGCATATCCTTCCCGCTTACTTCAACCTGCTCGGCACTCTGCTCAGTACCTCCCTGAAACCTGCCCAGCGCCGTCAAATGAAATGGATCGCGCGACTCGAACCCTGGCTCAAATTCCTGGGCCCGATGACACCATTTATTGGTGAATACGGAAGGGGGGTGAACCAGCCCGTTTACCAGTGGATGGCCTGGAACGAAATGCGGGAGAAAATGCGCGCCGAAATCGAATCCCTGTTTCAGGAAGTGGACGTTCTGCTGACGCCGGTCACACCAACCACCGCCATCCGACATGACCACACCCATCCTGTCTTCAAACGCCGAATCACCGTCGCCGGCCAGCCACGGGCCTACATGGACCAGTTCTGCTGGATCGCCTTCGCCACCCTGCTGGGGTTGCCCGCCACCTCCGTGCCTATTGGCCGGACCCAGGACGGCCTGCCGTTCAATGTTCAGGTGATTGGTGCGCCGGGGATGGACTTGACCACAATTGGTTTTGCGGGACTCTTGGAAGAGGCCGGGTTGGCCGGATTTGAGCGGCCAACTCCGTTGGGATGATGCGGTGCTACAAAAAGACGCATTATTCATGTAGTGCTTATTGACACTCTGATCGACACTGGTACTTTGCATTTATAAGGATTCTTAGCCCGGCGATCGCTAATGACAACAAGAATATCTGCAGCAAAAAACAAGCCGACCGCTCTGTGTCTATTCCTTACACTCTGGCTGCTTACTGTTGCTCACGCGCACGGTGAGCAAAAGATCATCGTTAATCAATCCGTACCGATTTCAGATCCCGACTGGATCTATCTGAATCAGATCTTTGCAATGCAAATCAGAAAGTGGCCGGACGACAGCGCCATCCAGGTTTTTACCCTGCCAAGCACCTCGGACCTCCATCGGGAGTTCACAGTAGAACGGCTTAAGATCCAGGCTCATCAGCTCGACCGTATATGGAATCGCATGCTGTTTACGGGCACGGGAAAGGCGCCAACAGTGGTTGAATCAGAGGAAGAGATGCTGGAAATGGTGAAATCTACACCCGGCGCTATCGGATACGTGTCGGGCGAGTATCCGGTGAGTGATGTAAAGCTTTTGTCAGGAGCGCAAGAATGAACATACGTCTGATCAGCCTCCTGTCCGTTCTGTATTCTTTCGTTTTGCCGGTTAACGCGCTTGAATTACCCCTAGGTTCCGAAATACACGGTTTTCTCAGCCAGTCTTACCTGGTGAGCCCTGACAATCCATACGCCGGAACGGACTCTGAGGATGGATCTTTCAAATTTCGCGAAGTAGGAATTAACGGATTTACCGAATTTTCACCCGAGCTCCGTATCGCAGGGCAAGTTCTGAGCCGATATCGGGATAAGTCGGATGACGGAAAGGTTCGTATCGACTTTCTGCTCGCTGACTACCTTTTCTTCAGCGATCAATACAGCTCGGTCGGAGTCCGGGTAGGTCGGGTAAAGAACAAAATTGGTTTGTACAATGACACCCGAGACATCCCCTCTGCACGCCCGGGATTCAATGTGCCAGAGTCAGTTTATTTTGAGGCCTTTCGTGACACCCTGCTCTCTACGGACGGTGTAAATTTCTACGGCACCTCGTTAGTAAAGGACAACCTAATACAATGGGAACTGACTATTGGCAGAAAGGACGTAGACAGCGAAGATTTCGAATACTATACCTTTGCTCGTCCCGTTCCATCAGCCGACACCGCTGAAGTGCCTTTGAAGCTGTTCAGCGCAAGTGTCATTCCTGCATTCGACCGAGATTTGAAGCTTGGCTTGAGCGTCGCCGACGTTCGTGCTGACCTCGAGGGCACCCTCTCTGTTGCTGAAGCTCAGCAAGCGCTCTTGACTGCGCCCCCCAACGACTTTTTTGTTAACCCGCAAAACTATGTGACCGCAGCAGGTATTGATGGCCTCCTGACCATTATATCCGCGCAGTATAACTACCGAGATTTTGTTCTAGCCGCCGAGTATCTGAATTTAGAGAGTGATTTCGATGCTGAATTGGTGGGTAATCGGTTTTCAGAGAGCTCTAGTACCGAAGCGTATTATCTACAGGCGGAATGGTTCACCACCGCGCAAACATCCGTTTTTACGCGTTATGAGGAGCTGTACCTGAAACGGAGCGATCGCTCCGGTGCAGACTCCGCGACGGATTACAATCCTTACCGTGGTTTTGGACGAGGATGGACGCTCGGAGGCAAATGGTCGGTAGGTAAGGGCTGGTCAATCTCAGGGCAAGCAAGTTTTAACGAGGGAACCGCCTGGCTTCCAAATTTCGAGGGCATTGAAAATCACAACATCAAGAAACACTGGAATTTCTATGTGTTCTCTGTGAATTACCAGTTCTGATAAATCGGTAACCCCAACATGCTGCTCAGCCTGAAGTGGAAAGCCGTTGTTTTTTTGAGTCTGGTGCTGATCGTTGTCACCGGTGCGTGGGTCATCCAGCAAATCAACCGAACGGTGGCGAATTACGAGAACAGGTTGGCGGAGGGAGAGGTTCGCCAGCAACTCACTCTTGATCAACTACTTGACGATAATTTTCTCAGACTCTCTCAAGTCGCCCAGTTAATTACGGAAATTCCAGGAATTCAGCGGGCGACTGACCTTGCCGTCCGCTCCGGACTGCCCCAGGATCTTGAAAAGCAATGGGTCCTGCTGAACATCAATACTGGTATTGACTACATAGCTTTGTATTCGATTAACCGCGAACCCATGGGCAACGCTTTCAATCAAACGCAATTTCGTAGCCCGGACGCCCTTCAGACTGCCGTCACAGATGCCATGCAAACAAATGGTCGGGCGGTGCCCCAGTCATTTATATACTGTGGATTTGGCTGCTCTCAGTTTGTGATAGAACCCTTCGTTCTCCAAAACGGTGCAGAAGCGTTGATTGTCGTTGCCCAAAGCATCGCGGACGTAATCCAGAGATTCCAGCAACTGTCCGGAGACGACCTTGCGGTCCTTCTACCTCTCGGATCCGAGCCTGATCAAATACCCGGCGAAGACCGGATTTTTGAAAACTGGGAGTCCAAGCTCTGGGCGGCAAGCCAATTCAAAGATACCCAGACGTTGCTTACCTTTACCGAGAACGTTCATTCGCTAGATCAACTTGACTCCGAAGACGCCCTTGCCTTCGGTAATCAGACGTTTTCATTCAATTTCCTGTCTTTCAATTATAACCAGTCTGGTGACCTCCGCCCCTATCTTGTAACCGTCAGCGATGAAACCAGGCATTACGACACCATGGTCAACTCGTTAAAAACCAGCTTGCTGACTGGCCTACTTGCATTACTTGCCTCCGAAATTGCGCTGCTCCTTTTGATGCTCGGTCCGCTCAGGCGATTAGCCTCTGTAGTCGACGCATTGAACTTTCTTCCACAGCACGAATACCAGAAGGCCTTGAGTGTAATTGAGCGCGACTCCTCTAACCTGTTCCAAGACGAGTTATCATTGCTCGAGAACAGCACCCGATTCGTCACTCGAGAGCTCGAAGCTCTGCATATTGAGGTCGGAGAGAAAAACCGGTCTCTCCAGGATCAGATCGCCATCATCTCCCGCTCCCGGGCCTTTCTGGAACGTCTGATAGACAGCTCCCATCTTTTTATCGTCATCCAGACCTTCGATGGCGAAATTTTGAGCAGCAACTCAAAATTTAAGAAAATGTTCAGTCGTCCAGTACATAACTTCAATGATTTCTTCGCTTCCCGAAAAAGTCTGGACGACTTTCTCCAAAAACTAAGTGAAATCAAGAACAGCAGTAGGGATGTCCTACAGTTCGATTGCGAGTTCGTTAGCGACCGGGGGGGCATCATTTATCTGGACTGGACCTGCTGCATCGTCGAGGACGAGCGTGGACAAAGTGTCATACTCACAACCGGTATTGATCTCACCCAACGCAAACGAGATGAAGAGGCATTGGAGTGGCTGGCCAACAACGATCCACTAACTGGCATAGGGAACCGCCGGAGTTTTCAAACTGACTTGGGGAAAGTGCTGGATCTAGAATGCGAGGGCGCAATTGTTTTCATCGACGTCGATCGATTTAAACAGATCAATGATCTATACGGTCATACTATTGGAGACCAGGCGCTTATCCAAATCGCCGACTCCCTCAGGAAGAGCGTTCGCTCCAGCGACTCTATCAGCAGGCTCGCAGGTGACGAGTTCACCATTGTTCTTCCCGATATGCACCGAGAGCAGCTACCCGATTTCCTGGCCAAACTCTCTGGATTGCTGAACGGCCAGCTTCTGATTCCAACAGAGGGCCGCACCATCGAGTACAACGTCAGTGTTGGCGCTGCTCTGATCCCTGAGCATGGTGCAACGGAACAGGAGCTCATCGTCCACGCGGATATGGCAATGTATCAGGCCAAGAAAAAAGGGGGCGGGCAATGGCAGATCTTCGACCCCTCAAGTGGTGATCTGGCGGATCTACGACGCGATCACGACCTTTCATCTCTGCTTCGGCACGCGTTGAATCGTGACGATTTGTTCGAACTCAACTTCCAGCCAATTCTGTCTATCAAACATCAGACCGTGAGCCACTACGAAGTTCTGCTTCGGTTGAGAAATGCAAACGGAGAGGCGGTATTCCCGAATGATTTTATACCTGCAGCTGAGAGAATGGGGCTTATACAGCTGATCGATCATTGGGTTCTGGAAAGAGCCATTGACAGGATGTCCACTGATCGGTGCGCAGGGCACTCTTACAGTCTTTCAGTCAATGTTTCAGCGCCGACTCTGCAATCGCCGGAATTTCCAACCAGGGTAACAGACCTTTTGCAGAGCTATGCGCTAGACCCGGCTCTACTGGTCATTGAGCTTACTGAAACAGCCTACATCGAAAACTTCCAGATGGTGCTTAACAACCTGAAAGATCTCAGCAATAACGGAGTCATGGTTGCATTGGATGATTTCGGCGTCGGGTTTTCCTCATTCAGCTACCTGAAAAAGCTACCTCTGAGTTACGTCAAACTGGATGGCTCCTATATCCTTGGTCTGATCGAGAACCCTGACAATCAGGTGTTCGTGGAAAGTCTTACAAGGATGGTCAACGCCTTTGGGATGGAAACCATTGCAGAATTCGTTGAGGACGCAGAAACGCTGGCAAAGCTTGATAAGCTTGGTGTGGCCTATGCCCAAGGATACTTTATCGGGAAGCCCACGCCACAGCTTGAGGATATGCTCGCGAAAAACGAACACGCCTGATTCGGCAGCACTGAAAAGAGTCGGGGACTGAAAAGCAATCTCTTGAAC
>ERZ1699646.55-NODE-55-length-21954-cov-123.465170_pt1 | contig 21954 bp, 17 predicted proteins | sample MGYA00581515_ERZ1699646 | MGnify/ENA primary metagenome ERZ1699646 (study PRJEB42348, sample SAMEA6618691) | metagenome | isolation source: Polyester-degrading enrichment culture growing on monomer 1,4-butanediol, B | collected 2019-04-14 ... | reverse complement strand
CTTCCTTTTACCGCTGGCAAAGCAACTGGACCGGAAAAACCTGTTCGCCGGCCTGAAAATCCACACCTTCCGGGCCCACATCCACTTGGCAGGCATCCTGTGCATGGTCATCGCCCTGGGCAACCTGCCCCTGGCGACTGCCAACGCAGTGTTCTATGCAGCGCCGATCCTGGTCATGGTGCTCTCGGTGTTCCTGTTCCGGGAAAAGCTGACTCCACTGAGCGTCACCGCTGTGTTCAGCGGCTTTGCCGGCATCGTGCTTATCCTTCGGCCGGTGGAGTTCAACTGGGCGGCCGTGGCGGCACTCGCCTCAGCCTTTGCCCTGGCCATCAACGCCGTACTGGTGAGGAAACTGCCGAAACAGCAGAGCACCGTCCACAAACTGTTCCTGAACTACCTGCTGATTCTGCCAGCGGCTGGTGCCCTGGCCTGGTGGGAAGGTGCCGAATGGGATTCGGGCATCCTGATCGGCGCCATGGGCTCGGCGCTGTTCATTCTGGGCTACAACATTACCGTGCTGCTGGCCTACCGGCAGGTGGATGCCAACCAGGTTACCAGCGCCGAGTACACTGGTCTGATCTGGGCCGTGGGGATTGGCTGGATCTGGTTCGGGGAAGTGCCCGACCTGTGGTTCCTGGCGGGCAGCCTGATGATTGTTGTGCCCTTGCTGCTGATCGGGTTGCAGCACCGGCGCAGGGAACCGCCCAGGGGATTCAATCCGGCCCCTGAGCAACAGGAACCCAGGGGCCGGGAGGCGTCATTCAGTGCCGGGAAGATTCGATTAGCACATGAGTGTCGTGAATGATCCGACCGATCCTGGCCTCCGGTGGCAATCCGTCACCGTAGCCCAGCTTGATGCGGTAATGGCCCGAATGGTGGCGATGCCAGTCACGCCGGCGGTCATAGCGGTCACGATAGACATCGCGCTTGTGTTTCTTGCCCCAGTGACGCTTGTCAGCATGATATCTGTGGCGATCGTGGTACTTTCGGTCCCACTTATGCTGCTTGTGGTGCCGGGGCTTGTGATGATGCCGATCATAACGGTCGTCGCGGTAATGGGCCTGCAGGAACTTTTTCTGTTGGCCCGGCGGCAGGGCATTGCCCCGCTCATGGTGCTTTTGCCAGCCGTGACCACGGCGGTCATCGTCGGCCATCACCGGAGCAGATCCCATCAGGAAGGCCGTTATCAGGCTTCCGATCAACAATCGTTTCATGATGATTCTCCCGTTCTGTTCAGAGACGGATCCTGCATCCGGACCCAGTGCCGGATGCCTCTGAACCCAGATTATCGAACCGGGAGAGAATGTCAGTGCCCCGGGGCGGGCTTTGCAGGATCTTTACGAAATGCCCGGTCTGCTTGACGTTCTAGTGGCCCTTCGTGTCGTTTTCGAAGGCAGACTTCAGGTGGGATTCAAGGGCAAACGTGTGGGGACAATCGGCACCGAGGACGCGGAGCGATTCAGCCAGCCGTAACAGATACTCGGCATTGGGACCACTAGGCCCCGAGGCAGAGGCGATTTGCCTGGCAATGTCGGCGTCCGGCGCATGGCCGAGGAAGGCTTCGTTGTCTTCGGTGGCAATGTAAACCAGACCCTCGGCATGACTGCCATCGTCGAAAGTGAGCCTGGTACTCAGGCGCAGATAGCCGTTCTTCTCCCGTACATCCAGATGTTCGAACACATTGGGCGACACCCGGAATGCCATACCCTTGCAGACGGCCTCCGGTTTTTCTATCAGGGTTACCACCCTGCCAGGCGCCTCGGGGGTTCCCCGGTGATCGTGGGACCCCTGCCAGAACCGCCGCTCCCAGCCCCGAATCGACGCCGGACGCTGTTCCAGGAAGGGAAAATCGACCTTGTAGATCAAGGAACCATAGCCGAACAACCAGACCGACTCGACACCGGAAAAATCGTGCCTTTTGCGATTGTGTTCAATGGTATTGGCAGACATCAGACACCCTGCAGCAACAACGGACCGCCGAATACTTTAGGTGGAGGCAATAAAACCGGCAATACCCGTCAGGACAATTTCAGCCGCCATGGCCGAGAGGATCAGGCCGCTGATCTTGGACATGATGTTCAGGCCGGTCTTGCCCAGCACTTTCTCAAGATAGCCTGACAGGTGCAGCAGAACCGCCAGGATCAGCAGGCTGGAAACCAGCCCCAGCAGCCCGCCAACCACCTCGGAGACCCGGTTGAGCTCCGCACCGTACACCATGATTGCACCAATGGTGGCCGGGCCAATCATTACCGGAATGGCCAGGGGCACGACGGCAATATCGTCCCGATCCTCATCAGGCAACCCCGTGGCGTGATTCCGCGTACCACTGGTCACCAGACTGATGGCGGTCAGAAACAGCAGGCTGCCAGCACCGATCCGGAACGAATTAAGAGTAATGCCGATGGCGCTGAACAGCAGCGGACCTGCAAAGAACAGGATCACGCCGAGAATAAACGCCGACACACAGGCACGGCGAATGATCGATGTCTTCTCGGTTGCCGGCAAACCCCGGGTCAGTGCCAGGAACATGGTCACCACGAAAAATGGCGCCAGCAGGAATAGAAAGCGAATGGTGCTGCTGATGTAGGTGGCAAAAAACGTCTCAATCATTCCATGTCGTCCAGGAGTCATAAAAAGGCGGCAAGCATAGCTTGCTACAGTGCTATCTGCCGTAAGGAACTGAACGTATGGCCGGGCTCAGGCCGGTTCAGGGCGACAGCTCTTCCAGGTAGGTTTCGCCATCGGCATACAGCGAGGCGAACTCCTCCTCTGGCACCACGGTCACCGCAATCTCCGGTTCATGGTCACCGCCACCCAGTAAGACGCCGCGCATGGGGGTAATATCGGAAAAGTCCCGCCCCCAGCCGAGGGTGATATGTTCCCGATCCGCCCTCAGGGCGTTGGTGGGATCCAGCTCCAGCCAGCCGAAATCCGGTACGAATACGGCTACCCAGGCATGGGTGGCATCGGCGCCAACCAGTCGCTCCTTGCCCTCGGGCGGATGGGTGAGGATATAACCACTCATGTAGCGGGCAGCCAGGCCGACCGATCGCAGGCAGGCAATCATGATGTGGGAGAAATCCTGGCAAACGCCTCGACGGGCCTTGAAGGCCTGCTCCACCGGGGTAAAGGTTTCCGTTGCCGAGGCATCGAACTTGAAGTCGCGGTGGATCATCCGCATCAGGGCATCTGCCGCCTCCACCAGGGGCCGGCCCGGAAGAAAGGCCTCTCGTGCGTAGGCGGCATACTGGGAATCAATGGGCACGTTGGTGGAGACAAACCGGAACGCCGTGGCCTGAAGATGGTCCGGCGGGAACTTCCTGTCTGCACGGTACCGCAGGCTATCGCGCACGGCCTCCCAGGGCACCTTGGCAGCCGCAGCCGAGGGCTTCGGCCGGTCGCGCAATTCCACCCAGAACTCGCTGACGATCTCCAGGTACTCGTGGTCACCGGTGAAATGAATCTTGGTGATCCGGTTGCCGAAGCAGTCGAGAAACGAGCGCCGTGCCGACGGCTCCGGCGAGATCGCCAGGTGGTGCTCAAGGTTTCTTTGCCACGGAAGCGCCCGTGGCGTCAGCCTCAGCAAATGATGGGACTCCCCCACCACCTGGTCGTACTGGTACAGGGTCTCATGACGCACATGGTAACGGACAAATGTCATGACAGCCCCCTCAATCCGGTTTCACAGGCCGGTCCGAATACCGGGTGTGAATGAAACACTGCCGCTGGATTTCATCCGATACACGATAGGCCTCCGACCGGATGTCGTACAACAAATCCGCCAGAACCTCGCAGGCTTTGTCCGGTCGTTTACGCTCAAATGGATGCAGATCAAGTGCCTGGAGACGCTGAAGTGATTCGTTCAGGTCCGGGGGGAAGAGTTGGCCGGTTTTCCGACTCATCTCCGGCAGATCCTTCTGTAGCTGCCGCAGCTGGAACATCACCGAATGGGGGTTGCTCGCGTCGATCACCAAGGTATGAATGACGCCCAGCAACTCCGGTGTCCGACGGTATCGGGTCCGATAGGTCACTTCCGAGTTGGCCACTTCCAGCAGCCACTCCAGCATCGCCTGACGGCTGAATCTGTCGCTCAACAACGGCACGCAGATCAGGGTACAGAGATTGGCAAGGCGCTCCAGGCGCCGACCGATCACCAGGAAAACCCAGCTGGCATCCCGTGTGATGTCATCCATGGCGAAGCCGGCCAGGGAGATACAGTCCAGCAACACCAGATTCAACGCCCGAATGGACTGGTCCGGGGTGGTTGGCGCCGGTCTCAGGGGCTTACCCACCCGATTCAGCGTGTGCCAGTTGTCGGAGGACAGCCTATCCCGAACCTGGCTGGCATTGAACAGCAGCGCCTGGAGAATGGCCGCGATCGAACCAGGGGATGTCACGTCGCTCACCGCCCTGAGCAACACGTCTGGAAGCGGCTCGGGTACCGCGTCTTCTTCAGGTTCCGGGAGAGTGCCGAACTGCTCGGCCGCCTGCTGGAGCCCGAGCAGGGCTTCCTCGCTGGCCTGGTCGTGCCCCGACAGGCGGTTGAAAGCCGCCCGCAACAGCCGGGCGGTACCTTCCGCCCGCTCCGAGTGCCGGCCCATCCAGAACAGGTTTTCGCCCACCCGCGAGGGCGTGTCCCGCTCTCCGTCTAGCAGGTCGGAAACCTGCAGACGTTTCTTGATCAGCGATTTGGAGGGTGCCGTATAGCGAGCCTGCACCCAGGTATCCTTTGAAAGTCCACCCCGCTGCATGGAGATGACTTCCACACCCTCATCCATGGCCACCCGGGTCAGCCCACCGGGCATGACCCGCCAGCCCGAAGGCGTGGCTGCCGCGAACAACCGCAAGCCGATAGACCGGGTTTCCAGTGGCTGGTTCGGGTCTCCCTTCCAGACCGGTGCCTGCGACAGGTGCACCAGTTCCTGCCCGACGAAGGCATGGGGATGGGCGTGCATCTTCTTGATCAGCGCCTCCCGCTCGGCACCTTTCACCTGATAGCCGAATACCGGTTCCATGCGCATGCTTGCGAACGCTGGCTTGATCACCAGTTCGTCCAGGTGCTCGATCACATAGTCCAGGGCCGGTTTCTCACCACACCACCAGGACGCCACCGATGGCATGACAAGAGACGAGCCCAGCAATTTCTTCGAGATCTCGGGCAGGAAGCCGAACAACGCGGCACTCTCGAGAACGCCTGATCCCAGGGCATTTGCCATCAGCACCTTGCCTGCCCGCACCGCACCCAGCAGCCCGGGAATACCCAGCACCGAATCGGCGCGAAGCTCCAGCGGATCACAGAAACCGTCGTCCAGCCGGCGATAAATGGCATGCACCCGGCGCAGGCCCTGGAGGGTTTTCAGGTAGACGGTGTCATCACGCACGGTCAGATCCTGGCCTTCAACCAGGGGGAACCCCAGATAACGGGCCAGGAACACGTGCTCGAAATAGGTTTCGTTGAACCGCCCGGGGGTCAGAAGCACGCAAAGCGGCGATTCGGTTCCGGCTGGCGACATACCCGCCAGGCTGTTCTGAAAGCCCTGGAAAAACTCAGAAAGGTTGGTCACCGGCAGGTTGTGGAACGGCGCCGGGAACGCCCGGGAAATCACCAGCCGGTTCTGAAGCGCGTAACCAGCCCCGGAAGGCGCCTGGGTTCTGTCCGCCATCACCCACCAGCCGCCGTCCGGCGCGCGCGCCAGATCCACGGCGTACAGGTGCAGGAAACGGCCACCCGCAGGCTGGATACCCTGGCAGGGCCACTGGAAGCCCGCCTGTCCATAGACCAGGGCCGGCGGCATAAGCCCCTCTTTTAAAAGCGACTGTTCGCCGTAAAGATCGGCCAGAACGCTGTCCAGCAGCTCCGCCCGCTGGGCGACGGCTTTCGAAAGCCACTGCCACTCATGAGAACCCAGCACCAGCGGAAGCAGGTCCACTTCCCACGGGCGGGTATCGCCACGAGGGTCTTCGTAGACGTTGTAAGTTACGCCGTCCTCGGCGATGGCGTTGGATACCGCCTGGGCCCTGAGGTTGAGACCGGCCACTGACTCCAGGTTAAGCTGCTGCAATAACGGCCGCCAATGGGATGGCGGCACGGAGCCCATGGAGCCAAGCTCATCGAACCGATGCGGCACCGGGTGGTACTGGCGGAGGATGTCAGTTACTGCGCGCTGCTTCGCCACCGTGAATTCAGGCTCCGTTGGTCAGTGAGCTGGAAGCATAGCCGCTTTACAGTCCCCTGAGCCAGTATCAAACGGTAAGTTCCCACATGTTATTTGTGATACCGCAAATCCAGGGTGAACGGGAACTCCCGGTGCTCCGGCACCGGCCGCAGGGGTTGCTGGCCTGAGCTGTGGCCCATCCGGAAGAAACGCGCCATACGGCGGCCTTCAGCCTCGAACGAATTCACCGGCAGCGTCTCGAAATTCCGGCCACCGGGATGGGTCACGTGATACTCACACCCGCCCAGGCTGCGTTCATTCCACGTGTCCACAATATCAAACACCAGCGGCCCATCCACCCCGATGGTCGGGTGCATGCACTGCGACGGCTGCCATGCCCGGTAACGGACACCAGCAACCGATTCACCCACCATGCCGGTAGGCTGAAGCGGCAGCGGCACCTGATTGCAGGTGATCTGGTAGCGATCCGGCGCGGCGCCGCGCACCTTCACCTGCAAACGCTCCAGTGAGGAATCCACGTAACGGGCAGTACCGCCAATTGCGCCGTGCTCCCCGGTGACGTGCCAGGGTTCCAGGGCCGAACGCAGCTCAAGGGTGATGCCCTTGACCTTGTAATCGCCGATCCGGGGGAACCGGAACTCGAAATGGGGCGCGAACCACTCACTCTCGAGCGGGTAACCACGGGCCTTCATATCGTCGATCACATCTTCGAAGTCCTGCCAGACATAGTGGGGCAGCAGGAAACGGTCGTGCAGTTCGGTGCCCCAACGCACCAGCCCTGGCGGCTTGTAGGGTTGCTCCCAGAAGCGCGCGACCAGCGCGCGCAACAGCAGCTGCTGGGTCAGGCTCATGCGGGCATGGGGCGGCATCTCGAAGGCACGCAGCTCCAGCAAACCGTGACGCCCGCCCGGACCGTCCGGGGAATAGAGCTTGTCGATACAGAACTCGGCTCGATGGGTGTTGCCCGTGACATCCGTGAGCAGATCCCGGAGCAAGCGGTCCACCACCCAGGGCGCGACTTTTTTGCCCACCGGGCAGAGCCGCTCCATCTCCTTGAAGGCCAGCTCCATTTCGAAGACATGGTCGTTACGGGCCTCGTCAATCCTGGGGGCCTGGGAGCTGGGGCCGATGAACAGGCCGGAAAACAGGTAGGACAGACTGGGATGGTTATGCCAGTAGCTGATCAGGCTGCGCAACAGATCCGGGCGCCGCAGGAACGGAGAATCCTCGGCCTTTTGCGAACCCAACACAAAATGGTTGCCGCCACCGGTGCCGGTATGACGGCCGTCCATCATGAACTTCTCGGACGTGAGCCGGCATTCGTAGGCGTCTGCATAGAGCGTCTCGGTCTGTTCAACCAGCTCATCCCAGGTCTTGACCGGCTGTACATTCACTTCGATCACCCCCGGGTCCGGCGTGATGCGGAAATGACTCAACCGTGGGTCGGAGGGTGGCTCATAGCCTTCCAGCAAGACCGGTTGCTTGAGCTCTGCGGCGGTCTTCTCGATGGCCGAGACCAGCGCAAGATAAGGCTCAAGCTCCGCCAGCGGCGGCATGAAAACGCGAAGGATGCCATCCCGGGGCTCCACACAAAGGGCCGTTCGGACAATCTCGGGTGCTGACTTGCCTTTGACAGGTGGCTCCAGCTCCGAAGACGGCTGGCCAGCCTGGCTGTGGCTGTTCCACTGACGGATCTGTTCGCTGACAGGCAAGGGCCCGCGAGGGGCAAACGGGTCCTGTTCGTGGATCCAGGGGTAATCCGCTTCTTCCACCCAGGGCTGACTGTCCAGGGGCAGCCGGTGGCCCATGGGGGAGCCGCCCGGAATCAGGTAGCAACGCTCACTGCGCAGGAACCAGGGTCCGGTCTCCCAGGCCTTCTCCTTTTCGGAAACACGCAGTGGCAGCACGTAGCCGACGGGCTCATCCAGACCCCGGCTGAATATCTGCTGAAGCTGCTTCCGCTCAAGGGCATTCTCAAGCTTGGCATCAAAGGGATCGACGTTGACCGGCAGCCGTCGTTCCCGCCAAAGGTAATAAAAGGCATCCTCGAATCCCGGGAACAGGTGCTTTTCATCGACACCCAGTTCCGTCGCCAGGGCCGACAAAAACCGGTGAGCATCTTCCGGGCCTGCCTTGCCTTCCGTGCGTTCGTCCGCCAGCCAACGCTCGTCATGCCAGATCGTCTCGCCATCCTTGCGCCAGAAACAGTTCAGTGACCAGCGGGGCAGCGGCTCTCCCGGGTACCATTTGCCCTGGCCGAAATGCACCAGCCCACCGGCACCATAGCGGTCCCGCATCCGGTGATAGAGCTCAATGGCCTTCTTGCGCTTTGTGGGGCCCATGGCCTCGGTGTTCCACTCGGGCTCATCACGGTCGTGATTGGCCACGAAAGTGGGTTCACCGCCCTGAGTCAGACGCACATCGAGCTCGGTCAGGCGCTGGTCCACCTCATGCCCCAGATCCACAACGCGTTGCCACTGCTCCTCGGTGTAGGGTTTGGTCACCCGCGGCGCTTCCCAGATGCGCTGGACGCCCATCTGATGCTCGAATTCGACCTCGCAGTCTTCCACCATGCCGGATATGGGCGCGGCCGAAGACGGATCCGGGCTGCAGGCCAGCGGAATGTGACCTTCCCCGGCAAACAGGCCAGACGTGGGATCCAGTCCCACCCAACCGGCGCCGGGCAGGAAGACCTCGCACCAGGCGTGCAGGTCAGTGAAGTCTTCCTCCGCGCCCGAGGGGCCATCCAGTGCTTTCAGGTCCGCCTTGAGCTGAATCAGGTAACCGGAGACGAACCGCGCTGCCAGCCCAAGGTGCCGAAGCGTCTGGACTAGCAACCAGGTGGAATCCCGACAGGATCCGGAGCCTTTTTTCAGGGTCTCTTCCGGCGTCTGCACGCCCGGTTCCATCCGGATCAGATAATCAATCCGGTTGGCTAGCCGCTGGTTTACGCCCACCAGGAAATCCACGCTGGGCGTTTCCTTGCGGTCTATGGTGGCCATCCATTTCCGGAATTCCGGTGTTTCCGGCAGTTTCTGCAAGTAAGGCGCCAGCTCCGCCGTCTGCCATTCCTCATACTCGAAGGGAATGGTCTCCGCCCGGGGTTCCAGGAAGAAATCGAACGGGTTGATCACCGCCATCTCGGCAACCAGGTCCACCGTGATCTTCAGCTCGTCCGTCTTTTCCGGAAATACCAGCCGGGCCAGATAATTGGCCTGCGGGTCCTGCTGCCAGTTCAGAAAGTAACCTTCCGGCTCAACCTTCAGTGAGTAACTGAGAATTCGGGTTCGCGCATGTGGACAGGGGCGCAAACGAACGATCTGCGGCCCCAGGGTGATAGGCCGCTCGTAGCGATAGTGAGTGGTGTGGCTCAGGGCAACGTGAATCGACATGGAACCTATCTCGCAGGCGAATAGTGTTGGGAGTTTCAGGCTGTCTCGTAGACAGGAAACCAGGTCTCTGCAATGTCGTCGTGAAGCTCACCGATCTCCAACTGCAGGTTCTCCAGGAACAGGATCACGTCCTCCTTGCGAATCAACGCATCCACGTCGCCTTCACGGGTGTGACGGACCGCCTGCAGCGCCGTGCGCAGCGGAATCTCGTTCCTCGGCAGGCGGTCCAGGGCACCGGCGACCTCACTGAGACTATGCAGCACAGACCTCGGGAACGGCTCGTTCTGCAGCAGGAAGCGAATAACCAGGGGCCCGCTGACCTTGCGCCGCACGTTATGGCGGTACATCTGGAAGGCACTCTGGTAGCGCAGAACGCTGGTCCACAGCAGCCCGCCATAGGTTTCCGTGCCGTCCCAGCCATCGAGGAACTGCAGGGCGCCCACTTCAATCTGACGGGTGGCCATGTCTGCCCGCTCAAGGTTGCGACCCACCCGGATGAAGTCGTAGCCCTCGTCGTGACTCATGCAACCGGCCAGCAAACCATTGAGCATCTGGCAGCGACCGACGATCTCGTTCAGGAACTCGTACCGCGCCCGTTTCCCCACTCCCTGGTCGATGTGCTCCTGGATGTAGCGGTACAGTTCATTGATGACTTCCCAGGCGTCGGTCGGCACCTGGTCCCGGGTGGTGCGCACATTCTCCCGGGCAGCCTTGATGCAGGAGGCGATGGAACTCGGGTTGTAACTGTCGGCCATCAGAAACTTCACACAGTTGCGCTCATCGGCCTTCTGGTGGTGCTGGTCAAACAACGCGCCCATGCCCGTTACCGCCACCAGCCCCTTCCAGGACAGCTGGGTCTCCTTGGGCATATCCAGCGCCAGGGAATTGAAAGCCATGATCATCCGGGCGTTGTTCTCGGCCCGTTCAAGGTATCTGGCCATCCAGTACAGTCTTTCCGCTACACGTGACAGCACATTAGTTCTCCTCGTCCACGATCCAGGTATCCTTGCTTCCACCGCCCTGGGAGGAATTCACCACCAGGGAGCCCTTGCGCATCGCTACTCGCGTCAGCCCGCCGGCCGTTACATAGGTTCGCACGCCCTGCAACACGAACGGCCTCAAATCCAGATGCCGTGGCGCCAACCCCTCGTCGCAAAGGGTGGGCGCCACCGACAGGCTCAGCGTGGGCTGAGCGATGTAATTGCGCGGGTTCTTCTTGATCAGGCGGGCGAACTCGGTGCGTTGCTTCTTGGTGGAATGCGGCCCCACCAGCATGCCGTAGCCCCCGGATTCGTTCGCCGGCTTCACCACCAGCTCGTCGAGGTGCTCAAGCACATACTCCTGGTCCTGCTTGTTCACGCACATATAGGTGGGCACGTTCGGGATGATCGGCTCCTCATCGAGGTAGTAGCGGATCATGTCCGGCACGAAGGCGTAGATCACCTTGTCATCGGCCACGCCGGCACCGGGCGCATTGGCGAGACCAACCTTGCCGTTGCGCCAGGCCCGCATAAGCCCGGGTACACCCAGGGTGGAATCCGCCCGGAACACCTCGGGGTCAAGGAAGTCGTCATCAATTCGGCGATAGATCACATCGACACGCTCCAGTCCCTCGACCGTGCGCATGTAGACACAATCGTCCTCACCCACCACCAGGTCAGCTCCCTCCACCAGTTCGGCGCCCATGCGCTGGGCCAGGAAGGAATGCTCGAAATAGGCGGAGTTGAAAATACCCGGCGTGAGCACCGCAATCTTCGGGTGATCCTGGGGCCGGGGCGAGATTGACGCCAGCATGTCGAACAGCTGATTGGTGTAGTCATCCACCGGCAGGATGCTGGTGTTGTCGAACAGCTCCGGGAACACCCGCTTGGTGAGCTGACGGTTCTCCAGCATGTAGGAAACGCCCGAGGGAACCCGCAGGTTGTCCTCCAGGACATAAACTTTGCCGTCCTTGTCCCGTACCAGGTCCGATCCGCAGATGTGGGCCCAGACCCCCAGGGGTGGCGTAAAGCCCCGGCACTGCTCGCGGAAGTTCTTGGAGTTGGCGAACACGTACTTGGGGATCACCTTGTCCTTGACGATGTTCTGATCGTTGTAGATGTCGTTGATGAACATGTTGAGGGCGGTCAGGCGCTGGGCAAGTCCCTGCTCAATGGTCTCCCACTCGCGGAGCGAGATCACCCGGGGAATGATGTCGAACGGCCAGGCCCGGTCGATATTCTCGCCCTCACTGTAGATGGTGAAGCTGATCCCCATCTCCAGTATCGCCAGCTCGGCCGCTTGCTGGCGTGCCTGGATTTCCTCTGAACCGAGATTGCCCAGGTAGTCGGTAATCGCCGTGGCCGCGCGTCGGGGCTTCCCCTTTGCAGCGATCAGCTCATCGTAGAAGTCATTTGGATCGTAATTTTTCCAGTCTATCGATTTGTTCTTTTTCATTTGGGGTCCTTTCGTTAACCACCGCGTGCTATTCGGTGCACCAGACGGAGCTTTTCGACCACCGGAGCTGCCAGCACGAAGGGGTAGGCGTCCTCGTGCCCCATGCTCCGGTTCAGGCTGTTAAGTGCGAGCGTGAGGGGAAACCAGTGCTTGATCAGCGCATCGAAGTCGTCTGCCTGATAAGGATCAAAGGCAGGATCAAGTTCACTGCGCGTCGGGCTCTGTTCGGCATGCAGTCGCAGGCCGAACTGCCAGGCCGTTTCCAATGTGTCCACCATATGCAGGTAGTGTGCCCAGGTCTCGGCCCAGTCTTCCCAGGCATGGCTGCTGGCGTAGGCGCTGATGTACCAGCTTTGCCAGTCACCCGGCGGACCGCACTGGTAATGCTGGTCCATCGCCTGTTTATAGTCTCTGGTGTCATCGCCAAACATCTCCCGGACCGGCCCGAGCCATGGCCCGGACCGGACCAGCAGATCCCAGTAGTAATGGCCGGATTCGTGGCGGAAATGCCCCAAAACGGTGCGATAGGGTTCAGCCATCTGGCTGCGCATCCGTTCCCGTTCCACCGGGTCCGCCTCGGCAATGTTCACGGTGATCACGCCATTGGCATGGCCGGTTTTTACCTTCGACCGCTCGTCAAACATCGCCGGCTGGTCGGCCAGAAAATCGAATGCCATGCCGTACTGATCTTCGTTCCTGGGTTCGCAGGGCAGCTTGAGACGCAGCACGGAATACACCAGGCGCCGTTTTTCCTTCTCAAGACGGCGCCAGAGATCCTGATTTTTGGGGACACTGAGATCGGGAATAGTGCGATTGAGGCGACAGGCAACACAGAAAGCGTGAGGGTCGGTCAGAGGGATCAGCCAGTTGCAGGTGCCCTGGCTCTGGTAGTTGCCACAGAGCCGGTAAAGATCGCCCCGGGCGACTGCCGCCCAGGTGCCATCATCTTTTGGCTCGATAGCCAGCAAGTCCATGACATCGGGTGCAAAGCCGAGGCCAGACCCGCAACTGGTACAACGACAGTTTTCAAAATACAGCAGGTTGGCGCATCGGCCGCAGTGAAACAGCTTCATCGGGGGACATCCTTGGCCGATACCGGCAAGACCATTGCTTCAAGTATTGGCCATTCGGGCCAAAACGCAACTTAACTACCGCGAAACCCGACCGGATGCCCCCGAAAATCCGACGCTAGACAGCCATGGCAGTCTCAGTTCCGGAAACGCTGTCACTCGCGCCTTTACACAGGTATTGCTCTGAGTCGAAGCGCCGCGTCTGGTTCCGGAACTGCCACGTAAAGCCCGGCCACAGTGTGGTGTTCTTACCGTTTTCATTCACGTACCAGCTCTTGCAACCGGTTTGCCACACGGAGTCGCCCAGCCTGGCATGAACAGAGGCGTTGTAACGGCTCTGGGCATCCGGTTTCACGTCGATGCTGGTCCACTGCTGCCGGCGCATCTGTTGGAGGGCATCCAGCACGTACTGGATCTGACTCTCGATCATATACACCATGGAGCTGTGGCCCAGACCGGTGTTCGGTCCCATCAGCATGAAGAAATTCGGGAAGCCACTGACGGTGGTGCCTTTGTAAGCCTCGGCGCCGTCTTTCCAGGCATCCAGCAGGTCCTGGCCATTGCGGCCAAAGATCATGCCCGCAGGGATCGGATCCTGGGCCCGGAAACCGGTTCCGTAGATGATGCAATCCACCTGCCGCTCATTGCCCTGACCGTCGATCACGGTGTTGCCCTGCACCTCACGGATACCCTCGGTCACCACATCCACATGGTCCTGTGCCAGTGCCGGATAGTAGTTGTTGGAAATCAGCACCCGCTTGCAGCCGAAATGGAAATCCGGAGTGACCTTCCTGCGCAGCGCCTTGTCCGAGATCTGGCTACGGATATGCCGGCGGGCCTGCAGCTCACCCAGTTTCAGAATCCGCGGGTTGCCCACAAAGCCCAGCACCCGTGCCTCAAGCGACCAGTAGATACTCTGGCGGAAGGCGTTGAGTGTTTGCGGGAACATCCGGAACAGCCGCTTCTCCAGCGGCCGGATGGCCCGATCCGGCTTGGGCATGATCCACGGCGGCGTGCGCTGGTACAGGTCCACCCGTGCCGCCTGCTTTGCCACTTCGGGAACAAACTGGATGGCAGAAGCCCCGGTGCCGATCACCGCCACCCGCTTGCCGCGCAGATCGTAGTCGTGATCCCAGTCCTGGGAATGAAAGCGCTTGCCGGTGAAGGACTCGATTCCCTTGATCTCCGGATAAGCTGGTGTACTCAATCCCCCCATCCCGGAAACAAGGATATCCGCCTTCAACGTGCTGAATTCGGGCAGGCTTTTATCGGTGCGATCCAACCGGTCTCCAGGCTTCATACCCTTGTCCTGCATATACGCCCACAGCGCATGCGCATCACTGATCTCAAGGGTCCATCGCTGTCGGTTCTCGTCAAATCGCGCCCCGGCCACACGGGTGTTCAGCCGGATGTGCTTCATCAGTCCGTATTTCTCGGCACAGTGCTTCAGATAGGCCTTGATCTCGTGCTGCTGGGCATACATCCGGCTCCAGTTGGGGTTCTGCTCGAAGGAGAAGGAGTAGAGTGCAGACTGCACATCACAGGCACACCCCGGGTAGTGATTCTGGTGCCAGGTGCCGCCAATGTCGTCACTCTGTTCCAGGATCACGAAGTCGTTGTAGCCGGCTTCCTTGAGTTTGATTGCCATGCCCAGGCCGGAGAAGCCGGTGCCGATGATGGCGATCTGTGTGTTCTGTGTCATTGCTGCACTCCTGCGTTGGCCTGCCTGGCCTTGTCTGTTGTTGTCCGACTGTTCATGATGTCCGGTAGACACATGTATACACAGGTTGGTAGACAGCCGTATACTCCTGGATCGGTGATTGGCCTCGGTTGACTGGTAGTTGGCCTTTACGGCGGGCTCTGGTTGGGGGGCTGGCCGTTTGTGGGAAGGTGGCCCCGACAGCCGCTCTTGCACCCCACCAAGAGGAAAAGATGAACGGATTAACCGGCGGAAAGCTGAAACTCATTCAGGCGGCGCTTCGGCTGATTACCGAAACCCGGAGCCTGACCTCGCTGGGACTGCGGGAACTTGCCCGGGAGGCGGGGCTGAATCCGAATACGTTTTACCGGCACTTCAAGAGCCTGGACGAATTCGGGCTTCAGGTGCTTGGATACATCGCCGAGGAGATGAAAGCCGGGGTCCGGGATTTGCGGCAAATGGCGAATTCTTCCGAGCAGGCATCGCGGGATACCGTGGCGTTTGTGTACCACTACTTCCTGGCCAATCCCGCCGCCACTACGGTGGCCGTCCGGGAACTCCACGGCCCTTCCCCGATACTTCGCCGTGCCCTGGAATCACAACTTGAAGCCAGCGCCCGGGAAATGGCGGAGGATATTATCGAGCGGCAGCTGGTGAGCGCCGTGCCGCCCGAGACCATTCATGAAATCTCCCGCATGACGATCCGCTACATCCTGTTCCGGGCCATGGATTACATCGAGAAACCCGCCCAGCGGGAAACCATCCAGACCGAAACCGAGCACTTCATCAATCGGCAGTTCCGCGGGGCGATGCTTGATCACCTGTCGCAGACAGAAGTCGAACGCCTCGCCCTGAAACACGGCTGAAAAACCTGCGATAACTCCGCTTTCCGGGCAGATCTGGCAACCTGCACTAGTATGTAGATAACCAGAACAAGTGATTGATCGGGAAATCCGGAGGCACACCAATAATGAAAATCGGTATCCCCAAGGAAATCTTTGAGGACGAGCGGCGAGTAGCCGCGACGCCACCTTCTGTTCACAAGTTGATCGGGCTCGGCTACGAGGTGATCGTTGAAAGCGGCGCCGGCGAAGCCGCGAACTACTCCGATACTGCCTATGAGAAAGTCGAGGCAGCCATCGCAACGGATACCAGCTCTCTCTGGAAAGAGGCCGACTTCATCCTGAAGGTTCGCGCGCCCATGGAGAATCCGGCACTGGGCAAGCACGAAGCGGATCTGATGAAGGAGGGCGCATTTCTGGTGAGCTACATCTGGCCGGCGCAAAACCCGGAATTGCTGGAAAAGCTGGCGGCCAGAAAAATTACGTCTTTCGCCATCGACAGCCTGCCCCGGATCAGCCGCGCCCAGAAAATGGACGCTCTCAGTGCCATGGCCAACATTGCCGGCTATCGGGCGGTGATTGAAGCGGCCAACCACTTCGGGCGGTTCTTTACCGGCCAGGTCACCGCCGCAGGCAAAGTACCTCCGGCGAAAATCATGGTGATCGGTGCCGGGGTTGCAGGCCTCGCAGCGATCGGCGCCGCCAACAGCATGGGCGCGATCGTGCGGGCCTTTGATACCCGTCTTGAGGTGAAGGAACAGGTCGAGAGCATGGGGGCCGAGTTCCTGGTTCTGGACTTTGAGGACGAGGATGGCAGTGGCAGTGGCGGCTACGCCAAGCAGATGAGCGACGAGTTCATCAAGGCGGAGATGGCGCTGTTCGCCGAACAAGCAAAAGAAGTGGACATCATCATCACCACCGCCCTGATTCCCGGCAAGCCGGCGCCGAAACTGATCACGGCCGATATGGTGAAATCCATGAAGCCTGGCAGTGTCATCGTGGATCTGGCGTCCGAGCGCGGCGGCAACTGCGAGCTCACCGAGCCCGGCAAGGTGGCGCACCATCATGGCGTTACCCTGATCGGGTACACAGACCTGCCCAGCCGCATGGCCAAGGTGGCCAGTGAACTCTACGCCACCAACCTGGTGCACCTGCTTACCGAGCTGACCCCCGAGAAAGACGGCAAACCCGTGGTGAACATGGATGACGAAGTTATCCGCGGCCTGACGGTGGTGCACGAGGAGGACATCACCTGGCCGCCACCAAAACCGGAATCACCGGTCAGCCCCAAGCCCGCACCGGGTACCGAGGAACCCTCGGCCGCCGACAAGGCAGCGGCCAAGAAAGACGCCGATCGCAAAAGCCTGATTGGCAAAACCGTTCTTCTGGTTGTAACGGCCCTCGCCCTCTACGGCGTTGGCGCTCACGCACCGGAGAGCTTCCTGCAACACTTTACGGTGTTTGTTCTGTCCTGCTTCATCGGTTGGCAGGTCATCTGGAACGTTACGCCTTCCCTGCATACGCCACTTATGAGCGTCACCAATGCGATCAGTGGCATCATCGTGATCGGTGCCATTCTGCACCTGGCCCAGGCGGAGAACTTTGCCGTCGGCATCATGGCGTTTGTCGCGGTGCTGATCGCCAGCATCAACGTGGGGGGCGGCTTCCGGGTCACCCATCGCATGCTCAAAATGTTCCGCAAGTAGGAGGCGCCCGATATGAGCACAGGACTGGTGAGCGTGGCCTACGTGGTCGCAAGCATTTGTTTCATTCTCAGCCTGGGTGGTCTCAGCCACCAGGAATCCGCGCGGCGCGGCAATCTTTACGGGGTCGCCGGCATTATCATCGCCGTGGGCGCAACCCTGGCCAGTGTTGACGGCGGTATCGTTTCGATCGTGATTGCCGTGTTGCTGGGTGCCGGCATTGGCATCGCCATCGCCAACAAGGTGGAAATGACCCAGATGCCACAACTGGTGGCCCTGCTGCACAGCTTCGTGGGCGCGGCTGCCGTGTTTGTCGGCTTTTCCGGCTACATCGAGCCGTTGATTGCCACCTCCGGTGCCGAGCACACCATCAAACTGGTGGAAGTCTACGTTGGCATCTTCATTGGCGCGGTGACGTTCACCGGCTCCCTGGTGGCCTGTGGCAAGCTCGATGGTCGCATCGACAGCAAGGCCCTGACCCTACCCGGCCGGCATATGATGAACCTGGTGGCCGTTATTGTCTGCGTGTTCCTGGGCGCCTGGTTCCTCGGTACCGACAGCATGGCCCTGGGCATCGTGGCGCTCGTTCTGATGACAGCCATTGCGTCCGTCCTCGGTATTCATCTGATCATGGCGATCGGCGGTGCCGATATGCCGGTGGTGGTCTCCATGCTCAACAGCTATTCCGGTTGGGCCGCGGCCTCCATCGGCTTCATGCTGGGTAATGATCTGCTGATTGTTACCGGTGCCCTGGTGGGCAGCAGTGGTGCCATTCTCAGCTACATCATGTGCAAGGCCATGAACCGCTCGTTCATCAGCGTGATTCTTGGTGGCTTCGGCCAGACCAGCAGCAGTTCGGCGGCCGCCGATGCCGACCAGACGGTGCACGAATCCAGTGTCGACGACGTCTGTGAAGAGCTGCGCAACGCCCAGTCGGTGATCATCGTGCCCGGTTACGGCATGGCGGTGGCACAGGCCCAGAACGGCGTCAGCGAAATGACCAAGATCCTGCGGGACAAGGGTGTGAACGTGCGTTTCGGCATCCACCCGGTCGCCGGTCGCCTGCCCGGGCACATGAACGTTCTCTTGGCAGAAGCCCATGTGCCCTATGACATCGTGCTGGAGATGGACGAGATCAACGAGGATTTCCCGGATACCGACGTAGTACTGGTGATTGGTGCCAACGACACGGTGAACCCGGCCGCCGCCGAGGATCCGGGCAGCCCGATTGCCGGCATGCCGGTGCTGGAGGTCTGGAAGGCTCATCAGGTGGTTATTCTCAAGCGAGGCATGGCCACCGGTTATTCCGGGGTGGAGAACCCGCTCTTCTTCAAGGATAACGCCCGCATGCTCTTCGGCGATGCCAAGGAAAGTATCGACAAGCTGGTGTCAGGTCTGCGGGGCTGAACCAGCCCCGCGCCTGTTTACCTCAGTGATTACTCAGTCGTGTTGTAAACGTAAGACGAGACAGTGCCGTCCTGGTTGAACCGAACGACCAGGTCGGTGGTTTCGGCATCACCGAAGGCTGACCACTTGTACTTGCCATAGGTCCAGGTGCGTTTGCCATCCTCGATACCGGTACGCCACGGCTCGCCGAACATCTCCTGGATATCGGCTCGCGTGGTTTCACCAATCTGGATCTGGTCGACATTGTGGGTGGCGAAGTCTTTGCCAACGGTCGCACAGCCCACCATGGCAGCCATCACAAGTGCCACAGACAGCGCTTTAATCGAACTAATCATCGACATACTGATCCCTCATATTCGGGTGAATTTCATCCATCATAACGTGTCTCTGAGCAGACGCGATTACGAAGACGACAGGTTCATCGGATAAAAAAGCCGCAGGCCCGAAGGCACTGCGGCAAGTGTCGATCGTCCGATCGAAGGGGATAATCAATACAGCTTGGCGAGGGACTTCTTGGCGAAGGATTCCACTTCGTTCAGGCGGCCTTCTTTCACCTTGATCAACCATTCAGGGTCTTGCAGAAGTGCCCGACCAACGGCGATCAGCTCGAACTCGTGGTTATTCATCCGTTCCACCAGTTCATCGATACCGGCCTTCTCGACCGCTTCCTGCTTGCTGGCAAAGGTGCCGCTGATGAAATCCTCAGTCAGCCCGACACTGCCTACCGACATGGTGGGCTTGCCCGAAAGCTTCTGGGTCCAACCAGCGAGGTTCAGATCCGAGCCCTCGAATTCCGGCTCCCAGAAACGGCGGGTGGATGCGTGGAAAATGTCCACACCGGCTTCCACCAGAGGCTTCAGGAACCGCTCGAGTTCCTCGGGGCTATGAACCAGTTTGGCTTCGTAATCCTGCTGCTTCCACTGGGAGAAGCGCAGCATGATCGGGAAGTCGGGGCCTACCCGGTGACGCACTGCTTCCACAATCTCGACCACAAAGCGCAGGCGATTTTCCAGGCTGCCGCCGTACTCGTCATCGCGCTGGTTGGTGCCCTCCCACAGGAACTGGTCCAGCAGGTAACCATGGGCGCCATGGATCTCCACGCCGTCAAAACCGAGGGCTTTGGCATCCTGGGCTGCATCGGCAAACGCGGTGATCACGTCTTCAATGTCTTCTTTGGTCATGGCCTTGCCGTTGGGCTTGCCCGGGGCAAACAGACCGGAGGGGCTGTAGCCAGGAACTGCAGGATCCGGCGGTGTTCCCTCCTTCCGGACGGCGCCCACATGCCAGAGCTGCGGGAAAATCGCGCCACCGGCCTCGTGTACCGCGTCTACCACGTTCTTCCAGCCTTCGAGGGCCTCAGATCCATGGAACGCCGGTACGTTCGGATAGCCATTGGCAGCCGGGTGATTCACGGTTGTGCCTTCTGTGATGATCAGGCCAACACCCGCCTCGGCCCGACGACGGTAATAGGCCACCACGTTTTCCCCCGGAACACCATCCGGCGAGAAGTTGCGGGTCATGGGCGCCATGGCCACACGATTGCGCAGTTTGAGGTTGTGGAGTTCAAACGGTTCGAAAAGCGGTCCAAGATTCATGCTCATGGTAATGTGCAACCTCACTAATTTGGTTTCGTAAAGCAACCCTATTGAATCTGGTTTTAAAATGCAACCCTATTCGGTACACTCCGGACATGGCCAGAAAACGTTTTGATGATTCCAGCTGTTCCGTCGCCCGCGCCCTCAATGAAGTGGGTGACTGGTGGTCCCTCCTCATTGTGCTGCACGCCATGTATGGCACCCGGCGCTTCGTCGATTTCCAGCAGGAGCTGGGCATTGCCAAGAATATCCTGTGCGATCGTCTGGCACGGCTGGTGGACAATGACGTGTTGCGCAAAGTTGACGTGGGCGAGCATGGATCACGTTTCGAATACCGCCTGACCGAGAAGGGCCGGGACCTCTTTCCGGTGGTTATTGCCCTCCGCCAGTGGGGAGATAAATGGAATCCGGCTCCAGACGAGGCCCCCCTCGACCTGCGCGACCGCGCCACCGGTCGACCGATTCACACGGTGGAAGTTCAGGACGCCGACGGCCAGGCCCTTTCTATCCGGGATGTGTTTGTACCGGAAAAGAGCCTGCCAGCAGGGAAAAAGCGCTCGGCCTGACCATCCGCAATACCCGCAGTCAAAGCACCACCGACTGTTTTTTTGAGTTGAATCAATCCGCCGATCAAACCCGTGCAACTGCCCGGGCATTCTTGCGCTAAATCAAGTTTCCATTTCCCGATGTCATTAATCTGCAGTCATCAACGATTCAGGTTAAGGAGATGGATATGTCCCGTACATTCAAACTTGGTGTTCTGGCTGCAGCGGTGATGGCGGCAGCTCCGGCTGTTCAGGCATACGAAGCCGGTGATTTCATTGGTCGCGTTGGTGTGGCAACGGTTGATCCGGATTCCTCCAGCAGCAACTTGAACTCCAACGCTCTCGGCGAAATTGATGGCGCCAAGGTAAGCGTCGATTCCAACAGCCAGTTGGGCCTGACTGCGACCTACATGCTGACTGACCAGATCGGTGTTGGCGTGCTGGCGGCGACTCCGTTCAAGCACGACATCAAGGGTGACGGCGCAGCTCTGGGTGACACTGGCAAGCTGGCAGAAACCAAGCACCTGCCGCCCACCATCACGCTGCAGTACTTCCCGATGCCCAGTGGTAGCAAATTCCAGCCCTACGTTGGTGCCGGCGTAAACTACACCAACTTCTTTGAAGAGAAGACCACCCAGACGCTGACCACCACCTATGATGCGGTGGCAGGAAACCCGGGTATCAATGGCACCGACATCGAACTGGATGACAGCTTTGGTCTGGCCGCCGAGATTGGTCTTGATTACATGATCACCGAAAACGTGGGTATCAACGCAGCGGTATGGTGGATCGACATCGACACCGAAGCCACCATCAACGCTTATGCAGGCAATGCCGTTGCTGATACCAGCACCATTGATGTGGATATCGACCCCTGGGTTTACATGGTAGGCGTATCCTACAAGTTCTGATCCCCGTGCCTCCGCCAGTCGCCACGGTCTGTTGGCTGGCGGAAGGTGCGCTTTCCTATGCGGGGCTTCTCCGGCCCCGCCTTTTTTTGCCCACTCGCCACCATTAAACCACTCTTCCCTGAGCCTCTTAATTCAATCCTACTGAACCTGGAAACTCAGCTCAGCCATCACCTCGACG
>ERZ1699646.51-NODE-51-length-22619-cov-60.418401_pt1 | contig 22619 bp, 20 predicted proteins | sample MGYA00581515_ERZ1699646 | MGnify/ENA primary metagenome ERZ1699646 (study PRJEB42348, sample SAMEA6618691) | metagenome | isolation source: Polyester-degrading enrichment culture growing on monomer 1,4-butanediol, B | collected 2019-04-14 ... | reverse complement strand
TTATGGCCTCTGTGGTGACACTGGTGGTTCTTGCCATCGCGCGCAGATTGGAGAGGCTTACCCTGAAACAGCACGGCTGGCTGGTACTGCAGGGGGCGACCCTGTACAGCATCAACTTCCTTCTGATCTATCGTGCGGCAGAATCGATGACAAGCGGTCTGCTGGCGGTGGTATTTTCCCTGGCCGCGCTGTTTAACGCCCTGAATGGCTGGCTCTGGTTGCGATTGCGGCCCACCGCTCGGCTGTATCCGGCAATCTCTCTGGGGATCACCGGTGTGGCCCTGCTGTTCTGGCACGATTTGCAGCTGGGTAACGCCACCGCCACCAGCATTTTGTTCGCCATTGCAGGAACTTTCTGGTTCTCCATGGGTAACCTGGTCAGCATCAAGGTGCGGATGTCACAGGTGCCGCTGTTCCTGGCCAACGCATGGGCAATGGTTTACGGCGCTGTGATTCTCGGCATCTGGTGCCTGTTGCAGGGTGTGGAATGGGTGGTGCCCACTTCAGCGACATTCTGGGGAGCGACTGTATTCCTGGCGGTGCCTGGCTCCATCATCGCGTTTTATTGCTACATCACGGTCATCCAGACCTTGGGCGCCGACAAGGCCGGCTACGCGACGGTGCTTTTCCCAGTGGTTGCCCTGAGCGTTTCGACCTGGCTCGAGGGCTTTGAATGGACAGCAACGGCTGTGTTGGGAGCATGCCTGGCGCTGTTGGGGAACTATGTTTTGTTTCGCTCCGCTAAGGCGTAGCGCTGGTGTAGCTCGCGGATGGCGTCTGCAAGAGCGGGGAAAGGACCCTCAGTAGGAACACCCGGCACCACCTGATTGATTGGCAAGGTTGCCACGGGTGGTGGCGCCACATGCAGCTCGTCCAGCCAGCTTGAAAGCTGCTCTGACGAGCTTGCATAAACAATGCGGCCGAGCCCCACCCAGCCATGAGCGGCTGCGCACATCGGGCAGTGTTCGCCGGAGGTGTATACCGTTGAGGCGGCTCGCTCATCCGGGGTCATGTTGGCAGCTGCCCAACGGGCTATTGCGAACTCGGGGTGCTGGGTTTCGTCTCCACCTGCAGTCTCGTTATGGCCCTCGTACCTGACGGCACCGGTTTCATCCACCAGCACGGAGCCAAAAGGCGGGTTTCCGCTGTCCACTGCCATTGACGCTAACTCCACACAGCGGGCCAGGTGTTTCATTTCGGTTTCGTAGATCACGCTGCCTCCTTCATTGACCTCGTGCGTCCAGGTAATGCATCCAAAGCATACGAGCGGCTACGGCTCGCCACGGCTTCCATTGTTCCGCAAAAACAAGTTGTTCATCTCTGGTTGGCCGGGCCTCCAGTTGTTTGATGTCCTGTAGCGCGGATGCCAGAGCCAGGTCTCCCTGAGGCCAGACATTCGCTCGCCGGAGCGCTATCATGTAATAGACGTCGACGGTCCAGGGCCCGAGACCCGGTATATCCAAAAGGTGGCTTCGGCCCTGCGCATCGTCAAGGGTGTCAAGCTTTAAGAGTTCCAGCGCACCGCTGGCAACCCGATTGGCGAGCTCGACGCAGTACCGGGCTTTTTGCCGTGTAAGCCCGACTTGCCTCAGCTCAGACTCGCCAGCCTTTTGGACCAATTCCGGGGTTACCGATCCTAGATGCGACGCGAGCCGCTGAAACATGGTGGCCGCGGCTTTGATCGAGACCTGTTGTTCCAGAATGATATGCACCAGTGAGGCAAACCCCGGCTCTCGAGCCCAGAGTGGCGGGTACCCAAGCCGGTCCCGGATCCTGTATAAATCGGAATCTCTCTCGGCCAGAACGTCAACGCCCATTCTCAAGGTTTCGTCATTGATCGTCTTTCGTTGCATAAACTCCTTTTTGCCTAATGGAGGGCCGATTGCTGGTCTCCGTTCAGGATCTGTTGTTGCACAAAGGAGCGAGCTTGCTCTGGCAGTGTATGCCGTCGATCTTTAGTTCCGCCATCATTCAATATCCGAAGACATGATGCCAATTTGTACGAAACAGCCCCTCCTTGGTTCTCTGGACCGAGCCTTGGCGAACCGGGGGCGTCATTCCCATAAGGATATGCCCTTAGAGTCGAAAGGGATCCTGATGTGGATAGGACGCGTAGTTTTTATTGCTTTCAATGACCAACCAATGAGGTGAAGTCACGATGAAATTAACGCTTAAACACACCGTTGCTGCAGTCGCACTCACTTTTATTTCTGGCGTTGCAATGGCGGCCGAACACGTCGTTGAAATGAAGAACTCCGGCGCTGACGGTGCCATGGTCTTTGAACCGGGATTTGTTAAGGCCGAGCCTGGCGATACCGTCAAATTTGTCCTGGTCGATCCAGCCCACAACTCAGTGTCCGTAGAGGTGCCTGAGGGTGCTGAAGGCTGGCAGGGAGCCATGAATGAGGGCATCACGGTGACCCTGAACGAAGAGGGTGTATACGTTTATAAATGCACGCCCCACGCCGCGTTGAACATGGCCGGTGTCATTCAGGTAGGCGAAGCTGTCAACTACGACTCTGCGAAAGCCGCCGTGGATAAGCTCACTGCAGCCGCTGCAACGAACAAGGACCGTCTGACCGGTTACTTTGAGCAAGTCCAGAAGTAAGTCAATCGGGATAGAGGCCGCTCACATTACTGCGCGGCCTTTTCTATTTTAATCGAAGACAATTCGATTACGGCCGTCCCGCTTCGCTTTATAGAGTCGCTGGTCGACCAGATCCAGGAAATCGGCGATGCGGTCGTGGCGTGAGGGAATCACAGTGCCTATTCCCATGCTCATAGTAACCTGTTTACTGTGCGGGCTGTCTCCCTGGGGAAGTTGTTCCTCAAGAAGCAACTGACGGCAACGTTCAGCCACACTGATGGCAGCTGGCGTGTCCGTTTCGGGCAGGATGATCACGAATTCCTCACCACCGAACCTTGCCACGAAGTCGCGGGGCCGTTGGGCCCCGTTCTCCAGTAGCGTAGCGATTCGCTTGAGACATTCATCACCCTGCAAATGGCCGTTAAGATCGTTGTACGCTTTAAAATTGTCGATATCGAGCAGTATGACTGACAGAGAAGACTGGTGTCGGATGGCGTCGTTCCAGTTCTCGTTCATGACGGTATCAAACATTCGGCGGTTTGCGACGCCGGTGAGTCCATCCTTGTAAGAATACTCTTCCAATTTCTTCTGCAGAGCGACCAATTCGTCTTCGGTTTTCTTGCGCTCGCTGATGTCGAACATAAAGCCGATCAGAGCCTCGACATCACCGTTATCGTCACGCAGTACATGCACCACATCCCGCAACCAGACGTATTCTCCTCGTTCGGTGAGGGCCCGATAGTCCGCCTCATGATCGACTCCGGCCTCGGATTGCGATACGCAGAAATTGACGACCCGCTCCCGATCCTCGGGGTGCATGCGGGTGGCCCAGTCGTCTACGGTTAGCCAGCTGTCCTGGGGCCAGCCGAGCAAGGCTTCAATCTGGGGCCCTATGTACTCGAATCGCATGGTTCGCCAGTTGATTTTCCAGGGAATCGCTTTGGTTGACTCCAATAAGGTTCTGTAAACGGAGCTATCTTCAACCAGTCCAGCGGGGTTGTCACTCAATTCATTGTTCTCCGATTACCGAGCCAAAGCAGCTCTGTGTCTGCGTGATGAACGTAATAGAAACATTGTCTCCTACAGTTAAGATAAACCAGTCCCGGCAACAAAAATACCGCTTTTGGCGCTTCGCATGAGCACCAACCCGGGTGGCGATAACGTTGACAGAGACATCGTGCTGGGGACGCTGTTGTGCCTGGCGAGCGGTCAAGTAGCCACCAACTGGTTCGATCAGTTGGTGGACCACGAGGCGATAAAAGAGGGGGTGACCGCGCTGATCAGCGTGGCAACCGCTCCCAGATAGTCACTTCTGAGAGGGTATGCTGGAACTTGTGCTGGGTTTCGCGGATCACGAAAGGCACCTTTCTCGGCTCACTGACTAACCGGAAATGCTCTGAGAGGTGCTCCTTCAGGCCATCCAGGGTGGTGTGGTTTTCACCATCCTTTTTAAAACCACCTATCCACTCCTCCTTAGGTGTGTGTTCTTCCAGCCATGTGTAGGGAGAGGCAATAACCAGAAGGCCACCGTCGTTTATCCGTTCGTGGATGCTGTCCAGAAAACGTCTGGGCTTATAAAGCCTGTCGATCAGGTTGGCCGCCAGAACAAGGTCGTAGTCCGAGTACTGCGGTTTGAGATTGCAGGCATCACCCTGATAAAAATTGACTTTCGCCGCGTGCTCGTCAAGTGCCAACTCTTTGAGGGTTCTTGTGTGGTAACTGACCAACTCGCCTTCCTCTGCAAGCGCGTAGCGGATGGAGCCTTGCTCGGCCATCTCCACACCCAGACGGATAAAGTTGGCGGAGAAGTCGACACCTTCAACCTGGTCGAACTCTCTCGCCAATTCAAAACTGGAGCGACCACAGGCGCAGCCGAGGTCCAGCGCTTTACCTGTCGGTCTGCCCCTCATGGCTTCCAGAGCAATGTCCGCCATGGCTTTCGGGAAATTCTCGACACCAAACCAGGAGTCGCCGTAATGGAATTCCGCGTATTCAGTCAGCAACCGGTCGCTTTCGTAGTAGGCGTTGGGTTGCACCGCCTCGCTTTCAGAGGCGATGTAGCGGAACCCCGCGTGCTGGAAGAAGTGTCTGCGAAAGGCGTAGCGGGCCGATAGCCGGGCTTCGTTGCCGCAGGAGATCCATGAACCGCCCTTGATCAGATTATGCTGCCCGTCGAACGTCGGTGTCGTGAAGTCATCGTAGAGCGGATGAACTTTGAAGCTATCGAACGGATAGGTGGGCGTTTCAGTCCACTGCCAGACGTTGCCAACAACATCGAACCACTGACCGTGCCGGAAACGGGTAACGGGGCATGATGATGCCCCGTGATCCAGGTGCAGATTTGCGTTGGCAGGGTTGTGACCCACTTCCTCGATCCCAGCCTCCGCACACAGCCGGTACCACTCATCCTCCGTGGGCAGGCGAATAGGCTGGCCGGTTTGTTCTCTTTTCCACTCACAAAAGGCTTTGGCTTCGTGGTAATTCACTTCCACGGGCCAGTCCCAGGGCATCTCGACTTCTTCTGTCATCAGGCGCAAATACCATCCATTCTGCCAGCGCCAGAAGGTCGGGTGCCGGGCCTCGGCAAATTGCCGCCAGGCACAGCCTTCCTCGCTCCAGAACCGGTCCTCCTGATAGCCGCCGGCCTCGACAAACTGAAGGAATTCCTGATTACTGACCAGATATTGGCTGGCTCTGAATTCATCTACCTCGGCGTCATGCTCGCCGTACTCGTTGTCCCAGCCGTAGCAGGCGTCATCGTAGGATTTCCCGATGGAGACTGTGCCGGCGGGCACGGTAATCAGTTCATTTTCCGGCGCTTCACCGGTTTCGCGAATGGGTGCCCATTCTGGCTGGGGGCGGACCCGTGCCAGATCGTGCTGGCGGATCAGCACGGACGAGGTCTCCAGGTGTATCCGCTCGTGCTCGACCCCCATAACGATGGGCCACCAGGGGCTCTCCCAGTTGATCGGCAGGCTGAGCGGCAGTGTTTCCATCACCTCCAGAACCGTGGCACGGACTTTGGCCCGGTAATCCATCACTTCGGCCACGGTTGGCCAGTCGTAATGGTCCTCGTCCAGATCGTCCCAGCTCATCTCATCGACACCCACGGCAAAAATAGACTCCATGTGCGGGTCAATGCGCTCGGGTAGCAGTTTTGCCAGTACCAGTTTGTTAACGAAGAAGGTCGCTGTGTGGCCCAGGTAGAAAATCAACGGGTGTCTGAGGGGGATCGACTTTAAAAAATATCCGGCATCATCGGCCAGGCAATCGAACAGGCGGGTATAGGTGTCAAACGTATTCGTGAAATAGGAAGCGATTTCGTCTCGCTTGTCCTCGGCGCCCCCGGCTGTGAGATTCGGTGTTCTCAGTAAGCCTGCGTGTGATTCAAGTGTTCTGGTAGGAGATTCTACTTCCGGTATTGGCATTGTCATTTCTGGCCACGTCCTTTGTTGTGTTCGCTAACAGCAATACGTCTTGTGGGAAGGAGGTGGTTCATTCCTCCCCGAAAACTGTTTAGACGATCCCTGTGCTGAAATTGTTACACGCCGGATTTTTTCGCCAAAGTCACCGCACGGGGCGCGCCCAGCGCCAAAAGAACAGCACCCGTTGAACAAGCCAGCATAGCAATTGCGATGCTGGACAATGTCTGATCCCCCGTGATTGAGGACAGGGTGCTGATGGCGCCGGCAATGGTAAATTGCGACGCGCCCAACAGTGCCGCTGCGGTGCCGCTGAGGTTCGGAAAGAATTCCATGGCGTTGGCCATGTTGTTGGGCACGATGCCGCCCTGGCAGCCAATGGCAACAATGATGCAACCTGCCACCAACCAGAGCGGTCCCTGGACTTGGACGCTGGTAACCAGAGCGACAAGGGCCAGCCATTGGGCGATGACCTGCGCGCGCACCAACTGGACTGAGGAAAATCGTCTCAGCAGGGGGCGGTTGAGCAAATTGAGGCCAGCCATGAAGCCAATGTTGGCGGCGAACAGGATGGCGAAGGTGCTGTTGGAGAGACCGTACCACTCCTGGTAGATGAACGAGGAATGGGTAATAAATAACAACATGGTGCTGAAACAGAGGACCTGTATCCCGATGAACCGCATGGTGGTTGTGTGCCGGAGCACGAGCAGATAGTTGGTCACCAGGGATCGAACCGGTGTCTTGATGGGGGCTCTTGGTTTCAGCTTCGGGAAAAGCGCCACCTGCAGAACTACCACGAGAAACGCCGCGTAGCCGGCCAGCATGAGAAAGATCCACTGCCACTCGCCAAGCGCCAGCATGAGTGACCCCAGCGAGGGAGCCGCAGCCGGGGCTATGAACATGATCAGACCAATCAGGCCAAACAGCCTTGCGGCGTCTTGCCCACTGACTTCGTCGCGAACAATGGCAGGAACCGATACCGCACAGAAGGCGCCACCAATCCCTTGGGCTATCCGCCAGAACACCATGTCGGACAGACTGTCGGCCATAGACACCATCACGGCTCCGGCCATGAAGATCAGCAGTCCTCCGAAAAGAATTGGCTTGCGACCGTATCGGTCAGATAGGGGGCCGCCAACCAGCTGGGCCAGACCCAGCGTGGTGACATAGGCGCTGAGGGTCAGCCCCACATGCCCGTGATCAATGCCCAGACCATCGGCGATGTCCGGAAACGCAGGCAAGTAGGCATCAAGTGCCAGGGGCCCGAGTGCCACGGTCATGCCAAGCAATATCGCCAGGTACAGGTGGGACAAAAGAATTCTCCTAAAAAGATAGAATCCTAACAATACGGTGATGTTTTTCATCGGACCATGCGTATTTTCAGAAATCCCCCGTGCAAGAGGCTTTCACTTCCTGTAGCCTGCGCGGCTTTTTCTTCCGGAGGCAGACCAGATGACCGTTCAATCCCAATCTCTCCCGCGAGCCAGAAGCGGACCGTTTTCAGACAGTGATCCCGTCGTTCTGGTGCTCACTATCGGCTTCATTCTTCTGTTCGTGGGTGCTTCAATCATCGACAGCAGCCACGTGGCCGACCTGATCGGCGCCGGGTTTGCGTGGACCGCCACCTACCTGGGATCCTTTTTCCAGTTGCTGCTACTTCTGACGTTTTTCATTGCAATTGGCACAGCCCTGAGCCGCGCTGGCGCCGCGCGGATAGGCGGGCTGGAAAAACCGGAAATAGGGCGTTTCCGGTGGTTGTCGATGATCATGTGTACCTTGTTGGCCGGTGGCGGCGTGTTCTTTGCCGCCGGTGAACCGGTTTACCACTTCGTCGTGACGCCCCCGGCGTTTGACACCGAAGCCGGCTCCGCCGCAGCGGTCGCCCCGGCTATGGCCCAGTCGTTTACTCACTGGGGATTCCTGGCCTGGGCCGTGCTCGGCTCCCTTACCGCGCTGGTACTGACCCGGGCCCATTACGGCCAGGGCAAACCGCTGCAACCGAGAACGCTGCTGTACCCGGTTTTCGGTGAGAAGGTGATTCAGGGCCGCCTCGGCGGGGTTATTGATGCTTTCTGTGTGATCGCTGTGGTGGCCGGAACCGTCGGCCCCATCGGTTTTCTCGCCACCCAGATGAGCTTCGGGTTGCACGAGTTGTTTGGCGTGGAGGACGGGTATGGCACCCAGTTGACCGTGTTAGTGGTATTAGCCGGCGTTTACATGACCTCAGCCATGACCGGTCTGCACAAGGGGATCCAGTTGCTGAGCCGTTTTAACGTCATTCTGGCGCTGGTGATTGCCGGTGTCATTTTTATCTTCGGGCCAACTCTGTTCCTGGCCAATACCTATACCCAGTCCATGGGTGAATACGTCACCTCCTTCTTTGCCATGGCAACCATGACTGCCGAAACGGCGCCAGCCTGGTGGATGAAATGGTGGACGGTGTTCTTCTTTGCCTGGTTCATTGGCTACACGCCGCTGATGGCGGTCTTCGTCGCCAGAATCTCCCGGGGCCGGACAGTGCGCGAAATGGTCCTGGCGGTAGCCGTGCTGGCGCCGATCGCCACCACTATCTGGTTTACCCTCCTGGGGGGCTCCGGTATCTACCACCAGCTTGCCGGTACCTTCCACCTCACCGAAGCGCTGAATAACTTCCGCTTTGATGTCGCCACTCTGACGGTGGCCCAAGCTTTGCCCGGTGGTACCTGGATGGCGGCTGCGATTCTGCTGCTGACAACCATTTTCGTCGCCACCACCGGCGACTCCATGAGCTATTCCATTGCCATGGTCGGCGCAGGCCATGACGAACCAAACCCGTGGATTCGTGTGTTCTGGGGTGGTGCCATGGCGCTGATGGCGGCAATTCTCCTGTACATGGGCGCCGGCCAGATTGGTGTGCTCCAGCAGTTCATTGTGCTGACGGCGATTCCGGTTTCGCTGATTATCCTTCCCTCGCTCTGGACCGGCCCGAAAGCGGCCATGGCAATGGCGCGAGAGCAGGGCCTGGTCTAGGCTTTTATGGTGCGCGGCGAGCCAGGAACATGCTCGCCGCGGACTCTTCTGGTCGAAAGCTCCCGGAGGGCTGATGTTGGAATCGTTTGAAGCCGGTTTCACGGCGTGGTTGTGGCCGGGATTTTCGGCGATTCTGGCGGTTGCGGTCACCTATATCGTTTACCGTCTTGCCCTCGCTGTGTTCCGGCACTTTTCCGAGTCCAGAACGGTTATCCGGCTGTTCCTGGATGCAGCGGCGCGGGCGCTCGGTGTGGTTTTTTGCCTGCTTGCGCTGGCTGGCTCTCTACAGACTGCACCACCTGATCTGCCCCTGATGGCGGCGGTCCAGCAGGTGACAACCCTGTTGCTTGTGCTCGCCATTACCTGGGCGGCGGTTCGGCTGACCTCAGCCATCGGCGAGGTCATTGTGGCGCTAAATCCGGTGCTGGAAGGGCAGTGGAAACGGGCGCGCAAGGTCGAAACCCAGACCCGCTTTCTCGTTCGGGCACTGAACATCCTGATCGTTATTATCGGCCTGGGCGCTGCCCTGATGACCTTCGAATCCGTTCAGCATATGGGCGCGAGCCTGCTGGCTTCTGCCGGCGTTGGCGGTCTGATTCTTGGCTTCGCGGCTCGCCCGGTATTGAGCAACCTGCTGGCAGGTATGCAGATCGCCCTCACTCAGCCCTTCCGCATAGACGATGTCCTGCACGTGCAGGGCGAGTGGTGCTGGGTGGAAGAAGTAACAGCGACCTATGTGGTGTTGCGGGTCTGGGATCTGCGCCGCCTTGTAGTGCCACTGCAATGGTTTATCGAGAACCCGTTCCAGAACTGGTCCAGAAATACCTCTGAGCTGCTGGGAACGGTCTTTGTCTGGGTCGACTACACCATGCCGGTTGAACCACTCAGACAAGAGTTTGCCCGCCTGCTGAACGAGTCTGGACTATGGGATGGCGAATTTTCATCAGTACAGGTAACCGATTCCAGCGATCAGGCGATCCAGGTGCGGTTTCTGATGAGCGCTGCGGATTCCAGCAAGAACTGGGACCTGAGATGCGCGGTTCGGGAGGGCATAGTAACCTTCATCCAGGAACACTACCCGGCCCAGCTACCGAGGCTCCGGGCCCGGGTCGTGGAAAACTGAGATTTCTCGAGGGCCCTACCACAAACACAGACACGAGAATTCTTCGCAGAAGGCCATGTTAGAACTGGCTTCGCCATGGCGATGTTATGGGTATCAGGCATCGTATCCTGTTACCGGGCTAGTTAGAAAAAAACGGTAAATCGACCGTTCATCCTTGCCTCATCGTCTTTGTAGCGTGAGCTTATCGTCAGTGGTTTACCGTATTCCAGGAACCCTGAATAACCGCGGCCGCTGACCCGGAGACCCACGCCGGCTGCGGCCGCGGACTCCCTGTTGCTGGTATCGTTCTCGTAGAGGGTTGCGAGTGCGTAGTAGATGAAAGGCGTAACCTGACCGGGAAGCCAGCGATTGCCGGCAAATTTGCGCCTCAATTCGACACTGCCACCAATCCCGCTGTCGCCGGAGAATTCTCCGGGTTCATAGGCCCGGGAGAAGCTGCTGCCGCCGATGGTAAAGCTCTGGGAGGATGGGAGATCATCCGGTGAATACTGCCCCTCAATATCGGTGCGTAGTAGAAAACCGGCAGGGAGTCCCTGCCAAAGCGTGTATTCCGGGCGAAGGATCTGGAACGAGGTATCGACACCGTCACCGGCTTCGCTACCAACCCTGCGAGCACCGAAGGCATCAACTCCAAACCGACCACTGAGAGCAAACCGGTGGGCTCTGTCCGCACCGGGCAAGAGGGTGTGAACACCGATGTCGACCATGCGCAGCTGTTCATCCAACTCGCGAGTGCCCTCGGTTGTTCGGGTGAAGTCCCGGGAGATCAGACTACCGTAGACTTCTGCCTGCTTCGGGGCTCCTGGGTTCAGGTCATAGGACCACTGCGACTGGTATTGCTGGAACCGATAGACCGTTTTCGTTGTTGCATCGCGCTCCAGAATTGCCCGCCCGGTCTTGGCCTCCAGCGAGAGACTGTTGCGTGGAGTGATTGCAAACTCCACATTGCCGGTACCGACCCGGTACTGGTCCGATTCCAGGGTATGCAATGCGCTGACGGCAATTTTGTTCACATGCCTGACGGGGTTTGACATGGAAATCTGGCCGAGCGCCATGTGCCGGCCGAGTCGACGGTCACCCTCTGAGGTGTAGGTGAGTGCGCCATTGATCTGAGGGCGCAGGGTCAGGACAAGCCGGAGATCCGATGGGTGGTCTGGGTTTGGTATCAGTGTGTACCCAAGATTGAAGTCTTCCAGGTACCTGAGTGATGCAAGAGCTCTGTCGATGAGAGCCTTTGATATGGGGCGGCGGTTATTCAGCGCTGCCAGAGACCTGAGGATTCGACTGGTTACTCCTGAATCCGCGTTGGTCACTTCGATTCGGCTGATCCCGGGCTCGGTGACCCTGACCAGAACGATGCTGGCAATCGTGGGGTGAGCGGTGACGGTGACCTTAGGCTCAAGAAAGCCGTTTTCTTGATAGAGTGCGCGGGTGCGAGATTCAAGCGTTGATCTGGAATCGGTTCCATAGTTGCGACCCACCACAGGCTGGTAAACGCCTCCCAACTGTTGAGCGTTGAAAACGGTCACGCCTTCAAAAACAACCGCGCCGATGATGAAGGTTGGTTCTGTTGAAGCAAATACTTTGGTTGGAAGTACGGTGTGTATTAAAAGTATACAAATGTAAACGTAAAATCTCACCTAAGCGTCCATTCATTGGCTATGTTGTTTCTGTAGACTAAATGGTTTGTTAGAAATCAACAGTAACGATTTGTTCGCAAACAGTGATGAAGCGCAGCACCGGGACGTGGGGAGTAGAGAATATGCCGGATTCAAAGCATTGGCGGCGGAACCGATTTTGGCTAACTACACTGGCGGCGGCGTTGATTGTATTGATGTCGTCAGCTGTCGCGGCGCAGCCCGTCACAGTGGCTTCGATTGATGGTGTGCTTGAATTCCGGCATGACACGACCCAGCCCTGGCAGCAGGCCTCCACTGGCGCTACTTTGCCGGTCCCCGTTGAATTCAGGACCGGCGCTGACACGTCTGCCCGAGTGTCGCAGTCCGGCACTTCGTTCGATATCAGCGCTGAAACCAGGGTCACCCTGACCAATGAAAACGACAGTCCTGAAGGTCTGATAACCCGGGTAAAACAGTGGTTGGGCACCGTTTTTTACGATGTTGAACGCCAGCCGGACACCTTCAGCGTAGAAACCGCTTTCCTTGTGGCCACCGTAAAAGGCACCGAATTCACAATCGTTGCCACCGATGCGTCATCCTTCGTGACGTTGGATGTAGGTCGGCTCGAAGTGGTTAATCTGAAGAGTTTCGACATTCAAATCCTTGAGCCAGGGGACATTGCCGGTGTAAACGATGAACAGGTCGGTATCGAATCCCTGCAGCAGGCTCCCGACGCTCTGAGCGAGGTTCAGCAACAGTTGGCCCTTGAGCTTGCCTCAGAGGACAGCAATCTGGATCTGGGTGACTATTCCGCCGAGGATCTTCTAAATACCCTGAACGATCAGCTTCAGACCCAGCTGGCTATGAATATCGACGCGGACCTCATTAGCGGTCTACAGGCCAATCTCGGGGGCAACCTGGGCGATGGTATAGGAAGCAGTGTCGTTGTCGGGGTTGGCGATGACCTCGGAGTGACTGTCGGTGCCGACGTTGGCTCTGACCTCGGAATTGATATCGATGCGGATCTTGGTGGAGACCTCGGAGTTGATATTGGTGCGGATATTGGTGACGACCTGACTGTAGATGTTGGCGCCGATCTTGGCGACGATCTCGGTGTGGACTTGGGTGCGGGTGTGGGTGATGATCTGGGTATTGATCTTGGCGTCGACCTTGGCGGTGATCTGGGGTTAGACATCCGCGACGGTCTCGGTGACGATCTGGATGTTGATCTGGGACTTGGCCCATGGTGACGATTCGGGTCTTGATTCTGGGCCGGATGCCAAGAAAGTCGACACCATTATCTAGCCTGACGTGAATCGTACGACTGGAGCTTGGCACCGATGGCAGTAACACAGGCTTCGGGCGGCATCGGCAAACCCTTGTTGGCGGCATTCATCGCCGGTGCTCTGATGATTGCTTTCTGGATCTCGGGAGCTGTGGACGAGCTCGAGAACCAGGTTACAGACCTTTATGTCGAGTTGTTTGCCCGGACTACCCAGACCGACCTGGTCATCGTAGAGATTGATTCTGCGAGTATCGAGGCAGTGGGCAACTGGCCCTGGCCCAGAACCCTCTTTTCTGAAGCGATTGCACGTCTGGAAACGGCCGGCATCGCGTCTTTGATGATCGACGTGGATTTCAGTGCCCACTCCACTCCGGAAAACGATGCCGCATTGGCATTGGCCTTGGCATCACTCTCTCAGACTGCCCCCGTATACCTGCCTACCTTCGTCCAGCGTCGTTCTGCGGTCAGCGATGAACTTATGATCCGCAAGCCACTCCCGGACCTTGCAAGCCCGGTACAACTGGTCTCGGTGAATATGCACCCGGAGTCTGATGGACTGGTGCGCAGACTCAGTGTCGGTTTTGAGTGGCGGGACCAGAGTTTTCCAGGCGCCTGGAATGCCATTGCGCAGGGCGAGAACCGGGGAACCTGGATCGACTTTAGTATTTTGCCCGAGTCTTTTCACTATGTCAGTTTCCACGACCTGATCAGCGGTGCGGTCGACGAGCAGAGGTTGCGCGGCAAGGATGTTCTTATCGGGGCCACCGCCATAGAGTTGGGTGATATTCTGGCAGTGCCCATTCATCGCAGTCTGCCGGGGGTGGTAATTCAGGCACTGGGCACTGAAACGCTGAATCGTGGAGGTCTGTATCGTCTCGGATCCGTGGTTACGATTGTCTTCGTTGTTCTGGTCTGGCTGCTGTCGGCCCTGGTGTTTCCAAGATTATCCTGGACGGGCGGCCTGAAATGCCTTGGGGCGTTTGCCGCGGTGCTGTCACTTGCGGCCGTGATCGCCTATTTTCAGCTCAATCTGATATTGAGCGTGGTGGCGCCCTTTCTGGCTGCGGCGCTTGTCTATGTGGCGGTCAATTTCGCCAAGCTTGATGCCGTGACACTCGAGCACCTTTGGTTGCAAATCACCCTCCGGGACCGCGAGGCGGTGCATAGCCGGATTATGGCGACGGCGAACGACTGTATTTTGTGTGTGGATACGTCCGGCCGGATTACGCGAGCCAACCCGGCCATGCAAGGTCTCAGTCACGCATTGGAATCGGCCCTGATCGACGCTCCGGTATTGCAGTGGCTGCCTGATATAGGGCATGAACTGACAGAACTCAGCGGCAAGCCGTTCGACACCGCTCTCCTGGACAGTGCAGGGAAGCTTATCCCAGTTGAGGCGACCATCAGCACCGTCGATCTTTCTGTGGAGCCTCTTTATACAATCGTGCTGAGGGATCTGAGTGAGCGGATAGCCCGGGAGAAAGAACTCGAATACCAGGCTACCCACGATGCACTGACCGGCCTGTTAAACCGGACTGCGTTGTTCGACCGGATCAATACGGACCTGAAATCACAGCTCGGTGGGACAGTGCTTTCCCTGAATCTGGATTATTTCCATGAGGTGAATGACACATATGGTCATGACATTGGTGACTATTTGCTCGGTGTCGTTGCCAAGCGTCTGACTGCAGCCCTCAATGAGGAGTATCCGGACGGGTGTGTGGCCAGGGTAGGTGGCGACGGATTCGCATTCTGGTTGCCAGGTGCCAGCTTCGAAGACCAGGCCCGCCGTTTTTGCAACCGGTTGATGCGCTGCGTTGAGCGGCGCGTTCCCATGGACACCGTTGTTGAGGTGGACCTGCAGGTGTTCTGTACAATCGGTGGCGCAGAGGCTGTGGGAAAAACCAGGGGCCAGGAGGCCGAAGCTGAAGGCGCCAATGCTTCGGCGGAAGAGTTGTTGCGAAACTCTGCCGATGCCCTGCGCCTGGCAAAAGGTGAGGGCATTGCGATCCACCTTTACAGCTCGGCGGATCGTCAGGCGGCGGGGCAACGACTGAAGCTTGTGCCGGCGATTCATGAATTGATCCGGGCGGATGGCTTTAACCTTGTGTATCAGCCGAAGATTGATCTGACCACAGGTGAAGCCTGTGGCTGCGAGGCTTTGCTGCGCTGGCCCCAGAATCATGGAGCGATGATTCCGGTTAATGTTCTGATAGAGGTTGCAGAAAACTCGCGACAAATCGGGCCGTTGACGTTCTGGGTGGTCAGGGCGATATTGCGACAGGAGCGGGATTGGCAGGCGAAAGGTCTACCCAGGCACATTGCGGTCAATATTTCTGCGCGATTGTTGCAGGATGTCGCATTCGTTCGCGAGATGAACAGCCTCTTGGCATCCTCAATCGGCTACTTTGAGTTGGAGTTTGAGATCACCGAAACGGCTTTGATGAGCTCCCATGAGCGTGCCATAGATCTTGCTGCGGAGTTGTTGAACAGCGGCGGTACGCTGGCGATTGACGATTTTGGTACCGGATATTCATCGCTTGCTTATCTGAAAGACTTGCATGCGTCGGTGCTGAAAATCGACCGTTCTTTTGTTACTGATATTGAAAACAACCGGGATAATCAGACGATCGTACGATCGACCATTAAAATGGCTCATGAGCTCGGAATGAAAGTGGTTGCGGAGGGGATCGAGACCGAGCAGGATGAGGCGTACCTCAAGTCGTTGGGGTGTGACTACGGGCAGGGCTACTATTACGCCAGGCCCTTGAGCGTAGACGACCTGGAGCGTTGGCAGTTCAGTCACTTGAGAACCGCTACGCCTGGGTCCTGATTCCGGGCGGTTTCAGCCGTTTTGTCGTCAGTTCTTCAGTCAGACGTGTTAGGCTCCGACACATACCCGAAAGAAACCTGTTGGAGTGGCGTACCTGATATGACCAGTGATGAACTCAACCAGATAATCGAAATGGACGGTGAAGAAAGGTACGACTTCTTCCTGACCCAGGTTGGCGAGGACCGGGAAATCTGGATTCTGGTCAACAGCGACAGCCGCTTCCTGAAGATTGCCTCGGATGACGGCGATGTGGAGTACCTGCCCGTATGGCCAACTGCGGCCTTTGCCTCCGAGTATGCCAGCGGCGGCGAGGAACTGACGCCTCGAAGCATTTCATTGCCCGATTTCTTCCGGAAGTGGGTTCCCGGCTTAACGAAGGATGGCCTGGATGTGGGTGTGTTTCCCGGCCTCGATAAAACGGTGTGGATCACCGAACCTGCAGAGCTCAAGCAGGATCTGCAGGATGTGATGTCCGAATTCTGAATTCGGGCCTTAGCGTCTGGCCGGAGCAGAGGCGCTCCCGGCCAGTATGCCGCCATCGATGTTCAGCTCGATGCCTGTCACATAGTTTGATTCGTCAGAGGCCAGGTACAGGGCCGCATAGGCGACATCCTCGGGTTTTCCCATCCTGCCAATCGGAACGCCGGCTTCTACCTCTGCGATTGCAGCATCCCGGGCTCCCCCCTCTCCAAGCATTGCTTCCCACATCGGGCTCATGATGGCGCCGGGATGAATGGAGTTGCACCGGATAGGGTAGCCTTTTTCGGCACAGTAGAGCGCCACGGTCTTGGTGTGATTCCGGACGCCGGCCTTGCTGGACGCGTAAGCAGCCGCCCCGGGAATACCAACAATCCCCGATCTTGAGGAAATGTTGACGATGCTGGCGGCCCGGGAGGTCTTCATCAGCCTGATCCCATACTTGCAGCCTAAGGCAACACCGTTAAGGTTCGTTGCATGAACGGTCTGCCAGGAATCAAGATCGAGGTTTTCCGGATCGTGAGGCCCGCTACTCTCCAGAAATCCGGTAATGCCGGCGTTATTCACCAGGATGTCCAGACCCCCGAACTGCTCCTCGATAGAGCTGGCGCAATCGATCCACTGGGCTTCATCGCTCACGTCCAGGTGGAGGTAGTGCATGTCGAATTCTGAGCCATCAACGAGTGCCTGACCCCGCTGATCGTCAATATCTGACACGATGACCTTCGCTCCATGCTTGGCGAACTGAATGGCGATCGCCTCACCAATGCCTCTGGCCGCTCCGGTAACCAGAGCCGTTTTGCCATCGAGTCTTCTCATGCTGAACCCCTGTCTGCCTGATGCTTTCCCACTCTTGCTGATCATTATGGCCGCAAACGGCTGGTCTGGCGATGCGAGCGTGAGCGCTGCCGCTTGATTTCCTGCCGTCTGCCCTGATCATCTTTACCAGTACACACTCTGAGGGCAATGAATCATGACCGACATCCGACACCTGGTTTGTCCCCACTGCCATAAGGTCAATCGAGTACCGGCGGAAAAATTGTCAGCCGGTGGGAATTGCGGCGCCTGCAAACAACCGTTGTGGCAGGATCAGGTTCTGGAACTCACAGACCAGAGCTTCGCAACCCATACCGGGCGCAGTGATTTACCGGTGCTGGTGGACTTCTGGGCGAGCTGGTGTGGCCCCTGCAAAATGATGGCACCGCAGTTTGAACAGGCCGCGAAGGACTGGCGGGGCAAGGTACGGTTTGCCAAGCTCAATACTGAACAGGCCCAGGGCCCCGCCAGCCAGTTTGGCATTCGTAGCATCCCTACCATGATCCTGTTCCAGAATGGCAGGGAAGTGGCCCGCCAGAGTGGCGCTATGAATCAGGCGCAAATCAGTCAGTGGCTGCAGTCCAAGGGTATTCGATAGCCCTGGCGAGACTGTTTGTTCTTTGGCCGGTCATTAAAACGCCACAATTGCTGAGGCCCTGCCATTGCAGGGCTGAAGGCACCTATCCGAACGCTTCCCACAAAGTTATCCACAGTTTTTGTGGGTAAAGCTGACTTCGCAGCGATATCGACTTTGTCATGGCATCTGGCCGGAATTCGAGCCAAACTGTCTTTAACCAGTAAGGCAGCGCTGGGCAAACGACGGCCTTACCCGATTGATCACTTCAACGGGGACCGAATGAGAGTAGTTCTGTTTTTTGTAATGGCAGTCTGGCTCCATCCAGTTTCTTCCCAAACGCTTCAGATTATGGGATCGGATGAGGGCTTTATGCCGTTTTATTACGGCAGCGAACTCAGAGCGGGCATTCTGGTCGAGGTGATCAATGACTTCACGATGGAGACCGGCATCTCGGCCGATTTCCTCCCGATGGCTCGTAAACGCCAGGCCTGGGCGTTGGAAAGAGGACTGGCCAACGCGGTTTTTGCCAACCCGCTATGGATGCCTCTGCCGGACAGAATGCACGCCGTTGGGCCGCTGTTGACCTGGCGCGACCGCGTGTTCGCGCAACCAGGCCTTAAAACGGACTCCTTCGATGACCTTGAGGGAGGCATCTGCCTTCGCAGATGGTTTGTCTACAGTGATCGACTCGAGGAGCGGATCGGGAGCCAGCTGGTGCGCCATGACGCATACAACACCCAGCAAATGCTGCAAATGTTTCTGCGCAACCGCTGCGATTACGTCGTCATGAACGAAATGGAGTTCCGGTTCCTGGCGCAGCTGGGGTCCATCGACCCGGACCGTTACAGAACCGAACTGATAGACGCCGAATGGCCGGTCTATCTCGGGATACTCAAAATCGAGACGGCACTGATTGAAGCGGCGGAAGCTTTTTTTACTACCTACAAGATTGACGTGGAGGCCATGCTACCCGGACTGCCACGGCCAGGCCTTTAATGGTGCAAGATCTAGCCGCTGTGGGTCCAGCACAGAGGTGAAGAGAGTGGCGTTTTTATCTTTCATACTCAGACTGGCTCTAATGAGTCCCTCCCCCATATGGCACAAATCAGCCGCATAGCATTATTCCAACAATGAACGGTCATTCTGTGACCGGTCGAGAGCCTCAGCTTCTAAACAAAAGCGGACATTCGCGCCGAGCCTGCCATAGCCAAAATCCCAAAAGACGCACGCACTTTTCTCTGAAGCAGGCTTTTTCAGTGGACGCTCTATAACCAAGTCAGACCCCATTCCGCATTGGAGTGGTCCAGCCCTCGGACTACGCCAGGAAACATGCGGTTTCACGAAGAAAACAGAAGCAATTGGAGCCGGATTTTTCCAACTCTGGGTGGACCTAATACGGGGTCAGGGTGAGTAACGCCCATCACAAAGGAGCGGTTAATCAAATCCTGGGGGCAGATCCTTCCGTTTAACGGTTTTGATCATTGCCTTTCGCGCTCGATACTCAATGAATCAAGTGCTTTTAGATTTATCTCGTCAAGCGCTTGTTCGATCATTTCACATTGAGTGTGTATTAGAGACGTTAAACTTCCGAGCAACTCTATAAGATCGGTTTTAGCTCTCTCGGAATTTTTAGTTTTCTGGATAAGAATGGGAGTAAGCTCAACTTGATGGGTACGCCGAACCTCTTTTATTAATCGGTTATAAGCCTGTGAAGCTTTTGTCGTCGCAACCATTCGTTCGTGATTTGAAAAAAGAAAATCGATTGCAACAGACACTGCCACTGCAATTCCCAAAATATGAGAAATAAATTCATCAACACCAGACGCAATTGCAATGCCGCTAAAAACTGCAATCCCCTTCAAGCCATATGCCCAGATCCGCCGAATTATGGACTCAATAAGCACTGGCTTTTTAGATTTTCTGGCTTCATTAAAAGCGTCTTCGAAAATGTTTTGGGCATATTCAACAGGATCGCTGTTCATTTTCATTACCACTTGCTGGCAGTTTAGATCTCATTTGTATTGTTTTATTCATGATTCCTCTTCGATCATTCTTTCGATCCCACCTGAACCAGAAGCACCAGATCCCCCTACTTCGAACGACCCATCATTGCGACGATTCACTAACAAGGTGATCGTTTCTCGGAAACCAAAGTCATCAATAATTTCAATTTCTAATGTACCGCCAAATTGAAAAAACACCTGATAGTCGGCATGGATAATGGTGCTCATACCGGACTGCAATGCGAATGACCCACAAGCATCACAAGGCTTATAGCCTGGAGGAGGTGGTTTTTTAACAAAACAACGGATTTCACCTGCCAGGGTTCCCGCCCCTTGCCAAGTAAACTCCCTATCTTCTCCGGGAATAAGCGGGGATGGGTTCAAATCATAATCCAGCGCCATTTTTGATTCCTAAAAGTCAATGCAGTTAACGTTGCCAAAATATTGAATGTAACTCGTCAATTGAAAAAAAAACTTATAATTTCAGTGCCTCAAACTTTTAACGTTCAAAAACAAAAAAACTATCAGCGAAACCAACGCCAAGGATCCTCTCTATATTGCGCTAACTTTTCACTTTTATCCTCCCAGAGCTTAAGAAGATCAAACGAAATAAAAACGCCATCACTATCATCCCGCTTTACCCAACCGAATGAGTAGCTGTTATCGAATGTCAACTGTAAGCCATGACCAACAGATTTTTCCTGCTCGTAATCGGCATAAACTGAGATTGCAGATACGCCAAAAGGAACTTTCAAGTCCCACCAATTCACACCAAACCACTCCAGTGACAAACCAACCTGATTACGATCACCTTTCTTTGTGTCTGGATTGACTTCATAGACAACTTGGGGTCTTAACAAAAAATACTGACGAGGGTGAGGAGCAACCAACCTGCGTTGCGAATAATAATCATCGTGAATAGCGGATGTAACCCAAACATCAAGAAATGTTTGAGCCCGAGCTTTTTCTAAATACCTGTCCCAGGTAGACCTCAAGTATTTTAATTTTGGCTCGTTCTGTGCCGCTCGATACCTTCGAACACTTTTTTCATAGTTATTAAAAGCATCTGCGGCATTTGAAAGTGCTTCGATGCAACTATCAAAAGGCATTTCATTCTCAGTGTCACCAGTTACTTTCTTACAGGCGGGATCAAAATTATTATTTATTACGCTTTCCTGAGACCTACCAGGGACCGTAAAATAAAGCGTTTGCTCGACAGACGTAGTGCCTAATCGTGGATAATTGTTGTTTTGAATTTCTTCAGAAATTTTAATAATCTCGTTTTCAAAAAGACCAAACTGGTAGGAAATAGCATATCTAACGCTTTCGTTTGAGAAACTATCTAGAAGTATGTTCTGTGCGTCTGTTGAAAATTTCAGCAACTGATTACGAACCTCAACGTCTCTTTCTTCCTGAAGCAACATGAGTTTACACAGAGCACTATCAGTCTTTAAGGCCAACTCCTCAAGCTTTTTAAACCGCGAAGGAGCAGCCTCCAAGTCGAAGCAATTAAAAGCGAGGTTGACAGCGTCCGCATTTTCTCCTTCCAGTTGAGCAGAAAAAACATTTGCTGAAGACAAAACAATTAAAACTGCTGCAAAATACTTATATAAAGATAAGCGTCTCATGTGTAACGTCCCTATTAACGTTAATTTAAAATTCCTTTACAATTGGGAATTTTAAGTATTTTCCCATACATTCTCGATGCTATCAGAAAACTCACTTAATAAATCAAACAACTCTTTCAAAGATGAGGCAGATATTTTTTGGGCTACTATTTCTTCTTTTTTATCCTTTAGCTTTTCATATATTTCGTTTGGCGTATTTTGTTTATGAGAACTCTCATAGGCATCAAAATTTACAGGGTCCAATGGTTCCACTGCATAAGCTAATTCAGCCAACAGATATTTTGCTACCAAAGGATCGGAAACGTACTCTTGAAATGAATGAGTATTCTTTACACGAACTATTTTCGTATTGAAATGTCGACCAGATTCGATTGGAAACGAGTTGTCGTCGAATGGTTCAAACCAGCAGAATGGATCAAATTCATGATAGGCATTATAGAAAGAATCAGTACAGCCTGTCGGTCCGGAACGCACAACAGTAGGCCCAACCTCTGCTACATTATTCAATACATTTACCAATCTACTGACATTGGCAAATGTCCATATTGTCTTGAGATTATCGCCACCAGCTCTTAGGTAAGGATAATCTCCGTCTGCCTCTCCCGGCCCAAGTACTTTGTAGAATTTATCTAACGTGTCATGAAGTAATGCGGTGCCTAGTGAATGAGCAATCACGTGTACGCGACGGTTTGCTGCTCTTTTCAAAAGGTTGTTGAGCTTTGCGGCTAACTCTACTCGGATGGATTCGCCATAGAACAAACAATACAAAGCTACATCGAGCCAATGTGTGTAAATAAATTCATCGTCAGACAGGTTCGACTGAAATTTTAGAAGCTTATCCACAATTCTAGAACTGGGTGTTCCAGAAGGGAACATGTCGAGAATATCTTGAGCGTCCGATGCGAGTTTCTTCCGAATCGAATCCAGGGATTCACTGTAGTTGAACTCGACAATTTCCATGTGTTCATCAGGGTCAAACCCATCCATCCCAAATCCAGTGGCAGCCTCCTGTAAACCAGCTTTGAATTCGCGAGTCATATTATCAAGCGGATGACTCCCCATTCCGTGGATGAGCAAAACAATCGACCTTGGCATATTCCTTTCCCCAATGGCTCTTAGACTTTTAAAGCATTGTCTTGAAATTATCTATTACTATAACTTCCTTTCCCATAGGCAATTATTGGGATCTCAGGGCAATTCTCCTTACACCTTAGGAGGCATCTTGGGCATTCAAGTGAGA
>ERZ1699646.49-NODE-49-length-22885-cov-198.537721_pt1 | contig 22885 bp, 14 predicted proteins | sample MGYA00581515_ERZ1699646 | MGnify/ENA primary metagenome ERZ1699646 (study PRJEB42348, sample SAMEA6618691) | metagenome | isolation source: Polyester-degrading enrichment culture growing on monomer 1,4-butanediol, B | collected 2019-04-14 ... | reverse complement strand
ACGCCGGCCACCTTCCAGGCACCTTCAGTGAGCACCATCCGGTAATAGGCATCCCAACGCTTGCCCTCCGGCCCCTGCAACCGAACCACCTGGATTTCAAAGGCGCCGTGGGGCACGCGCTGGGTGAATTCGATGGCCGTGGCGTTGTGCACGGCCGGATAGGCTTCACGAACCATGTCGACAAACACCTGTGACGAGCCAAATCGACGCTTGATGCCCTCGGAGGCGTGAGCCCAGGCCTGTTCCTGATCGTTGTTGGCGAAGGCTTCGATCTGGCGAAGGATGGTTTCTCGAATTTCCGCGTCCTTGTCACTGGCTACGGTCTGTGATGACCCGAAGATGACCAAGCCCATGAAAGCCAGCAGGACGGGAATCAGCCACTTTCCGAAACGGATATTTTGGTGACCCATGATGGCACCTCGCTATTGTTCATCTTTTAAACAATACGCCCAGATCAGGACTCCGGATTCGCCCACCTGTCAGGGCGTTGAACTCACCGACTCCCGCGCTCCGGCCAGATGATCTTCATCAGTGCCCGACGCTTTGGATCCGGGAAGGCGATAGCCCGTCTGCAGCCTCTCCGGGTACACGTACAGATCCTTGATTTCCTGTTCAATTTTTACTTCTACGTGATCCGGGGGAAACAACAGTCTCATGGCCAGCAAATCGTAGCTGTCATCCAGATGCTCACCGACGGCGGCTTTGACCAAATCAATCCTGCTCATGATTGCTCGTTTATTGACCTGTTTGGCGGTGTGTTCCGTAACCTTCATTACGACAACAAACCTGCGGGAGACTTCCGATGCATATGGACACTGGCGAATTGAAGAAGCACAAGCACGACACCATTTCCTTGCTGGAGATCGTCTCCATGGAGGGGCGCTATTACATGGCGAGGTTCTACCTGGATGGTCAGGGCTACGTACTCACCGACGCCTACGACAAGCCGGTCATGTTTACCGGAGCCTGTGCCGTGCGCGAATACTTCCATGAATATGAGGTTGAACACACCGATGTGATTCCGCCAACCGGAACCGATGAAATGATCGGCATGCCCGACAGCGGCTCGGAAACCATGCGGGTGCCCCTGTAGGGCCCCGCTTGACGGTCGCTCAGCTTCCAGCGAATGACAGGGAATCCACCAGATCGGCGCCGTTGAAGACCGCGCCGTGAAAATCACTGTCGGGAACCTGATTCAGCGTAAACACCAGCGCACTGGCCGCCTGCTCGGCGGTCAGGCATTCCCCCGCCTCCAGGCGCCCCGCCAGCCACTCTGCGTGCGGCAGGTTCAGGTCACCGGCCTTCTTGATGTGGCTGCGGATGCCCGGCGTATCCACGAGACCCGGTTGAAACAGACTTACAACCGGCCCATCCGGCATGGTGTCGAATTCCACAGACATCTGGCGCACCAGCCGACGCAACGCCATTTTGCTGATTCCGTAGCTGCCGGTTCCGGGTTGTGCGTGCTTGTCCATTCCAGCACCGATCATCACAATCCTCGACGCCGGGTCTCCGCCTTTTAAAAGCGGAAGCAGGGATTGGGTGAGTAACAGGGGCGCAGATACGTTAACGGCCAGGGCTTCCTGAAAATCAATCAGACCAAGGCTGGCGAAATCGGCTGCGGGTTCACCCACACCGGCACAGTAGACAAACGCTGAAAGGTGGTCGACCGCATCACCGACCTGGTGGGCCAGGTTACGAGTACTCTCTGAATCCGCCAGGTCAACTTCAAGGGTCATCAGTTCACAGTCAGGCGCTTCAACGCGGACTGTGTCTGCCACGTCCTCCAGCTTTCGCACAGTACGGCCAGCGAGAATCAGGTTACGGCCGCGGGGGGCAAGCTCGAGAGCCAGAGCCCGCCCGATGCCCGAACCGGCGCCGGTGATCAGTGTCCACATAATGCCTCTCTCCTTCGCAGATGGTTCACGACACCGTCTGTCGCAGCGGGCCGCGATAATTTGCGGTGATCAAACGTTTCAGACTGTCCGCATCTGTGGTCACATACGGTAACCTGTGGCAACAGGATTGAACTGCATACCAGACAAGGAAATTCATGGCTGCTCTGTCCACCGATAAGCCCGCTACCATCGACCCCGGGTTTCACGCGATCCACGCCAACCATCTGGAAGACCTTCGCCGGGCGGTGGTCTACATCTGTCGGAACAACCCCATGCCGCCACTGGAGAGCGAGACCTTCCTGGTGCAGAGCAACGGCATTGCCCAGTGGCTGAAGCTCGCGCTGGCGGAGAAACGCACGGACGATGGCATGGACGGCGGTCTGGGTATTGCCGCCGGCATGGATTTCCTGTTTCCGGCCCGGTTTATCTGGCAGGCCTACCGGGCGGTCCTACCGGACGGCGAGGTGCCGGAACAGTCACCCTTCGACAAGCGTCGCCTGGTGTGGCGGCTGTACCGGTTACTACCCAGCCTCGTCGGTCAGGACGAAGCCTTCACACCTCTGGCCCGGTTTCTGGAGGGCAACGATCCGGACCTGCGTAATTTCCAGCTAGCGGAAAAAGTGGCGGATCTGTTTGACCAATACCAGGTGTTCCGGGCCGACTGGCTGGCCGCCTGGGAGCAGGGCAAGAATGTGATTATCACAGCCCGGGCGGAGGAAAAGCCGCTGGATGCAGAAAGCCGCTGGCAGCCTTTGCTCTGGCGCCGGCTCGTAGAGGATGTGGGCGCGGAAGCCCACACCAGCCGATCGCAGATCCACACCCGGTTTATGGAGCAGGGCCAGCGTATCCCGGCACCGGCAAATCCGTCGCGCCTGCCGAACCGGATCGTCGTATTCGGCGTTTCCTCGCTGCCGCGGCAGGCACTGGAGGCGCTGTATGTACTGAGCCGGTTCAGCCAGGTGGTGCTCTGTGTTCACAACCCCTGCCAGTTTTACTGGGCCGATATCATCAGCGATCGGGAGCTGCTCACGGCCGAACGCAAGCGGGGCAGAACCCACCCCACGCTGTCCGACGTTGAAGATCCAGACCAGCTACACCAGCACGCCAACCCGTTGCTGGCCGCCTGGGGCAAGCAGGGCCGTGACTACATCCGCCTGCTGGACGAGTTCGACAACCCGGAGGAATACCGGGGCAGGTTCGAGACGCCGGACCAGAAAATCGATATCTTCTCGGACCACGGCAACCAAGACGCACCGCGCCTCCTGCACCAGCTGCAGAACGATATCCACAACCTGACGCCCCTCCGGGAAATCCGCCAGCAGCATCGACAACTGGATTTGCGGCAGGATCACTCCCTGGCGTTCCACCAGGCCCACAGCCCCCAGCGTGAAGTGGAGATTCTGCACGACCAACTCCTGGCGGCTTTCAACGCCGACCCAACGCTGCGGCCCCGGGATGTTATCGTGATGGTGCCCGATATCAACGTGTACGCGCCTCATATACAGGCGGTGTTCGGCCGTTACCAGCCTGGGCGCAAGCGCCACATTCCCTTTACCATTTCTGATCAGGGCCAGCGCCACCACGAACCGGTGTTGATTGCCCTGGAAACCCTGATGTCACTGCCCCGCAGCCGCTTTGCGGTGAGTGAAATCATCAGCCTGCTGGAGGTGCCCGGCATACGGGACCGCTTCGGGATCGGCGAAGACGAGATTCCCCTGGCCCGTCGCTGGGTGGAGGGCGCCAATATCCGCTGGGGGCTGCATGGGCTGCACCGGGAAAGCCTGGATCTGCCCGCCGAACTGGAGCGCAACACCTGGCAATCCGGGCTGCGCTCGATGCTGCTGGGGTATGGGATGGGCGACGATGAGCCCTGGGGTGGCGTGGAACCCTTCGGCGAGATCGGCGGCCTGCAGGCCAGCCTGGCAGGCCGCCTGAACGACTTTGTGCATCAGCTGGAAACCCTCTGGCTGGCGCTGCAGACCCGCCGCACGCCCGAAGACTGGGAACACCTGTTTTCAGACATGCTCGGGCAGTTTTTCCACAAGGTGGAAGGCAGCGACCTGTTGCTGCTGAACCGGTTCCGCCGCCAGCTGGAGCAGTGGCTGGAAGACGCCCTGGCCGCCGGCCTTGGGGAACAGACCCTGCCCCTGAATATCGTCAAGGATGTGCTGCTGGAAGGCCTGGATGAGGGCGGCCTCAACCAGCGCTTCCTCGCCGGCAAAGTGAATTTCGCCACCCTGATGCCGATGCGCGCCATTCCCTTCCGGAATGTGTGCCTGTTGGGCATGAACGACGGTGATTATCCCCGTTCCCGACCACCGGTGGATTTTGATCTGATGGCCCAGGATTACCGCCCTGGGGATCGCTCCCGCCGGGAGGACGACCGCTACCTGTTCCTGGAAGCTTTGTTATCCGCCCGGGAGCAGCTTTACATCAGCTGGGTGGGCCGGAGTATCAAAGACGATTCAGAACGGCCACCGTCGGTGCTGGTGGGCCAGCTGCAGGATCATCTCGACAGCTTGTGGTCCGTGGCGGGGCTACCGGACGCAAAGGTCACAGAAGTGCTCACCACCCAGCATCCGCTGCAACCCTTCAGCCGGGCCTATTTCCCGAAAGCCAATGGCCTGACAGAGGGCGAAGACAGTGAGCCGCGGCCTCTGGCGGAGGTTCTGCAAGCCCGCCATCTATTCACTTACGAGCGGGAGTGGCGCAGTGCCCATGGTAGTGAAGCTGCGGAACACACCCGGTCTGCACTACCGTACCAGACGCCCGAAGAACCCATCAGCCTGAACGATCTGGCGGCTTTCCTGAAGAAGCCCATCGACACCTTCTATCAACGTCGACTGCAGGTGCACTTCGAGGATGTTGAGGACGACGACACCGACAACGAGAATTTCGACCTGGACGGCCTCGACCGCTGGCGTCTGGACAATGAGTTGATTCAGGACGGACTGCTGAAAGCCGGCAATGAAGAAGAACTGGAAGACCGGTTGCAAACAATCCTGGACCGGATGGCCCGCCGCGGGGACCTGGGCATGGGCGTGACCGAGCACCGCCTGCGTTCCGAGTTGGCCGGGCGCTTGCCGGACCTGTTCGACCGGTACCAGAGTGCACTGGCAGACTGGCCGGAGGCGGTCGCCGAGCCTCTGACTTTTGACTACCAGTTTGAAAATGACCTGGGTTCGGTCGCCGTTGCCGATCTGATCGACGGCCTTCGCTGCAATGCCGCGGGCGATCTGTGCCGTCTGGTGGTGGCCAGCTCCAGCCTGCTGACCGGCTCCGGTTCCAGCAGGAAAGTGCGCTATGCCAACCTGATGCGGGACTGGCTGATTCATCTGGCCGGGCAAATGCGAGGGCAGCCGTTCGATACCCTGATCCTGGGTAAGGAGGAGGGCCGCCGCTTTCACTTTGCGGCCTTTACGCCGGAACAGGCCATACCGCTGTTCGAAACTGTGCTCACCCGGTGGATGGAGGCCACCACACGTGCCTTGCCTATTCACTGCGAGGCCGGCTTTGCCTGGATCACCAGTTACTACGGCGGTAAAAAGTACGTCGGTGACCACGAGCGGGCTATCAACGAGGCCGAGCAGGCCTATACCACCGCTCTTGAGCGGGACGTTGGTTACCTGATGGGCACATTTGAAACGCCGGAACGGCTGATGGCCAGCGGCGAATTCGAAGCCCTGTTGCATCAGCTCTACGTGCCGGTTTGGGAAGCCGAGCAGGGCAAGTCGGCGGCGGATCAGATCGGAGGTGTGGAATGACGGAACAGAAAAACAACCGGAACCCGAATCTGGATCCCCTGGCCCTCGCCCTGAACGGCAGCGCCCTGATCGAGGCCAGTGCCGGCACCGGCAAAACCTTCACCATAGCCATTCTTTACGTGCGCCTGGTGCTTGGCCACGGCCAGTCCCCGGACAGCCCGCTGCAGAATCTGCTGCCGCCCAACCTGCTGGTGGTGACCTTCACCGAGGCCGCCACCAAAGAACTGCGAGACCGTATCCGCACCCGGCTGACCCAGGCCGCGGAGGTGTTTTCGGAGGCGGCCGACGAGTCTGATCCGCCTGCAGAAACGGCACTGATCTACCAGCTAAGGAATGAGAGTTATCCGGATCCGGCCAGTTGGCCGGAATGCCGCAAAAAGCTGCTGCTGGCCGCAGAGTGGATGGACGAGGCGGCGGTATCTACTATCCACAGTTTTTGTAACCGCATGCTCAGCGAGCACGCGTTCGACAGCGGCAGCCTGTTCAAGCTGACCCTGGAAACCGACCAGAGCGAGCTGCTGGACGAGGTCGCCCGGGATTACTGGCGCACCTTTGTCTATCCTCTGCCCCCGATGCTGATGGACGAGGCACTGAGTCACTGGAAAACACCCGGGGATCTGCGCCAGGGTGTTCGCAACCTGATTGACGATCCCCAGAGCCTGGGCACACCGCCCGACAGCGTTCACCAGGCCATCGATCAGGTGGTCAGGCGGCGCCTGGAACAGTCACAGGCCCTCAAGGCTCATCCCTGGAGCCAGTGGCGCGAGGAAGTGACCCAGCTGCTGAACGATCTGAACAAGGCCAAACGACTCCATGGCGGGAGCAAGAACGCCATGATCAAGGTCTGGGACTTTTTGTTTGCCTGGGCAGAATCAGACGACCTGTTGCCCGAAAAGATCGATAGTGCCGCAGGCTTCAAGAATCAGACGCCCGACGGTCTCGACAAGATTCTGAAAGGCGATGAATCTGCCCCCCATCATCCTGCCTTCGACGCCATCGAAGCGCTGCTGGATTTCAGCCAGAACCAGCCCAGCGCCAAATCCGACATTCTGCGCCACGCCAGCCACTGGATAGCGGAACGGCTGGAATCGGAAAAGCAGAAACGCTCGGAAATGGGCTTTGACGATCTGCTTACCCGGCTGGACGAAGCCCTGCACGGCCCCCGTGGCGATCAGTTGGCAGCCACTATCCGGCGCCAGTTTCCGGTGGCCCTGATCGACGAATTCCAGGACACCGACCCGGTGCAGTACCGCATTTTCGACCGCATCTACAATGTGGCGGGCGGCGACCCCGACACCTGCCTGCTGATGATCGGCGATCCCAAGCAGGCTATCTACGGGTTCCGGGGTGCCGATATCTACACCTACCTGCAGGCAAGGCAGGGCGTGAAAGAACGCACCTACACACTGGGAAAAAACTTCCGCTCCGCCAAAACCATGGTGGCGGCGGTCAACCGGGTCTTCGAACACAGCGACCAGCACAGCCGGGATGGCGCCTTCCTGTTCGGCAAAGGCGATAACTCACCGCTGCCGTTCCAGGGTGTCGACGCCAACGGCACCAAACGGGTCTGGGCGATCAACGGGGAGGTGCAGCCCAGCCTGGTGTTCTGGACCCACGAATCCGGCGAAGAGGACAAGGACGGCAACCCGAAAGGTATGGCCAAGGGCACCGCCACGGCCGATGTGTCAGAGACCTGCGCCAGCGAGATCGCCCGTTTGCTGACCCTGGGCCAGGCCGGACAGGCAGGTTTCACCTTGCCTGAGAATCCGGAAGATCTGGACCCGGTTGCCCCCAAAGACATCGCCATACTGGTCAACAACCGCAACGAGGCCAGCGCTGTGCGGGACGCCCTGGGTCGCCGGCGCATCAAAAGCGTCTACCTGTCAGACCGGGATTCTGTACTGACTTCCCGGGAATCGAAGGAAATGCTGTGCTGGCTGCGGGCGTTTGCCGAGCCCCGGCAACTGGCCTACATACGCGCCGCGCTGGCCACGCCCACCCTGGGTCAGTCCTGGGATGCCCTGAATCAGCTGCTCACCGACGAGCTGGTGCTGGAGCGGGAAATCGAGCGCTTTATTGGCTATCAGCAGCAGTGGCAGAAGCAGGGTGTGCTGCCGATGCTGCGCAGTTTCCTGATGGATTTCGAGGTGCCGGGCCGGTTATTGCAACGCCCGGACGGCGAACGGCGGCTGACGGATATTCTGCACATTGCCGAGTTGTTGCAGCAGGACAGCCTGCAACTGGACGGCGAACATGCCCTGGTGCATCACTACACCCAGATACTGCGGGCGGCCGACGAAGAAGACGAGCACCGCACCCTGCGGCTGGAAAGTGATGCCGGCCTGGTGAAGGTTATCACCGTGCACAAGTCCAAGGGTCTGGAGTATCCCCTCGTGTTCCTGCCCTTCGGCACGGCTTTTCGTGCCCAGAGTGAAAAACAGGCCTTCGTGCGCTATCACGATGACCACGACAGATTGGTCACGGTATTCGACCCGTCGCCGGATGACGTGGCCCGGGCCGACCGGGAACGCCTGGGCGAGGATATCCGAAAACTCTACGTGGCCCTGACCCGGGCCCGCTTTGCCACCTGGGTGGGCACGGCGGCCCTGGACAACTGGCAGCAAAGCGGTCTGGGCTACCTGATTGGCGACGATGGCCAGAGCCGCATCAGCGACTGCCTGGAGGAACTGGCGCAGGGCAGAGCAGAGATCGGGATTACTCCGTTACCGGATCCGGACGAAACACAGTATCAAGAGCAGGCCCCGGAAGCCCTGGGACCGGCACTGATCTCCAAACGGGAGGCTAGAGAGGACTGGTGGATCGCCAGTTACTCCTCCATCGAATACACCGGCATGACCGGCACCGGCATCGCCTTTACCGGTGAGGTGGAAGACGCCGAGACCCAGAACCTGCTGGAAGAGAGCAGTCAGGAAGGCAGCCAGGAAGAGAGCAACGAGACGGCTCAGCTGGCCGTTCACCGCAACCAACACCATTTCCCAAAAGGCGCTGGCCCCGGCACCTTCCTGCATGAACTGCTGGAGTGGTGCGCGCAGCAGGGGTTTCAGCGGGTTGTGGACAACCCGTCCCTGCTTCACGAGCAACTGACCCGTCGCTGCGGCACCCGTGGCTGGACTGACTGGGTGGAGCCGGTGGAGCGCTGGTTGCTGGCTTTGATCAGCATGCCCTTGAGCCTCGACCGGGCCGGCACCGAACGTGTCAGCCTGGCGAATCTGACCACCCTGCGCCCCGAACTGGAATTCTGGTTCGAGAGCCGCAACGTCAGCGTGCGGAAGCTCGACCAGTTGGTGACCGCACACACCCTGAACGGCGCAGACCGGCCCCGGGTGGAGGAGACCCGCTTCAACGGCATGCTCAAGGGCTTCATCGATCTGGTGTTCGAACACGAGGGGCGGTATTACGTGCTGGACTACAAATCCAATACCCTGGGTGAGGACGAGAGCGCCTACACCGACCAGGCGATGGGCAACGCCATTCTGGATAAACGCTACGATCTGCAATACGTGCTTTACCTGCTGGCCCTGCACCGGTTGCTGAAAGCCCGTTTGCCGGATTACGACTACGACCGGCACATTGGCGGCGCGGTGTATCTGTTCCTGAGGGGCGTCGATTCCGCCAGCGGGGGTGCCTTCACCGACAAACCACCCAGAACTCTGATTGAACAACTGGATGCCCTGTTCGACGGCGAATCCTTCGGGGAGGTGGCCGCATGAGCCGTTCCCGTTCTCACATCGGAAACTCCGACCACCAGATTGATCTGTTCGCCGGGGATACCACCCCGGAATCGCCAACCATGGCGAAAAGCCGGGATAACACCATCGAGATCAGGGGCCTGCTCAACAGCCTGGATAACACCGAGGCGCTTCTACAGCGCTGGCAGCAGGCAGAGTGGATCCGCCCACTGGATGTTGGTTTTGCCCGGCTGATCCGGGAGCTGTCGGAAGAGCAGGGCGAACAGCCGGACCCGCTGGTTCTGCTGCTGGCTGCACTGACCTCCCACCAGGTGGGGCGCGGCCATGTGTGCATTGATCTTGGCAATCTCCTGGCCGATGCTGGCCAGACCCTGTCACTGCCGCCCGAAGAGTCGAGTTACCAGCCACCCAAGGATACCGACACCAGCGAAACGCACCAGCCGGAACCGGCGGAGCTGCTCGCACTCGTGACGCTGTCGGAATGTCTGGCATTGCTGGGAGAATCCTGCGCCGTAAGTGATGGCTCACACACCGCTCCCCTGGTATTGAACGATACCCGGCTCTATCTGCGGCGATTCTGGCGCTACGAGCAATGCATTGCCGAGGGAATTCGGCAACGGCTGGCTCTGCCGTCGCCCCTGGCGGATCCGGAATCCGGGCCTGCCCGTACCCTGTCCCGCGCCCTCGACCAGCTGTTCCAGTCGTCAGAAGCGGTGGACTACCAGAAACTGGCCTGCGCCCTGGCAGCCCGAAACCGTTTCGCGGTCATCACCGGCGGACCCGGCACCGGAAAGACCACCACGGTGGTTAACCTGCTGGCGGCTTTGCAGGCGGTTGCCGGTGAATCCACGGACCGGGCGGGCCGGAAATACCGGATCCGGTTGGCGGCCCCGACCGGCAAGGCTGCCGCCCGACTGAACGAATCCATAGGCGGTGCAGTCAGCCGCTTGCCGCTGGCCGACTTACCCGGCAACGTGGAGCTGGCGGATATTCCCACCAGGGTCACCACCCTGCACCGGTTGTTGGGCAGCCGGCCCGTTACCCGCAGATTCCGCCACAACCGTGATAACCCGTTGCTGGTAGATATTCTGGTGATCGACGAAGCCTCCATGGTGGACGTCGACCTGATGGCATCGGTGTTCGATGCCCTGCCCGCCAACGCCCAGCTCATCCTGCTGGGCGACAAGGACCAGCTGGCCTCGGTAGATGCAGGCGCAGTACTCGGTGAGCTGTGCCAGCGGGCCTTCCAGGCTCACTACACACCGCAAACAGCGCAGTGGCTGGCCACCATGACCGGTAGCCGGCTACCTGAGTCACTGGTTGACGAATCGGGCCATCCCCTGGATCAGTCCGTGGCCATGCTGCGCAAGAGCTACCGGTTCCGGGAAGACAGCGGTATCCGTGCCTTTGCCGAAGCCGTGAATACCAATGCGCTGGATCGCGCCATGGTGCGCCGGATCCGGGAGGCGGCGTTCGACGATGTCATCCTGCTCAGCAGCCCACCCGGAAAACCGGATCCGGAAGACACCCTGGAGCTGGTGTGCAAACATGCCATCACCGGCTCGCCGGAGGCCTTCCGCAACGCCGGACAGGGTCGACAGGTGAACGAAAAGCCGCTGCCGCCACCGGTCGGCTACCGTCATTATCTGGAGCAGCTACAGAATCATGACCTGGATGAAAACAGCTCCCGGGGCGACTGGGATGCGATGGCAGTGCAGCTGCTTGAAGCTTTCAGTGACTTCCAGGTGCTCTGTGCCCTGCGCAAGGGGCCCTGGGGCGTGGAAGGGCTGAACGACCGGATCGCCAGGCAGTTGCTGGCTGAAAAGCTGATTCCGCGCGCCGAGGGCTGGTACCCGGGCCGGCCAGTGTTGATCACCGGCAACGATTACAACCTGGGCCTGATGAACGGTGATATCGGCATTACCGTCAGCGTGCCGTGGGACCGGACGGCAACCGGGGAGCCCCGATACACGCTGAGGGTGGCCTTCCCCAGCAGCGACACACCCGGCGGTATTCGGTGGATCTCGCCCAGTCGGCTGCAGCAGCTGGAAACCGTGTACGCCATGACGGTGCACAAATCCCAGGGCTCGGAGTTCAATCACACCTGTCTGGTGCTGCCAGACCGGCTCAGCCCTGTGTTGACAAAGGAACTTGTCTACACCGGCATCACCCGGGCCCGGAACTGGTTCAGTTTGATAGCGTCTCACTCACAGGTTCTGGAGGATGCCGTGGCACAGCAGGTTACCCGTGCTTCTGGCCTGGCCATCGCGGTCAGGGAATCTACTGATTAAGGAGTATCGTCTTGCGCGACATGTTTCGATATGATCGTCTGGTTTTCCGTGACAAGTAGTGCAGCGTATGGCCTTCGATTCCTCGTACCTTCAGCAAGACGAAGCGTCCCGTCTTAAAACCATTCTCGAAGGCACCGGTGCCGGCACCTGGGAGTGGAACGTTCAGACAGGCGAGACCATCTTTAACGGACGCTGGGCCGAAATCATCGGTTACTCGCTGGAAGAGCTGCAACCCACCTCCATCGAAACCTGGATGGCCTTCGCTCACCCTGACGATCTGGCAGTTTCCGATCAGCGGCTGAACGCCCATTTCCGCGGCGACACCGAATACTATGAGTGCGAAGCCCGAATGCGGCATCGTGACGGCCACTGGGTCTGGGTCCGCGACTATGGGCGCCTGGTCAGCCGCACGCCGGAAGGGGAGCCGGAGTGGATTTCAGGAACCCACATAGAGATCTCCAGCAGCAAACATTACGAGCAGAAGCTTGAGCTGATCAAAGCCGAGCAACAGCAAACGATCGAGCACTTTGAAAAAATGTCGTCGTTGCTGCCAGGTGTGATTTTCCAGTTCGAGGTAAGGCCAGACGGAACCATGAGCTTTCCATACGCCAGTGCCGGAATCGAGCGGGTATACGGCGTGACACCCGAGCAGGCGAAAGCGGATGGTTCCATCGTTTTCAACGTCATCCATCCCGAGGATCGAAAGTACGTAAACCAGACGATCAACCTATCCCGGGAAAGCGGCGAAAACTGGATTTGCGAATACCGTGTGGTCAACGAAGGGGTTACCAACTGGGTTCTGGGCCGTTCGAAACCCGAGTTCAAACCCGACGGTACCGTGCTCTGGCACGGCGCCATCCTGGATATCACTTCCCAGAAAGCCCTTGAGGAACAACTGAGACAGAGTTCAACCACCGATGATCTGACCGGAACAGCCAACCGCCGCCGCTTTACCGAAGTCCTCGGATGGGAATTTCAGCGCTTGAAAAGAAACGGCGCGGGCTACGCCGTGGTATTGATCGATTTCGACTGGTTCAAGAAGGTCAATGACCGCTACGGACATCATGTCGGCGATCTGGTCCTCAAAGAAACCGCCAACCGCATCAAGAATGAACTGCGTTCCGGCGACACCCTGGGGCGCATCGGGGGTGAGGAATTTGCCGTTCTCATGCCCCAAAGCGATGAAGCGAGCGCCCGGCAGCTGGCTGAACGCCTTCGCCAGTCTGTCGAGGAACTGGAATTTGTTGGCTTTACGGAACTCCGAGGAACCATCACCTGCGGCGTGGCCATCTCCGATAAAGCCGACGAGAAACCCAGCCAGATCCTCGTGCGGGCCGACCAGGCGATGTACCGGGGCAAGGCGCAAGGACGCAATCAGGTGGTCGTATTTGATCAGACCCTGTCGGATCCCGGCTAAATCCCGGCTTCCCCGCGATCATGCTGGTGTTGCTGTAGCCACAGGCGGGCGTAATGGCCGTTTTGTGCCAGAAGTTCCTGATGATGTCCGCTTTCCACGATTTTCCCACCATCCATCACCAGAATGGTGTCCGCGTCCATAACCGTGGACAGTCTGTGAGCGATCACCAGGGTTGTTCTTCTCTGGCTGACTTCCTTGAGCGCCCCGAGAATCGCTTGCTCCGACAGTGAATCCAGGGAGGACGTGGCCTCATCCAGAATCAACAACGGCGGGTTCTTCAGAATCACCCTGGCAATGGCCACCCGCTGTTTTTCACCCCCGGAGAGCTTCAGGCCACGCTCGCCCACCTTGGTTTCATAGCCCTCCGGCAGGCTGTGGATAAAGTCTACCAGGTGAGCCATGCGGGCCGCCCGATAGACCTCCTCCTCGGTGGCTTCCGGCCGGCCGTAGGCCAGGTTCCGGTACAGGGTATCGTTGAACAGCACCGTATCCTGGGGCACCACACCAATCGCCGACCGCAGGCTGTCCTGAGTTACCGTCCGGATATCCTGGCCATCGATACGGATAGCGCCCTGATCAACTTCATAAAAGCGGAACAGCAGGCGGGCGAGGGTGGACTTGCCGGCGCCACTGGCCCCCACCACCGCCACCGTGTGTCCCGCCGGGATGGAAAAGCTCACATCCCGCAGGATCGGCCGGTCCGGGCGGTAGGCAAAGTGGATATGATCGAACTGCACTTCGCCTTTATCCACAGCCAGTTTCGTTGCGTCCGGGGCATCCTCAATGGCCGGCTTATCCCCCAGCAGCTTGAACAGACGCTCGACGTTCACCAGGGCCTGTCGGATTTCCCGGTAGACAAAACCCAGGGCATTCAGGGGTATGAACAGCTGCAGCAGATAGGCGTTGATCATGGTGAAATCCCCGAGGGTGATCTCGCCGCTGGCCACCTCCCGCACCGCCATAGCCATGATGACAATCATGGCCAGACCAATAATCAGCGCCTGGCCAGAGTTCAGGGCGGCCAGTGACAGCCGGTTCTTCAATCGGGCCTGTTCCCAGTCGTCCAGGTCCCGGTCATAAACTTCGGCCTCATAGCGCTCGTTGTTGAAATATTTCACCGTCTCGTAGTTCAGCAGGCTGTCTATGGCCCGCGAGTTGGACTGATTATCCCGGGCATTGGCTTCGCGCACGAATTTGGTCCGCCATTCGGTGATCTTGATGGAGAAAACCACATACACCACGACAGCCACCAGGATCGCCAGCACATAGCTGACGTTAAACACGACGAACAGGATGCCGGCCACCAGCAGGATCTCCAGTAGAGTGGGCACGATGTTGAACAGGGTAAAACGGAGCAGGAAGCTGATGCCGTTGGTGCCCCGCTCGATATCACGGGCCAGACCGCCGGTCTTCCGGTCCAGGTGAAAGGCCAGTTCCCGCTGGTGCAGGTGTTCGAACACCCGCAGGGACACCCGGCGCATGGCCCGTTCAGCCACCCGGGCGAAGACGGCATCCCGGAGCTCGTTGAACAGGGTTGCACCAAAGCGCAGTGAACCGTAGGCGACCACCAGGATCACCGGAATCCACAGGAGCATATCGGCGCCCCGGTTCTGGTCCAGGTAGTCGACGATGTATTTCAGGGCGATAGGCGTTGCAACGGTGGCCAGCTTGGCCAGCACCAGCAAAACCAGGGACAGGACCACCCGACCGCGGAATTCGGCGAGGTAGGGCCAGAGGCCTGAAATGATTTTCCAGTCCGGTTTATGATCTGCCGGGTAGTCGTTGTCGGCGTAGGCTCTCAATTCATGTTCCTTTCGCTTCAGAGTAGTCGAGCGCGCGGGTGGAGCAGCTCTTGCGTAGCTGTATGATAGGTCTTGTATGGAGTACATACCGTATTGTTGACGGAGTCTACAGCACCCCGTATCCAGGAGGCACATCATCAACACCCGTCACCGCAAGGCCCTGAAACTGGTCATCGAGTTTATCAGCCCCTATCGTCGGGCCGTCGCCGGTGCTCTGGTAGCGCTCGTCTTCACGGCTGGTATCACGCTGGGGTTAGGGCAGGGTTTACGTATCCTGGTGGATCAGGGATTAGCCACCGAGTCGGCGGAGAATCTGGCCAGGGCGATCGGGCTGTTCTTCGTACTGGTGCTTGGCCTGGCATTCGGGTCGTTCGCCCGGTTCTACCTTGTGTCCTGGATCGGTGAACGGGTGGTGGCGGATATTCGCAAGAAAGTGTTTAACCACCTGATTGATCTTAACCCGGGCTTTTTCGAACAGAATCGGGCCCTGGAGATCCAGTCGCGGTTTACGGCTGACACCACCGTTCTCCAGTCGGTGATTGGCTCCACGGTGTCCATCGCCCTCCGGAACGCCCTGATGTTGATCGGTGGCTTGCTGCTGCTCTTCATTACTAACGCCAAGCTGGCCAGCATTATTCTGTTGGGCTTCCCGCTGGTTATTGCGCCTATCCTGTTTTTTGGCCGGAGGGTTCGTGCGCTGTCCCGTCTCAGTCAGGATCGCGTGGCGGATGTGGGCAGCTATGTGGGCGAGAACCTTACCCAGATCAAGACGGTTCAGGCCTTTAATCACCAACCCCATGATCGCAGGTACTTCTCCGAAGTTTGTGAACGGGCTTTTGATATTGCCCGCCAGCGCATCCGTCAGCGTGCCTAGTTGACCACACTCGCCATTTCCCTGGTCATGGGTGCTGTTGGCATCGTTATCTGGATTGGAGGCCTGGATGTAATTAAAGGCCGTATCAGTCCTGGCGAGCTGGCCGCCTTCGTGTTTTACAGCCTGCTGGTGGGTGTAGCCGCAGGTGCCATCAGTGAGGTGATCGGCGAGCTGCAGAGGGCCGCCGGTTCAGCAGCACGGCTATTCGAGTTATTACAGACCGAGCCGGCGTTTGAACGCACAGAAGCAACCGGAGGCCTTCCGGAACCGGTCAAAGGTGAAATCCGCATCGACCACTTGAGCTTCAGCTATCCGGGACACACCGAAAAACCGGCGCTGTCCGATTTCTCTCTAACGGTCAGGGCTGGTGAGACCCTGGCCCTGGTGGGCCCGTCCGGGGCCGGTAAATCCACCCTGTTTGATCTGCTTCTGCACTTCTATCAACCGACGGAAGGCAAAGTGCTCATCGACGGCATGGACGCTGCGGGTCTGTCTCTTGAGGCCCTGCGCCGGTGTTTTTCCCTGGTGCCCCAGAACCCCACCCTGTTCCATGGCACGGTGGCCGATAACATCCGCTACGCGAGACCCGATGCCAGCCAGCAGGACGTCGAGCGGGCCGCGACAGTCGCCCACGCCCATGATTTCATCCTGGCTCTGCCGAAAGGCTACGAAACACCGCTTGGGGACGCCGGCCTGGGCCTTTCAGGTGGCCAGAAGCAGCGCCTTGCCATTGCCAGGGCCCTGCTGGCGGATGCACCAGTCCTGCTTCTGGATGAAGCCACCAGTGCCCTGGATGCGGAAAGCGAAAACCTGATCCAGCAGGCCATGCCGGCTCTTACCGCAGGGCGAACCACCCTGGTGATTGCCCATCGCCTGGCTACCGTGCGTGATGCTGACCGCATTGCGGTACTGGAGGAGGGACGCCTGCTGGCGGTAGGCAGCCACGACGAACTCATTCGCCACAATGCCCTGTATCAGCGGCTGGCAAAACTGCAATTCCGGGACGATGCCGCCTGAGGAATACAATAGTCGGTTTGTTTCCTGTCACCGTACTACTTACACTGTTAGATGAAACTTTCGAACCTGAACCCAGGGAGAATGGCAAAGTGAGCAATAAAGAATTGCAGGCACTCAAAGAACGCTACGTTGCGGCGGGCGCGGCAAGTCCCAATGAACAGTTTGCCGACCATGCAACGAATGCGGAATTGTGGGATGCAGACGGCAAACGCATGATCGATTTTGCCGGCGGCATTGGTGTATTGAACATTGGCCATCGCCACCCGAAGGTGGTGGAAGCGGTCAAGGCGCAGCTGGACAAGCTGATGCATACCTGCCAGACGGTCATGCCCTATGAGGGCTATGTGAAGCTGGCTGAAAAACTCAGCGGCGTGGTACCGGTACGCGGCCATGCCAAGGTAATGTTGGCCAACTCCGGTGCCGAAGCCCTGGAAAACGCCATGAAGATTGCCCGTGCGGCAACTGGCAAGACCAACGTAATCTGCTTTGACGGCGGTTATCACGGCCGTACCTTCTACACCATGGCGATGAACGGCAAGGCGGCCCCTTATCAGACAGACTTCGGTCCCATGCCCGGTACCGTCTACCGTGCCCCCTATCCCGTGCCTTATCACGGGGTCAGCGAAGAGGAAGCGTTGCGTGGCCTGAAGATGGCCATGAAGGCGGACTCCCCGGCCCACAACACGGCTGCGATCGTCATCGAGCCGGTTCTGGGTGAGGGCGGCTTCTACGCGGCACCAACCAGTTTCCTCAAGGAAATCCGCAAGATCTGCGATGAAAACGACATCCTGATGGTTGTGGATGAAGTCCAGAGCGGCTTTGGCCGGACCGGCAAGATGTTTGCCATCGAGCACAGTGGCGTTGAGCCGGATCTGATGACCATGGCCAAGAGTATGGCCGATGGCATGCCGATATCCGCAATTGTCGGCACCGACAAGTACATGGATGCTTCTGGCCCGAACTCGCTGGGCGGCACCTATACGGGTAGCCCGACAGCCTGTGCCGCAGCACTGGCCGTGTTTGATGTGTTCAAGGAAGAGGATATCCTCGGCAAATCCCAGGCGCTGGGAGAGAAGCTCAAGCAGCGCTTCAGCCAGTGGCAGGAACAGTTTGCCCATGTCGACAATGTCCGAAATCTCGGACCCATGGCAGCGTTCGAACTGGTGGAAAGCAAAGAAAGCCGGACACCGAAGCCGGAACTGGCGGCGGCGGTAACCAAAAAAGCGAAGGAGAAGGGACTGATTCTTCTGAGCTGTGGCATGTACGGCAACACATTGCGCTTCCTGATGCCGGTCACCATCGAAGATGATGTACTGGAAGAAGGATTGGCAATTGTGGAAGAAAGCCTCAAGGAGGTCGGTGCCTGATCGGGCACTGGGCTACAAAAGGAATGAGGAAGCCGGGCATAAGCCCGGCTTTTTTATAACGAAAATGAAATTCTCGAGCCGGTTCTTTACCTGGCAGCCCCGGTGTTGACGCGCGCTGGCAGCGGTTACGTCCGGACTCGGATTCATCGTATACTGCCGGAAGTTCTCCAGCAGTGCCGTTCGGCCTGCTCCAGTTTCACCAAACAGGCTAGAACATGACCTCTCCGAGTTCCGCGAACAGACCGGACCACAAGCCAAGACCCTGGGTCGATTTGCTGGTCAGCATAATCATTCCTTCCGTAATCCTGATGAAATTCAGTGGCGACGAACACCTGGGCAACGTCAACGCCCTTCTCATTGGCCTGGCGTTTCCTCTGGGCTGGGGCCTGTTCGAGCTGATCAAATATCGGAAAAAGAACCTCATTGCAGTGCTGGGTCTGGTCAGCGTGGGCTTGACCGGAGGCATTGGCCTGCTGGAACTGGATGCCGGCTGGCTAGCTATCAAAGAGGCCGCGATTCCCGCAATCATTGGCCTGGCGGTACTGGCCTCCACTAGGACCAAGTATCCGCTGGTACGAACGCTGCTATATAACCCGAGTGTTCTGGATGTGGATAAGATCCACAAGACGCTCGAGGAAAACAACCGTGTGGAAGAGTTCGAAGCACGACTTCTGAAGGCCAGTTATTTCTTTGCAGGCACCTTCCTGTTCTCATCGATCATGAACTACGTGCTGGCCAAATGGATTGTGGTCAGCCCCTCCGGCACCCAGGCGTTTAATGAGGAGCTGGGCCGGATGACCCTGGTGAGCTATCCCATGATCGCGATTCCTTCAATGATCATGATGATGCTGATTTTCTATTATCTGTGGCGGACCATTCGCCGTCTGACCGGGTACACCCTGGAAGAGGTGATGGCGCCGCATCTGGCTGAAAAAGAGAAACAAAGGAACAAATCTTCGGAATCCAACACCGGGAAGTAACGGTTTCTCAGATATTCCGATAAGACCAACCACAAAAAAGCGGCGGAGGTTTGGAAGCCTCCGCCGCTTTTTTTATGACAACCTGGACCAGTGATCAGACGTCCAGGTTGGTCACCTCCAGAGCATTGGTCTGGATAAAGTCACGACGAGGCTCTACGTCATCGCCCATCAGCGTCGTGAAGATCTGGTCTGCCGCGATGGCGTCCTCGATCGTCACTTTCATCATCCGACGGGTCTCCGGATCCATGGTGGTTTCCCACAGCTGTTCCGGGTTCATCTCGCCCAGCCCTTTGTAGCGCTGGATGTTCAGGCCACGCTGGGCCTCTTTCATCAGCCAGTCCAAGGCGCCTTCAAAGGACAGAACCGGCTGCTTGCGCTCACCACGCTGGATAAAGGCGCCTTCTTCAATCAGACCATCCAGAGTCTCACCCATCCGGGCTATGGCCGCGTACGAGGACGATTCAAAGAACTCATGGCTGAACACGTGCTCGTAAGGAATGCCATGAACATAGATCGTGACTTTCGGGAGGAACAGACCCCGTTCAGTATCCTTGGTCACCGAGAAGGTGTACTTGGTCCCGGTGCGAGTGTCCAGATCCAGACCATCACCCAGGCGCGCTACCCAACGTGCCACTTCTGCTTCTTCTTTCAGGTGCTCAGGCTTGAGCGTGACATTCTGAAGCATCTGCTCCAGCACCTTGGCCGGGTAGGCCCGTGACAGGCGACCAATCATGTTCATGACGGCCTGGTAGTCCTTGACCATGGTTTCCAGCGCAGAATCCTTGATAGCCGGAGCCTCGGGGTTCACAAAGAGCTGGGCGCCTTCCAGTGCCGTCTGGGTAAGGTAGGCTTCCTTGGCTTTCTCATCCTTCAGGTATTGCTCCTGCTTGCCACGCTTGACCTTGTACAGCGGTGGCATCGCGATAAAGACGTGGCCACGCTCAATGATCTCGCGCATCTGACGGAACAGGAAGGTCAGTAGCAGAGTCCGGATGTGGGACCCGTCCACGTCCGCATCCGTCATGATAATAATGGAGTGGTAACGCAGCTTGTCCGGATTGAACTCTTCCCGACCAATGCCGCACCCCAGTGCCGTAATCAGGGTGCCCACCTCCGCAGAAGAGAGCATCTTGTCAAAGCGCGCTTTTTCCACGTTCAGGATCTTACCCTTCAACGGCAGGATGGCCTGGGTTTTACGATCGCGGCCCTGTTTTGCGCTACCACCGGCCGAGTCACCCTCCACAATGTAAAGTTCGGAGAGGGCGGGGTCTTTCTCCTGGCAGTCCGCCAGTTTTCCGGGCAGGCCGGCAATGTCCAGGGCGCCTTTTCGGCGGGTCATGTCCCGCGCTTTCCGGGCGGCTTCACGGGCCCGTGCAGCCTCGATCATCTTGTTAACGATCAGCTTGGCTTCGTTCGGCTGCTCTTGCAGGTATTCCGCAAAGCTCTGGTACAGCTCCTGCTCGACCGCGGTTTTCACCTCGGAAGACACCAGCTTGTCCTTTGTCTGGGAGGAGAACTTCGGATCCGGAACCTTGACGCTGATGATGGCGGTCAGGCCTTCACGGGCATCGTCGCCTGATGTGGCAACTTTTGCTTTCTTGCCCAGACCTTCCTGCTCAATGTAGTTGTTGAGAGAACGGGTCAGGGCGGCGCGGAAACCGGCGAGGTGGGTACCACCGTCCCGCTGAGGAATGTTGTTGGTGAAGCAGTAGATATTCTCCTGGAAGGCGTCATTCCACTGCATGGACACTTCTACGGCAATCCCGTCTTCGCGTTCGCGGTTGAAGTGGAACACCCGGTTGATCGGCGTCTTGTTGGCGTTCAAATGCTCAACAAAGGCTCGCAGGCCACCTTCGTATTCAAAGACTTCTTCCTTGCCAGAGCGTTCGTCGGTCAGACGGATTCGCACACCACTGTTCAGAAAGGCCAGCTCGCGAAGGCGCTTGGCGAGAATGTCGTAATGGAATTCGATGTGGGTAAAGGTTTCCGGCGACGGAATGAAGTGCACCTTGGTGCCGGAGGCATCGGTTTCACCAACCGCCGCAAGAGGCGCGTTGGGAACACCGTGAGTGTAAGTCTGCTCGTAGACCTTGTTGTCGCGACGGATCGTCAGGGTAAGGGTAGAGGACAGTGCGTTCACTACAGAAACACCAACGCCGTGCAGACCACCAGACACTTTGTAGGAGTTATCGTCGAATTTACCACCGGCGTGCAGCACGGTCATGATAACTTCCGCGGCGGAAACGCCTTCCTCTTCGTGCAGATCCACCGGAATTCCACGGCCGTTATCCTTGACCGTCACCGACTCGTCCGGGTGAATAATCACACCAATCTCCGAGCAGTAGCCCGCGAGCGCTTCATCGATGGAGTTATCCACCAACTCAAAGACCATGTGGTGCAGGCCGGTACCATCATCGGTATCCCCGATGTACATGCCTGGCCGCTTTCGCACCGCATCCAGTCCTTTCAAGACTTTGATACTGGAGGAATTGTAGTTCGATTCACTCATTCGGAAACTCCTGAAGCGTGATAGGCCGGGGCTTTCTGATTCCTCGCACCGGTCTTATTCTTCCGTCAATTTGCCATGTTCCACGTGGAACAATCTGTGATCCGGTGCCTTACCGTCGGGCCAGAGCTGCTCCACCTGGGGACGCTCGATAGAGGTAATAAACACCTGACAACGTAATGCCTGCAACCTGCTTGCGAGCATGGCCCGATGCCCCTCATCCAGTTCGGCGTTGATGTCGTCCAGCAAAAACGTCACCTGCTTGCCCATGTCACTCAACACCATGCCTTGGGCAATCTTCATTAAAATCACCAGGGTTTTTTGCTGGCCCCGGGAGAAGGTTTCGGCAACAGGCCTTCCCTGAAACTTCAACCGGATGTCCGCCCGGTTCGGACCATACAGGGAGTGTCCAACCTTTCGCTCCTGCTCCCGGTGGTCTGCAAGCAATTCCACCAGTGGACGAGTGACATCCCAGCCCGGGTAGTATTCCAGCTTGAGTCCTTCGGTCCAGGGTACTTCTACTTCCCCAACCAGTTTTTCAAAAGCCGCCTTGAACCGGTCAAAGGTGCCGGAACGAGCCTCGGTAATACGTTCACTCAGGATAGCGTACTGATGGTCCCAGACCCGCATTAAAGCTTCGTCTAGTCTACCATTTCTCAGCGTTTGATTCCGCTGTGATGTGACTCTCTGGCATTGCTGCCACACAGATCCGAACGAAGGTTCCACGTGGAACACTAACCAATCCAGAAACTGCCGGCGCTTTCCTGGCCCGCCCGCAACCACATCGAACACACCAGGGTCTATCACCGATACCGGGAGATGTTTTGCAAGACCGGACAAGCTGCGAACCGCTTCGCCATCCACGCGCAACATCGTTTCCTTCTGTCCCACATCCCGGGCAATTCCAAGCCGATGCACTAGTTCAGAGTCATTCCCCTGGTTGTTTCCCTCGAGACCATGATCCAGACCGCCGAATACCGTGAGTCGCTGTTGGCCATGACTGACCACCGCTTGGTGTCGATTCACTCGAAAGGAGCGTCCCAATCCCAGGTAACCAATCGCTTCCAAGACGCTGGTTTTACCGCTGCCGTTTTCTCCATAAAGCAAATTGAAGGAAGGCGAAAAACTGACAGGCGCAGGCGACAGATTGCGGAAATTTTCAGTCTGGAATTTTACAAGCGCCATAGAAAAGCAAACTCGAAGGGGAGGGGAAGGAACCGGAACACGCGTAGAACGAAAAAGGCAGCGTTACCTCCCTT
>ERZ1699646.41-NODE-41-length-25674-cov-84.262626_pt1 | contig 25674 bp, 28 predicted proteins | sample MGYA00581515_ERZ1699646 | MGnify/ENA primary metagenome ERZ1699646 (study PRJEB42348, sample SAMEA6618691) | metagenome | isolation source: Polyester-degrading enrichment culture growing on monomer 1,4-butanediol, B | collected 2019-04-14 ... | reverse complement strand
GCCCGGATCAAGCGCACACGGATGTGCTTGTAGCGTGTTTTGGACAGCCTTTTCCAACCGCCCCTGCACCCAAATAAAAATTAAGGGCAGTATGGTAACAGATTCGAACAATGGCGGGAGGCCCCAGCCCATAAGGTAAATGTGTGAACCGTAAGGCGTGAGGCCCGCTAGCGCCTTGCCTGCAGGGGTGCTCACTGCTAAAGTTGCCGCATCTTTTCTTTGCGACTGCAACTCTCAGGTTGAAACTACACGAATGTTGATAAAAAGACTCCGAGGCATCTTCTCCAGCGATCTGTCCATCGACCTGGGCACCGCCAACACCCTCATTTACGTGCGTGAGCGCGGAATCGTGCTGAACGAGCCCTCGGTAGTGGCCATTCGCACCAACAACTCCCAAAAAATGGTCGCCGCGGTAGGCGCCGAAGCCAAACGCATGCTCGGCCGTACACCGGGCAACATTACCGCCATTCGCCCAATGAAAGACGGCGTAATTGCAGATTTCGTGGTAACCGAAAAAATGCTCCAGCACTTTATTCATAAAGTGCATGAGAACAGCTTCATTACCCCTAGCCCGAGAGTGCTGGTGTGTGTGCCCAGCAAGTCTACGCAGGTTGAGCGCAAGGCCATCCGCGAATCCGCCCTCGGTGCTGGTGCCCGGGAAGTCTTCCTGATTGAAGAGCCCATGGCGGCTGCTATCGGTGCCGGCCTTCCGGTTGAGGAAGCCAGCGGTTCCATGATCGTCGACATCGGTGGTGGTACCACCGAAATCGCCATTATTTCCCTGAACGGCATCGTTTATGCTGAATCCGTGCGGGTTGGCGGTGACAAGTTCGATGAGGCCATCGTTACCTACGTGCGCCGCAACTACGGCAGCCTGATTGGCGATTCGACCGCCGAGCGCATCAAGCACGAAATCGGCTGCGCTTATGAAGGCCTCGAGATTCGTGAGATCGACGTTCGCGGTCGCAATCTTGCAGAAGGTGTGCCCCGGGCATTCACGCTCAACAGCGAAGAAATTCTCGACGCGCTGCAGGAATCCCTGGCGCAGATCGTTCAGACCGTCAAAAGTGCTCTTGAGCAGTCTCCGCCCGAACTGGCCTCCGACATTGCCGAGCGCGGTATTGTACTGACCGGTGGCGGCGCTCTGCTGCGCGGGCTGGACAAACTGATCAGCGAAGAAACCGGCCTGCCGGTGATCATCGCTGAAGACCCGCTGACCTGTGTTGCCCGTGGTGGCGGCAAGGCGCTGGAAGTGATTGATCGGGGTGGCATCGGAATGTTCTCCCAGGAGGGATAATCCTGTGGGGAGGGCTTGCCATTAAAACCATCTTCGTCCAGGGGCCTGTTCCCGGTTTCAGACTCCTCATTGTTCTTCTCGTATCGGCAGCCCTGGTGGTTGCCGATGCGCGTTTCGACAAGCTCTCAACCGTGCGAAGCACCATCGCCACCGGCCTGGCCCCTGTGTACTGGCTGGGCAACGCCCCTTACGAATTTACCGACTGGGTCGCCGGGCTGTTCGAAAACAAACAGGATCTACAGGAAGAAAACGAAGATCTCCGCGCCCGTTTGCTGATCCTTGAACGTCGCGCCCTGAAATACGCCGCCCTTGCGTCGGAGAACAACGAGCTGCGCCGCCTGATGAACTCTTCCGAAGTTCTGGATGATCGGGTGATTGTCGGTGAGGTTGTCGGCGTTTCCCCGGATCCCTTCTCCCACGAAATCATCATCAACAAGGGCCGTAGCGACGGCTTGTCGCCGGGCCAGGCAATCCTGGATGCCCATGGTCTGATGGGGCAGGTGGTGCAGAGTAGTCAGATCACCTCTCGCGTTCTGCTGGTTTCTGACAGCAGCCACGCGGTGCCCGTGGAGGTAGTGCGCAACGGCCTGCGCGCAATCCTGCTGGGCACCGGTGATACCGATACCCTGGATCTCGTTCATGTGCCGGACACGGCCGATATCCGTGAGGGCGATCTGCTGGTCAGTTCCGGGCTTGGCGGACGTTTTCCGAGGGGGTACCCGGTTGCGGAAGTCAGCCGTATTTCCAAGGAACCGGGCGAACCGTTTGTTTCCATCGAAGCGTCGCCCAAGGCGCAACTGAACCAGAGCCGTCTTGTACTGGTGGTATTCCCGCCGGAGAATGCCTCTCCGATCGAAGTCGAGGTGGTCGAGGGTGAGACTGCCGCTAACGCCGAGAATGACGGCAACCAGGGAGGAGAGGACTGATGTTATCCGTAATCAGCTATCCGGTTTTCGCGCTCTCCGTGGTTGTTGCACTGGTGTTCAGTATTTCCCTGTTTCCTGTGGGTTGGTTCGAGTTCCGCCCGGAGTGGCTGGGGCTGGTGGTGTTCTATTGGACATTCCGGGCTCCGGCCCAGTTCGGAATCCTCCTGGCCTGGTGTCTGGGCTTGTTGCTGGATGTGCTCGAAGCCACTCCCCTTGGCGTCAATGCCATGGCCATGGCGCTGATCGCCTTTCTGGTGCTTACCATCCATCAACGTCTGCGCATGTATCCGATGCCCCAGCAGTGCCTGATGGTGTTCCTGTTGCTGGGCATCAATCAGATGCTGGTGCATTTCGTGAAGCAGCTGCTGGGGGCCGATGACGCCGGGTTCAGCTACCTTTGGCCGGCCCTGACCAGTGCCCTGGTGTGGCCGGTATTCTGTATCCTGCTGGACAACATTAACCGCAAACTGGGTTAGCCATGCCATCCATCATTCTTGCTTCGGCTTCGCCGCGCCGGGCGGAGCTGTTGCAGCAAATCGGCCTGAAATTTTCGGTTCGTCCGGCGGACATCGACGAAACAGCGGAAGTCGATGAAACGCCGCAACATTATGTGGAACGTTTAGCCCGGGAGAAGGCGCTGGCTGTGGCCGAATCCGCGCCGCAATGCCTGGTTCTGGGGTCGGACACTTCAGTGGTGCTCGATGGAAGAATCCTTGGTAAGCCCACAGACGCGGTGGATGCCCGGGAAACCCTGGCCCGCCTTTCGGGCGCGACGCACCAGGTGATGACTGCCGTGGCGCTGGCCAACGATGGGCAATGCCAATCCGTTCTGGTCACAACGGAAGTCTGTTTCCGGGATCTCTCCTCCGAAGAGATTGATGCTTACGTGGCCAGCGGCGAACCCATGGACAAGGCCGGAAGTTATGGAATTCAGGGCCTTGGTGGTATTTTTGTTAATGAGCTCCGGGGTAGCTACAGTGCCGTGGTTGGCCTGCCGCTGCAGGAAACCGCCGCGTTGTTGGCTGGTGCCGGTTACCCGGTCTGGAAAAACTGGCCGCGCAGTCTGGAGAGCCAAACATTATGAGTGAAGAGATTCTTATCAACGTCACCCCGGTGGAAACGCGGGTGGCCCTGGTTGAAAACGGCATGCTGCAGGAGGCCTACATAGAGCGCACCAGCAGGAAAGGCATTGTCGGGAACATCTACAAGGGCAAAGTGGTGCGGGTTTTACCGGGCATGGAAGCCGCGTTCGTCGATATTGGTCTGGAACGGGCTGCATTTATCCATGCCTCCGATGTGGTTCCGAGTCAGTCCAATGGCGATGAGCCTGCCGACACCCCCAAGACCGTCCCGGATATCCGCAGCCTGCTCCGGGAGGGCCAGTCCCTGGTGGTTCAGGTTACCAAGGACCCGATTGGTACCAAGGGCGCCCGTCTGACCACCCAGCTTTCAATCCCTTCAAGGTATCTGGTGTTCATGCCCGGCGTCAGTCACGTTGGCATTTCGCAGCGCATTGAGGATGATGCCGAGCGAGCGCGCCTGAAAACCCTCGTCGAGGAGGCGGCAGCGGCAGATCAGGACGTTCAGGGTGGTTATATCATCCGGACGGCTGCAGAAGCGGCCTCGCCTGAGGACCTGATTGGCGATATGGCCTATCTGCACCGGTTGAGCCAGTCCATACACGAGCGAATTGCCCGGGTTCAGGCCCCGGCCGTTGTATACCAGGATCTGCCGCTGTTTATTCGCACTATCCGTGACCTGATCCGACCGCAGACTGAAAAGGTTCGCATCGACAGCCGCGAGAGCCACCAGAGGGTGATGGAGTTTGTCGAAGAGTTCGTTACGGAATTTGCCGACAAGGTAGAGTACTACCCGGGCGAGCGGCCCATCTTTGATCTCTACTCGGTGGAAGACGAAATCCAGAAAGCCCTGAGCCGAAAGGTCCAGCTCAAGTCCGGCGGTTATGTGATCATCGACCAGACCGAGGCCATGACCACTATCGATATCAACACCGGCGCGTTCGTGGGGCACCGTAACCTGGAAGAGACCATCTTCAAGACCAATCTGGAAGCAGCCCGGGCGATCAGCCGCCAGCTGCGGCTGCGGAACCTGGGCGGTATCATCATCATCGATTTCATCGACATGGAAGATCCCGAGCATCAGCGCCAGGTGCACCGGATGCTGGAAAAGATGTTGGAACGGGATCACGCCAAGACCAAGATTACCGGGGTGTCCGAGCTGGGCCTGGTGGAAATGACCCGCAAGCGCACCACCGAGAGCCTGGGCCAGGTGCTTTGCGAACCCTGTCCGATCTGTGACGGACGCGGTTTCCTGAAGACCACCGAAACCGTGTGTTATGAAGTTTTCCGGGAAATTCTCCGGGTCAATCGTGCCTACGATGCCGAAAGCTATCTGGTGATGGCCTCCCAGAGCGTGGTGGACCGCCTGCTGGATGAGGAGTCTGACAACGTCGCCGATCTGGAGACTTTCATCAGCAAGACCATTCGGTTCCAGGTGGAGCCGTTCTACAGCCAGGAGCAGTATGATGTGGTTCTGCTCTGAACCCGGGAAACCGCGCCGGTTACCGGGTTAAGGGGCCTGGATGTCCTCCGCTGATCACGAACCGCCGCTTCCGGAGAACCTGCCCGAGAGCCCTCCAGTGCGGCTATTGGCGCGGCTGGCCAGTCTGATCTGGTGGATGCTGTTGGCTCTGCTTGTGCTCCTGGCACTGTACGCCGGGCTTGGGCGCCAGCTAACCCAGAATGTGGACAGCTTTCGCGATGATCTGGCACAGGAGTTGTCCAATCGACTGGGCCATGATGTCAGCATCGGCGGTCTTTCCTCCCAGTGGTACTGGCTGGATCCTGCATTCACCGCTCGGGACATTCAGATCAGTCACCCTGATACCGGCGTCGTTGTAGCGAATCTCCAGCATCTGAACATCCGTTTTGATGCGCTCGCCTCGCTGACCCGCCTGAGGATCGTCTTTGAGGACTTCCAGGCAGACGGTCTTGAGCTGACCGTCAACCAGGAACGGGGTGGTGACGTCGCTGTGAGGGGGGCGGACATACCGGAACCAGTGAGCAACCAGTTGCAGGAGTGGCTGGAGCTTGCCGGCAACTGGCTGTCCGATCCCTATGTGAAAATCACCCGGGTCAATTTGGGCATCCGGGATAATCAGGGCAATCTTCGTCACCTGGACATTCCCCAACTGGACCTTGATTATCGCCGTGGCCTGTTCCACGCATCTGGCCGCGCCATGCAGTCCGGTACGACCCAGCAGCTGGCCAGCTTTGCCCTGGTAGGCCGGCACTTTTTTCGGGGCGATTTTACCGGTCAGCTGTACCTTGATGTGGATTCCGGTCGGCTGTTCGATGGGCTGATCGACGAATATCAGTGGCGGACGCTCCGGGTGGAAGGGTTCGATCTTGGCGGCGAGGCCTGGCTCACGTTCCGCAACGGCCTGCTGCAGCAGGTGACCGGAACCGTTCGAACACCCTACCTGCAACTGGGTGTCGGGTACGAATCCCTGGCGCCCCTGGAGGATATCCAGGCCAGATTCGGCTGGCGTCGCCACGATAGCGTGATGACTGATGAAACCCTGGTCGAAACCGGCGCCTTCGCACTCGGGGAGTGGCACCTGAAGCAGCTCCAGTGGACCTGGGACGGTGACGTGGTTTCCCCCTTTAGCCTGCGGCTGGCGCCGTCGGAAGGCGGCATGTCCGTGATCGCCGATGCCCTGCCACTCGCGCCCACCCGCCGCCTCGCGGCCAGGCTTCCGATACTCCCGGAGCGCGCGATCAGGGCTCTGGGAAACTATCGTCCGGGCGGCTTCCTTGATCAACTGAAAATCTTCTTCCCCGACGGTGCACCGGAAGATTTCGAGCTCTCGGGACGTTTGCGCGAGGTCAGCGTGAGGGCCCATGGTGGTGCACCTGGTATCACCTCCGCCAACGGTGAGATCTTTCTCGACAGGCGACAGGGCTATGTCCGGATCGCGGCGGGACAGTCTCCTGTTTCTCTCGAGTTTCCCCAGCTTTTCGGTGGCGCCTGGTCCTTCCCGGAAATTGAGGGGGACGTGGCCTGGCAGCTGGATGGTGCCATTACCCGGGTCTTTTCAGACGGCGTTCGAATGCGTTATGGCGAAGCCACAGAACTCGACGGTGCTTTTGACCTGAGGATGGATCGCGAAGGCGAGGACAACCTTGGTCTCAAGGTTTCGGTGAAAAACGGCAATGCCGGGATGCTGGCAGACTTTGTTCCGGTCAAAGCGGTCAATCAGGGACTGTATGACTGGCTTACCACGGCGATCCTTGAGGCCGATATCACCTCGGGAACCTTCTTCGGCCATGGCCAGATAGGCTCGGATGCTCCGAAAGGGTCCTTTGTGACGTCCATGATCTATGAGTTTGACCAGGCGTCCGTTCGTTACGATGACGCCTGGCCAGTAGTCACAGGCGCCCGGGGCAATGTCAGGGTTCATAATGGTGATACCTTGGTCCGTCTGGAGGAAGGGCGAACCGGAGGCCTGGATCTGGCTTCCGGAACAGTCCGGGTTATTCCCTCTGATCAAGGTACCCGAATAAGGGTGGATGCCTCGGCTCGGGTGCCGGGCGAGTCGGTTAGTTACTGGATGGAAAACAGTCCGTTGGGTGATATGGCAGGGACGGAGGCTCAAAAGCTTCAGTACCGCGGTCAGTATCAGCTGGATCTGGGCATTGATCTGCCGCTGGGCTCGGACCAGGTGCCCGTGGTTGAAGCGAGTATTGACGTCGAGGAGGGCGCGGTGTCCTATCCAGCCGCCGGGCTGGAATGGCAATCGGTTCGTGGCGCGCTGACCTATCACAGTGAAGATGGATTCTCGGGTGGCCCCCTGGCTGCAGAGTTTTTCGGCGAGCCGGTAACCATCGCCTTCAGCAAGGCCCGCGCCGGCAATGCACTCAGCATTCGCCAGTCCGGCTCTCTCCGGGTACCGGAAGTGTTCGCCAAAGCCGGGCTGTCAACGGACTCCGGGTTTGGTCTGCAGGGTAAAGTTGCCTACAGCGCCGAACTGGATGTAGGAGCCCAGTCAACATCCGGAATTCGCGTTCGCTCCAGTCTAGAGGGACTGTCAGTGGACTGGCCGGAGCCGCTGTCAAAAACAGCGAGTGAGGCCGCACCGCTGCGGGCCACGATCAATCCATCCGCTTCCGGCGGTCTCGGCATTACCGGTGATTGGGAAAACCGGGCTACGTTCGATCTGTTGTGGAAAGAAACCGGGTTTGATCTGCGCCTGGGGCGGCTCTATCTTGGCCCAGAGGTCCTGAGCGACATCGAGATCAATGCGCTCGACCTTGATGACCGCTGGGTGGTCAACACCAGTTCCCGACGCGCCGAAGGCCGGTTGGTGATTCCGACGAGCGGCGAGACAGTGAAGGCTGATTTTCAGGTGCTACGGCTCGTCCGTAGCGAGACCCCCCGTGAGGAGTCCGAAGAATTATTAACGCTGGAAGAACAGCTGGAAGCCTTCCGGGCGCTGGATATGGGCAGTTGGCCAGATATCGATGTGTCGATCGCTGAACTCCGGCTGAATGAAGAATCCCTGGGGCAGTGGGCCTTCCGGCTTCGCCCTGAGCCTTTCCGGCTACAGGTGAACGACATCGAGGGTCGCCTCAACTCCCTGACCCTGCTGGGAGATATGACCTGGAGCATCGTCGGAGACCGTGAAACCAGCCGGTTCAAAGGCTCGATAAGCGGTGGTGCCCTGTCGGACTTGAATGAATTGTTGAATGCCGAACTGCCGGTTACCAACGAGGGCACGAACATCGAGCTGGACCTGGACTGGCCCGGCCGCCCGGATGAGTTCTCCATACCCGAACTCAGCGGTTCCGTAAGCCTGCGACTGGATGAGGGGGTCATCCTTGAACGAAACAACACAGCTCAACTGTTCCGTGTCTTCAATCTGCTGAACTCCGACACACTCTGGCGCCGGCTGAAGCTCGACTTCTCTGATCTGTATGAGCGGGGCGTGGCCTTTGACGCGATCTCGGGGAAGGCGCAAATTATCAATGGATTGCTAACCATGGATCCGGAGCTTCAGATTGTGGGCCCATCGGGCGCTTTCAAGCTCAGTGGTACCACCAATATGGCCAGCGAAGATCTGGATATGCGACTTGTGGTTGTGTTACCCCTGACCCAGAACTTACCCCTGGCCGCTTTGCTTATGGGGGCAGGAGCGCCGATTGGCGGCGCTCTGTTTGTACTGGACAAGATTCTGGGCGATCCTCTGAGCAGGCTGACCAGTGCAACCTACAGTGTTACCGGTACATGGGACGAGCCGGAGGTGGATCTGCAGCGGGTCTTCGATACCGGTGAGTGAGTTATCTGTTCGGCAATAGCGGAGGCAGTTATGAGCAAGCGTGTTTCCAACCGGGTCGCGGCCATACAGATGGTCAGCGGCCATGATATCGAGGCCAACCTGGCTGAAGCGCAAAAGCTGTTGAAGGAGGCCGCCGCAGAGGGCGCTTCTGTCGCGGTGCTGCCAGAGAATTTTGCAGTTCTGGCAACGTCTCAGATGATCGATTGTGGCCGCCAGGAAGCCGGCCCTGAGCCCGTAATTAGAGCATTCCTGGCGGAGCAGGCCCGAAAGCTGGGAATCTGGATCGTGGGCGGATCAATGCCTGTGGCCAAGCGACCGGATGGTTCTGATATCCAAGACCGGGTTCGGGCGACCTGCCTGGTGTTTGACGATCAGGGCCGGGAAGTTGCCCGCTATGACAAAATCCACCTTTTCGATGCCATGGTCGAAGACGCCCATGGCCAGTATCGGGAATCCGACACCTTCGAGCCCGGCGAGCAGGTGGTGACCGTGGACACGCCCGCCGGAAAGCTGGGCCTGGCGATCTGTTACGACCTGCGCTTCCCGGAGCTGTTCCGGCTGTTGCGGGAGCAGAATGTGGACTGGATTTGCCTGCCGAGCGCCTTTACCTGGCAGACGGGTGATGCTCACTGGTATCCGTTGATCAGGGCGCGGGCTATCGAGAACCAGGTATGGCTAGTGGCGCCGGGCCAGGGTGGCCAGAACAGCGAGCGTCGACGCACCTATGGGCACAGCCTGATCTGTGATCCCTGGGGGCGGGTTGTAACGGAAATGGGCGAGGGCCCGGGACTGGTTGCCGCCGAGCTGGACCTGGATCAGGTGGCCAACCTGCGCACTCGCATGCCGGTGTGGGAGCATCGCCGGCTCAAAGGCTGACAGCAGGGCAGATGAACCTTCATCTGCCCCTGGCTTCGCAGGTTCACATCGCTTCAGCGTCGTCGATGCATTCCCGAAGGTACCGGAAGAGTTTTCGGGCCTGGCCGGTGTTCTTTTGCTTCTCTACATCCTTGCGGGCGTTGCGGGCAAGGTTGCGCAGATGCTGCATGTCAGCGCTGGGGCAATAGCTGAAAAATTCCCCAACAACCGAGTCTCCTTCTGCAATCATTCGGTCCCGCCAGCGCTCCGCCAGGTGATGCCGGCGGGTGTGCTCTTCGCTACCGGCGTCGAAGGCATCAATGGCTTTCGCCAGGGCCTCAGGATCGTCCTCCTGGCGGATGACTTTGCCGATGTATTGCAGGTGCCGCCGTTTTGCCTCGTTCTGGCGGATGCGCCGCGATTCTTCGATGGCGGCACGAAGTGTGTCGCTGATCGGCAGCGTTTCCAGCTGATCATTGCTCAGATCGAGCATCCGCTTGCCAAGATCCTGCAGGGCATGCATCTCCCGTTTCAGCTGAGATTTGCTGGGACCGTCGTATTCTGGCGCGTCGTTGTCTTGGTGATCTTTCATAAATCCGACATCCGTCTAAGCATAGAAAATCGTCGCAAGGCCGAGAAACGCCATAAAACCGACCACGTCCGTAACGGTCGTGAGAATCACGCTGCCTGCCAGGGCCGGGTCGATGTTGCGGGATTTGAGAAACAGTGGCAGAACCGTGCCCACGAGGGCTGCTGCAACCAGATTGATCACCAGCGCGGCAGCGATAATGGCTCCTATCAGCAAATCCTGGAACCAGAGCATCGCGGCGCCGGCAACAACGGCGGCCCACAGCATTCCATTCAGGATGCCCGACAGGAACTCCCGGTTCAGCAACCATTTTACATTGGCACCGCTGATCTGCCCGACCGCCATGCCTCGGATGACGAGGGTGAGGGTCTGGCTGCCGGCAATACCGCCCATGCTCGCTACGATGGGCATCAGCACCGCCAGAGCTACGACCTTGGCGATGGTTTCCTCGAATAAACCGATCACCGCCGATGCAATCAGGGCGGTGATCAGGTTGATTCCCAGCCAGACGGCGCGGCGGCGCGATGTCTTCCACACCGGCGCGAAGGTGTCCTCGTCCTCGTCCAGACCGGCCATGCTCATCAGGGAGTGGTCAGCGTCCTCCCGGATAACGTCTACCACGTCGTCGATGGTGATGCGGCCCAGAAGCCGGCCTTCCTCGTTCACCACCGGCGCCGAGATCAGATCGTAGCGTTCAAACAATGTCGCTACCTTGGTGTCGGAGAGGCTTACGGGAATCGGCTCGATGTCGGTATCCATCACTTCCCGCACGGTGGAGGCGGGGTTGGATACCAGCATCTTGGTAATCGGCAGCATGCCAATGAAATCATCCCTCCGGCTCACCACGATCAGACTGTCGGTCATGGGGGGAAGGTTGCGGTGTCGGCGAAGGTAGCGGAGTACAACGTCAATACTGATGTCCGGACGCACCGTGATGGTGTCCGTATTCATCAAGCCGCCGGCGGTGTCCTCCGGGTAGGAGAGCACTTCCTCAACCCGTTGCCGGTCCTGTTCGTCCATGGTCTCCAGGACTTCCTGGATAACCGTATCCGGCAGCTGCTGCAGCAGGTCCGCCAGGTCGTCGGATTCGAAATCCTCGATGATGTCGGCCAGTTCCTGGGCGTTCAACTGGCTCAGGAAGTAACCCCGGATATCATCGCTGAGATACTGGAGAACCTCGCCCTCCAGCTCTTTGTCTACCAGGTTCCAGAGCAGGGCACGCTGGCGGGGCGGAGAGGATTCGAGCAGATGGGCAATATCACTGGGGCTCAGGCCACCGTTCAGGATGCGGGCAACCTGTTTCAGTGCGCCACTGTCCAGGGCCTCGCTCAGTGAACGAAGGCGCTGGCGGGCCTGGCTTTTTTCCAGAATATCGGTCATGTGTCTATTTTACTCACCTTCGCCGAAATAATCGTTGATCAGTTCGGCCAGGGCCTCTATGGCCTGCTCTTCATCCGGACCATCGGCAATAAGCTCCACATCGGTCCCTTTGCTGGCGGCCAGCATCATCACCTGCATGATGTTTTTTGCGTCCACATCACGGCCCTTGCCACTGATCCGCACACTGCTGTCGAATCTGGATGCCGTGTTGACGAGTTTGGCCGTTGCGCGCGCGTGCAAACCCAGCTTGTTGATAATGGTAATCGGGCGGCGAATCATGGTTCGATCAGATCTCTTCCCGGGTCTGAAGGTGTGGCAGTTCGGTATGGCGAACCTGCACATTGCTGTAACGCTGCCGGAAGTAGTCGCCTAATTGCTCACAAACATACACTGAACGGTGCTGGCCGCCGGTACAGCCAATGGAAATCGTCATATAGCTGCGGTTGCTGTCTGCGAAGGAGGGCAGCCAGGTGTCCAGGAAGGCCTTCAGGTCGTCGATCATCTTCCGGCTCGCCGGTTCCTTTTCCAGAAATTCGATAACCGGCTGATCCGTGCCCACGTACTTCCGCAGACTGGTATCCCAGTAAGGGTTGGGCAAACAGCGGACATCGAAAACATAGTCGGAATCCAGCGGTACTCCGTGCTTGAAGCCAAACGACTGGAACAGCAGTGCCAGCTCCTGATCCTTCCGGCCCACAACTCTCTGCTTCACCATATCCCGAAGTTCGTACATCGACATACCGGTGGTGTTCACATACAGGTCGGAAAGCTTGGAAAGTGGTTCAAGCAGCTTCTTCTCGCTGGTAATGGCTTCCCTGAGGGAGGTCTTGTCGTCACTCAGCGGGTGTTTTCTGCGGGTGGCGTGGAAACGCTGGAGAAGTGACTGCTCGTCGGCATCAAGGAAGATAATTTCAACGGTAACCCCGGTCTCCTGGAGGCGCCGGTAAATTTCCTCGAAATTGGCGAGCTCGCCGGAAAGGTTGCGCGCATCAATGCTGACCGCCATCTTGCCGAGCCGGCCGGGCTTGGTCTGGCTCGCGGCTTCCCGGGTGAGAGGAAAAAGCAAGCCAATGGGAAGATTGTCGATGCAGTAGAACCCGAGGTCCTCCAGCACATGAAGCGCGGTACTTTTACCCGAACCGGACCTGCCACTGACGATAATCAGCTTCATGACCAAATCACCTCCACTGCAATGAAAATCAGCCGCCTGAGGCGGTCATGCGCTGGTACAGCGTGCCGGCGTCCTCACATTGCCGGAGGCGATCACAGAACGACCGCTCATTGAACTTCTCTGCCAGTTGGCTGAGCAGCTCCAGGTGTTCGCTGGTTGCCTCTTTCGGGACGATCAGGGCAAAAATCAGATCCACCGGCTGATTGTCGATGGCATCGAATTCAACGCTTTCTTCGAGCGTCATCAGCACGCCCACCACGTGATCAAGGCCCTCCAGGCGACAGTGGGGAATGGCGATCCCCTGGCCAATGCCGGTACTGCCCAGACGCTCACGGGAAATGAGGTTGTTGAAGAGCTGGGTCTCGCTGAGCGTATTGTCCTGGTGGTTTATTTGCTCGGCAATAAACTCCAGGGCCCGTTTCTTGCTGGACGCAGGTACCCTGCAGAGGGTGAGCTCCGGAACAAGAATAGTGTCTATGGTCAGGGATGTGTCGCTCATGGATCGACTGCGTTTCCGTTAAAAAAAAGGCTGCGACACGTTGCTCATGTCGCAGCTCGATTAGATGACTTGCATGAAAACAGCCAGTTAGCGAGAGCCGTTTCCGTGCATCCGGTCTACATTCTTTTCCTTGTGCTTGAGGATCTGGCGGTCCAGTTTATCGATCAGGGCATCGATGGCTGCGTACATGTCCTCATTTTCTGCCTTTGCGTGAATCTCACCACCAACCACGTGCAACGTGGCTTCCGCAATCTGGCGCACCTTTTCCACTTCCAGGGTCACCTGGCAGTTACTGATGTGGTCGAAGTGACGCTCGAGCTTTTCGAACTTCTCTGAAACGTAATCTTTCAGTGCGGGAGTCAGTTCTACGTGATGGCCTGAAATATTGAGTTGCATAGGCGTCTCCTGTTGTCATCGTGCCGGCTCCCGGGAGCCGGTCTGGGTGCTGGCGCATTGTGCGCCCGCGAATACGGTGTTGCGCCCCGCATTGGGGTATTCAGACCAGCCGCTTGCGCTCGTTGGACGGCGGAATGTGCATGGCCTCCCGATACTTGGCAACGGTGCGTCGCGCAACCTTGATTCCCTGTTCTCCTAGCATGGCTGCAATTTTACTGTCGCTCAACGGCTTTTTGGGCGTTTCCGCGGCAATCAGCTTCTTGATCATCGCCCGGATGGCCGTGGAGGAGCATTCGCCGCCCTCGTCAGTGCTGACGTGGCTGGAGAAGAAATATTTCAACTCGAAAATGCCCCTTGGGGTATGCATGTATTTCTGGGTGGTTACCCGTGAAATCGTCGATTCATGCATTTCTACCGCCTGGGCGATGTCTGAAAGAATCAGCGGCTTCATGGCTTCCTCGCCGTGATCCAGGAATCCCTGCTGGTGTTCGACAATACGGGTCGCCACTTTCAGCAAGGTCTCATTGCGGCTCTGCAGGCTCTTGATAAACCACTTGGCCTCCTGCAACTGATCACGCAGGTAGGTGTTGTCGGCACTGCTGTCCGCACGCCTTATAAGTGAAGCATAGCTGGCATTCACCCGAATGCGCGGGGCAATTTCCGGATTCAACTCAACACGCCAGCGGCCATTGTGCTTGCGAACGATAACGTCCGGAATGACATAGTCGGGTTCGGCGCGATCAATCACGTCGCCCGGCCGCGGGTTAAGGCCTGTGATCAGAGCCAGAACCTCTCGCAACTGGTCTTCTTTCAGACGGCTGCGCCGGAGCAACTGGGCGTAGTCACGGTTGCCCAGCAGATTGATGTAGTGGGTAATCACCAGTCGCGCCTGGGCCAGCCAGGGCGTCTCCGGCGGTAACTGGTTGAGCTGGATCAGCAGGCATTCCTGAAGATCCCGGGCAAACACCCCTGGCGGATCAAAATGCTGGAGACGGTGCAAGACGGCTTCCACTTCATCCAGTTCCAGAGGGTCTTCCTCGTTTTCATCCAACAGTCCTGCGTGGATTTCTTCCAGAGGACTGGTGAGATAGCCGCGCTCGTCCACAGCGTCCATCAGGGCATGGGCAATGGCCTGGTCCCGTTCACTCAGCGGGGTCAGATTGAGCTGCCATTCCAGGTGATCCTGAAGTGTTTCGGTGGGCGAGTTGCGGGTCTCGAAATCGTGATCGTTCTCGTCGTCGTTGCGGGCGGCCGGCGCGGGCGCGGACTGGTAGATGTCGTCCCAGGCGGTGTCTACCGGCAGGTCGTCCGGAATGTTGTCCGGAATGTCGTTTTCGGAGGACCAGTCCGGGCCGTTCTCTGATTCGTCCCAGTCGCTCGAAGGTTCCGGCGCTGACTCGGCCGCGGATTCTTTTTCGCTAGTCTCGCGCTCGTCGTTCTCGGCGGTTGCGTCAGCCTGATCATCGTCCTCGGATGTCTCCAGCATGGGGTTGGATTCCAGTGCCTGCTGGATTTCCTGTTGGAGGTCGAGGGTGGAGAGCTGGAGAAGCCGGATCGCCTGTTGCAGCTGGGGCGTCATGGTCAGGCTCTGACCCAGCTTTAACTGTAAGGAGGCTTTCATAACCATGGTTCAGGATCCGTCACTCATCAGCGCTTTGTGTCATAAGTCGTGAAAAATTCTATATATGCCGGTTACTTGCCGTCGTTTTATTTTACCCTAGCAAGTTCTTTGCCGAGTTTACTTGCTACAGGTCATCAAAACAATGAGCCTTTCGGTGTCACAGCCTGAATTCATCGCCCAGGTAGACTTCCTTGACTTGCTGGTTGGCCAGGATCGCATCGGCATTGCCGGAGGCGATGATGTGGCCGCCGGAGACAATGTAGGCGTTTTCGCAGATGTCCAGGGTCTCTCGCACGTTATGGTCGGTAATCAGAACGCCAATACCTTTGTCACGCAGATGCCGGATGATGTGCTTGATGTCGCTTACGGATATCGGGTCGACACCGGCGAAGGGCTCATCAAGAAGTATGAAGGCCGGTTCCATGGCTAGCGCCCGGGCAATTTCCACCCTTCGCCGTTCCCCGCCCGACAGGGCCATGCCAACGCTGTCCCGGATATGGGTTATGTGGAATTCTTCCAACAACTCCTCGAGCTTTTTCTCTCGATCCGCTTTGCCCAGCCCCCGACGGGTTTCGAGGATCGCCATGATGTTGTCGCGTACCGACAATTTACGGAACACCGAGGCTTCCTGGGGCAGGTAACCGATGCCTTGCTGGGCGCGTCCGTGCATCGGCAGTGGCGTAATATCCCGGCTGTCGATGGTGATACGGCCACGATCGGCAGGGACCAGCCCGACGATCATGTAGAAGCAGGTGGTTTTCCCGGCGCCGTTGGGGCCAAGCAGTCCCACTATCTCCCCACTGCGAATTTCCAGGGAAACGTCGATCACCACTTTTTTCTGCTTGTAACTCTTTGCCAGGTTACTGGCTCTCAGAACTGCCATCGGTTTCCTGTCTGTCAGTGCGTCTGTCGGCGCTGCGTGGCTGAATCACCATCTCTACCCGGCCGCTGCCTTCGCCAGTGTCGGCGCCGCCTTCAGCGGTCACTACCCGGCCGGCGGTATCATAATGAATGACGTCGCCGCGGAACAGGTTGCCATTCTGCTCGATGACTGCTTCGCGTTCAAAGGTCAGCCGACTGTCGGTGGCTGACCAGGAAATGTTCAGGGCGCGGGCGTCGGTTTCGCCTTCGCCCTCTCGCGCCGGTTGCCGGTATCTGGCCGGGGTGCCGGAGGCTTCGATCCGGCTCAGCCCGTCCTCGGAGCGATAGAGGACCACCCGGTCCGCGTTCAGCCGGGTGTTGCCCTGCTCAAGTTCTACATCCCCGGTGTAGGTGGCAATGCCCTGACCGTCGTCGAGGCGTGCATTGTCTGCGGTAACCTTGATGGGGGTGTCGGAATCAAGGTCGAAAGCGGCCGCCGGGCCGATCATCGCGGCTGTCAGCAGGGCAACCAGCAGGCGCCGGTATCGGTTAGTTTCCGGTTTCATAGCGTCCTTCCACCTGGGAGTTCAGTTCCAGAATCCGCTCGTCTATCCACGCTTTCATGCCCGTGGCCCGGGTAATGCCGGTAACGTCGCGTATTTCTACGGGTGCATCTGTATATACCATGCCCCGGTCGTTATCCAGGGTCAGGGTTGATGTTGTCAGGGTGGCGTCCCTTTCTCCAACCGTGCGCTGAATCCGGACATTGTCCGTCAGGTACACCAGATTCTGGTTCTGTAGCAGGCTGCCATTCTCGGCTTCAACAATCCAGGGTAGGGCTCCGTCGCCGCCATAGAGCTCGGCACGGGGAGAGTCCATGGTGGCAAGGTTGCCTTCCTCGAACTGTTCGATGCGAGGGCTGGAGAACCGGATCTTCAGGTTCCCTGATTCGTCGAAGGAGGTGTACCGACCATTCACCACGAAGCCGTCCGGCTCGGCATCACCCCTCAGCGCCGCTGCTTCATCATCGATGACCGGGGGCTCATCACTTTGCCAGAGCAAAAAGACGGCTGCCACCACGGTGCCAGCCAGCGCCAGGGTTCGCAGCCAGGGCCGGTCCGGGAGCCAGTTCACACCTCGGGCTCCAGATAGGGTGCCAGCGTAGCATCAAGCTTGCCGTGGGCGGTAAGCAGCAGATCGCAGGCTTCCCGCACCGCACCTTCGCCGCCCCGAGCGCGGGTGCAGTAGTCGGCATGTTGCTGCACCAGCCAGTAACCGTTGGGTACGGTGATGCCGAGCCCGGCGAATCTGAGCGCCGGCAGATCTGGCAAATCGTCGCCCATATAGGCGATGGCTTCCGGACCAATGTCCATGGTGCTCACCAGCTCCTGCAGGGCCACTTTCTTATCTTCGCGCCCCTGCATCAGGTGCGGTATGCCAAGATCCCGCATCCGTTTCTCAGTCAGCGGCGACTGCCGGCCGGTAATAACGGCGACGGTAATGCCGGCCGCCATCAGCTGTTTCAACCCCAGACCGTCGAGGATGTTGAATGCCTTCAGTTCATCGCCGTTGGCGCTGAAGTAAAGCTTGCCATCGCTCATAATGCCGTCGACATCGAGGGCAATCAGTCGGATTCTGGCAGCTTTTGTAAGCAGGGCGTCCGGCCATTGGTGCGTCATATCACATAGCTCCCCATAGCCCTTATATTACGCCGGCCCGCAGCAGGTCATGCATGTTGATGGCGCCAACCAGAGCACCTGCGTCGTCCGTCACCGGCAGGGCGTTGATCTTCATTTCCTCCATGATATTGAGCGCTTCCGCCGCAAGATGATCGGCCTGAATGGTTTTGCCATTCCGGGTCATCACCTCGCTGATGGGGGTATTATGAATATCCACTGACCGATCCAGGGTCCGGCGCAGGTCACCGTCCGTAAATATTCCGGTGAGGGTGCCGTCCTGATTGACGACGGTGGTCATGCCAAGCCCCTTGCGGGAGATTTCAAGGAGTGCGCCACTGAGAAGTGTGCTCTCGTTGACGACCGGAATCTGGTCACCTGTGTGCATGATGTCGGATACCCGGAGCAGAAGCCGGCGCCCCAAGCTGCCGCCGGGGTGCGAGAAGGCAAAATCCTCGGCACTGAAGCCGCGAGCTTCGAGCAGGGCAACTGCAAGAGCGTCGCCCATGACCAGGGTGGCCGTTGTCGAGGAGGTGGGGGCAAGGCCCAGGGGGCAGGCTTCCACCATCACGCTGACGTCCAGGTTGGCAATGGCTTCCCGGGCCAGGATGGAGCTGGCATTGCCTGTCATGCTGATCAGGGGGGCACCCATGCGTTTGATCAGCGGCAGAATGGTGACCACCTCGCTGGTGCTGCCACTGTTGGAGATCGCAATCACCACATCCTGAGGGGTGATCATGCCCATGTCACCGTGGCTTGCCTCGCCGGGATGCACGAAAAAAGAGGGCGTGCCGGTACTTGCCAGGGTGGCCGCAATCTTGTTGCCGATGTGGCCGGATTTTCCCATGCCGGTCACCACCACGCGGCCCTTGCAGTTCATGATGACTTCGCAGGCCCGGGTGAACTGGTCGTCGATCCGGTTCTCAAGGGCATCAATGGCGTCGCGCTCGATGCGGATGGCGCGGATGGCAGAGGATCGGAAATCATTGGGTGTCGGTTCGGTCATCGGGCTTGGGGCCTGGCTGTCGGGACATTGAAAATGTTGGGCAGAGTATACCATTTTCACCCGGCAACAATGCCCGCTTACCGAAAGTTCAGTCAAACTGATCATTGCTATCAGTACATTTTGGGCTGTTTGGATTGAGCTTGAACGCTCCTTGGCATAATGTAGCCCCTCTTTGAAAGGTAAGGACTATGAATTCTCCGGCTTACATATCGCTCAAGGATGTCGTGTTCTCGCGCTCCGGGCGCCGTATCTTCGACGGTGTCAGCCTGGACATTCCGCGCGGAAAGATTACCGCGATCATGGGGCCCAGCGGAACCGGTAAAACCACACTGTTGCGCCTCATTGGTGGTCAGCTCAAGCCGGATTCCGGCAGTATTGTGGTGGATGGTCATGAGGTCCCGAAGCTCAAGCGTAAGGCCCTCTACAGCCTCCGCGAAAAGATGGGCATGCTGTTTCAGAGCGGGGCACTGTTCACGGATCTGAGCGTGTTCGAGAACGTCGCCTTCCCGCTCCGGGTTCATACAAAACTTCCGGAAGACATGATTCGCGACATCGTCCTGATGAAGCTGGAAGCCGTTGGGTTGCGTGGTGCCCGCCAGTTGATGCCCTCGGAATTGTCCGGAGGCATGACCCGCCGCGTGGCTCTGGCCCGAAGCATTGCCCTGGATCCGGAGTTGATCATGTACGACGAGCCATTTGCGGGCCAGGACCCGATTGCCATGGGCGTTCTGGTCAAGCTGATCCGTGATCTGAACGGTTCCATGGGGCTGACCAGCGTGCTGGTCTCCCACGACGTGCCTGAGTCCCTGAGCATCTGCCATTACGCCTGCATCATCTCGGACGGCAAGGTGATCGGTGAAGGCACGCCGGAAGAGTTGCGGGCCCATCCCTCCGGGCAGGTGCAGCAGTTCCTTCAGGGGCAGCCGGACGGCCCCGTGCCGTTCCATTACCCCGCGGATGGCGCCGCTCAGGACTTCGGGTTGTCCGGGGGTGCCTCTTGATCGACAGAATAGCGGCCTTCGGTCGTCTCGGTCTTGATATTGTCTCCTCATTCGGCCGATCCGGTCGTTTCCTGGCGGGCGTTCTGGGCGGGGTGCCGAGGCCGGCCACCGGTTTCCCGCTCCTGCTGAAACAGCTTTACGCTGTTGGTGTTCTGTCCCTGGCCATCATTGTGGTGTCCGGCCTGTTTATCGGCATGGTGCTGGGGCTGCAGGGGTATACGATCCTGAGCGATTATGGCTCTGAGGCCGCCATCGGTCAGATGATAGCCCTGACTCTGGTGCGTGAACTCGGGCCTGTTGTGACTGCGCTGTTGTTTGCGGGCCGGGCGGGTTCGGCGCTGACAGCTGAGATCGGTCTGATGAAAGCCACCGAGCAACTGTCCAGTATGGAGATGATGGGCGTGGACCCGCTGCGGCGGGTTATTGCGCCCCGGCTCTGGGCCGGGTTTATCGCCATGCCGGTGCTTGCCGTGATTTTCTCGGTGGTCGGCATCTGGGGCGGGATGCTGGTGGGTGTAGACTGGCTAGGCGTGTTTGAAGGCTCCTTCTGGGGCAACATGCAGTCGTCGGTGGATTTTGTTGATGACGTCCTGAACGGCGTCATTAAAAGCGTTGTTTTCGGCTTTGTCTGCGCCTGGATCGCGGTTTATCAGGGTTATGACTGCGTGCCGACCTCGGCAGGTATCAGTTCGGCGACCACCAAAACCGTGGTGTACTCCTCGCTGGCCGTGCTGGGGCTGGATTTTGTGCTGACCGCTGTGATGTTTGGCGATTTCTGAATCATCGATTAACGAGAGAATACCGGAGCCGGAAATGGCACAGAGAACCACTGAAATCATCGTTGGGCTGTTCATGATCGCAGGCTGCGCGGCGCTGCTTTTCCTCGCATTGCAGGTGAGCGGACTGTCGCCGAAGTCGGCCGACAGCACCTACACGATCTACGCCAATTTCAACGATACCGGCGGGCTTACGCCACGTGGGCGAGTCTCCATGGCAGGGGTGACCGTGGGCACCATTGAATCCATTAGCCTGAACAAAGAGACATTTCAGGCGCGGGTGGAAATGTCGATTCACTCGGACGTCGACAATATCCCCTCGGACAGTTCCGCAGTTATACGTACATCCGGCCTGCTCGGCGAACAGTACATTGATATATCGATCGGGGCCGAGATGGATTCGCTGAAGGAAGGCGATACCTTCTATTCAACTCAGTCGGCCATGAACCTGGAGCGATTGATCAGCAACTTTGCATCGGGCCGCTGACTCGGGCCGGGAAGATTTAACAGGAGATCCTGATGTTTGCACTGAAACACCACATTCTACTTGGCCTTCTGATGGCTCTGGTTCTCGTTATGCCGGCTCACGCTGGTGAAGCGGAGGATCTCCGGAACTATGTGGATGAAAACACCCAGCGGCTCGTTGAAAAGCTCAATCAAGAGCGCGGGCTGTACGAGCGAGATCCGGAAGCATTCTACGAGAGCATGGACAAGGCGTTGACGGATTTCGTGGACTTCCGTCGCATTGCTGCGCGAGTGATGGGGCGTTACGCCCGGCAGACCACGCCCGAGCAGCGGGACGAATTCGTGGTCAAGTTCAAGCGCAGCCTGTTTGACAGCTACGCGCAGGCGCTGGTCAATGCCGAAGATTTCGAGATCCAGGTCAAAGAAGCGACCATCAACCCCCAGAGTGACGACCGCGCCTCCGTTCAGATGGAGGTTATCAGCGCATCCGGAAACCGTTACCCGGTGACCTACTCGATGTACAAGAACTCCGAAGGCAAATGGTTGATGGAAAACGTGATTGTTGAGGGCGTGAACATCGGTCTGGCCTTCAGGGATCGGTTCAGCCAGGAAATGGAGGAAAACCGCGGCCAGATTCAGGTGGTGATTGACGGCTGGAGCGATGCCGTTGAATCGCTGAACCTGGAGCGGGAAGTGGACAACTCATGACGGCAGGTGTGCCTCGGGTTCAGCTTTCCGATGAAGCGCTGATTGTGTCTGGAGAGGTTACTCCGGACACGGTGGTAAGCCTGCGGAACGAGGGCGAGAAACTGATCCGCTCGGTATCCGGGGATCTGGTTATCGACCTCGATGGTCTGGTCACCGCCCACAGTGTGGTGCTCTCTATGCTGCTCTGCTGGCAGCGCCTGGCGCATCAAACGGGTATTACCCTGTCATTCCGGGGTGTGAGTAGTCGACTGGCTTCTCTGGCGGCCCTGAGCAACCTGGACGACCAGCTTACGGGATTCCGTCCGGAAACTTCCCAGGCACCCCACTGAATTTTCCGGTCTCGGGCCCTCTGTTTACAAGACAGTAAAGCTGACCCGAGCGCCGGAATTGGTTACAATCTCGCCCCTGATTTTAAAACACCCGAGGATTTTCTATGGATGCCACCCAAGTCACCGAGCTGGTCAAGGAAGCATTGCCCGGCTGCGAAGTTCAGGTACAGGTTGATGGTACCCATTATCTGGTCGTCGTGGTGGGTGATGTCTTCGAAGGCCTGCCGACCATCAAGCGCCAGCAGCTGATCAACAAGGCGCTGTTCCAGCAGATCATGGACGGTTCGATTCACGCACTTCATCCGAAAGCCTTTACTCCGGCCGAATGGGCCGAGCGCCAGGGCTGAGCGGCCCGGACAAAACAGGATAATTATTGTGGATAAACTTCTGATCAGGGGCCGAAAGCCCCTTGATGGTGAGATCCGGATTTCCGGTGCAAAGAACGCCGCACTGCCCATACTGGCAGCAACCCTGCTGGCGGACGAGCCGGTGACCGTCGGCAACCTGCCGCACCTGCACGACGTGACCACCATGATCGAGCTTCTCGGTCGTATGGGCGTTGAAGTGATCATTGATGAGAAAATGAGCGTGGAAATTCACGCCAACACCATCAAACACTTCCACGCGCCGTACGAGCTGGTAAAAACCATGCGCGCCTCCATCCTGGTGCTGGGCCCCCTTGTTGCCCACTTCGGCGAGGCGGAAGTATCCCTGCCCGGCGGCTGTGCAATCGGTAGCCGTCCGGTGAACCTGCACATCCACGGCCTGGAAATGATGGGCGCAGAGATCAAGGTCGAGAATGGCTACATCAAGGCCAAGACCAACGGTCGTCTGAAGGGTGCCCATATTTTCCTGGATACCGTCACGGTAACCGGCACCGAGAACCTGATGATGGCCGCTGCCCTGGCAGACGGAAAAACCATCCTGGAAAACGCGGCCCGCGAGCCGGAGGTTGTCGACCTTGCCGAGTGTCTGATTGCCATGGGCGCAGACATCAAAGGCCACGGTACCGCCACCATCGAAATCAACGGTGTCGAGCGCCTGCACGGTTGCCACTACAACGTTCTGCCAGACCGTGTTGAAACCGGTACCTACCTGGTGGCTGCGGCTGCAACCGGCGGTCGGGTCAAGCTGAAGGATACCCGTGAGGACCTGCTCGAAGCGGTTGTGCTCAAGCTCGAAGAGGCCGGTGCCCACATCAATACGGGCTCGGACTGGATCGAGCTGGACATGAAAGGCAATCGCCCGAAAGCGGTGAGCCTGCGTACAGCGCCTTATCCGGCCTTTCCCACGGACATGCAGGCTCAGTTTGCTGCAATGAACGCGGTGGCCGAAGGTACCGGCACCATCGTGGAAACCGTATTCGAAAACCGGTTCATGCACCTGCAGGAGCTGATCCGGATGGGCGCGGACATCACGCTGGAAGGCAACGCGGCCATCATCAAGGGCGTGGATCACCTTACCGGCGCGCCGGTCATGGCGACGGATCTGAGGGCCTCGGCCAGCCTGGTTATCGCTGGGCTGATGGCTGACGGCGATACCATTGTTGACCGCATTTACCACATCGACCGCGGTTACGAGTGTATCGAAGAGAAACTTCAGTTGCTGGGCGCCACCATCCGCCGTTTGCCAGCGTGAGAGTTATCCATCCAGACAATACGGGAAACCGGAAGAATCCATGACAGATTCCATCACCATCGCCTTGTCGAAGGGACGAATCCTGGAAGAAACCCTGCCTCTGCTCGCAGAGGCAGGCATCGAGCTGATCGACGACGTCAAAAAGTCCCGCAAACTGGTGTTCCCGACAACGGACCCGAATGTCCGGGTGTTGATCATCCGCGCCACGGATGTGCCGACCTATGTTCAGTACGGCGGTGCGGATCTTGGCGTGACTGGCAAGGACGTGCTGATGGAGCACGGTGGGGAAGGGCTGTATGAGCCTCTGGATCTGAATATTTCCCGTTGCCGCCTGATGACCGCCGGTCCGAAAAATCAGACTCCGCCATCCGGTCGTATCAAGGTGGCCACGAAATTCGTCAATCTGGCCCGCCGATATTATTCGGCCCAGGGTCGCCAGGCAGACATCATCAAGCTGTATGGCGCCATGGAGCTGGCTCCGATTCTTGGTCTGGCCGACGAGATCGTCGATATTGTGGATACCGGCAACACGCTGAAGGCAAACGGCCTCGAAGCCCGAGAGCTGATTGAGCATATCAGCAGCCGTCTGGTGGTTAATCGCGCGTCCATGAAGATGAAACACGAGCGTATTAACCCCATAATCGAGAAGATGTCCGCAGCCGTGGATAAACGCCGGGCTTAGTGCCAGAGCCGGGCAGAGTCAGTTAGTCGTTAATCCCAGACAGGATTTGAGTTATGACCGCCAAGATCACCCGATTGAACGCTTCCCAAAGTGATTTTAACGATGCGTTGGCCAAACTGCTGGCCTGGGACGACAGCGTTGATCATCAGGTGAACGAGTCGGTGCGTCATATCCTGCATGAGGTGAAAACCCGTGGCGACCAGGCGGTTCTGGAATTTACCGAAAAGTTCGATCGCCTGAAGATTGGGTCCGTTGCCGAGCTGGAAATGAGTCAGGACCGTTTGCAGCAGGCACTCGAAGCGATTCCGCAGGATCAGCGCGCGGCACTGGAAAAAGCCGCTGAGCGGATCCGTGATTATCACGAGCGCCAGAACCAGAAGTCCTGGCAGTATGAAGACGAGGACGGAACCGTGCTCGGCCAGAAGGTAACGCCGCTGGATCGGGCGGGCCTGTACGTGCCCGGTGGCAAAGCCGCCTATCCGTCCTCGGTGCTGATGAATGCTATTCCTGCCAAGGTTGCTGGCGTCAGTGAAGTGGTGATGGTTGTTCCGACACCGGATGGCGTGGTGAATGACATGGTCCTGGCTTCCGCAGCGATTGCCGGTGTTGACCGCGTGTTTACCGTTGGTGGCGCCCAGGCCGTCGGCGCGCTGGCCTATGGCACGGAAACGATCCCGGCAGTGGATAAAATCGTCGGCCCCGGCAACATTTTCGTCGCCACCGCCAAGCGCGAAGTTTTCGGCGTCGTCGGCATCGACATGATCGCCGGCCCCTCGGAAATCCTCGTGATCAGCGACGGCAAAACCGATCCCGACTGGATTGCCATGGACCTCTTCTCCCAGGCAGAACACGACGAACAGGCCCAGTCCATCCTGATCAGCCCGGATGCGGAATTTCTGGATGCCGTCGAAGCCAGCATCAACAAACTGCTGCCAACCATGGAGCGTGCCGACATCATTCGCACTTCCATGACCGACCGCGCCGCGCTGATCCATGTCGCCGACCTGAAACAAGCCGCCGAAGTCTCCAACCGGATCGCCCCGGAGCACCTGGAGCTGTCGGTTGAAGACCCCGAAGCCATGCTGGAAGACATCCGTCACGCCGGCGCTATCTTCATGGGCCGTTACACCGCAGAAGCCCTTGGCGACTACTGTGCTGGTCCGAACCACGTGCTGCCTACCAGCGGCACAGCTCGGTTCTCCTCGCCCCTGGGTGTCTACGACTTCCAGAAACGGTCTTCCATCATCGGCTTCAGCGCTGCCGGTGCAGATCGTATGGGGCGTGTGGCCTCGGTTCTGGCCCGTGGTGAGGGCTTAACCGCTCACGCCCGGTCAGCGGAATATCGGATTAAGGATTAAAAGACTTCACCCCCTATGTATGCAGGGCGGCGGGCAGGTCACTCTCCGAGAATGTCGGCGGCCATGGATGGCCGACGCCAAG
>ERZ1699646.37-NODE-37-length-26458-cov-32.268761_pt1 | contig 26458 bp, 16 predicted proteins | sample MGYA00581515_ERZ1699646 | MGnify/ENA primary metagenome ERZ1699646 (study PRJEB42348, sample SAMEA6618691) | metagenome | isolation source: Polyester-degrading enrichment culture growing on monomer 1,4-butanediol, B | collected 2019-04-14 ... | reverse complement strand
GGACTGCAACTCCGTGTACGCCGGTTCGATTCCGACCCGCGCCTCCATTATTTCCCTAGCTTCAAAGTTCCAGACCCAAGGCCAGTACAGACCCTCGGTTCATTCCGTTATTCATCGTCTGGCGCCATCCCGTCTTCCTATGCTTCAATGATTGCAAAGCAGTCAAGCCAGCCAACAAGGCTCTACCTGGATCCCCGGCGCCTGGTCAAAAGCATGGATACGGACGAAAAAGTGGTCAAACGTCGGCGCTCCGCCCTTCGGGGCCGTCAACTGGAACCGGCTGTATTGTCGGAGCTGCGGGAGCTGATCGGTGACGAACGCGTCGATTCGTCATTGCGAGACCGCGATCGCCTTATCGAGCACCTGCATGTATTGCAGGATTCAGACGGTTATCTCTCCATGCCCCGCCTGCGGGCCCTTGCGGCGTTCATGAATCTGCCCATGGCCGCCATCTATGAAACCGCCACTTTCTACGCCCATTTCGATATCATTCACGACGAACAAACGCCACCACCGGCAATAACGCTGCGGGTATGCGATTCGCTTTCCTGCCAGTTGGCCGGTGCCGAGGCGCTGCACCAGGCGCTGTCTGAAGGCGCTGATCCCGCCCAGGTGCGTGTGCGGCGCGCTCCCTGCATGGGGCGATGCGACAAGGCCCCAGTGGTAGAAGTCGGCCATCATCACGTGTGCCATGCCAACGTCGGGAATGTGAGTGCGGCGGTAGAGCAGGGCCAGATTCACCCGGAAGACATCCAATGGCAGGGACTGGCGGATTATCGTTCAGCCGGCGGTTATGGCCTGCTGGCTGACTGCCATGAAGGTCGGGTGAGCGTTGAATCGCTGGCCGAGGAACTGGAGCATGCAGGCTTGCGAGGCCTCGGTGGCGCTGGATTCCCCACCTACCGCAAATGGCAGGCCGTTCGGGCGGAACCGGGGCCACGCTATGCGGTGATCAACGCCGACGAGGGCGAACCGGGGACCTTCAAAGACCGTTATTACCTGGAACGGGAACCCCACGTTTTCCTGGAGGGCGCGCTGGTCAGCGCCTGGGCCGTCGAGGCTGAAGCTCTCTACATCTATTTACGAGACGAATACCCCGGCCTGCACCGCGTTCTGAAAAACGCTATTGCCGAACTGGAAACGGGCGGTATCGTCGAGCCAGGTTTTATCATCCTTCGCCGGGGCGCAGGCGCCTACATCTGCGGTGAGGAATCCGCCCTGATTGAATCCCTTGAAGGAAAGCCCGGAAAGCCACGGCATCGCCCGCCATTTGTGGCGCAGAAGGGACTGTTCAACCAGCCCACCCTGGTGAACAACGTCGAGACGGTTTACTGGATACCGCGCATCCATGCCCAGGGCGCCGACTGGTTCGCCAGCCAGGGTCGGCATGGTCGCAAGGGGCTTCGCAGCTTTTCGGTGTCTGGTCGGGTTGCGCGGCCTGGTTTGCATGTGGCACCCGCGGGGATCACCCTCAATGAATTGATCGAGGAATACTGCGGCGGCATGGCCGAAGGCCATCGCCTGCTGGCCTATCTGCCCGGTGGAGCGTCCGGCGGCATTCTACCGGCCAGCAAAGGGGATATTCCGCTGGACTTCGACACTCTGCAGGAACACGGCTGTTTCATCGGCTCTGCGGCGGTGATCGTTCTGTCTGATCAGGACGATTTGCAGGCCGCGGCCGCCAACCTGTTGGGCTTCTTCGCCGATGAGTCCTGCGGGCAGTGCACCCCCTGCCGTGTGGGTACCGAGAAAATGCTCACCCTGCTGGAGCGCAAAACCTGGGATGAGGAAACCCTCCAGCAACTGGCGGGTGTTATGGCCGATGCGTCCATCTGTGGCCTCGGCCAGGCCGCACCCAATCCGGTATTGAGCCTGCTGCGGGATTTCCGCAGCGAACTGGCCAGCAGCAACCTGATAGCGAAAGGTTAGGGGAGGCAGCCATGAGCCATTCCAGCACAAGCTTCACCCTGACACTCGACGACGTTGAAGTTCAGGCCTTCCCCGGCGAAACCCTGTGGCAGGTGGCCAAACGCGCCGGCGAGACCATCCCGCACCTGTGCTTCAAAGACGCCCCGGGTTACCGGGCCGATGGCAATTGCCGGGCCTGCATGGTGGAAGTTGAGGGTGAACGGGTGCTGGCCGCAAGCTGCATTCGCGAGGCAGCGCCCAACATGGTGGTGCGCAGCACCGGTTCTTCCCGAGTTAAGGCAGCCCGCAAAGGCGTGCTCGAATTGCTGTTGGCGGATCAACCTGAACGAGAGAATAGCCCGGACCGCTCAAGCCATCTGTGGGATACGGCGGATCAACTCGCCATCGATGTCGGTGCCGTGCGCCAACGCATCCCTGCGCATTCGGAACGTAATGAACCCACGGTTCACCATGTAGAGCCGAGGTCGGATTCTCTGGCTCACGCCAGCGGCCACGACGCCAGCCATTCGGCCATGAACGTCAATCTGGACGCCTGCATAACCTGCGGCCTATGCGAGCGCGCTTGCCGGGAAGTGCAGGGCAATGATGTGATCGGCCTGGCGCACCGGGGCGCTGCGTCCAAGGTGGTGTTTGATTTTGACGACCCCATGGGCGACAGCACCTGTGTTGCCTGCGGCGAATGCGTGCAGGCCTGCCCGACCGGGGCGCTTATGCCGGCCACCCTGATCGATGCCCGGGGCCGCGGAGACTCCGCCACTGCTGACCGCAAAGTCGATTCCGTCTGCCCTTATTGCGGCGTGGGCTGCCAACTGACCTATCACGTGAAAGACGGGCCCACACCTGCCGGATCGGAGAAAGGCGAGCATCGAGGACGCATCCTGTTTGTGGAAGGCAAAGATGGCCCCTCAAACCAGGGCCGGCTTTGCGTGAAGGGCCGTTTTGGCTTTGACTATCCCTCACACCCGGCGCGGCTGACCCGGCCGCTGATTCGCCGGGAGGGCGTCCCCAAAGGACTGGACCCGAATTTCGATCCGGCCAATCCGTTAACGCACTTTCGAGAAGCAAGCTGGGAAGAAGCCCTGGATCTGGCGGCCAACGGATTGACCCAACTAAAAACACAACACGGACCGGCCGCGCTTGCCGGCTTCGGCAGCGCCAAGTGCTCCAACGAAGAAGCCTGGCTGTTCCAAAAGCTGGTGCGCACCGGTTTCGGCTCCAACCACGTGGACCACTGCACGCGGCTTTGCCACGCCAGTTCTGTGGCCGCGTTGATGGAGTGCCTGGGCTCCGGCGCCGTCACTGCTTCGTTCATGCAGGCGCTTCAGTCCGATGTGGTCATCCTCACCGGCTGCAACCCGGCCGTGAACCATCCGGTGGCTGCCACCTATTTCAAACAGGCCGCCAGAAACGGCACCAAGCTCATAATCATTGACCCCCGCGGCCAGGCGCTGGATGCCTATGCCTGGCGCAGCCTGCGCTTCTCGCCCGGTGGCGACGTGTCACTGTTCAACGCCATGCTCAATGTGATCATCAGTGAAGGTCTGTTTGACCGGGCCTACATTGACGCCCACACCGAAGGTTTCGAGGCGCTGGCGGCCAGCGTCGAAGGCATGACCCCAGAAGTGATGAGCCCGGTCTGCGGCGTGGCGCCCGATACCATTCGTGAAGTGGCGCGCACCTACGCGAAGGCTGATAAGGCAATGATTTTCTGGGGCATGGGCATCTCCCAACACGTGCACGGCACCGACAACGCCCGTTGCCTGATCTCTCTGGCGCTCACCTGCGGCCACACCGGCCGGCCTGGCACTGGTTTGCATCCATTGCGGGGGCAAAACAACGTGCAGGGCGCATCCGATGCCGGGCTGATCCCCATGGTATTGCCCGACTACCAGCCGGTAGGCGATCAACAGCTGCGGGCCGCCTTCGAAGAGCTCTGGAACACAGAGCTGGACCCGAAGCCGGGGCTCACCGTGGTAGAGATCATGGATGCCATCAAGGCGGGCACCATCAAGGGCATGTACATCCTGGGCGAAAACCCCGCCATGTCCGACCCGGATCTGACCCATGCCCGGGCCGCGCTCGCCGCTCTGGAGCATCTGGTGGTGCAGGATCTGTTTGTCACCGAGACCGCCCAGTTTGCCGACGTTATCCTGCCGGCCGCCGCCTGGTCGGAAAAATCAGGCACCGTCACCAACACCAACCGCCAGGTGCAAATGGGCCGTGCCGCGCTGGGGCCGCCGGGGGAGGCAAAACCCGATTGGTGGGTTATTCAGGAAATGGCCCGGCGATTCGGGCTTGGTTGGAACTACGTCGGCCCCGAGCAAGTGTTTGAAGAAATGAAGCAGGGCATGCACTCACTGGATCATATCTCCTGGTCTCGCCTGGAGCGCGAAGGGTCCGTTACCTATCCATGCTCGGCCGACGACGCCCCGGGCAACGACGTTGTCTTCTCCGATGCCTTCCCGCGAGCTGGAGGCCGCGCCAGATTCTCACCGGCCAGCCCGTTACCGCCGGACGAGCCTGTGGATGAGGCCTATCCCATCGTATTAACCACCGGGCGATTGCTTGAGCACTGGCACACCGGCGCCATGACCCGTCGCAGCCGCGTGCTGGATGAGCGGGAACCGGAAGCGGCGGCGTATCTCGCACCAGCAGAACTGGCACGCATGGGCGTAGCACCGGGCAATGACATTCAAATTGCCACCCGGCGCGGCACCATCACGCTGACAGCGCGAGCCGACCAGACCATGCCTGAAGGCATGGTGTTCGTGCCCTTCGCCTTTGTGGAGGCGGCAGCGAACGTGCTCACCAACCCGGCGCTGGACCCGTTCGGCAAAATCCCGGAATTCAAGTACGCAGCGTGTCGACTGAGCCCGGCCTAGGCTTCGAAGCCAACTGGCTTTGCCCGTGCTCTGTTCGAATTCTGCCCAACTTCTGCCAGACCGACAGTCATCGTCGTACGGCGTCTGTAAAGTGTGCGCAGTTGGTCTAGAATAACGCCAAAATTTCCAGATCTTTCAGGTAGATAAAATGCCAAAGTTTTTGCATACGGCAGACTGGCAGATGGGCCGGGCGTTTACCCGTTTCGAAACGGAAGACGGTGCAGCCCTGGTCGAGGCCCGGTTCGAGTCCATCGAAACGCTGGCACGACTGGCCAACGAATATCAGTGCGAGGCGGTTCTGGTGGCCGGTGATGTCTTTGATGCCCAAACCGTCTCCGATCGAACTATTCGCCGGGTGTTCAACGCCACAAAAGGGTTTGCCGGCCCCTGGGTCATGCTTCCGGGAAACCACGACGCCGCACTCGCTGAGAGTGTCTGGACCCGAGCCCAGCGCCTGGGGGCGGTCCCGGAGAATGTGCATCTCGCGCTGCAGCCTGGCGTGATAGATCTGGAACCCCAGCGCCTCAGCATCCTGTGCGCACCTTTGACCCAGCGCCACACGTATGGCGATCTGACCGAGCCATTCAGCGGCTATGAAACGCCCGAGGGCTTTCTCAGAGTCGGCCTGGCCCACGGCAGCGTTCAGGGCCTGCTGCCGGACGAGATTGATTCCACCAACCCCATCGTGCCGAACCGTGCCGAAGCCAGCAGGCTCGACTACCTCGCCCTGGGCGATTGGCATGGCACCAAACAGATTGATGAGCGCACCTGGTACAGTGGAACGCCAGAGCCCGAACGGTTCAGAAACAACGAAGCGGGTAATGCCCTGATTGTTGAGGTTGCCGAACCCGGCGCCACACCTGCGGTAACCCGGGTTCCAACAGGGCGGTACCAATGGCACCAGTTTCGGGAAACCCTGGCCGTGCAGTCTGATCTTGAACAGTTACTGCAACGATTGAACGGCTTGCCCGAATCCGCCGTTGTCGATCTGCGCCTTGATGGCTCGGTGACCCTGGCCGGTGAGGAAACCCTGTTGAAGGCGTTGTCGGTTTCGGAAGCACGATTCCGCAGCCTTCGCTGCGAGCGAAGTGGGCTTCAGCTTGCCCCGACCGACGAAGACATCGCGGCTCTGAAAGCGGATGGCTACGTGGGCGAAGTGGTTGAGAGCTTGCGCGAGCGCCAGCAAGGCACGCAGGATGACACCGCCCGGGATGCGCTGGCTATCCTGGCGGGGTTACTGCGGGAACGTGAACAGGAGGCGGGGCAATGAAGCTGCAGCGAATGCGTATCGAACAGCTGCGCCAGTTCCGAAAACCCTTTGAGCTGGACAACCTGCAACCCGGCCTCAACCTGATTCACGGCCCCAACGAATCCGGCAAAAGCACCCTGGTTCGAGCCATCCGTGCCGCGTTTTTTGAGCGTTATCGGTCCACAGCCGTGGACGATCTGCGCCCCTGGGGCGACTCCGCCGCGGCGCCCACCATTGAGCTTGATTTCGAGCACGAGGGCCGCTCCTGGCGCCTGACAAAAAGCTTTCTCCAACGAAAGCGGTGCGACCTGGTTGTTGGCACGGAGACCTACAGTGAAGACGACGCCGAAGAGAAACTGGCCGAACTGCTGGGCTACCAGTACCCGAAGCGGGGTGCCAGCAAAGCCGAACACTGGGGCATACCGGGATTGCTGTGGGTGGAGCAGGGCACCGGGCAGGACATCGAGCAGGCCATAGAACACGCCGGCGATCATCTGAAATCCGCCCTGAACTCCATGGTGGGAGAGGTGGCCAGCTCCGGAGGCGACGATCTGATCGAGACGGTTCGCAGCCAGCGGGACACTCTGCTGACCGGCACTGGCAAGCCCCGGGGCGATTACCTGAAACTGGAAAAAGACCGCGCCCAATACGAACTTGAAATTGAAGAGTTGAAGGAGCGGGTACACAAATACCAGGAGCAGGTCGACCGGCTTGGCAAACTCACCCACGACTTTGATCAGGCCGAGGCCGAGCGCCCCTGGGAAGACGCTCAACGCCATCTGGAGGAAGCCCGGGCGCGCTATCAGCAGGTGGAGCGGCTGGAGCAGCAACAGAACCAGGAGAAAGCCACGCTCAACCAGCTGCAGCAAAACCACCGCCTGTTGCAGCAGAACAAAGAACACCTGGAAGGCCTCAGTCGCCAGCTTGAAGGCCGAAAAGCCGAACTGGACCGCGCGGAGCGAGACCTCGCCACCGCAGAAGTCCAAACCCCGATGATTGCAGGCCGTTTGCAAGAAGCCAGAACCGCCTATGAGCAGGCGGAAAAGCAACGCAAACTCGCGGGCTTACTGCAAACCCGACAGAGGCTGGAGCAGGATGTCCGCCGGCTTGAGCAGCAGAAACAGGTACTGAACGATAGCCTGGGCAAAGCAAAGGAATACCAACAGCAGTTGGAGCAAGCCAGGCAACAGGCCCGGGAAAACCGCATCGATGCAGAGTTGGTCAAGAAGCTGCGAGCAACGGGGAACCAGCTCAACGAAGAAACCATCCGCTCACGGACCATCGCCACCCGGTTGAGCTGGCAGCTGGACGCCGATGGATCCCTGACGCTGAACAACGAAGCGCTCACCGGGCAGGGCGAACAGCAGCTACTGGAAGAATCCACACTGGTGATCCCCGGCGTGGGCACCCTCGGCATAACACCCGGCGGCGAAGAACTGGCCAGTACCCGCAGGAAACTCAAAACCCTTGAGGAAAGCCTGGAAGAACAGTTGAAGACCCTTGGTGTAGCCTCCGTGGAGCAGGCAGAGGAACGTCTTGCGGCCTTTGAGAACGCCGGAAGAGCGCAAAAGCATGCCGAAGATTTGCTGAAATCCGTGGCACCGGCCGGCATTGAGCAACTTGTCTCCGAACAGAACGAGGCGGAGAGCGAACTGGAGAAAGTCAAAAGCCAACTGGAAGCCACCCCCAAACCGGATCCGAGAGAGGATGTGCCGGCCCTGGAAGAGGCGGAGGCGGCGTTCGCCCGGGCTGGCACCACACTGGATAAAGCCGAATCCGATGACCGTGAGCATCAGTCCAGGCTGTCTGCCCTGAAGCAGGCCCGAGAAAATGCCAAAACCGAATGGCAGCGGCTGGCCGATGAAGAAAAGAGCCCCGAGAGGCAGCAGCAACTTCGCCAGATCACCACCGACCTGGCGAACCTCGAGAAACAGCAAGCCGAACTGGAAGCCAGCCTCGGGCGCCGCGAACGGGAAATCCGCGATGCCCGCCCGGAGTTCCTAAAACAGGACATCGAACGCTACCAGAACGCTGTCAACCAACTGCGCCAAACCCAGGAAAACCGGGGCCGCGAACTGCGCGACATCAAAGTCAGGCTGGAAGCCTGGGGCGCAGAAGGTTTGGAAGAACAGCTCAGCGAGAAAGAGGCGGAGTACGACCAATGCAATCGCCGCTACGAGGAACTGCACCGCCGCGCCCAGGCGCTAGACCTGCTCCTCAATCTGCTCACGGAAAAACGCCAGGCCCTGACACGCCGGCTACAGGCGCCCCTGCAAAAACACCTCAACCACTACCTGTCAGTGCTTTTCCCGGAAGCCTCGCTGGAGGTGGACGAGCAGCTCCGGCCCGGCACCTTCAGCCGAGGCAGCGAACTTGGGCAGATCACCGAGCTGAGTTTCGGTGCGCGGGAACAGATGGGCCTCATAAGCCGTCTGGCCTATGCCGATCTACTGAGGGAAGCCGGAAGGCCAACGCTGGTCATCCTCGACGACACTCTGGTGCACAGTGACAGCGACCGCCTGGAAGACATGAAACGTATCCTGTTTGATGCGGCCAGCCGGCATCAGATATTGCTGTTTACCTGCCACCCAGGGAACTGGAACGACCTTGGTGTACCACCTATTGACCTCCAGAGCTTGAAGGTTCATTCAATTGCACAGGCATGAGTAGCGACGCCAAGCAGTGCTTTGCAAGTTACGCACGGCTGACCGGTGCGTCCACAATGTGGAAGCGGTCGATCTATGTCGTGTGATGTAAGGCTAGATTGTGATTGATAGCAATGGCTCGATCGCCAGAAAAAACCTGTCGGGTGGATCTCGGATTTCATGGAAATCCAAGATGTCAGAGGCTAACGTCATTCTACCGGATTTAGTTAGATTGCGAGATATAGGTAATGCCGGTGGCGACAGCGCCGTTCTTCTGGAAGTCATCAATGTGGGACGTACACGATGCAGCAGACCGGAATCTACGAGCAGCTTATTACCCGGCTCGTAGAAAACAGATTGGACAGGAAACAATTTTACGTAGGTGAGCGCCAGCTTAGCAGTGTGGAAGCATCTGTATGGTTGTCACGATTCCTTACTAACATTCTGGAGTTCGCTATTGGGTCGGTGCCTTCGGGCGATAACCGACTTCAGGAGCAAATCGAGTTATCGAATCAGTTGCTGATGTGGCTCAAGGGGAAGGTGCAGGATGATGGGTTCCTGGATGAGAACCTCCTCGATAGCCAAGGAAAGATCCTCACCGCGCTTTATGAGCTGGAAAACCCGGTTGCTGCGAACCTGAAGCAGTATGTTGAAGACGTTTTCCCGCTCACAGGACTTACACAGAGTGAGCTATTTTCAGGCAGTAATGCTGGCTTGTCACTGGAGTCAGAGCTAAAGCGCGAGATTTTGTCAGCGGACCGAATTTACTGGTTGGTCTCATTCATCAAATGGGCCGGAATTCGGATATTCCGGAAAGAACTGGAAGCCTTCACAGAGAGTGGCCGTGAGCTGAAAATCATCACTACCTCCTACATGGGGGCAACGGATTCCAAAGCCGTTGAATACCTGGCCAGCCTGCCGAACACCGAAGTGAAGCTGAGCTACAACACCGAGCGTGAAAGGCTGCACGCCAAGAGCTATTTGTTTCTCCGGAATACGGGCTTTCACACCGGTTACATCGGTTCATCAAACCTGTCCCGATCCGCACTGACCAACGGCCTCGAGTGGAACCTGAAGATCACCTCTCAGGAAATCCCGCACATCATCAACAAGTCTTTGAGCACTTTTGAGACTTACTGGGCGTCCGATGATTTTGAATGTTTTGATGGCCAGGCTGAGAGTACCGAAAAGCTCGATCGAGCCCTGAAGCAGCAGAAAGGGCTGGATGCTCCAGGCGTCTCCCACTATTTCGAAATCACTCCGTTCCCCCACCAGAAGGACATTCTGGAGCAGTTATCTGTCGAGAGGGACGTGCATCAGCGTTTCCGAAACCTCGTGGTAGCCGCCACCGGTACAGGAAAGACCCTGATCTCGGCTTTTGATTTTCAGCGATTTTTGAAAGCGAAACCCAATGCTCATTTTCTGTTTGTAGCGCATCGTGACGAAATTCTCCGGCAGGCGCGCGAAGCCTACCGTGGCGTTCTGCGCAACAATACCTTCGGCGAGCTCTGGGTTGGCGGTCAGTCGCCCGAGCACTATCGTCAGTTGTTCGTCTCGATTCAGACCCTCAACAACCAGCTGGACCACCTGAAACTGACCGAAGACTATTACGATTACATCGTGATCGACGAAGTGCATCACATTGCCGCATCCAGTTACCGGGCGGTACTGGAGCACTTCTCGCCTGAGATACTGCTGGGGCTCACTGCCACACCAGAGCGGCATGACAATGAGGATATCCTCCGCGACTTTTGCGGCGTGATTGCCGCCGAACTCCGGTTGCCGGAGGCCATCAACCGCCGCCACCTTTGCCCATTCCAATACTTTGGAATAGATGATGACACCGACCTGCGCACCATTCCTTGGAGTCGTGGGCGTTACGATATTGCTCAGTTGACGAACTTGTATACGCACAACCAGAATCGCGTAAAAAAGATTCTGCGAAGCTTGCGTGAAATCGTCACCGATATAGCCAGCATGAAAGCTCTCGCTTTCTGTGTGAGCCGTGAACACGCGACCTTCATGGTGGAGCAGTTCCTGTTGCACGGCATCAAGGCCGATGTGCTCACCAGTGACAACAGCCACGAACGCCAACAAAAGCAGCAAGCCATTCGTTCCGGGCAAATCAACGTGCTGTGTGTGGTCGACATACTCAACGAAGGCGTCGATATTCCGGAAGTCGACACCCTGTTATTCCTGCGCCCAACCGAAAGCCTGACCATCTTCCTTCAGCAACTGGGGCGGGGTTTGCGCCTTGCTGAAGACAAAGATTGCTGCACAGTCTTGGACTTTGTTGGTAATTCTCGGCCTGAATATGATTTCGCCAATAAATTCCGGGCACTGGTGGGTAAATCAGAACGCTCAATTTCGGAAGAACTGAAACAGGGCTTTCCCCATGCACCACTGGGTTGCCGAATTGAGCTCACCAAGAAAACCCAGGAAATGGTGCTGAGCAACATCCGGCAAGCCACGCTAACCATGAAGCGGCTGGTGTCTCTTGTTCGGCAGTTCCCACAGCATTCCACTCAGCCACTCACGCTGAAGAACTTCATAGCCCATCATCCCCACATCGACCTGAACGAACTTTACAAACGGGGCAGTTGGGCCGAGTTGGTGAGCAAGGCAAAAGACGAAGACAGAGCCGATGACTCGTTTAAACTGGCGAAGAAGGCCATCTACAATCGGATTTTGATCTGCGACGATCACCAGTACCTGCTGTTTCTTCGGAAGCTATGCCAGGCAGAGTTTAGGTGTGACGACCCGAAAGGTCGCCAGGCACTCATGTGCCATTACGACTTCTGGCAGAAAGCAGGGCCAGAGCTGGAATTTGATTCGCTGACACAAAGCTTGGCAGGACTCAGCAAGCTGGGGCTGGAACAGGAGCTGGTGGACGTGCTCGACTGGAAATTGGCGAAAACCAAACACGAGCAGCCGGCGATGCCGGAGTTGCGGGAAGTTCCGCTACGATTGCACGCCCGCTATACCCGAGAGCAGATTCTGGTTGGCTTTGGTGCGATGACATTCGGGCATCAGCCACCATCGAGGGAAGGTGTATATGTCATTCAGGATCAAAATATTGAGCTGCTGTTTGTCACCTTGGACAAAAACGAAAAGCAGTTCTCCCCAACCACCATGTACCACGACTACGCCATCAATGAGCAGTTATTCCACTGGCAGTCGCAAAACAGCTCCCGGCCTGACCGTGGTAAAGGGAAGGACTATATTCAACACCAAGCCATCAACAAGCGGTTGTTCTTGTTTGTAAGAGAACAGGCGAAAGACGAATATGGTCGCACGATGGGGTTTGTGAATTATGGTGAGGTGGATTACGTGTCTCACACTGGTTCCCAGCCGATGAGTATTACCTGGAAACTCCGAACGCCGATGCCGAACTTTATGTGGCAGCAGGCAGCGAAGCTGGCGGCGGCATGAGTTACGGTCCCTACAACAAAAACGCCCAAAACTTCTTCACCCAATACCAGTCCCTGACCTTCGAACAGGTTCATCATGACTGGCTCTCCTTCCTTGGCGATAAAGCAGGCCTTGCTCTCGATGTGGGCGCAGGCAGCGGTCGCGATTCCAGCGCTCTTGCAGCTCGGGGCTGGGACGTTGTCGCGGTAGAGCCCGCAGCTGGCTTGCGAGAGTTGGGGCAAGGCGCTACTCGCAGTCAGAGCATTCACTGGGTAGACGATCAATTGCCCGATCTAGGTAAGATCAGGGAGCTGAGCTATCGCTTCGATCTGATTTTGGTTTCCGCTGTCTGGATGCATATCTCCCCATCCGATCGTGAACGTGCTTTTCGAATCCTGACTGAGCTTTTGGCTCCCGGTGGGATGCTGGTGATTACGCTTCGGCATGGGCCCGGTGATGGCGAACGGCTTTTTTACGATGTCAGTAGGGAAGAGCTGGAGGGTTTTGCCAAACGCCGGGCACTGATCCCGCTTCCGGTGCCTGTCGAGCGCAAGAAAGATGAGCTGCAGAGGGACGAGGTTTCCTGGGAGACCCTGACCTTTCGATTGGCAGACGATGGCACAGGCGCATTGCCCACAGTTCGTCACATCATCGTTAATGACAATAAGTCCTCGACGTACAAGTTGGGTTTGCTGCGAAGCCTTGTCCGGATTGCTGACGGCGCGCCCGGCTTGGCGCTTAAACGTACCGATGACTGGGTTGATATCCCGCTTGGTGCTGTCGGGCTGTTCTGGATTATGCTCTATCACCCACTCGTTCTCCGGCATCATCTGAGGCAAGCGCCAGGTAGCCGTGGTTATGGCTTCGCTAAGGACGATTTCTTCAAGCTGCAGAGTTTCACGCCTCTGGATTTCAGAGTAGGCATGTCGCTGTCGGCGGATGTTGCTCCGGTGGTCCTTCGCGCTATCCGGGATGCGTGCTCGACCATTCTCAAGAACCCCGCACACTTTACGACCTGGCCTGGCAGTAACCGTCCGATTTTCGAGGGTGGTTCGGCCAGGATGACCATCAAGAAGGCACCAGTACGTTTGTGCAAAGCAACGCTTTCCAGGTTCGGCACCTTCCGTGTTCCCTCATTTCTCTGGGATGCATTCAGTCGTTACGCGTGTTGGATTGAGCCTGCGATTGTTAATGAGTGGGTTGATTTGATGGGAAGCTGGGATCTGCGTTACCGCATTGATGACTATCATCGTGGTTTGCAGTGGGTTGAAGGTCGGCGCGATACGTCAGCTGTCCGCCAGCTCATTAACCAGCAGCTCGAGACTGGTCGGGTAGAGTGCGTCTGGACAGCCCAAAATCTCAAAGCGAAGAAGTTTGACGTCGACCACTGTTTTCCATGGTCACGATGGAACAATAACGATCTCTGGAACCTTATGCCGACGACTCATCAGGCTAATGCCTCCAAGTCCGAAAAGCTGCCTGCGGACCTGCTGCTCAAGGAGGCGCACCCACGGGTAGTGAATTGGTGGGAACAAGCCATCGTGGGCACGTCTCGGGAGGAACAATTCTTCTCGGAGGCTGAAGCCTCGCTGCCATTGCTGGGGCAGGAGCGAAGTGTAGAGGGTGTCTTTGAGGGGATGCTTCAGCAGCGTTTGAGGCTAAAAACCAATCTTCAGTTAGCCGAATGGTTGGGCCTGTAAAACTGAAACCTTATGATAAGCCAAAAGGAATTCACCGTGACCGACTCGCCCTTAGCCCAACCTTTGAAACTCCCCTGCGGAGCAGTCCTGCCCAACCGCATAGCCAAAGCCGCCATGACCGAAGGCCTGGCAGACGATAACCTCCACGCCACCCACCGCCATGAAACCCTCTATGGTCGTTGGTCCGATGGCGGAGCAGGGCTGCTGATCACCGGCAACGGGATGATTGATCACCGGGTGCTGGAGCGGCCGGGTAACGTGGCGATTGATCCCGCGCCTTCTGAAGGTGAGCCGGAGGGGATGGCGCAGTTGCGGGCCTGGGCTGAGGCGGGCACCCGCAACCGTAACCATTTGTGGATGCAGATTTCCCACGCCGGTCGGCAGTCGCCTCGTTACGTAACCTCGCGCCCGATGGGGCCTTCGGAAGTCCAGCTATCGTTGATGGGCAACTATGCCCGCCCTCGGGCACTCACGGAGCCGGAGATCCTCGACTTTATCCAGCGCTTTGCCAACGTGGCGCGGATCGCAAAGGAGGCGGGCTTTACCGGCGTTCAGGTGCACGGGGCTCATGGGTATCTGTTGTCGTCGTTTTTGTCGCCGGTCACCAACCAGCGCACCGATCGCTGGGGTGGGTCGCTGGAGAATCGCGCCCGTTTTCTGCTGGAGGTGGTGCGGGCGACTCGTGCTGCTGTGGGGCCGGAGTTTCCGGTGGCGGTAAAGCTGAATTCTGATGATTTCCGCAAGGGCGGTTTCTCGCTTGATGAATGTTTGAGCGTGGTGCGCTGGCTCAATGAGGAGGGGATTGATCTGCTGGAGGTGTCCGGCGGAACCTATGAGCAGCCACGGCTGCTTGGGTACAGCGGTGATGCCGACACGGCGAGCGAGGGGCCGGCCATGCGGGAGAGCACTCGCAAGCGGGAGGCTTACTTCTTGGATTACGCCCAGAAGATTCGAGAGGTGTGCGATTGCCCGCTGATGGTCACCGGTGGATTCCGGTCGCGGGCGTTCATGGAGGAGGTGGTCGCCAACGGAGAGACCGATGTCATCGGCCTGGGCCGTCCGCTCTGTACGGACCCGGATACGCCCAGGGATCTGCTTGAAGGGCGCATCGACAAGACGGTCTGCCATGAGGATGACATCAAGCTCGCCCAGAGCGGGCTGTTCTCGCCCGCCAGTCCTTTGATGCCGTTCAAGGTAATTAACGTTCTAGGCGGTCAGGCCTGGTACTACCAGCAGATTTTCCGGCTGGCGGATGGCGAAGAGGCCGATCCAGACCTGGGGATCCTCAAGGCCATCGGCGCTTACGTGAAGGATGAACTGGCCCGGGCCCGGCGGATCAAGAAGACCCGCTCTACCTCAAGATGATTCTCTGGATCGAGCGGGGAATAAACCGGGTAATGAATTCGCCGGCGTAGGTCTGGGGTGTCACGAGATATCGAGGTTTGGGTCTGGTCGCCTCTGCAGCCGTGACTATCTTTTTGGCGACATCCGATGCACTGGCTGTAAACGGCTTGAAGCTGGCACCCGGCGCGAGTGCTGCTTCCATGGCTTCGTACTTTTCCCGGTGTACCTCGCTCGCTCGCGCAAGCACCGGCTGAAAAGCAGCCAGGGCATGTTCTCTGAAGCGGGTTTTCACCGGGCCCGGGAGCACCAGCGAGACACTCTCCAGGCTTTCGCTGCCCTGTTCATCAAACCAGAAGCTCTCGTGGGCCGTGTTCATTGCGGATTTGGCGGCACAGTAGGCGCCTTTCATTTTCTGGGGCGTCAGTGAGAGAACGGAGCTTACGGCAATGACCCTCAGGGGTGTTCTGTGTTGCTCGCAGAGCCGTAGGCAGACGGAGGCCAGCTTGATGGGGCCGAATACGTGGGTGCTGAACTGCTTTTGCCACATGGATTCGGACAGGTCGCTCAGCGCGCCGAATTGCCCGTAGCCGGAGTTGTTGACCAGAATAACTTGCTCCGCCTCTGCAATCTCAGCGTCCAGCGCATCGGCCAGGCCTTCAATCTGCTCGAAGGATGTAAGATCCAGCGCCAGCTCCCGATCTGCGGATTCCAAGCCGGTTGGTTGTCGCGAGAGGGCGATCACCCGGTAGCCTTTTTGGGCGAACAGGACGCAGGCCTCATGGCCAATGCCTGCGCTGGCGCCGGTTATCAGGGCGAGTTTGGTCATTGTAAACTCCGAGTGGTCTTTTTGTGCCGGGAATCCCGATTCCTTTGAGCATCGTAATGCTCTCATAACCGGCGATTCAGGCATACGCTGAACATAAGGAAACTGATGGTGTTTCAAAGTAAACGAAAGCAGGAACTGCAGGCCGCTCTGGAAAAGCTGGAGGCTGCCGAGAACCGGGTGTCGGAACTGGAGGCCGATTGGCAGGCGATTCAGCGGTCGGTGGCAGTTGCGGTAATGAGCGGCGATGGACTGTTTGAGTCGGTCAGCGATGTCTTTCTCGAGTTGCTTGGCTACCAGGAGCAACAGCTCATTGGAAAGCATCATCGGGTGCTCTGCAAGCCGGAGGATGCGCGTGGTGAGGCGTACATCAGGTTCTGGCGTGAATTGGTTACAGGCCAGGTGCAACAGGGCCGATTCCTGAATCTAGGTGCGGACGGGCAGCCGGTCTGGCTGGAAGCACGCTATTTACCGGTTCTGTCCGACAAGGGCATCGTAAAGCGCATCATCATGATCGCCAGCGGTACTACTGAAGCCTTGCCCGCTTAGCTCCGGAATAGCCGCCAAGTCAGCTTTCACAGACGAAAATCCGTCGTCTTTGTCCAGTCGCACGGTGCCGTGAAAAAGACCGACGCCTTCTTCAGCGTGAGTCAGCGCACCATCAGACTGCCCGCCCATGACCTGATCACCGAGGGAGTGCCAGGTTAGATGGTTCCAATCCTGATCGAAACTAACCAACGTTTGGCGCATTTAGATGGGTTTCCGCAGTTATTGCCGATTTTCCCAATAATCTGGCTCGCGATGAAGATTCATAACAGCAAGAATGAAAATGCTGTTCTTCTTTTCAACGTAAAGAACGCCGTAGGGAAATCGTTTGACGAGTGAGCGACGAACCGGCTTTCGAATAAAGCTCCAAGCCTGGGGAAATTTGACAGCTCTGGCAACTGCTTGCTCGACTTGGTCTGCGAGATCTACCCCGAGACCTGGTTGAATTGATTCGTAGTAATCGATTGCATCATTCAATTCCGCTTCCGCTGCGGGGTGAAAGGAATAATCCATTATTTCTGCAGCCTGCTCCGAATCTTTCTGAAAACCTCATCGCCGGGCACTGGGTTTACACTGCCGGAATCCAGTTCGTCCAGGCGGCTCTCGGCAACTTCTACCCATTTTTCGTCAATGTTGGCTTCGATTGGGTTCAGGCTTTTCAATAGTGACTCTACAACCAGCGCTCGTTCGTCGACGGGGAGAGCGCTAGCCTCGTCAATTAAATCCTGAAGGCGCATAGTGTTTGCTCCAAGAGTGGTGAGGTCCATCCGTGGTATCCATATTAACGTTTTATGAGGTATTTTGCTTCTCAGCGCTTACGCAACTCCAAGAATAACCACGGTACACCCTTGAACGACTACCTCGACAAAATCCTCCGTGGCCAACCCATCAATTATGAAGCCTTCCTGAAAAAGCTTCCGGAGCAGTTTCGCCGGCGCCACCGGGACATGTTTTCCACAGAAAAGGTCCAGTTCAACCGGTGGCTGGTCACGGTTCAGGATGAAACTGCTTTCGCGGAGCTGCAGAACCTCGTGGAGGCACCCTTAAACAGGGTAGACGCCGCTCGAAAAGGTGACTCTCATCGCCATGGTACTGAGGTAAGTTTTCTTCTGGTTTACCATGGGGGATTGGCATCCAGCCGTCCGGATGTGGTTGTTGTCGAGAGCGGTCCTGTTGACATTGGTTTTCAGCGCGCAGGCTCCGTGCTGGTCATAGAAAATGAGCGTAATTTCTACCAGTATCAACAGATGCTGAAGTTTGCCGGTGAGGCTCTAGGCAGAGCCTTGCATCTGGCGAGCTGCGATGTGGTGTTAGGCGGCGGCAACAGGGTTACCCGGGGCGCAATTCTTGACTGGCTGCAGGGCTACGAAGAAGTATTCTGCGCATTCGATTATGATGCGGGTGGTCTGCAAATGTTCTCGACGATCGCTGCCTCTCTTGGTGACAAAGCCTCGTTCGTTCAGCCGCGTGAGTGGCAACCCTGGCTGAGCCGGTTTCGCAAAACACCGGACAGCACCGAACGATTTACGAGAGCGATATCGCTGGCGGAAGGGCTCGGCTTTGATGGCTTGGCAGAGGCCTTCCGCGCAACCGGCAAATTCATGGAACAGGAGATGATTCTGGATGAGTGACTCCCAGGGGAGCCCAGGTAATTTCAATTTTGGTATCCGTCGTCTTGTGCTGGTGGATTCCGCCGGCTTCTGTTACGTGGAAATTCCGGTGGATAACCATGGCCTGATCCTGGGGCCGGGGAATCTGGGTAAGTCCAGTCTTCTAAACAGCCTGCGTCTGTTTCTCCTGCCGGAGAACAACTTCAAGAACAGCCGTAAGAAATTCGCCTTCCGCAATGCCAGCGCCGGAAGCTTTTACACCAATGAGGAAAGCTACCAGCATTATTTCCCCAGCCAGTTCAGTTTCCTGATCATGGAGGCCGAGAATCCGGCCGGGGTGCATTGCCAGATTCTGTACCGCGACAGCGCCAGTCAACTCAGCTATGGGCGCGCTTTCGTGCCGGTGAGCTACGATCAGCTGCGGCCGCTGTTCTGGGATGGCAATGATGAGGACGGCATTGGCCAGGCGGTACCGGAGCTGTCATTCAGCCGTTTGTCCGAAAAGCTGAAAAAGCTCTCCAAGGAAATCCGGCTGGTGAATGACCCGGCGAAGCTCAAACAGATGCTGTACAGCAGCGAGCTGATGAACGCCGATACGGTGCGTTATTCCGTGCTGCCTCTGGGTGAGTCTGACGAGCGCCGGGTGCAGTCGCTGCGCACGCTGATCCTGCTGCTGTTTGAAATGAAGGCAGACGATCAGGCCATGTCCAATGCGGTGGCCAGCATTATTGAGGCGGATAAGAAGTTTGCCGACGATGCTTTTGATTTCAATATCGATGACTTCCTCAACCGCCATGACCAGTTGAAGCAGCAGCAAACCCAACTTAACCGGATCGAGAAAGAACGTTCGCGGTTTGAAAAGCTCGAAAAGGATTATCAGTCCTACCAGACGCTGCTCCGCAGCCAGCATGATTTCGCCGCGTTTCGGGATGGTGTGAGCAATGCGCTTCAGGATATTGGCTCAAGGCGCAAAGCTGCGGTGGAGGCGTTCAATGAACAGAATGAGACATTGCGCCATGTGCTCCAGGCCCTCAAAAAACTGGAGCAGGATGCCAGCGGCCTGAAAGGCGAGATCCGTTCTGCCGACCGTCGCATCAAGCAGGCGGAGCAGAACCAGAAAGATGGCGACCTGTTGTTGTCCCAGTATGGGGAGATGACGCTCCAGGAAATCGAGGACATCCAGAAGGAAGAGCTTGAGAGCAGGAAAGGCCACCTGGCCGCACTGAAAAGCGCCGCCCAGGCGGAAATTCGTCTGGAGCAGATCCAGAAGAAGAAGCAGGAGCTGGAGCGCAAGCTGGAATCCCTGAAGGAACGGGAAAGCAAGCAGCATTGGCAGTTGCAGAACCAGTTGGATGAGTCCACCGCTGCACCGCTTCGGGCCGTGGACCCCCGTTTGGTCATGGCCAGCCCGGGCCGGGATCTGGATGCCGACAGCAAGGCCGCCATTGAGGCTTTCGCCCGGCTGTTCGTGCCTAATGATAAAGGCTTTGACTGGTTCGATACGGAATACCAGGCACAGCCGGCCCGACAGACGGACTTCGCCGAGCAGCGCCGGCATGTGGAAGGGGAGCTTCACGGCCTGGAAAAGGAGCGGGCCGAGCTGGCCGACACCGCCAATCAGGAGCATGATCGGCCCCGGTTGATTGACCGCACCGAGAAAGAGATCCGCGCCATCGAGAAGGATCTCGAAACGCTTCAGCGTTACCCGGCGGCCGCGACCACCCTTCGGGACGCCACTGAGGAGAAGCAGGCGGCCGAAGAACAGTTGGCCAAACTGGAAGAACAGGCCCGGCTGGAGCAGGAAAAGCAGGATGCGGTTCAGCAGAAGGCCGCCAAGGCCAAGGCCGAGAAAGAGCGTATCGAAGAAAGGGAGCGGGAACTGGCGGGCCTCAGCCGCAGCGTCGGCACCGTGGAGCACCGCTTCCCGCACCTGAGATCGGTAGAAGCCGAACAGCCTTTGGACATCGAAAAGGTGTCCGTCGCGGCCTTTGACGATCTGCAAACCCAGCTGGACGACCTGGAAGAGCGTCGGCGCAGTATCCTCGACCACCTTCGTCAGTTCGTGTATCTGGGCATCCATGAAGATACCGAAGGCGAATTGCAGAAAGACAGCCCGGCGTCCTCCGCTATCCGGGAAACGTTCAAGAGCCTGTCGGATCTGTTTGCCGGCATGGCCGAGCGCTGGAATGTGCTGGAGCAGCAGGTAGGCATCCACAATGAAACCGTGGCCAGCTACCGGCAGGCCCTGAAATCCAACCACGAGCATATTGCCAGGTTTGAAGCGCAGCTTAACCGTGAGCTGGAGGGCGTGCGCATCAACGATCTGGTGGAAATCCGGGTGGATATCCACACCGATCCGAAATTCCGCAACCTGGTGGAGGAAGCCAACAATATCGATCCGTATGGCAACCAGCTGCAGTCGGATGCGTTCTACGATCGGTTACGAGTGTTCGTGGCCGACTTTTTCGGGGAGGGCGGGAGCAAGCGCCTGACCATGGACAAGGTGATTACCGGCATTTCCTACCGCACTCGCAAGGAAAACGCCGCGAGCCTGGACAAGAAGGGCCAATCCACCTCCACCACTGCCCTGATCAATCTGGAACTGGTGTACCGGCTGCTGAAACGGGTGCTGTACCCGAGCGTGCAGCTCTCCTTCCCCATGGTGCTGGATGAGCTGGCCAGCGTGGACATCAGTCAGATGCCGTCACTGCTGGAACGGCTGCGCAAGCAGGGCTTCAACCTGTTCTCGGCGGCCACCCACAGTGCCAGTGCGGAAGTGATTTACCTGATTGGCCGGCACCTGGAAGTGGGGCAGATGCGCACCGCTAAGCCTTACAGTCCGCAGCGAACGCTGGTGTTCTGGGGTGGGGCCGAAGGCTTCACCAACGGCGAGGCCATGAGCCACTGGGCGGACCAGACCCAGGCCAGCTTGATGGAGCCGGTGGATGAGTAAACGCTTCAGCACCCTGGACACCACCCGGCTGTTGTTCGAGCACCCGAAGATTCTGTTCCGGATGATTGAGCGGATGGATCGGAACGAAGCCCGGTATATTCGCGAGAGCGATCTGGTGGCCGAGGTGATGGACTACACCCGTACCCTTGGGAACGCTGACCGGGACAGGGTGCGTTTGGCGCTGAATACCGACAATTTGTTCCGCAGTGGCCTGGTGATCGACATCATCAAGGCCGAGGGTGAGCGGCGCTTGGTGTTCCAGGATGCCCTGATCAATCTGATGCGGGCCTGTAACGCCTCGCTGTACCAGGAACTGACGGATGCTCGCCTGCGTGGCCATCTGGTGACCCTGCGGGATGTGCGCAATCGGCTGGAAACTAGCAGTTTTAGCGACGCAGACCCGGACTACACCGAACTGCGGGACGATCTGAACGAGCGGGTCAGCCAACTGATTGGTCTGTTGCGCCAGAACGTCCTGCGCATGCAGACCATCAGTGCCCAGCTCGCGGACCTGTCCGGCGACGCCAGCCGGGCGCCGGAGAAATTCCTGGAGTTCCGCCAGAACCTGTTTGAGCAGATCGTTACCCTGTACGAGCGCCACATCAAGCCAACTTTGGTGTTCCTGAATCCGGATACCCGACTGCCGGATGGCAGCAATCTGTTCGAGACCCTGGAAGCCATGGTTCGGCTGCTGGAAAGCCACGGCGACCATAGCCTGGCGGACCAGCTGTTCCGTTCCTCCATCAGCCTTAACGCCCTGTACAAGCCCATTCAGGCGGTGGCCCAGGAGGTGGAGCACTTCCTGCGGAAGACTCGCCAGGGCATGGTCCAATACAACGCCATGGAGCATTTCTACGCCAAGCTGCAGGAACTCAAGGGCGAAACCGAGACCCTCAGCCTGAAGCGAAAGTGGCTGGAAGGTGGTGCCTTTGCACGCAGTACCGGCTTCCTGGTGGGTTTGCGGGCCCAGCAGCGCCCCAAGCATTATGCTTTCGGTGAATCGTCCAGCTACTACCAGCTATTGTTCAGCGAACTGGAGCTGCGCCTGAATGACCTTCGTCGCAAGGCCGAGGTGCCGGTTCTGCAGGAAGTGGAGGGCAGTGGTCGCCACACCAGAATCGATGTCCAGCGCATCAACCAGCTGTATCAATGGCTGGAAACCCTGGAGCTGCGGCCCACCAACGATCTGGTGCGGGAGCTGCACGGCCGCCTGGACGGCTTTATTCCGGGCTATCGCTTTCCGGATTTGCTGGCGGCCCTGAATCGGCTGGTCAATTCGCCGCCGGAGGGCCTGCAGGTGGTCACCACCAACCGATTCCGAATCCTTGATCAGTCATCCGACAGCGATCGGTTTGTCTACCGTAAGCGCCGTCTGGAAACGACTCAAAGCAACGCCCCGATCAATCACGAAGAGCAACAGCATGCCTGACTTATCAGACGCGATGGATACCAACGAATCCGCCGATCAATCACAAACGTCGAGCAGCTTCGAGCAGATCCTGCCGGCCCAGAGCGCCGCGATTTACCGGGAGTTCCAGGCCGGCCGGGTGATTGTGCGTGATGTGTGGGACAGCAACCGGTCAGAGCTGCGAGCCAACCCGCTTTACAACCTGTTGTACAACCATCTGTCCCATTTCCGGACCTTCTACGAGCACCTGGGCAGCGAACTGGTGTTCAACGAATCCGGCGCGTTTTTCTTCCTTAAGGAAAGCAGTGACGACGAGAATGAAGAACACGATGAGAATGCCTTCCGGGTGCAGGTGATCCTGCTGTTGATCGGGCGCTATTTCGCGCGCAGCGGGCGGGATCTTGAATACCTGGGGCGCCCCGATGCCGGGCTGAATGAGCATGACCTGTCGGCGCTGGCCAGCGATGAGGAGTATCAGGAAATCCTCAGGGCGGCCCGGTTCGAAAAAGGCGTGCCGGAAGCCCTGGACTACCTCGATAAACGCCATCTTCTGTTCCGTGCCGGTGCAGGGCGGTGTTTCCTGAGTTCTGCCGGCCTGTATTTCCTGCAGGAACTGGTTCGGGAATACGAGCAGGGATAAGGTTTTCTGGTCAGAAGCTTGCCAGGAACTCTTCCATCTTTTGGGCCGGCATCGGCTTGGCATACAGAAAACCCTGGGCGAGGTCACAGCCCAGGTCTGTCACCAGCTGGGCCTGTTCATCCGTTTCAACGCCCTCCACAAGCACGCTCAACCCCAGACTGTGTCCGACCGTGATCATGGCCTCCATGATGGCCATATCGGCGTTGTTCTGCATCGCATGCTGGAGGAAGCTCCGGTCGATTTTTATGCCACAGACCGGGAGTTTTCTGAGATAGACGAGCGATGAGTATCCGGTGCCGAAATCATCGATGGAAATATGCAAGCCAGCCTCTTTCAGTTTTTCGAGTTGTCTGGTCTGGTTCTCATCACTGCCGAAAACCTCATTCTCGGTCAGCTCGACCCCTAACTGGTGCGGCTCCAGTTTATAGCGTTTGAGGGTTTCGAGAATGTGGTTGGCAATGTGCGGATTCGTGAGCTGACGTCCCGACAGGTTGATATCAACCCGCAGGTTCTCCAGAGGCGTTCCTTTCCAGGCGTGGAGCTGTTTGCAGGCCGCTTCGATAACCCAGTCGCCAATCCGGTTAATGAGGCCGGACTTCTCTGCCACGGGAATAAAAATGGCGGGCGAAACGGCCCGTGATTGACCATCAAAACACCGGAGAAGCGCCTCACAGGAGTCACTTTTCCGTTCGCTGAGGCTGATCTGGGGCTGAAACACCAATTCCAGTCCATCGTTGTTCAGGGCGTCCCGGAGCAGGTTGGTGATTTCCTGGTATTGCACCAGTCGATCATTGATATCGGGGGTATAGAAACAGAGGCCGTTCTTGCCGGTTTCTTTGGCCTGGTACATGGCCGCATCTGCATTGCCCATAAGCTCCGCCACGGTGGTGCCATTGTGCGGAAACAGGCTGACACCGAAACTGGCGGTGACCTGGTAACAGTCGCCTTCCAGGTGGACTTGATGTTCCAGGGCATCAATCAAACGACAAATCAGCTCATGTAGAGCTTCGGGACCATCGAAGTCGAAGATCAGGAGAACAAATTCGTCTCCACCAAAGCGACTCAGCAGGTCGCCGCCCCGTAGTTCGGCCCTCAAGGTTTCCGCCACCGCTTTAAGAAGGCTGTCACCATGATGATGGCCCAGCGTATCGTTGATGATCTTGAAATTGTCCAGATCGATGAAAACGACCGCCAGCTCCTGTTGCAGGCGAGCGGCCTCGTCGAGTCGGCTCGACAACTCCGCTTCCATGAAATGCCGGTTCGGTAATCCGGTCAGGTCGTCAAAACTCGCTCGCCGGTATAGCTCATCTCTGGCACGCTTCTGTTCTTCCAGGCTGATGTCGATACAGAACATCTCACAGGCGCCGCTCTCCTGTTTGATCATGACATGGCTGGAGTAAACGGGAACCAGGTGTCCTTCTTTATGCTTGAGTTCGAGTTCGTCGGAAGGAATGCTGATGTTGTTTTCAAGCCAGTCGCGATGGGCTTCAATCACACCGTCACGCATGTGATCGGGAATGACCAGGTCTTCCAGTAACTGTCCGAGTGCTTCTTCGCGGGAGTAACCGTAAAGACGGGCGCTGGCATCATTCCAATAAATGACCCGACGCCCTCTGTCGTATCCCTGGACAGCCACCATTGGCAGACTCTCAATCAGCTCGTAGAACCTGCTTTCACCGTCTTCTGTCGCTGATCGAAATCCTTGTCTATGTCCCATTGCGGGTCAGGATCCTCCTGGTAAGCGTTTAGCGCACCGCAAAGCGATGATGCGATAGAACTGAGCATAGTTCGGGACCGGTGTGTTATCTAGTTGATCTGCCAAGTGGCAGGGCAACGATTTTCAAGAGGGGTCAGGCATTGTGGTGCGCAGTGTCTGCGTCCAGCTCTTTTTCCAGAGCGGATATGCAGCGGTCAAAAGCCCGGCTGATCCGTGTCTGATCCTCGATCATCGCCAGCCTTGGCCAGGTGGCCTGTTCCCCAAGATTGATAAACATTTCCAGATCCTCAGGGCTGGGATTCGCCAGTACCTTGCGGTAGAGCGCGGGTTTCGGCGGGAAATGGATGTTGATGTCTCCCAGGTACTGCTGGCTGGTCATGGCGTGGGCCTGCTCGATCAGCGGGCGGATGAGGCCGGGGTGTGGGCTTTGTTTGGTCAGTTTCAGTGCCGTGGCGATCTGGCCGTGGGCCAGGGAAACCGCTGCCCGTTTGGCCCAGGCGGTAACGCCGCTTTGGTCATGGTGGCTGATAAATGGCACCACATGGGGATTGGCCTGGCTCACAATGGTTTTGTTCACGTTGTGTAGGCGGGCCATCCGCATCAGGGGCAGATCGCCATGCACGCTGCCATCAATCCAGCTTTCGGTGGGCATATAGGGCACGCTGCTTTGCCGGCTGCCGTTCGACTCTCGCGCCTGAAGAACCACTGGCGGGAAGATGCCCGGCACTGCACAGGATGCCATCACTGCCGAATCCACCAGCACAGCCGGTGATGACAGCCAGTTCAGCAGCCTGGGTTTCTGCTCGGTGCGGGTAGGGGAGACGGAAATGTTCAGTGTACGGCCGCTGTGTTCGTAGGCCTCTTTGAAACTGACGCTGCCAAGGTTGTGCTGGAGATGTTCTTGCAGTTGCCGTGGGTCCATGGCATGGCCCGCCTTGAGTCCTTCCCGGACGCCGAGCCAGCGGAAGGCATTGCGATGGATGCGCTCCGGGTGATTGAAGAAGTCGGCCAGCTCCTCGTCGTTTCGGGTACAGATGGCACCGGCCACGATGGCACCCATGCTGGAACCCGCCATCACATCCGGCAGCAGGTCCTGGCGCCAGAGCGCCCGGGTAACGCCTATGTGGTAAATGCCGAAAGCCGCGCCGCCGCTGAGCATCAGCGCGGGTCGGCCATAGACCCGTTCGGCGTCCTGAAACATTTTCAGTTTGCGGGCGGTTGTCACTTCAGGTATCGGGTGTTCGCAAATGAATTCCATGGACGTCTCGACGGCATCCAGGAATTCACCCACCAATCGGTTAGTCCCGCTGCGGGCCACTGTGTACAGATCAGGGTTGGAGAGTTCGCTCAGGTGTCGGTACAGGCTTTCCTGCAGAATGCGGATCAATCGCCTTGTGTCGCCATTCTGCCGGCAATGATCCATCAGGCCCATGTGCTTGCGCATCAGGCTTTCATGCAGCATTCCGGTTTCTTCCTTCTCGCGCCAGTCCAGCAGGCCGTCCATGTCGTCGAGCGCGGTGGCGGCCTGGCACCACTGCTTGTAGTCGCGGGCCTGTTCGAGTTGCTGCTGGAGTTGTCTGCGGGTCTTCGAGGCGTGTTTC